>ERZ808037.208-NODE-208-length-62578-cov-14.174957_pt1 | contig 62578 bp, 67 predicted proteins | sample MGYA00380190_ERZ808037 | MGnify/ENA primary metagenome ERZ808037 (study PRJEB31490, sample SAMN06133399) | mouse gut metagenome | isolation source: J9 | host: mice | place: China: Chengdu | collected 2015-05 ... | reverse complement strand
CGACTTTCAGTCGGCAAGCCAGTAGGCGGCCCTTATAGGGCCTGTGCAAACCACCAGTTCAACTGGTGGTTATGATTGTCTTTCAGCAAAGACAAAACCCCCAGTTCTACCGGGGGAAATAAAAAGCTTCAGTAAAAATAATAAACCGCTGAGCTTGGTGCAAGGCGAGAGTATTGGCAAAAAAAGTAACCTCCAAGCATCATAGCTCCTCATAATGAATACATCAATTTTTACAAAAATTACAGAATTTAAACAAAAAAACAAAACTGACTCCGTTAAAAAAACGAAATCAGTTTATTGCTTAACAATTTAATTTTCTACATCAAGTAGGCTTTTTTACTGTCTGCACAACTTGGGTCAGTTCAGATAAAACATTGGATTTTTTGTTTGTTATTAGTCAATTAATTCTTTCATATCGTATATACCTGCATCCTTACCGCACATATATACTGCCGCATTAACTGCACCTACTGCAAAAATTTCCTTGCTTCTTGCAGAATGTGATAAAGTAATGATTTCGTCACGTCCTGCAAAAATGATTTCATGCTCGCCGACGATTGTTCCGCCTCTGACAGCATGAAGACCGATTTCATTTTTAGTTCTTCTTTCACGCTTTGAATGACGGTCATATTCATATTTCATTGCCTGAGGTGTTACCTCGCAAATTGCATCAGCAAGCATTAAAGCTGTGCCGCTTGGTGCATCGATTTTCTGATTGTGGTGCTTTTCAACAATTTCAATATCAAAATCATTGCCCAAAATCTCAACTGCTTTTTTTGCAAGGTTTGCAAGCAGATTGATACCCATACTCATATTGTATGTAAAGAATATCGGGCAGATTTTTGATGCCTCGATAATTTTAGCCTTTTGCTCATCATTATAACCTGTTGTTGCAATAACGAGCGGTGTTTTTGTTGATTTTGAATATTCAAGCAAATCATCAAGTAGCACAGGGTTTGAAAAATCAATTACAGCATCAGCTGCCTCCTTAACCTCAGCAATTGAAGCGTAGATAGGGAACACACCGTTATCTGCTGTGTTTAAATCAACACCTGCAACAATCTCACAGTTCTCACGGTTGGCAATAATGCTTTGCAGCACTTTTCCCATTTTGCCGTTAGCACCGGTAATTATAATTCTTGTCATTTTAAATTCCTCGTCAGTTAATTATAAAAGACCATATTCGTCCATTGTATTCTTAACGTATTCCTTGTTCTTTTCATCCATTTCAATAAGAGGAAGTCGTACAGGACCTGCGTTAAAGCCGATAAGTGAAACAGCTTCCTTAACAGGAATAGGGTTAACGTCAACAAACATAGCCTTTGCAAGCTTCATATACTTATCCATTAACTCTTTGCTGCCTTCCTTGTCACCGTCAAGATATTTAGCAGGAATATCGTGAGCAGCCTGAGGGCAGATGTTTGAAAGTACAGAAATTACACCCTTACCGCCAAGCTCCATTAAATCATAAATCTGATCATCATTACCGCTCCAGATGTTAAGTTCATCACCGCATAAATCGTGAATAGCTTTTACCTGGTCAAGATTGCCTGATGCTTCTTTGATACCATTAATTCTTGGCAGTTTTGAAAGCTCTTTAGCAGTTTCAGGATTGATGTTAACGCCTGTTCTTGATGGAACATTATAGAGAATGAGCGGTAAGTCAGTGGCATCATGAATTGCCGTGTAATGAGCAATAAGACCTCTCTGGCTTGTTTTATTATAATAAGGTGTTACAAGTAATAATGCATCAGCACCTGCCTTGCAAGCTTCACGGCTGATTTCAATTGCACATGCTGTTGAATTTGAGCCTGTTCCGGCAATAACAGGAACTCTGCCGTTAACATATTCAACGCACCACCTGATAGCCTCGTTGTGCTCAACAACCTTCAAAGTTGATGATTCGCCTGTTGTTCCGCAAACAACAATTGCATCTGTACCATTTTCAATCTGCCAGTCAATAAATTTTCCGAATTCTTCATAGTTAACAGTGCCGTCAGCATTCATAGGTGTAATAATAGCTACGCCTGCACCTGTAAAAATTGGTTCTTTCATGATTATTCTCTCCCTAAGTATTTATATAATTATTATCTGTCCATATAACCTTCCGCAGCAAGAAGCTCAGCAAGAAGAACAGCACCGCCTGCAGCACCGCGAAGGGTGTTGTGTGAAAGGCAAACAAATTTGTAGTCATACTGTGTATCTTCTCTGAGTCTGCCGATTGAAACAGCCATACCATTTTCGAGCATTCTTTCAGATTTAATCTGAGGTCTGTCATCCTCAACAAAATAATTGAGGAATTTCTTTGGAGCTGATGGAAGATTTAACTCCTGTGCTCTGCCTGAGAAGTTATTCCAGATTTCAATCATTTCTTCCTTAGTCGGCTTCTGACCTTCCTCAAATCTTACAAATACTGCACCAAGGTGACCGTTTGAAACAGGAACTCGGATACACTGTGCAGTGAAGTTAGGCTTATCTGCAGATTTAATAACACCGTCTTCAATAGTACCGAGAAGCTTAAGAGGCTCCTTCTCACTCTTTTCTTCCTCACCGCCGATATAAGGAATAACATTGTCATTCATTTCAGGCCATGTTTCAAAGGTTTTTCCTGCACCTGAAATTGCCTGATATGTACAAACAAGTACATCCTTAACAGCAAACTTGTCATTAACAGGGAAGAGTGCAGGAACATATGACTGGAGTGAGCAGTTTGACTTAACTGCAATAAATCCACGCTCTGTACCAAGTCTTTTTCTCTGATCCTTAATAATTTCAATATGGTGTGCGTTCAGCTCAGGTACTACCATAGGAACATCAGGTGTAAATCTGTGTGCTGAGTTATTTGAAACAACAGGACATTCGTGCTTTGCGTATTCCTCTTCAAGTGCCTTGATTTCATCCTTTTTCATATCAACCGCACAGAATATAAAGTCAACCATTGATGTAATTTTTTCAATATCATTTGTTGCATCCATAACAACAATATCTTTCATTGCTTCCGGAATTTCAACATCCATACACCATTTTTTTCCGACAGCTTCTTTATATGTTTTGCCTGCACTTCTTGAAGAAGCAGCTAAACAAACTACATTAAACCATGGGTGGCCGTCAAGCAGAGTAGCAAATCTCTGTCCTACCATACCTGTTGCGCCGACAATACCGACATTAAACTTTTTTTCCATAACAAATCTCCTTAAAAAATACCTTGTAAAACAAGTTAATATGCAATATAATAGTTAGGCAGGATTTCCAAATCCATACTTGCAAATATAATACCACTTAGTATATATATATGTCAATTATAATTTATGGAGAATATAATGAAAACTTCAGATTTTTACTATAATTTACCTGAGGAGCTGATTGCACAGACTCCGATTGAACCGAGAAATGCATCAAGACTGATGCTTCTTGATAAAAAAACAGGAGAAATACAGCACAAAGTATTTCGTGATTTAACAGATTATCTTAGTGAAGGTGACTGCTTAATTCTGAATAACACAAGAGTAATCCCGGCAAGAATTTACGGTATAAAAAAAGAAACAGGTGCTGTTGTTGAATTTCTGCTATTAAAACAGATTGAAAACCTTGTGTGGGAATGCCTTTGCGGTCCCGGAAAGAAAGCAAGAGTCGGTGCGGAATTTAAATTCGGTAATGATCAGCTCGAGTGTGAGGTTATTGAAGTTAAGGACGATGGTAACAGATTAGTTCGTTTTAAATGTAATGATAATATCTATTCTGTGCTTGACGAAATCGGTCAGATGCCTCTGCCTCCTTACATAAAGGAAAAGCTTGAGGATAAGGAAAGATACCAGACTGTTTACAGCGAGAATTTAGGCTCGGCAGCAGCTCCGACGGCAGGACTTCATTTTACACCTGAAATGCTTGAAGAAATCAAAGCAAAAGGAATCAATATCGGATATGTAACCCTTCATGTGGGTTTGGGGACTTTCAGACCGGTTAAGGTTGATGATGTCACAAAACATATTATGCATAAGGAACACTATATAATGCCAAAGGAAACCGCTGATCTTATTAATGAAACACATAAGAACGGAAAGCGTGTTATCTGTGTAGGCACAACAAGCTGCAGAACTGTTGAAAGTGTTGCGTCAAAAAACGGCTGTATTTGTGAGGATGAGGACGACACAGGTATTTTTATATACCCGGGGTATAAATTCAAATGCCTTGATGCGCTTATTACAAATTTTCATCTTCCTGAGAGTACACTTATAATGCTTGTTTCAGCCTTGGCAGGATATGATAATATAATGAACGCATATAATACGGCAGTCGCTGAAAAATATCGTTTTTTCTCCTTCGGTGATGCAATGTTTATAAGCTGATATTTAATTGAATTTTATATTATGTTGTAATAAATGAGGTAAATTATGTCAAAATATACATTATTAAAAAATGAGGGAAACGCAAGAAGAGGGGAGTTTGAAACCGTTCATGGTACTGTACAGACTCCTGCATTTATGAATGTTGCAACCTCTGCGGCAATCAAGGGCGGTCTTTCAACCGATGATTTGAAGAATATTAACTGTCAGGTTATGCTTTGTAATACGTATCATTTGCACGTAAGACCAAGTGATAAGCTTATATATGATATGGGTGGACTCCATAAATTCACAAATTGGGACAGACCGATTCTGACTGACAGCGGCGGATTTCAGGTGTTCAGTCTTGCAAAGCTGAATAAAATTACTGAAGAAGGTGTAACCTTCAATTCTCATATTGACGGCAGAAAAATATTTATGGGTCCTGAGGAAAGTATGCAGATTCAATCGAACCTGGGCTCTACAATAGCTATGGCTTTTGACGAATGTGTTGAAAATCCAGCGACATATAAATATGCTAAAGAATCCTGCGAGCGTACAACACGCTGGCTGGAACGCTGTAAAATTGAGATGGACAGGCTCAATAGTCTTGATACTACAATAAATAAAAATCAGCTTCTGTTTGGCATTAATCAGGGCTGCACATATGATGACCTCAGAATAGAGCATATGAAGCAGATCGCTTCAATGGACCTGGATGGCTACGCAATCGGCGGTCTTGCGGTAGGAGAGCCTAAAGAGGATATGTACAGAATCATTTCTGCTGTTGAGCCTTTCGCTCCAAAAGACAAGCCAAGATATCTGATGGGTGTCGGTACACCGGGGAATATTTTGGAGGCTGTCAGCAGGGGAGTTGATTTATTCGATTGTGTTATGCCTTCAAGGAATGCAAGACATGGTCATTTGTTTACTAAAGAAGGTATTATTAATATAAATAATGCCAAATATGACAAGGACAGCAGACCAATAGATGAAACCTGTAATTGTCCGACCTGTCAGAAATACTCTCGTGCTTATGTGCGTCACCTTATTAAAGCGAACGAAATTCTCGGTATGCGTTTAGCAGTAATGCATAATCTTTATTTTTACAATAATTTAATGTCTGAAATTCGTATGAACTTAGACAATGGTACATTTAGTGACTACAAAAATGAATATTGTGTAAAACTTGATACAAGAATTTAGAAAATACTTGCAAAATTTATAATTATTTAATATAATACATATGATTTATTTTAGGAGGAAAAATGTATGAATCCAATTTTATTAATGGCAGCAAGCACAGGTGCAGCCGCAGGTGCCGGTTCAGGTCAGCAGACAACAACCATGATTATTATGATGGTTGTACTTTTTGTTGTAATGTATTTCTTTATGATCAGACCGCAGAAGAAACGCCAGAAAGAAGAGCAGGAAATGAGAAACTCTCTTGAAATAGGCGATGAGATTGTTACAATCGGCGGAATTGTAGGCAGAGTTGTAACAATCCGTGAAAATGATCTTGTTATCGAAACAGGTTCAGACAGAAATAAAATGAAAATTGAGCGCTGGGCAATCAATACAAATAAGACAAAGGCAGAACAGCACCAGAAGGAAGTTGAGGCAGCACGTGAAGCAGCCAAGGCTAAAAAAGAAAGCAAAAAGTCAAAGAAAGAAGTTATTGACGAAACAAAGAAGAAGGATTAATTTTCAGCTTTTAGTAATAAATAAAAACCTCTCCGAATATTTTTTATCGGAGGGGTTTTATTATGCCTAAAATTTCAGCTACAAGTTCTAAAGGATTGTTCTTAACTTATTTTATTAAAATTGTAATATCAAGCATAGCATCAGTTATGCTTTTTAATTCTATATCTTCAGCGATTATTCTGAAATTAGACCTTGATTTGTCGGTGGCAGGCTATGTATCTATTGCAGTTTGCTTTTTATCTTCAATAATAATTTCTATTATAAGCATAAGTGGATTTAAAAATAACTTCCTATTACTCTCTGTAATATCTGTTGTTCCGTTTGCCATATTTGTTTTTATAAATTTTTTAGTTAATAAAAGTAATTCAATTTATTTTATAATTAAGCTTGCATTGATTTTTGCCGTAGCAATTATTGTTGCACTTATAAAATCATCCAGAAAAAGGTGAATAAATGGATATAATAAAGGATAAGCAGAAAAGCATCGAAAATATGCTTGTAACAACAAATAAGGAAGAAAAAAATAGTTTTGATTTTAGTGAAAATAAGTTTATATTCTATTGCGGATTGTTTTATGCTGTTGGACTTTTTATAGGCGCATATTTTTATAAAATTGCGCAGAGTGATAAGCTCAATGAGCTCGTCATAATAAAAGACAACACCTTTTCAAATCTGATGTTTTCAAATTTTTGTGCTTATTTTTCATTATTTCTTATAACAGCATTTCTCGGTTTCTGTTTAATAAGCGCACCGTTAATCAACATTGTACCTATTTTTATAGGTATTGCAACAGGCAGCAGACTTTCTTATTATTTTGTGAACTATGATGCTAAAGGTGTAGGATATTCACTTATTATGATTGTTCCTTATATTGCTTTGCTCATAACAACAATTGCTTATACAATGAAGGTAAGCGTCGAATTATCAACTAAAATAAGAAGTCTTGTTAAAGGCGACAGCAAAGAACCGTTTGAAATAAATCCTTATTTAAAAAAATATCTTATTCTTGCTATTGCTATTGCAGCAGTGTCAGTTATAGACAGCGGATTAACTAAGCTTCTATTTTCAGTTGTTACCATTTAGCTTTTTCTTTTGACAACGGGTTCGATTCTATTGCCTTTCTTGTGGCATCATCAGCTATATGTGTATATATTTCAGTAGTGCCGAGATTCTCATGACCGAGTATCTCCTTGAGCAGAAGCAAATCAACATTACCATGCTGGTACATAAGTGTTGCTGCTGTGTGTCTGAGTTTATGTACGGACAATCCACGATCTCCAATTCCTGCCTTATCCAGGTATGAATAAATAATATGCTGAACTGTTTTTGGACTTATTCGCTGATTTCTTGAGCTTAGAAACAGAGCTCTGTCCTTAACACCATCATTTGGCCGCACTTTCATATAGTTAACAATAGCGTTTATACACGCTTGATTCAAATAAACAACACGCTCTTTATTGCCCTTGCCGATAATTGTTAATGACCCGTCTGCCTTTATATCATTGTAATCAATGGAAACAAGCTCGCTGAGGCGCATGCCGCAGTTTAGAAACAGTGTTATGATTGCATAATCTCTTTCTTTATATTTCCCATCAATAACAGATAGTAATTTTTCAGCCTCTTCCAAAGTAAGGTATTTTGGAAGAGCTTTTTTTGTTTTGGGTGCATCAAGTGATTTCATCGGATTATTTTCAAGCAGTCCGAGATTATCCGTCAAATAACCAAAAAATCGCCTTATTGCAACAACTCGGCGTGCTCTTGTTGCTTCACTGTTGCCACGCTCGTTTTTGCAGTATACAATAAATTGATAAGCATCTGACAGGTTTACTCCCTGTATAAAATTTAAATCAATAGGGGATAAATCGATTTCTTCGTCGGATATATCCTGAGCACATAATCCCTTGGATTTTGCTAAAAATCTGAAAAATGTTCTTAAGTCTGATGCGTATTCAATCACAGATAATTCACTGTGATTTTTTATTGCTTCAATATAAATCAGATACTGCTGAACAAGCTTTGGCAATTGTCCGAATTCTTCTTTTCGCATTATCGTTTTCCTTTCAATAATAATTACACGTATTATCAATAAAAAATATTTTTTAAATCAATCAATTCAATAGTATTATTCAGAACAATGCAGCCATTATTCTAAATAATACTATTGTCTGAGAAGGTACCATAAACAGCATATTTTATCAAATTAACTCCCCTTAATTATACAAAATATTAATTTTGTATAATTGTAAATCAAAAATCACGCTATGTCAAGGGTTTTAGGGGCAAAAATTAATTATACAAAATTTTTACCCCCTTTTTCGTGGTAGTCCTTTAACATCCTTATCTTGACCCTTGATAAGTTCTCTTAGCTTACTCAATGAGTGTTCATACTCCAGTTGGTCTACAATATCAGTACTTGCTTTTAAATTGAGTGTATAACCGTCTGTAAGGTCTATGGCGGTTATTTCCATACCTTGCGGAACGCTTAAAAGTAATTTATGTATTATATTAATGTCAACGTCTGAAATTCTCATAATTTACCACAAACAACGCATAGGCAACCCCACTCCCGTGGGTCCCCTGCCTTTATGCGTTGTTTTTCTGTTATTCAATGCCAACCATAGGTATTTTTTTAAGTATCCACATTACAAAGAAATAACCATATTTAAAAGCAGTGATAATTAATAATATAGGTATGCCGTATTTAATAACATTGTGCGGAACAAAGAAATAAAATAAAGCAAGGCCACCTCTTGAGAACAAAACAACAGTTTCATTAATAGAATTCATTATATCATCAGGCAAATGCGGAAGGTTTATCCAACCTAACAAGCTTGTTAAAATTTTATAAAACATCTCTGCAAACCACTGAACAATCATCACAAAGCCTCCTCGTCATTTGTTATTATTTTACTGAATGTTTTCTGTAAGTAAACCAACAACAAACCATAAGCAATAAAACTAAACATAATTTTATAAAGCTTATAGACGTATTCAATTATTTTATGCTGACCAATTAAATCACTGAAATAAAAAACAGTATGCGGAATAATCACAGGATTGTTGAAGAAAGGTAGCTTAATTTCAGGAATTGTAATTCCATACTCTGAATAATCGCCTTCAAAAATAAATAGTAACTCCTCGAAAATAGATTGAATATCAAAAAACAAAGCGAAATGCTCTTGAGCCCATTTTTCCCAATTCAGCTTATAGCTATCAAAATAGCCATCTTCAGGAACAAACAAACTATGAAAGAAATCTTTAACTGACTGCCACCAGTCACTAACGGCAGTAGTTATACTGGATATGCTATCACTTATGTTATTCCATAGATTAGTAAAAAAATTTCCGATTCTGTCCCCTATTTCCTTAAACCAATTACCAACATCTTTAAACCACTGTTTGAGGTTATTGCCTAAGTTTGTAAAGAACATGCTTATACTGTTTGTAAGATTTGAAAAGCCATTAGAAAGCTTTGTGCCGAGCTCTGAGAAGAAACCCTTAATATTATTGGTAATTGTTGTAAATGCAGTTTTAACACTGTCAGCAAATGAGATGTTGCCGTCTCTGATATCCTTGAGCCACTGGAACAAGCTGTCAAACCAAGCAGTCAACCTTGTAAACAAATCACCGAAGAAGGAAACTATTTTATTAAGTAATCCACCGACTGTAGTAACCTCATATGTACAGCTTTTTAAGCCTACCGTTTTCGTCCCGGTAAAAGTTGCTTTTTCAAATCTTAACGCAACACTTGAAATATCAGCTTTTTCACTAAATGAAAAATTACAAGTAAATGTATTGCCTTCTGCAGAAACATTACCTGAAACAGCATTCTGTAGAATTTCATTATTTTTTGCTAAATAACAAACTGCTGATACTTTTTGATAACTGCAGCCACCGGGCAAAGAAACATCAAACTTAACGGATAAGCTGCCCTCATCAGAAGCCGTTCCGACTGGATGAACAGAAAACCAAAAATCATAAGAACTATAACCGCTTATTGTAGTCAGTGTATAATTAAAAGGCAATTTGCCTTTTTTATGATCTCCGACAGTTGTATCATTTATGGAATAAAAGATAGTACATTCATCAAGTGAATTTTCTGCAAATACGGTTGTAGGAAAGACACTAAAACAAATTATCAGTGAGAGCAGAAAGACAAGTACACTTTTAAACTTTTTCATACTCTACCCTCTTATCAGCTTAACAACCACACTTGCAAGCACTACAATTAACAGCACTAAGCTTACACCATCAAAATGAGATTGTGTTACTGCCGTATCTGCCAATATATCTGGCTGAATTGTTGCTGTTGAACTTTCTGCATTTGTATAAACAAATTCATAGTCATTAATATTCAGCTTACCACTTGTAACAGTTGCTGTAACACGGGCACTATGATAATTGCTATTAGCGTTACTGCCAACAACACTATATACCAAAGTATCAGACGGCAGAACATAATTATATAAACTGCTTGCGGTGATTGGCTCTTTACTGAAATATATTTTGAATGCAGGCAAAGAACCAGAATTACTAATACCCCAATATGTACAAGTATGTGCAATATAGTAGGGGTACTCTCCCCTATTTGATTTGACCATTGATGCAACATAATCTCTATAACTATCACTCCACATTAAATAAAACGCTCCTTTCCTGTTGATGCTTTAATAATCATTTTTAGAACATAGCCCATTATGCCGAATATCATTGCATACTTGCCGGCAACAATAAAAAATGAAGTACCTACATTAATCATGCCAGGGTCAAAAACGTTTATTAAATCACTTACTGAATTCAATGTAATCACTCCCCTTTTCATATAAATTCTCAATACGCTTTCGTCCGTTCCATTCTTTATTGTATCTACGCATTTTTACATATGTATCATATTGCTGATAATAATCAGGTTGGTGAAACCAAAGAAAGCGACCTTTAACCTCTGCCTCAAGCTTGCCGTTCTTCTCGGTTGCTGTCATTCCGTCAATCCATTTATTAAACTGTATACAACTAAAGAAATTATGACATATAATAACGTCATGTATCTGCTCTCTTAAAGGCTTAGCCATACGCATAAATATCTGACTTGTACCGACTATATGCTTACGCTGTTTTCTTTGCTGTGATATTTCAACCATAACCTCAATATCAACGTTCTTACTCTCTAAGCTGTTAAGTTCAAGGTGTATTTCATCAATAAAGAAAACTACACCAAATTCACGATTGTTAACATATTTGAGCATATCAAGACCAGTATACTCGACTGTGATAGGCTCATACTCATTTGGATGAAGCGTACTATCAAGTAAAATGCTATCTGTATTGATAAGCTGACCATTAGTTAATGACCTTAAGGTATACTCTCCGTTATCCAGTTGGATAAGCTCAGCATTGAAAGGTCTATTTTTAATAGCAACATTAGTAACCAATATTGCACGTGGGTACTTTTCACAGATTTTTAATATATACTGTACGGCTGAAAGCGTTTTACCCTCTCCCTGTGCTCCGCAAAATACACAAGTACCAAATGTTCTAAAATGTGTTGGATTGTTTTTTAAATCATCATATTTATATTTGAGAACAGCGAACAATCCGAAAGGGTCAAGGCTGTTTTTTAAAGCTTTTTTATACATAACTACTACACCAAAAAAGGAGAGGGCTAAGCCCCCTCCCCCATTCTTTAAGATTAAAGTTTAACCTTACCCTTTTTAAAGGCTGCCATAAGCATACCCATAAGCTTACGAACACCCCACCAGGCAAGAAACAGACCAATAACAGCACCGATACCTGCAACAATAATAGCAACAATATTACCAATGCTTAAAGTACCTGTTGCAGCTTGCATCATTTCCTTTGCAGCACTGACAGCCTCATTTGTACCATCTGCAGCCAATGCGGTTACAGAGGTTGCAACAATTGTTGCACCGCCAGTGAAGGCAGCTACAAGCTTGCTTGCGTGTTGTTTTGCCTTTGCCTTAATTGACTTTAAATCCATAGGTGTTTACTCCTTTCTTAGAATTATTAAAACAATTGTTTTTAGTGAATTTCATAGTTGAGATAGTTGCCGTTTGGAACTACATCAACAGTAACATCATCACCGAATACATAAGGAAGCTCTTTATCAGTCTTGACCTTAACAATCTTATTTGCCTTTGCATCATAACAGCGACAACTAAAGCCTTGCATATGCTTGCCCTTATCATCAAAATCATATGATGAACAAAGTATAAACTTAAGTGTTACTTGCATTGTTTCGTACTCCTTTCTTTAGTTTTATTTTTGATTAACAAACCAAGAGTTACAGGAAAACCTATACCACTAATTAACAAGTAAATTAATAATACTGTCATTTGTCTTGTTTCTCCTTGTGTTTAAATAATTTATTAATGTAATGATTATCAATCAAATCAATAATGTAACCAAGAACAAAACCAATAACTAAACCGAAAGCTAAGCCGTATTGGAATATATCATCCTGAAATAATGCCGTTAATAATTCACGTGTCATTTTCTAATCACTCCTCATAAAATCATAAAATCAATACCATTAATATAATTTTCAACTAATATTTTTTGCCGAGGGTTTAACTTAATATTCCGTAATGATAATTCATTCAACAAATCATCAACTGTATGTGTTTTCAAATATGTAGCTATACTACTGCCACAAGTATTAAATAAGTAATTTTCAAATTTGCTATAGTCATACTCAACACCTGCACGCTCAAATACTTTTATACGTTCACTATGTGACAACAGTTTTTGCCAGTATGGAGCAGTTTTCAATCTTGATTTATTACTATCTGATGAATTAACAACAAATCTGAGGTAATTATTTAATAAACCAGTATACAAGTAACCGACGTCATGACCCTCAGAAAACTTATTACAGAAGCCCTCAGCGTTCTCATGTCTAAGTCTGATTTCGATACGTGTCCAGTTAGGCATATCCTCAGGCTTGTATTTTCGTTCTGCTCTCTTATCGTAGATATTTATAAAGCAATTAGAATCTTGCTTGCCGTAGTATAATGATGTTCCTTTTATACCATCGTCTGATGACTCCATAATGTTATAAAACTTACTGCGACAAGTAAAATTACCTTTTCTGGTAGCCTTTACAAGCGTATCAATCTTAAATGAATTATCTATAATATCCATTGCAACATCGACACGTGAAAATTTAAAGCCAGGCATTGAAACAACTTTACATATCAATTCATCAATTGAATAATCTGAAAAGCTTTCTATATCTCGGCAACCACGACCAGATATATTAACTGCAGCCATTGTGTAATCATCACGCTGTGACAACATCAGAGTTATCTCATTGTTGTACGTCATTGAATACAAATGAAACCATTTAGGAGGGCACTCCTCAAACTCAAGACAGCTATTAGTTAACCCTAAAAATTCAATCATTTCTTGAAAAGACTGAAAATGCCCTGAAAATGTTAGCCAGTCTACGATTACAGGGTATTGTGATGTATTTTCTACCCCCCTATTAGTGGTGGGGGTAGTTATGAAATTTTCCAATAAAATTTACCCCTTTTATTCCACTATTTTTTTATTGTCCTGCCTTTATGGTTTTACTCCAAAAGCGGCAGGCAGCTTATAACAAAAAAGAATAGAAGACCATACGGTCTACAAATATAATAGACCATATAGTCTAATTTGTCAAGACCAAATGGTCTAATTTGTTATAGTGATAAAAAAGGAGTGATAAAATGAAAACAAGATTAAGAGATTTGAGAGAAGATAATGATTTAACACAAGAACAAGCTGCAGTAATAGGATGTATAAGTAAAAAAACATATGAAAGATATGAAAATGGTGAAAGAACACCACCATTAGATACAATAAAAATATTTGCAGAATATTATGAAACATCAATTGACTATATAGCTTATTCAACAAATGTAAGAGTACCATATAAAAAAAGGAGATAACAATGATTTTAGCATTAATTATATTAGTAATAGCAGTAATTTTTCTTGCATTTTTAAATGTAAAAAATCAGAAGAAATCTGATATTGATACAATTAAAGAGGATAATCAAGCAGACGAACTAATGCCATATAATAAAAAATACCTACTCACTAAAAATGAGTGGGCATTCTATAAGAAAATAAAGCCTATATGTGATGAAAACAAATTACATATTATTTCAAAAGTCAGACTTGCCGATTTAGTGGAAGTGTCAAAAGAGGTCAACGGAAAAGATAAGCAAAAGTATTTTAATAAAATCAAGAATAAACATATTGATTTTGTATTATGCAATCCTGAAAATTTAGCAGTAATTGCATTAATTGAATTAGATGACAGTTCGCATCAGCGAGAGGACAGAGTAAAAAGAGATATTTTTGTAAATGGTTTATGTGAAAAAGTCGAATATAAAATCATAAGAATTACACAAAATGAAGATTTTAAAAATTTACTGTTGCAGAAAGAAATAATAAAAGCAGAGCAAACCCTCAAGGGCTGACGCATTAGCTCCCTGCTCTGCTCATGCTGGATAGAGAAAAGCACCCACTCAAGACAGTAGGTGCTTTTTTACTTTTTAAGCTCTAAAATCAATTACATATTGTATATAAAATAAAAAAATCAAGCCTGGATCACACTGCAGCTGAACATCAGATAACAAATATTATATACACAGAGTATTAATTTTGTATAATTGTAAATCAAAAATCACGCTATGTCAAGGGTTTTCGCGTTTAAATCAATTATACATAATTTTTGTGCCCTATTTGCTTATATATAAAAAAAGCTGTAAGATTTATATAATCCACAGCTTTTTTGATTATTCTTCAACTAATGCAGTGAAGGCATCACGGATTGTTCTGACAGGAACAATATCCATATTTACCTTAACATCCTTTGACAATGATTTATAATTATGAAATGGTATTATACAGCGTTTAAATCCCAAACGCATTGCTTCGTTTACACGTTGCTCGCAATTATTTATTGCTCTGATTTCTCCGGCAAGTCCAACCTCACCAAATGCAAGAACATCTTCCCCTACTGCTTTGTCCTTTAGTGATGAAACGAGTGCAAGTGCTACCGTTAGGTCCGCCGCAGGCTCATCAAGCTTTAGACCGCCAACAACATTTATATACGCATCCATATTATTGAAAAAATAACCTGCTCTTTTTTCGAGTACCGCAAGAAGCATACTCATTCGGTTATAGTCAAAGCCTGTACTCATTCGTCTTGGAGTTCCAAAGCCTGTAGCACAGACAAGTCCCTGCACCTCTGCAAGAATAGGTCTTGAGCCTTCCATTACACAAGCAACACAGGTACCTGATGTATTTTTCGGTCTGCCCGAAATCATCATAAGTGACGGATTTAATACTTCTTTAAGTCCGTTGCCCGTCATCTCAAAAACACCGATTTCATTTGTTGAGCCGAATCTGTTTTTTGCTCCTCTCAATATTCTGTAAGAGTAATTTTTTTCTCCCTCAAAATATAAAACGGTATCAACGATATGCTCAAGCACCTTTGGACCTGCAATAGCACCGTCTTTATTAACATGACCTACAACAAATATCGGAATTCCCATTCCCTTTGCGGCATGCATAAATATGTTTGTGCACTCTCTGACCTGTGTTACAGAACCTGCCGATGAAGTAATTTCATCGTAAACCATAGTCTGGATTGAATCAACAATGACAATATCGGGTTTTTCTGATTTAATTGCATCTACAATTATGCCAACATCTGTTTGCGGTAAAACAAAAAGCCTGTCCGTTGTAACGCCAAGCCTGTTAGCTCTCATTTTTATCTGACTGGCAGACTCCTCGCCGCTTACATATAATATTTTTTTGCTTTTGCCGAGATATTCACACATCTGCAGCAGTATTGTTGATTTGCCTATACCGGGATCACCGCTGATTAGTACGAGGCTTCCCAAAACAATTCCGCCGCCGAGTACCCTGTCAAATTCTTTAATACCGGTTGACATTCTTTTTTCTACGTCCTCAGTAATCTCTCCAAGTGCCATAACCTGATTAACTGAGCTGTGGCTTGCTGCGTGTCTGCTTGTTGCCGAGGATGCGGGCAATTCCTCATTCATTGTATTCCATTCACCGCAGCCGGGACATTTTCCGTACCATTTTGGTGATTCGTACCCGCACTCACTGCAAACATAAACTGATTTTAATTTGGCCATTTATAACTCCTTAGACAAATAATCACTATAACCAAGCATTATGGAATATGCCATTTTGCTTTGATAATTATCATCCTGTAATTTTTTGTTTTCTTCATTGTTACTCATAAATCCGCATTCCACCATTACAGACGGAACCTTTGCTTTATAGAGCAAATAATAACTGCTGTCAGATTTTTTGTTTTCTCTTCTGTTGTTTTTCTGCAGATTATCTTTCGATATAGTTAAAATGCTGTCAGCAAGAATTTTGCTGTGATTATCGTTTGGAGAATACCATATTTGTATTCCCCACTCTTTTTCAACCTCAAAGTGATTTTGATGAATTGAAATCAGGGTTGCTTTATTTACACTGTTAATATAATCCATACGATTGTAGAGATCAGACCTTGTTTTATCGTCATCTTCAGCGTAAACCTGATAATCCCCTTCCCTGAGCAGTTTGGCAGAAAGACCGCTAACCCCTGCAAAATCATATAATTTTTTTGCAATCGCAAGGTTAATTTCTTTTTCATTTGTGCCGTCTACGCCGATTGTTCCGGCATCAATACCGCCATGACCTGCATCAATAACAAGACAGGATTTTTTATAGGCTATTGATGTGTTTGCAAGCTCTGTTTTTTTATGTAAATTATTTATTCCTAATGAAATTGCCAAAGTAAGTGAAAAGGCAATAATAACAGCAAGCAGTTTTTTCATAAAATTCACCAATAACTACTATGTGTAATTATAACTTATTATGATTAAAGTATCAAGGTAATATTGCATTTTCTGCTGCTAAGGGATATAATTGATGCAAAGACAGTAAAAAGGACTGAAATATATGAAAATTGTTAATTTGGACGGATTTACTACAAATCCGGGTGATTTAAGCTGGGAAGGCATAGAGAAGCTTGGTGATTATATCGTATATGAGAGAACAGCACCTGATGAAATTATAAACAGAGCAAAGGGTGCAGATATTCTTATTGTTAACAAAACGATTATGAATCGTGATATTCTTGATGCTCTTTCACCTGAGCTGAAATATATAGGTCTGCAGTCAACGGGATATAATGTTGTTGACTGTGAATATGCAAGAACGCTTGGTATAACTGTATGTAATATACCTGCATATTCAACGAATGCCGTTGCACAGCTTGTATTTGCATTTATTCTGCAGATTACAAATGAGGTTACGCTTCATTCCGGTGCAGTCAAAAGCGGCGAATGGTGCAGATGCCCTGATTTTTGTTTTTGGAAAAAGCCTTTGACAGAGCTTGACGGAAAAATAATCGGTATTGTCGGCTTTGGCTCAATCGGTCGGCGTGTTGCATCAATAGCGGAAGCTTTTGGAATGAAAGTTTTAGCCTATAATCCAAGACCAAAGGATAAGGGCGAATTGAATGTACGCTTTGTAACCATTGATGAGCTGCTTTGCCAAAGTGATATTGTGACCTGTCACTGTCCGCTGACGCCTGAAACTGATGGATTGATTAACAAAGATAATATTTCAAAAATGAAAAAAACTGCAATTCTTATTAATACATCAAGAGGTCCTGTTGTTGATGAACAGGCACTTGCCGATGCACTTAACAATGATGAATTACAGGCTGCAGGACTTGACGTATTAAAGATTGAACCTGCAAGCAAGGATAACCCTCTGCTTACTGCTAAAAACTGTTATATAACCCCTCACATTGCCTGGGCTGCCAAAGAAACACGAGCAAGGCTTTTAAAAATACTTGAGGATAATATTGTTGCATATCTGAATGGAACACCTCAGAATGTGGTTAACTGATTCGTAATTAAGGAACAGCTGTTAATGGCTGTTCCTTAATTTGTTTACTGCAGGATTTTCTATTATACTGCCGTCTTCTGCAAAGCGTGAACCGTGGCACGGACAATCCCAACTGTGCTCCTCCTTATTCCATTTGAGTGCACAGCCCATATGTGTGCATCTGTGACCGGATACGGTGCATAGATTTTTAATAGCTTCAAGTGAATTGATTAAAAGCTGGGGTCTAAGCATAGTTCTTGAGGGTGAAAAAACTTCCGAAAATTCATTCTCTTTGTTGAGCAATAAATCAGTTAACAGTTTTGCTGCAACCATTGATGAGGTCATTCCCCATTTGTTAAAGCCTGTTGCTACATATAGATTATGAGTCAGTTTTGAATATTTGCCGATATAAGGTATTCCGTCAAGTGTCATACAGTCCTGTGTTGCCCACTGAAATTCAACCTTAGACTGAGGATAGTGAATTGATGCAAATTTTTTCAGATTATCAAAGCAGCAGTTGCCGTCCGTTCTTCTGCCGTATCCGCCTATGAGCAGATAGTCACCATAATTTCTGAATGACATACCGCCGTTTGCCTCATCAACATACATTCCGTTGACATCCTCACCATTATCCAGTCCGATAACAAAAGAACGTGATTGATACATTTTAAAAAAGTATGTGCCGTGAGTATTGATAAACGGAAAATGCGTTGCAACAACTATATTATCTGCTGTAATTCTGCCACCGTTTGTTAATGCAACATTATTTTCGATTGCATAAACTTTAGTGTTTTCATAGATATTCAATTCTCTTGAAAGCTGTGATAAAAGCTTGAGCGGATTAAACTGTGCCTGTTTTTCAAACCTGATTGCACCAACAGTTTTAATCGGAAGCGGAATGCTGTTGACATAGTCGGCGATAAATCCGATACGCTCTAAAGTATGAATTTCATTCTCAAGCTTATCGCAGTCATCAATGGAATAAACGTAGTTGTTTTTATCCTCGAAATCACATTTGAATTTATCGGCAAGCTCTCTGTAGCGGTTTACCGCACTTTGATTGGCATTGAGATACTGCCTTGCAAAATCAAGATTAAATTCCTTTTCAATTTTATGATAAATAAGTCCGTGCTGCGCTGTAATTTTTGCAGTAGTACAGGAGGTTACAGCATTGCAGACTCTCCCCTGCTCTACCAAAATGTAATTAACATTCTGCTTCTTCAGCTCATATGCTAAAAGAAGTCCGGTAATTCCTCCGCCGATAATGAGGACATCTGTTTTTTTATCGTCAAGCAATGATGGGAATTTTTTTAATTCTGTGCCGCTTTGCCAGATTGATTTCATAATATCACCAATTATATTCTTATCATATTGGTAATTCTTATTCTGATAAAATAATTTAAATTAATTTTGTTATATATCTTGACAATATTTAAAAAATCTATTATTATATTTAAGCAATGCTGGTGTGGCGAAATCGGCAGACGCAAGGGACTTAAAATCCCTCGGTAGAAATACCGTACCGGTTCAAGTCCGGTCACCAGCACCAAAAACAACAAACATACAAAAGTATGTTTGTTGTTTTTTTGTTGAACAGATTATTTATAGCAATAAGACGGTTAATCAATAAGCTTAATATTTTACTCGGCTGTTAATTATTAAATTTTATAATTGACTTTTACATAAAGATTAGTTATAATATCAATGTTGTTTGCCGGCGTGATGGAATTGGCAGACGTGCTGGACTCAAAATCCAGTCCTGGCAACAGGGTGCGGGTTCGACCCCCGCCGCCGGCACCATAAAGGACAGACTTAATTAAGTCTGTCCTTTAATTTTTCATAAATTTCTATTATTTTGAATTTAGGTGTATAGCCGGATGTAACGAGCTCCATTTCATCATCTGTCAGATATTCATTCATAGTTTCACTGCAGGCATTAAGACAGACTGACGGAAAAACAATACACCACCAATTATGTCCCTTGCCCTCGTCGATTGTTATCTTTATAGAATTATAGACGCCTGCCGGGAGTGTGAAGTCATCATAAACTCTTGTTTTAAAGAATTCTTTTTCAATGGTTACGAAGGCTGTTTTGCCATAACTCTTTAAATAATTGTTACAGATGTTTTCTATCTGTTCCTTGCTGTTTTCTGCTATCGCAATATTTTCCTCAATAGTTTTGCCGCTGAATAATTCCTTGGTATTATCTAAAAAATAGTTTTTCAGACCGAGCTTTATGTTTTGATCTTCTGTTGAATCGGAGTTTGCGAGAATATGAAGTCTTAGCACTTTATCTGATATGCTTTCTGCTGATATGATATCCGATGTTAAGCAAGAGGTTACAATAACCAAAAGTAAAAATACAGGAACAAACACCTTGAAAGTTTTCATAATAAAACCTGCCTTTCAAATGAATGATTGGCAGGTTTTTCCGTTAATATTCAAAAAATTTATATTTTTGCAAATTTTTCACCGACTATATCAAATACATATTTGCCGTTGCTTTGTTCAGTTAATGTCTTGCCGAGATTGTCAACAAGACTTTCTTTAAGTGAAAATCTGATGTTGACTTTATCTGTAAATTCGCTGTTTTCAATATTTGCGCCAAAATCATTTAGTATAATGTTCATTCTTTCATAAAAGCTGTAATCAACAGAAACATCAATAATTTTGCAGGGTGCCATTGTTATAATATGCCCTGCATTAACAGCGATTTTTGAACCATGTGAGTATGCTCTGATCAGTCCGCCTGCCCCAAGAAGTGTTCCGCCGAAATATCTGGTCACAACAACGCAGACATCAACAAGTCCTTCTTTAAGCAGAACGTCAAGAACCGGTACTCCGGCAGTCCCGCTGGGCTCACCATCGTCACTTGAACGCTGAATATTATTTTCTTTAAGAACATAGGCAGACACGTTGTGAGCAGCGTCCCAATGCTTTGACTTGATTGAATTAATAAATTCGGCAGCCTCAGCCTGTGTTTTGACGGGCTTGACATAACCGATAAAACGTGACTTTTTTTCAATAAATTCGTCACTGCTTTCAAGTTCAACAGTTTTGTATTCCTTCATACGATCACCATAAAAAAACAAGGCAACGGTAATTACCATTGCCATTGATTTTTAGATTAGCCCTTACGTGCATATCTCTTGTTGAATCTATCAACTCGTCCACCTGTATCAACAAGCTTTTGCTTACCAGTGAAGAATGGATGACATTTTGAGCAGATATCAACCTTTAATTCGCTCTTTGTACTTTTTGTTTCAAAAGTATTACCACAAGCACACTTAACAGTGCAAGTATCGTAGTTTGGATGAATTCCGTCTTTCATTTACTTTCACCTCTTTACAAGTAATGTCATTATGCTTTGATATATTACCACAAGCCGCCGCAAAATGCAAGTATTTTTTTAAATTATTTATAATAACAGCATTTTCCTAACTTAAATGAATAAAGCAGAGCGGTTTTAACCGGCTTATTGAGGGTTTTGCCTATAGCTGATTTATAGAACATAATCTGTTTTTTATATCTGCCAAGCAATTCCTCCTCGTTGGATACATTGTCTGTTTTATAGTCAATCAGAACAAGTTCGTTATTTTTTTCTATGACACAGTCAGCAATACCTTGAATCAGTACACTTTCTTCAGCATCCATGCCATAAATTTCTTTTACGGGAACAAAGGATGTTACCTTGATTTCTCTGTATACTTTGTCGGCATCAAAAATCTGTGAAGCAAGCTCACTGTTAAAAAATCTGATTAACATATTTCTGTCAAGACTTTCAGCCTGCTCATTATTAATATGACCAAGATTTTTTATTCTGGCAATTTCTTTTTCTAAATCAGCAAGTGAATTTTCATAGCTGCAAAACTGCATAAATGTATGCATTGCTGTGCCGCGCTGTGCCGGTGTTAAACCGCCCTTGTTAAGGAATGATGGTTTTGAAGAAGTAAGATATTCAAAACCTCTTTCCATATCATCAAGGGAGGATGCGGTCAGCTTCGAGCTTAATGCAGACAAGTTGCATCTGTTATATTTAAATGAAAGCTTTTCTTCAATTTGTCTGACAATATTATGATCGGGTTCAGTAAATGATAAAGTGAAATCACTTTCTTCAGCACTGATTTCGTCGGTTATTTCAACATCAAAACGAAAATCACTATGAATTGTCTTGATATTAAATGGAGAAAGTTCTCTCAGTGTCTTACAGTCGCCATGCATAAGAGCACACATCAACAGAAAATCGCCGTCACTGTTTATTTTCTTGCAGGAATAAGGGCTTATTGCGTTGCTGCCGATATTTGATGCCAGCTTTTTAATTTTACTTTCGAGATTATCTACTGTTACAAATGAAATGAATTGTTCTTTTGCTCTTGTCATTGCAACATAAAGCACTCTGAGATTTTCACTCATAAGCTCTGCATCATTTTTATTTTTTATTACAGTATACTGTAATGAATTATACTGATACATTTCCTCTTCATTATGGCATTTTAAGCCGACACCAAGGCTTGTATTAAGCAACAGCTTATCATTCAGATCCTGCTTGTTATATTGCTTTGTTGTACCGGCAAAAATACATACGGGGAATTCGAGTCCCTTTGAGTGATGAACAGACATTATAGTTACTGAATTTCCGGCAGCAGCACTAAGTGCGGCTGAATCAATTCCTTTGTCAGAGGAAGCAATTTTATCAATATATCTGATAAAAGCTGTTAATCCTACATTAACACCGCTGTCAAATTTTTCCGCAAAAGCAATAAGTTTCAAAACATTCTGATATCTGAGCTCACCATTGCTCATAGCGTTAAAGTATCCGATAAGTCCCTTATCATCAATGAGATATCTGATAAAGCCTGCCACGGACATTGAAACGCTGATTTTTTTCAGCTCCTTAAGATTGCTTATAAAATTTTTAGCCTTTGAATTGTCTGAAGAATATATACAACTGTACAGAGTGCCGAAACGATTATCAATTCTAAGCTGAGCCATTTCATCTTCCGTAAAGCCGTAAATCGGCGACAGCATTACAGTGAGCAGAGGTATATCCAGCATAGGATTATCAATTACTCTTATCAATGACAGCAAAATTCTTATTTCATTGTTTTCAAACAGATTGGTTGAATTATCACAAATAACAGGAATACCGAAGTCTGACAGCACCTGTGAATATGTATCAATATGACCTTTAACCTTTCGCATCAGAATTGCAAAATCACCATAGTTGATAGGTCTGTAATTACTGCCGTCTTTTATAAGCTCACCACTGTTTACTTTTTTGATAATCGTTTTTGCAATGTAGGTTGCCTCTAGCCTGTCATATTCCTCGCCCTTAACGCCTGTAAGTATTTTGAGCTGAGCTGACGGCACAATGCTTTCTTTATAGTCAGCACCATAATTTAAAAATTCATCGGTGTTATAATCAAGCTCGCCAAGCTTCTCAGTCATAAGATTTGAGAAAACAAAATTTACATAGCTGCAGATTTCGGACCTGCTTCTGAAATTCTTATCAAGAATGATTTTTGCATTTACGCTGCTGTCTTCTGCATTATAGTAATCGTAGCTTTTCTTTTTTGCATTGAATATATGCGGCATTGCAAGTCGGAAGCGGTAAATACTTTGCTTGATATCCCCTACCGTAAAAAGATTTTTGCCGTTTGATAAATAGGTAAAAAGCAAATCCTGTGCCTCGTTAGTATCCTGATACTCATCAACAAGGATTTCATAATAGTTTTCAGACAGCTCATGTGCAAGATCGGTACGGATGATATTACCGTTATTATCAAGCTTAAATAAAAGGGTAATTGCAAAATGCTCTATATCTGAGAATGAATATGAGTTGAGTTCTTTTTTCTCCTGCATCAGTCTTTCATCAACAGCTTTAAGCAGCTCTATAAGGCTCTGTATACGCTTATAAAGGACTTTTGCATCATTTCTATAATCGTCTTCATCAGAAATCAAAAAGCTTTCAATATCCTTTGTAAGGATTGATTTGTACACTTCTCTGTTTGCCTTTATTTTCTCACTTACTGCTTTATCAACCTTTGAGGATGACGGCATTCTTTTGAAAGAGGGCTTTCTTTCATTGATTAAATCTGTCCATGAATAAGATAAAGCTTTTATTCTTTCAATTTCCTTGATATCGTCATTTATTACATCGCTGAATTTTAAATTAATCTTTTCATCCTCAAAGTCAATAAGTGACATATTTTCTTTTGCAAGCTCCACGGCATATGCTGAAAGATAATCAATTTCATTTTTTACATATTCAAACCACACACTGTCAGCAAGAGGTATATCAGGATTATAAAGCTCAGCAGATTTTTCAAGCCATTTATATGGAAACGGCTGTGCATATATAAATCTGAGCAGTCTTTTAACTGCATTTATCACAGGCTTTTCATTACTTGGTGAAGTGAACATTTCAAACAATGATATGAAATCCGCATTATTCTCTTCAAAGCATTTGTCAAGTGTTTCACTTATTACATTATCCTCAAGAAGCTGCAGCTCGCTTTCGTCAAAGGTTGAAAAATCCTGGTTTATTGAAAGCTCATAAAAATGCTCCTTAACAAGGCTTGCGCAGAATGCATCAATCGTTGATATTTTTGCATTCGGCAGCAGAGAAAGCTGTCGTTTATAAAAACTGTCATTTGGATTACTCTTTATCAGTCCGTTAAGTGACTTTGAAATTCTGTAACGCATTTCTGCGGCTGCAGCATTGGTAAATGTAACAATAAGCAGACGGTCAATGTCAACAGGATTTGTTTTGTCAGTAATAAGCTTTATTACCCTTTCAACAAGAACTGCTGTTTTGCCTGAACCGGCAGCGGCACTGACAAGAATATTTTTATTTCTGGCGTTTATTGCATTACTCTGCCCTGTTGTCCACTGTGGCATTTTCACTATACTCCTTAGCTAAAATTTCAAGCACTTCCTTGTCACTTATATCGTCAAGTGTTCGGTTTTCAATAGTTCTTTTATTTGCACAAACATCCTTGTAATCACAGTACTCACAGGTATTCTTATGCATTTTGTCCTTAACAGGATTTTGATTTATGTTGCCGAGATGAAGCTCCATCCCCATTTGTGCAACATGCTCATTTATCTTTTTATGTATATATCCAAGCTGTTCGAGACGTGCAAGCTTACCTGTAAGCTCGCCGTCTTTTTTTGCTTTAACCGGTATATACCTGCCCATAAGTTCGTGGTCCATTGCTTTTGCAATTTCTCCGTCTGCGGTATCAAGAACAATCCCCTTCATTTTGAAGGATGCATTTTCTTCACTTTTTATAGTATTCGCTGCTGTTGTCCGGGAATTAAAATTAAAAATATTTCTTGCTGCGTGCATATAAAGCACGCCTGCAGGAATTCCTGTAAGCTCAGCGTTCTTATCATTACAAAGTGAAAAAAGATAAATAAACATCTGCAGATTTAAGCCGTGCAGAATATCTGAATAGTTAAAGGACTTATTTCCCGATTTATAGTCGACTACTCTAACATATCGTTCGCCATTATGCACGTATGTATCAACTCTGTCAATTGAGCCTCTTATCTGTATAGTACCGCCGTCCTCAAGAATAATCTGTTCAGGCTTAACCTGACCGTCTTTGTCAATATCAAGCTCAAAGGCATTTGCTTCAAAATCGCTGTGCGCAAACTCTTCAGCAAGATGATAAACTACACTGTATATCAATTTTGAAAGACGTCTGTAATTATACTTAAATCTTATTGATAAATCGGCAGCATTTCCCATCTCCTGTTCAAAATACATGGTGATAAATCTGTCAACAAGTGCTATTATTTCAACATTTGTCAGTGATGAAAGCTTTTTACTGCCTACTGTTGAAAGAATCATTTCAAGCACATAATGAATGAGTGTACCTCTTTGCATCGGGTCGATTTCCGCTCTTATTCTCGGTCTTGCATTAAGACCGAATTTGCAGAAATATCGGAATGAGCAGTTATAAAAATCCTCAACCCTTGATGCTGAAACGTACATATTATAACCGAATAAGGAAGTAGCTGTTTGCTTATTTTCAATTTTTGATTTTTTATTTTCTGCCAGTGCTTTAATTGAATTAAATCTGCTGTCATTTTTAAAGTATTCCTTTAATGAGGAATAAAACACAGTATTTGTCAAATACCTTTCACACATCAAATCAAAGGAATTAGAATATGTTTCTATCAAATCAATATCATCAATTGCTTCGTATTTTTTTTCAGTAATGTCAAATATGCTTTCGACTGAAGTTATTATTTCAGAAGGTGCAGCGTTTTTTCCGGTATTGCCAAGATAAGAAATATACAGCTTTTCACTGGGTGCGGTACAAGCCATATAAGCAAAATACTTTTCCTGCTGATTGAGTACTTCACCATATGAATACAGTTTAAAATCATTATCAAGAAGTATTCTCCTGTCACCCTCGCTCAGCAGTCCTCCGCTTGTTACTGTTTGCGGAAACTCACCTTCATTGGCTCCTAAGATAAAAACAGCTTTAGGGTTATCGGTTCTTATTCTGTCTGCCTGACCGATTTGTATATTGTCAATACCAACAGGCAATGTGCCTAAATCCTCGGTTGAAATTATTAGAGAGAAAATTTTTGCATATTCCTTTAACTTGATTGTTTTTTTGTCTGCAGTCTGAGGTAAATCATTAAGAATATTCATTACAAGATCCCATACTCTGCCCTGCTCCTCGGCGAGTGCGGTATGATTAAGCCTTGCTAAATCGAGTGCGGTTTCTTTTATTCTTTCATCAACACCAAAATCAATTAAACAATAATAAAGCGATTCAGATATTTTGAGTGCATCTGCATCTTTTACTGCATTTTTAAATTTAATTATAGGTGTTATTATTTTTTCTCTTGTTATATTAATTTTTTCAAGACGTGCTTTATCGGATGAGCTTATTTCATTCACAAAGCCTTTTGTTGAATTTTCAAAAGGTCTTGTCCATTTTAATCCGCTTATATTCCAAAGGTAAATATAGTTTTCAAGCTCATTAATGTCCTCATCACTTACATCAGTAAGTCCTGTTTTTGCAAGACTGAGTATGTCATCACTTCTCAATGAGTAATTGACACATCTTAAAAGATATTCAATAAAAACAACCAGCGGCTGATTTTTGATCGGTTGGCGTTCATCATTGAAAAATGGTATTTCATATTTTTTAAAGGTTACGGAAAGCTCTTCTCTGTACTTATTCAAATCACGTGTAATAACTGCAATATCACTTGCTTTGCAGCCTTTCCTGAGGAGTGAACGTATCTGCCTTGCGGCTTCACAGCATTCGTCAGTAATGCTTTTGGCAGAATAAACAGAAATATTGTCAGACTTAATTAATTCATTTTTGCCATCTGTAAAAATGCATTTTTCCAATGTTTTAATATCGTGATTTTGCGCTCTTTTATTATCAGTAAGAAATTCTTCTTTAATTTCAATATTCGCTTTTAGCGCAATCTTTTTAAGTATTTTAGCTGAATTATTTACATAGCCAAACAGATTGAATGCATCATCATTGTCCGGGCAATCGGTACAAAGTGTGATTGTTACACATTTTGCCTCTTTGATAACAAGCTCCAAGATTTTATATTCCTGTGCAACAAAGCCGTTGAAGCCATCAATAAATACATATTTATTTTTAAAATAATCAAGTCCGTTTAGCTGATTATAAAGACGTGTAAGCTCATTGGCAGGGTCAAGGTACTTGTCAAACAGAAGCATTTCATAGCTACTCATAATTAAAGAAATATCTGATAATTTTCTCTTCAATGCATCACTTTCGATATTCTGTGAAAGCTCAATTATTTCACTGCAGCTCAGATTACAGGATTTCATTTCATCATAAATTTTAATCATTGAATTTACAAATGAAAGTGAATCAAGATGCTTGTTGAAAAGCTGTAAATTCTCTTTTACAAGATCAATTGCGCGCATCATCATAACGGCTTTGCCACCCTTAGAGAGCGTGGGTAAGCTGTCACTGCCGTATTTTCGCCTTACATCATCTGTAATTCTGCTGAAGGATGAATTATCAACCTTAGTTATGCCGTGTTCACCAAGCTCGGTCAGAAGCTTTTTCTCGCATACAAGTGAATATTGCTCAGGTGTAATGAGCAGTATATCTTTCCGACCGCTTTCAACAAACTCTTTTATTTGGTTGAAAACATATTCACTTTTACCATAGCCTGATCGGGCAAAAACTAATTTTAACAAAAAATCACCATTATCTTTCGTAATCCTCGGGTTTAATAATACCGTCAGCAATTAATATCTCATAGCAATCCATAAAAAATTCATACATAGGTCTTGCAATATCAAATGCAAGCTTAAGCTCATCAATGAGTGCACTTGTTCCTATTCGAGATAAGTCAAAGCTGTTATATGAAAATGACATATTTTTGGCTTTTAAATATGGCTTTAATTCTTCGGGAGCATCCGGGTACATATCCTTTTTATATTCATCCCTGCACTCATATGTCAAGCCTGCATCCTCACAGGCCTTAACTGCATCAAGCCATCTGTCAGGGTGCTTCAAAATCTGCTGATGTACAACCTTAAAATATGTTGGACGCCACAGCCAGAAAACAACACCATAGCCAAAGCTGTCGGGGAAAAATTCAAAATAGTAGAAAGGAGCCTCAGGATATTCCTTTTTATAGCGTCTGAAGAACATCCAAATGTTTTCACGATACTTTGTTTTATTTCTGTTGCCTCTTGTGTCACGATAAATTCTTGCAACTGACCTTACAGGGTCGGTCATCATTTTCTCATCAATATCATACATTAAATCGCTGAGGTCAAGCATAATCTGCCTCATAGGAACAGTTATTCCCTGCTTAAGCTCCTCTTTGTGTTCCTCATAAAAAGAGCGTGAATCATTAAACCTGTTAAGGCACAGAAGCTCAATAGCCTCCGGCTTTATTCCTTTGAAATTATATTCTTTCATTTCAGTAAACCTTTATCCTCCATTTGCTGGGCAGCAAGCTTTGCGCAAATCTTTGCACTGTGGAAATTAAGACCGCCCTGAATCCAAGCATAATACGGCTCTCTGATCGGTGCATCTGCAGAAAGCTCAATTGAAGAGCCTAATGTGAATGCACCTGCAGCCATTACAACCTTACTGTCATAGCCGGGCATATCCCAAGGCTCAGGCAGCACAAAGCTGTCAATCGGACTTCCGCTCTGTATTCCCTGACAGAAGGCAACAAGACTTTCAGCGTTTTCAAGACCAAGACACTGAACAATATCGTGTCTTATTTCATTATATTTTGGTGTAACCTTGTAGCCGAAGCTTTCAAAAAGTGCAGATATAAACACGGCACTTTTTAATGCTTCACCTACTGTGTGAGGTGCAAAGAAAAGCCCCATATAAAGCTCTCTGTTCATACCAAGGGTTGCGCCAACTTCTTTGCCTAAACCGGGTGTTGTGAGTCTGTAGGCACATTTTTCAACGAGATCGTGTCTTCCTGCAATATAACCGCCTGTTGTTGCAATACCGCCGCCTGCATTTTTTATGAGGGACCCTGCTATCAAATCAGCACCAACCTGTACAGGCTCTTTTTTCTCAACAAATTCACCATAACAGTTATCAACCATAACAATTACATTGGGATTTTTCTTTTTTACAATACTGCAGACTCTGCCGATTTCATCAACTGACAGGCTTGCCCTCAGCTCGTAGCCTCTGCTCCGCTGAATGTAAACCATTGTTGTAGTGTCATCAACAGCCTTCTCAATTGCATCAAAATCAACCTTTTCGTCTTTTAACGGCACTTCATTATATTCAACACCAAAATCCTTTAATGAGCCCATTCCTTCGCCTGATATACCAATTACACCATGAATGGTATCATATGGTGTGCCTGTAACACAAAGCATTTTATCACCCGGTCTGAGAACACCGAAAAGAGCTGTTGCCAGAGTGTGCGTGCCGCAGGTGAAATTGTGTCTTACAAGAGCATCCTCTGCACCGAAAACCTCAGCCCATACCTTGTCAAGTGTTTCTCGTCCCCTATCACCGTAGCCGTAGCCTGTACTGCTTATAAAATGACTTTCACTGATGCCGTTGTCGATAAATGCCTTCTGCACTTTGAGCTGATTATATTCTGTTACGTCTTCTATGTAATCAAACTGTTCCTTACAAAGCAGCATTGCTTTATCTGCAGTATTTTCAATTCTGTCACTTATTTTGAAAAAAGAATTCATTTGTATAATCTCCATTTTCCTGTATTAATAAAACCAAGACGGCTGTAAAAATGCTCGTTCTTATTTTTTTCACGCATAAGAAAAACCTTACCCGATATGTCACACATCATATGTGAAACAAGCAGTGACCCATATCCCATACGGCGGAATTCAGGTGCAGTATTAACGGATGTCAGAACTGCATTGTTGTTGTGTATTGAAGAAAATATGCCGCTTGATACGATTTCATTATTGATATTAACTGAATAAGCCTTTGCAGTGCCGTGACGTATTCTGTGGCTGATATCAACATACCAGGCCTCAAAATCAGCCCTATCATAATCCTGAAAATTAAATAAGTCCATCAGTTTAGGATATTCATCAATTTCAATATAAGGCAAATTGTATTGCGTTTTTCTGTCAGACATCATTATTATGCCCTCATCATAGTCAGCAAAATAATCACTCAGGCCATCGCAAAGACAGGAGCTGTAACCGATAACATTGATAAATTCGGCAAGCTCCCCTTCATCAGCGTTATTCATAGATATGGTGAAATCACCATCAAGCTTTGAGATAATTGCAGTAATTTCACCGCAATTATTCAATTGTTTATAGAATACGGCAAAATCATAGCAGATGCCGTATGCACTCAGCAGTGCTTTAATTCTGACAGAATATAAATCTGTTTTTGTATATTTGTCAAACGCATTGGCATTTTCAATTTTTTTAATCATAAAGCTTTGGTAAAATCGCTTTCAAAAGTTTTCTTGTTTCAATAATGTCACTGTTCTTCACAACGCTTGAGCCTGAATGAATATATCTGCAAGGAAGTGAAACGGCCATAACTTTGGAGCCCTTGCCGCTTGTCTGTATTGCACCTGCATCATTACCGCCTGCAATAGCAGTTTTTGTCTGAATTTTAATATCATTATCAAAAGCGGTTGTCATAGCAAGCTTGTACAGCTCTTTATCATAAATTGTTCTTCCGTCCATAAATGAAACCACAGGTCCCTCTCCGAGAACACATACTCTGTCACCGCCTGTTACACCGCATAAATCAGCAGCAGTCGTCGTTTCAAGCACAACCGATATATCAGGCTGAACTGCAAAAGAAGTGCACATAGCACCGCGAAGTCCAACCTCTTCCTGAACATTAAAGCAGAAATAGGTATCATATTCAACTTCATTCTTTATCAGTTCGATTAAAAGCATACAGCCGATTCTGTCATCAAGTGCTTTTGATTTGATAAACCCGTCACCGAATTCATAATAATCACTTTCAAAATAAGCATAGTCACCGAGATGCACATATTTCAGTGCATCGTCTTTATTTTTCGCACCAATGTCAATGAATAAGTCACTTGAAGCCGGTGCTTTTTCTGCTTCGTCGGAACACAGAAGATGAATAGGTTTAAGACCTATAACACCGAGAGTATCGTTAATTTTTATAACTCTGCCTGCAATTACCTTGCTGTCTATTCCGCCAACAGCACTGAATTTCAAATATCCGTCATCAGTTATATCCGTAATAATAAAACCAACCTCATCCATATGGGCGCAAAGCATAACTTTTTTGCATGGTGTTTTATTTCCTTTTTTAAAAGCGATAACCGAGCCGAGATTATCAACATTGTATTCACAGAAACCTTTGATTTCATTGATTATAAAATCTCTTACCGCATGTTCATCACCGGAGGCAGAATTTATTAAACAAAGATTTTTAAGCATTAATTTCACCGACCCTTTCTGCAATGTAAGCTGAAATTAAATCAGCAACTGCTTTGACATCACCAAGGTCAACAACTTCAACAGTCTGATGCATATATTTTTCAGGAATAGAAATCAACGCTGATTTAACGCCATTGCCATTTATAGATATAACATCAGCATTAGTGCCTGTTCTGCCGGCCATAATTTCACACTGATAAGGTATCTTATTCTTTTCTGCTGTCGCAACAAGCTTTTTTGACATCGTCTTGTCCAGTACAGGAGAAAAGCCTATCATAGCACCCTTTGAAATCTCACCGCAGTCCGCTTTGTCACAGCCGGGCGTGCAGGCGAATGATACGTCGACAGAAATTGCTTCGTCAACATTTCTTCCGAATGGTCCGATTTTTGCGCCTCGCGTGCCTACCTCTTCCTGTGAAGAGAACATCACTGTTATTTTGCAAGGCATATTTTTTAGTATGTCAAGTGCGAGGATTATTGCGCAAATACCAGATCTGTCATCAAGACAGGATGCTGACAAATAATTATTATTAAGCGGTGTGAAGTTTCTTTTAAGGGTTATTCTGTCACCTGGTGAAACTAAATCTGTTAGCTGTTCTTTTGTAAAGCCTGTATCAATTGCAAGTGCTTTGAGTTTTGGTGCTTTCTTTTCATCATCAGATGTCTGTAAATGAGGAGGAAGCGTTGATATAATACCTTTAACCTCTCTTTTCCCCCATACAGAAACCTCATAAGCAGGAAGAAATCTTGTATCTGTTCTGCTGCACTGATCAAATTTTATAAAGCCGTCATCGGTTATATTTGTGACAACAAAGCCGATTTCATCAAGGTGAGCATCAAGCAGAAAATGATAGCCATCACCAAAGGTACAGAAAACATTGTTCATACTGTCAACAGTAACCTCACCATATTGCTTTAATATTTCTTTCAGCAAATTAACAATATTTTCTTCAGCACCTGATACACCCACAGGTGCTGTTAATTTTTTCAATAATTTCAAAGTCTTTTCCATTATTCACCAAATCCGTTAACTAATTCCTTAAATTTTCTGCCCCTGTATTCAAAAGTTTTGAATTGATCAAAAGCAGGACAGGCAGGGCAAAGTGTTACAACATCACCGCTCTGTGCCTTTTCTTTTGCTATGTTAAGAGCATTTTCCAAATAATCTGTTTTAACTATTTTGATATCACTGTTTTTATAATTCTCATCACTAATTATGGTATCATATATTTTTTCGGCAGTTGCACCATTTAATACAAGGAGCTTCACATATTTAAGAATATAAGGAACCATTTCACTCATATCATTGCCCTTATCAGAGCCGCCCATAATAACAATTATTTTTTTACCGAAAGCTTTAAGTCCGCTGATTACTCGGGATGGTGATGTGGCAATTGAGTCATTATAATATCTTATTCCGTTATATTCACGGACAAATTCAATCCTGTGCTCTACTCCGCCGAAGGTCTGAGCAATACTTTTAATATTTTCAACATCAACCATTCCCCATACTGCTGAGATAGCAGTGCAGTAATTTTCAATATTATGAGTACCCGGAATAATGATGTCGTTTTTATTCATAACATACGTTTCTTCATCATTTTCACGATAAACGATATCGCCATTATCCTTCATATATGCACCATTTTCAACAGGATGCTTTATTGAAAATTCAAAAAGCCTGCCTCTGACATCAAAACGCATATCATGGTATACCCTGCTGCCGATTGAATAGTCACAGTCAGCATTAAGAATAGTTCTGCAATCAGCGTTCTGATAAATTAGAATATTTCTTTTTGCATCAACATATTCATCAAGGCTGATATGGTGATCCTGATGCGTACATTCAATATTTGTAACAACTGCAACATCAGGTGAATGAACAAGATTACCCATTGTTAAAAGCTGAAATGATGAAAGCTCAACGACAGCAATATCATTTTCAGTAATTGTTTCAAGCTCAGGCATCAGAGCCTTTCCGATATTACCGCCAAGATAAACCTTTCTCCCCTGCTTTTCAAGCATTTTTGCAATTAAAGTTGTCGTTGTTGTTTTACCGTTAGAGCCGGTTACAGCAAAAATCTTGGCGGGACAGAGCTTAAAGAAAATCTCCATTTCAGTCGTAACCTTCTGTCCTCGTTCAATACATTCACCAATCCATGGATTCTGAAATGGAAGAATACCGTGAGATCTGAATACCAAATCCATATCAGGCAGAATATCAAGATAGCTGTCACCCAAAGAAAATTTAACACCGAGCTTTTCAAGCTTTTCGCAAATTTCAATTCCGATATATTCTTTGTTTCTTTGGTCGCAGGCATATACTTCGGCACCAAGCCTTGCCATAAATTCGGCACAAGGTACGTTCGCAACACCCATACCTACGAATGCAACCTTTTTACCTTTTAAATTATCAAAAAATTTTCTTGCTTTGTTATTCATACCTACTCCTTAATGTACAGAAAAATAATCACTTTTTATTTCCTTAAGCGTCAGATTTTTTATTCTGTCTTCCAAATCATACTGAAAAGGCAGCTTATCTCGGCATATGTACTGTTCTTTTATAGGAACATCACAATTCATCACAAAATTTGCAATCATCTGCTGACATTTTGTTTCAACATTACCTAAGAAATATACCCTGCCCGTACTAAGCTCGCTGATTGCAATGGCAATTTTTAATTGTTCTTTTTTACCAAGAGGCGTAATCATTTTACTCAAAGCAACGGCATCATTCTCCGCCTTATCTGTAATAAAGCATAAGACACCATTTCCCTTGCGCTTAAGAGCGTTAACCGTAATGTCCGTGATAACTGTATCCAGATAAGCAAGAACGTCATTTCTGTCAAGCTCCTCAACAACGGCACAATAAAAGTATTCCTTCTTTTTCATAGCTTTAATAGAAAAATCAAAATCATTTATTTCAACATCTTTGTTCATTGAAAAACTGCAATTCTTTAAATCATCATAAAGTGCCTTACTATAGTCAGCACTTTCTTTTTCAATTCGTGATGTCAGATAACAGCCGTTGTCATTAATTTCATTTTCAATTGAAGTCATTATGCTATCGCATTTCCCATATTTTGAATAATAAGAAAACAGGAATACAAGCACTGAAACAACAAGTGCATCACATATATACGTAAGCACTGTTGACAACAGCGGGTTATATTCGTTGATTGTTGGTTGTAAGCCAATGAAAATCAGAATAAATACTACACTGAATATTACAAGTGCTTTCATAATTTTAAATAGCTTTTTTTGCTTTTTTCTTATTTCGTTCATTTCACCATTCCCATAAATTCTTCTTCAGAAATCACTTCTATACCTAATTTATTTGCTTTGTCAAGCTTTGAGCCTGACTCTTCGCCTGCTAAAACATAAGTTGTTTTTTTAGAGACTGAGGAGCTTGTTTTACCGCCGAAGGATTCAATAATTTTAGATGCCTCTGCTCTTTTTAATGTCGGCAGTGTGCCTGTCAGAACAAAGGTCATCCCTTTAAAGCGTTCATCCAGAATAACTGTTTTTGACTTCATATTTACGCCTGCAGATTTCAGCTTGTTTATAAGCTCGACGCTTGATGCAAGGCTGAAATACTCAGCAACGCTTTGTGCCATTACAAGACCGTAACCGTCAATTTCAAGAATATCCTCGACATCAGCATTCATAATACTGTCAATATCTTTAAAATAATCTGCAAGCAGCTTTCCTGCCTTGGCGCCTATGTGCCGTATTCCGAAAGCAAAAATTAATTTGCCTAAATCATTGCTCTTGGATTTTTCAACTGACTCTTTTATATTATTTGCACTTGTTTCTTTGAATCCTTCGAGTGCAGCTATTTTTTCATAATCAAGATTATAAATATCATATGTTTTAGAAATAAGTCCGTTTTCAACAAAATTCTCAATAATTGCAGGACCTAAGCCTTCGATATCCATAGCGTCACGTGAACAGAAATGAATAAGATTTCTCAAAAGCTGTGCAGGACACTCAGAGTTTATGCAGCGTATTGCAGCTTCATCATTTTCTCTTATAACAGGCTCACCGCAGGAAGGACATACTGTTGGGAAAATATATGCACCGTCACACTTTTTTTCATTAACACAAAGCACCTCGGGAATAATATCCCCTGCTTTTCTGACTGTGATTGTGTCACCAATGTTGATGTTTTTTTCATTAATAAAATCCTGATTGTGGAGTGTAGCACGACTGACTGTTGTGCCTGCAAGGTGTATGCTGTCAAATATTGCAGTAGGAGTTAATACGCCTGTTCTGCCAACAGCAATTTCAATGTCCTTTAGCGTTGTCTGCTTTTCTTCGGGCGGATATTTGAAAGCAACTGCCCACTTTGGATATTTAGCTGTTGAACCTAAAATATCACGCTGTGAAAAATCGTCAACCTTGATAACCGCACCGTCAATATCAAATTCAAGACTGCCGCGTTCCTCTCCTATTCGGTCAATTTCTGTTAAAGCATCATCAATGCTGTTAACCTCAGTATAGAAAGGAACTGTATTAAATCCAAGCTCTTTGAGAAAATCAAGTGACTGCTTGTGAGAGGTTAATACCTCACCGTCAATCTGCTGAATATTAAAAATAAAAATGTCAAGACCTCTGCCTGCTGTTACACTGCTGTCCTTCTGCCTCAGTGAGCCGGCAGCAGCATTACGCGGATTTTTGAAGGGTTTTTCATCATTTAAAAGCTGTCTGTCAACAACACGTTCAAAGCTCTTTTTAGGCATATAAACCTCGCCCCTTACCTCAATATAAGGTATAGCCTTGTTAAGCTTAAGCGGAACATTATGAATTACTCTTAAATTGCCGCTGACATCCTCTCCCACATCACCATCACCACGTGTTGACCCCCTGTAAAATATACCATCTCGATATTCAAGGCTAACTGAAAGACCGTCGATTTTTGGTTCAACAACATACTTTGGTGAACTTACGTAATCTTTGACACGCTTGTCGAAATCACGTATTTCATCACGGCTGAATGCATCCTGAAGACTGCCCATTCTGACAGTATGCTCAACACTTTCAAAGGTGTTGTCAGCCTTTCCTCCAACTTTTTTTGTTGGGGAATCAGGAGCATCAAACTGTGGATATTCTTCTTCTAAAGACTTTAGCTCTCGCATCATCATATCATACTCAAAGTCCTCAATTTCAGGAGCATCGTCATTATAATAACGTGCAGAATGATAACGCAGAGCCTCTCTCAATTCACTTATCTTTTTCTCAATTTCACTCATACTATCACCAATAAATATTATTAAATTTAGTTTATCACATATATTGTAATTAATCAATAAATATATAAGAAAAACCCCAACATTTCTGTTGAGGTTTTGCGATTATTTTATGAACTTATGAAACATTTTTTTACCTTTTTTAATTATGATATCTTTGTCAAAATCAGATGCTTTAAGTGCTGTGAGTGCACCATTGACCTTTTCGTCATTAACGCTTACACCGCCCTGATCAATCAGTCGTCTGCCCTCACCTTTTGACTTAATCATATTTGCCTTTAACATCATATCAAGTACAGTGATTTCACCGTCTGTAAAATCATCATCAGTAAGAGTAGTTGTAGGCATATTTGAGTTATCGGCACCACCTGCAAAAAGTGCTTTCGCAGCCTGCTGTGCCTTAACAGCCTCATCCTCACCGTGAATCATTTTTGTAAGCTCAAATGCAAGCACCTCTTTAACTTTGTTAAGCTCAGCACCCTCACATTTTGCATATTCATTAATCTCAGCCATAGGGATAAATGTAAGCAACTTCATACACTTGATTACATCATCATCGCCGACATTTCTCCAATACTGATAAAACTCATATGGGCTTGTTTTTTCAGCATCAAGCCAAACAGCACCCTTTTCGGTTTTACCCATTTTCTTACCCTCTGAATTGGTAAGCAGAGTAATTGTCATTGCGTTGGCGTCACCCTGAAGCTTACGTCTGATAAGCTCCATACCGCCAATCATATTTGACCACTGATCGTCGCCGCCGAACTGCAGATTACAGCCGTATTTCTTATATAAAGTGTAGAAATCATAGCTCTGCATAATCATATAGTTAAATTCGAGGAAGGAAAGACCTCTTTCCATTCTCTGCTTATAGCACTCAAAGGTGAGCATTCTGTTAACACTGAAGCAAGCACCAACCTCACGCAGCAGATTAACATAATTCAGGTCAAGCAGCCAATCGGCATTATTAACCATGATTGCCTTATCTTCACCAAATTCAATAAACTTTGACATCTGCTTCTTAAAGCACTCACAGTTGTGTGCAATGGTTTCAGGTGTCATCATTTTTCTCATATCGGTTTTACCGCTTGGGTCACCAATCATGCCTGTGCCGCCGCCGATAAGTGCAATAGGCTTGTTGCCTGCCAACTGCAGCCTTTTCATAAGGCAGAGTGCCATAAAGTGACCAACATGCAGACTGTCAGCAGTAGGGTCAAAACCAATATAGAAGATTGCCTTACCTGTATTTACAAGCTCTCTTATTTGCTCTTCATCTGTAACTTGAGCGATTAATCCTCGCTCCTGTAATTCTTCATAAACTCCCATATATTAATCCTCCAAATCGTTTATAATCAATCGGCAAGAAGTAATTCTTCTGCACTTTTAAGCAGTGTGTCTGTAATTTCAAGACCACCCATAATACGAGCCAGTTCTCTTTTTCTGGATTCAAAATCAAGCGGTGTCACCTTTGTATAAGTTTTATCGCTTGTAATATCCTTTTCAATAAGAAAGTGCTCGTTTGCATTTGATGCAATCTGTGCAGAATGCGTAACACATATAACCTGTGTGTTTTTTGATACAGCTTTCAATTTAAGACCGATTTTCTGGCTGGCTCTGCCGCTTACACCCACATCAATTTCATCAAATATCAATGTTCCGATTGTATCATTGTACGACAATATGTTCTTAATTGCAAGCATTATTCTCGAAAGCTCGCCGCCTGAGGCAATCTTTGCCAAGGGCTTTGGCGGCTCACCCGGGTTTGTTGAAATAAGAAATTCAATTTTGTCAAATCCGTTCGAGCTTAAATTGCCTTTCTGAAAATCAACCTTAAACTGCAGCTTTGGCATATCTAAAAACTCAAGTTCTGCTTTTACCTGCTTTTCAAACTCCTCAGCAATTCTTTTTCTCGATGCTGACAATTCCTCAGCAAGTCTGACTGTTTTATCAAAATATTCGTCATATTGAGCATTGAGCTTCTCAAGCTCCATATCACTGTAAACGATAGAATTTCTCCTTTGCTTTGCTTTTTCAAGAAAATCCAGCATTTCACTTTCATCATTGCCGTATTTTGAAGACAGCCTGAACAATAAATCAAGACGCTCCTCAATTTGTTCAAGCTCGTTAGGGTCAAAACTTAATTCAAGCAATAAAGCATCAATTTTATCCTTAGCAAATTCAAGCTTATCATTAATATCAGCAAAGACTTCGGAAATCTCCTTCGCTTGTCCAAACTGCAAAAGTGTATTAAAACATATATTTATACTGCTTTGAACACCATTGTTTTCGTCATCACCGTTAATTGTCTGCAGTGAAAGATTAAGTGCGTTTGTTATTGCTTCTGCTGTTGAAATCAAGGCACGTCTTTGATTAAGCTCTTCCCTTTCACCGATTTTTATATCAGCATCTTCGAGCTCTTTAATCTGATAATCGAGCAGTTCTAATTCTTTATCCTTATCACTTTCGCTCATTGCCAGAGCTTTAAGCTTTCTTCTCGCCGTTATTAAATCCTTGAATGAGGCTTTATAAGCCTGAAAAATACTGTTATCACTGAACATCATATCAATATATTGATACTGATAATCAGGATTGAGCAGAGCCTGACTGTCGTGCTGACCATGAATATTGACGAGCAAAGTACCAACCTCCTTCAGCATAGAAACAGTAGCACTTTTTCCGTTGATTTTGCATGCCGATTTTCCGTTTGCACTTATTTTTCTTGAAAGCAGAAGTGCATTGTCATCAAGCTCATAGCCGATTTCAGCTATTTTTTTTGAAACAGTTTCAGGAATATCATCAAAATAAGCACTGACATATGCATTGTCACAACCGTGTCTTACAAGTTCTTTTGATGTACGTTCACCTAAAATTGCATTAATTGAGTCAATAACAATTGACTTTCCTGCACCTGTTTCACCGGTTAAAACATTAAGACCCGGTGAAAAATCTACACTTGCCTTTTCAATAACTGCAATATTTTCAATATCAAGAGTTCTTAACATTTAGGATTTTCTCCATATTCATTGTAAAGATTTTTGCAAAATCCTCTGTCTTGCATAAAACAAAAATTGTATCGTCACCTGAAATAGTTCCGACAACACCTGTCCACTCCATTGCATCAATTGCAGTACAAACAGCATTAGCCATACCTGTAAAGCATTTAATTGACACGATGTTCTGTGCGTGCTCTACCCGAATGATTGAATCAGCAAATATTCCGCCTGTTCTTCTGAATGCATCATTTGATGATTTTTTACCTGTGGAATAGATATACCTGCCCTTATCATTAAGTTCTTTAACAAGTCTTAATTCCTTTATATCTCGAGATATGGTTGCCTGTGTTACCTCAAATCCGCATTTAAGCAGAAAAGCCTGAAGCTCTTCCTGTGTTTCAATATTTTTTGAGCTTATCAGTTCAAGAATTTTTGCATGTCTTCTTTTTTTCATTAGGCTCTCCTCTCAATTATTTTTTTACTTAGAATTTCATAAAAATTTTCGGGTTTTATTTTTATAAGCTTTGTAACCATATCCGATTTTGAAACATGGATTTCACAATCCTGTTCAATATCAATAGCCTCCTGACCGTCAACCGTCATAACAGGAGGATTATTCAAATCATTATCTGCTTTGATAACAAGCTTCTGATCAGTTGAAAAAATGAAACTTCTGTCCATAAGAGAATGTGAGCAGATTGGTGTAGCAATCATACAGCTCGCCTCAGGACTGACAACAGGACCGCCTGCCGCCATTGAATAAGCGGTTGAACCTGTCGGTGTAGATAAAATAATTCCGTCAGCACGCATATTCATAACATTGCGATTGTCACATGTTATATTTATATCGATAAGTCTTGCAAAAAAGCCGCGTGAAATAACAAAATCATTAAGACAGTGCCGAGTTAATATTATCTTTCCATTCTTAACGACATCCGCTTTAAGCATAAGTCTTTCATCAATTTCATAATCCTTGTAAACAACTCTTTCAAGAAGACTAAGTTCATCCTTTTCAAGTCCACTCATAAACCCGAGCCTGCCTGCATTAATTCCTAATATATGCTTATCAAGCTGAGCCGCTTTTTTTGCAACATTAAGGGTAGTGCCGTCACCGCCGATCGCAATAGCAACATCGCAGATATGAATCAGATTAAGAGCATCCGTATAATAAACATTGCAATCTGAAAAAATATCCTTATACTCATCAGATACATAAACTTTTGTGTCAAACCTGTTAAGCGTATTAAAAACATCTCTTGCAAGTTTTTCCACACCTTGATTTGATAAATTCGGTAAAACTGAAATAATCATAACAATTCCTCATGAGATTTGCTTACCAGAACCTTTGCATTTACATTTTCAGTAATAACAGGCTCCGCTGATTTGACCAGATAAATTAAATACTCTATATTTCCCTCAGGACCCTTAACAGGTGAAAACTCAAGACCAAGCACTGAAAAACCGTTTTCAACAGCCATATCAATAACTTTTTCAACAACCTCAAGATGTGTATTGATATCACTGACTACGCCTTTTTTTCCCACCTTTTCTCTCCCTGCCTCGAACTGAGGCTTTATCAGGCACACAGCCTGTCCGTTATCTTTCAAAAAAGAATTAAGATTAGGTAATATGTGCTTCAATGAGATAAAGGATACATCTACGGATGCAAAGTCAATTGGTTCTGTTATCTGCTCTGAGGTTGCGTATCTGAAATTAGTCCTTTCAAGATTAACAACACGTTCGTCTGTTCTCAGCTTCCAGGCAAGCTGACCATAACCGACATCAACAGAAAAAACTTTGACTGCACCATTCATAAGCATACAATCTGTAAAACCTCCTGTCGATGCACCTACATCCATACAAACCTTATTATTGAGGTCAATCGGAAAACACGCCATTGCTTTTTCAAGCTTAAGTCCGCCTCGACTTACATATTTAAGAGTATTTCCCCTTACCTCAATAACATCATCAGGCTTGACATCTTTACCCGCCTTGTCTGATTTTTGATTATTTACATATACAATTCCTGCCATAATAATGGCTTTAGCTTTTTCTCTGCTTGGTGCAAGTCCTCGCTCAACAAGTGCTGCATCAAGACGTATTTTATTTGATGGCATGATTTACCTCTCTGATAATAGAATCACGATCAAGCTTATATGCTTTCATTTGGGAGTCAACAGAAGCCTGCTTTACAAATTCGTCAGTAACAGAAATGTGCTTGTAAAATGCTGAAATATTGTTTTCAGCAAGCATATTTCCAAAGCTTTCACCTATTCCTCCCGAGGAAATAGCCTCTTCATAGAAAAATATATTTTCTGTATTCTTAAGTTCATTAAGCACATTTTTATCAATCGGTTTAATTCTGTTCAGCTTGATGATAAAGACATCCTCAAGGCTCTCATATGCTTTAATACATTCACTGAATTCCCTGCCATATGTAACAATACAATTTTTAGCAGTGTTATTACCGAAAACACTGTAACTTTCATGGTTATACTGATAGCTTTCAGGTCTGTATTTCTCATTGCCTCTTGGGTATCGAATGGCAGCAGCACCTTTGATTTTATATATACCCTCATAGAACATAGCTTCAAGCTCGTCGTAATATGAAGGTGCAAAAACAGTTAAGCCTATAACTGAGTTTAAAAATGAAGTATCAAAAACACCCTGATGACTTTCACCATCCTCACCCACAAAGCCTGCTCGGTCAATTGCAAAGATTACCTTCAGATTCTGCATAGCAATATCATGGATTAACTGATCATATGACCTTTGAAGGAATGTTGAATAGACCGCAAAAACAGGTATCAATCCATTTTTAGCAAGACCGCTTGAAAAAGTTACGGCATGCTGTTCGGCAATTCCGACATCAAAAAATCTTTTGGGGTACTTCTTTGAAAATTCATAAAGACCTGTTCCCTCTGCCATTGCTGCAGTAACACAGCAAATTCTCGCATCCTTAGCGGCAAAGCGGCACATTGTTTCGCCGAATACAGATGAGAAGTTTTTTCCGCTTGACTTAGGCTCACCTGTATTGATGTCAAATTTTCCTATACCGTGAAACTGCGTAGGATTTTTTTCTGCAGGATTATAGCCCTTGCCTTTAACTGTATTGATATGTATGAATACAGAATGACTGTGAGCCTTGGCAACATTCAGAACATCTATCAAAGCCTCTAAATCATGACCGTCAATCGGTCCGTAATATCTGAAACCTAAATCCTCAAAAAAGGTTGATTTCAAAATTCGCTTTCTTATCTGAGAATTAATCAGAGTAAAGCTTCTGCTTATCTGACTGCCGATTTTAGGTATTTTTGCCAAACCCCTCTGCAGCTTTGATTTGAACGTAACATATTTTGAAGATGTTCTTATCGTGTTCAGGTTCTTTGCCATTGAGCCGACATTCTGGCTTATTGACATATTATTATCATTTAAAATAACAATCAGATTACTGTTATTATTACCTGAATTATTAAGGGCTTCATAAGCAAGACCGCCGGTTAGAGCACCATCACCGATAATTGCAATGACCTTACCCTTTTCACCTTTAATCTGCTTAGCGCTGGCAAGACCTACTGCTGCAGAAATAGAAGTTGAGCTGTGACCTGAAGAAAAAATATCATGCTCACTTTCCACAGGCCGTGTAAAACCGCTTATTCCGTTTTCTGTTCTTAATGTATCAAATCTGTCTTTTCTTCCTGTCAGAAGCTTATGTGTGTAGCACTGATGACCCACATCAAATACAATTTGATCTGTCGGACTGCTGAAAACCTTATGCAGTGCAACCGTAAGCTCGACAATTCCGAGATTTGACGCAAGATGACCTCCTGTTTTTGACACAGTGGAAATAAGCTCGCTGCGAATATCACTGCAAAGCTCATTAAGTTCATTATTATTCAGTTTTTTAACATCATTAGGTGAATTAACCTTATCTAACACAGACATAATATCAACTCTTTATTTGTTTCTGTTAATCAGGCTTACTGCCAGATTTCTGAGAAACTCAGTGTTTTCAAATTTATCAAGCTGGGACACTGCCATTGCAGTAAGACGCTCAACATCTCGTTTTGCACCTTCCGTTCCCTTTACAGATGCATATGTTTTTTTGTTGTTTTCAGCATCAGAACCAATTGGCTTTCCAAGCTCCTCTTCACTGCCGATAATATCAAGTATATCATCCTGTATCTGAAAAGCCACGCCAAGAGAGTATGCAAATTTAGATGCTGCGGTAAGCTGTTCTTCCGTTGCGCCTGCGCTGATGCAGCCCATAAGACAGGCAGCAGAAATAAGTGCACCTGTTTTAAGCTTATAAACAGTAAGCAGCTCGCTGAGAGTCGGGTCACCATCTTCAATAATAAGATCAATAACCTGACCGCCAATCATTCCGCCGACACCTGCATTCTGTGAAAGCAAAGTCACAGCCATTGTTTTTTTTGCCGGGCTTAAATCAGATGTTGCGATTATTTCAAAAGCATGTGTAAGCAATGCATCACCTGCAAGCAATGCGTTAGCTTCGCCGAATTGCTTGTGGCAGCTTGGCTTTCCTCTTCTCATATCATCATTATCCATACAAGGCAAATCGTCATGAATTAAGCTGTAGGTATGAATATATTCAATTGCACAAGCAAGCGGCAGGCAGTCATCTCTGCTTCCTCCGCACGCCATTGCAAATTCCAGTGCAAGAATCGGTCTTATACGCTTTCCACCATTAGAAAGGCTGTAATTCATTGCATTGAGAACATCCACTTGACCGTCCTTAGCTTTTGGCAGATTTTGAATTAAAGCTCTCTCGACAAGTGAAACATCATTATTAAGTATGTTATTATATTCAATTTTATTCATAATTATAATTACTCCTTAGTAAGCTCTGTTATTTTCTGCTGTGCATTTTTCAGTTGGTCAGCACAAAAAGCAGTTAATTTAGTCCCCTCCTCAAAAAGCTTTAAGCTTTCATCAAGTGTAACATCATTTTTTTCAAGAGCTGATACTATTTCTTCCAATCGCGATATAGCTTTTTCATAGGTCATTTCCATATTAACGTACCTCATCAACAGTACACATGGCACTGCCATCAATAAATTTAATATTTATTTTATCATTAACTTTAATGTTGTTTTTTGACTTAATTATTTCATTGCTTTTTGTTTTAACTGCCGCATAGCCTCTTGAAAGAACTGCTAAAGGACTTAAGGCATCAAGCTTTCCGGACAGCAATCCTAAATTATATTTACACATATCAAGCTTATTTTCAAATGCATCTGCAAGCTCATCAGTTAAGGAAAGCAAAACATCATTTTTTCTATCAAAAAAATCGTTATAATGTGCAAGTATACTTTCATCAGAGATATTATCAAGCCTTTGTGCTTCGTATTCAAGACGTTTGCTTATGCTGTAGAGCATTCTGCTTTCTGCACTCTGTGTAAATTTCAACAAATCATTTATATCAGGTACTGCCTTTTCAGCAGCCGCACTCGGCGTTTCTGCTCTTAAATCTGCAGCAAAATCACATATTGTAAAATCAGTTTCGTGACCTACCGCTGATATAATCGGCTTTCTGCACGCAAAAACGGCTCGAGCAACTATTTCGGTATTAAATGCCCACAAGTCCTCTAAAGAGCCGCCGCCTCTGCCGACGATAATAACATCAATATCGTCAATGTCATCAAGAAGCTCAATTGATTTCACAATATCTTCAGGAGCTGAATCACCCTGAACTATTGTTGGTGCTATAATAAGCTCGGCTAACGGATAACGTCTTTTAGTAATATTCTTGATATCCTCAATTGCTGCACCCATATTTGATGTTGCAATACCGATTTTCTTAGGATACTTAGGAATCGGCTTTTTATATGAATGGTCAAACAAACCTTCCTTTTCAAGCTTTTCCTTGAGCTGTTCAAAAGCAATACTCAAAGAACCAATACCATCAGGCTGCATATCTTCAATATAAAGCTGATACACGCCGTCTTTCTCATAAGCGGATATTCTTCCCCTGCAGATAACACACATACCATCCTCCGGCTTGAATTTTAGCCTTGAAGCATAGGAGGAGAACATAACTGCCTTCAACTGACAATTATTATCCTTAAGTGTCAAATACATATGACCGCTTTTATAGTAATGTTTAAAATTACTGATTTCACCCTTAACATATATTGTTTTTAAAACCGGGGTTTCGTCAAGTAATGATTTAATATAAGTGTTTAACTGAGTTACTGTAATAACATTCATTTTCTGTCTTTCAGATAGGCATATATTGCTATACCGCATGCATTGTCGCAGCTTAAATCGGGCTTTGCAAAATATGCATTATACTTTTTAGTTATTTGTTTTCTTATCAATGTGTTTGACATAACACCGCCAACAAACATAATCGGAAGATTTCCATAATTATCTATAATACGCTGTGTCATTTCATCAATTGAATTTGATATGTATGTAAGTATGTACTTAGAAATATCTTCCTTGCTTTCACCGTTTTCAAACATTTTTTTTGCTTTGTTCTCAACACCTGAAAGTGAGCAGTCAAGACCGTTCATTGAAGGTCTGATTTTAAATTCCTTTTCGCTTAAAAGGGATAATCTGTCAAGCTCTTTTCCGCAGGGAAAGGTCAATCCCATCATTACGCCTGCTCTGTCGACTGCCTGTCCCGCTTTTAAGTCACTGCTCTGTGCAATAATTCGTGCAGTGACGATTTCGTTCTTATCAGGCTCAACGAGCAAGGCTTCTGTAGTGCCGCCGCTTATATGAAAAGCAATAAAAGGCTTGCTGATTAAATCAAGTCTGTCTATTGAATAAAGACCTGCAAGAATATGGCCAACCTGATGAGAGGTTTTGAAAAGCGGAGCACCTGAAAATCTGCTGACAGCTACGGCATTATTAATCCCTACCAAAAAGCACGGCATATAGCTGCCGTCAATATTTCTTGGTCGTGAACTGACTGCGACAGCATTTATATTGTTATTATCAATTGAAATATCATCAATAAGTGCAGGCATATTAACAGTGTGCTGAAATACAGCATCGCTCTGTCTTAATCCTCTTTCACCTGTTTTAACAGTAAGAAGCTGACGCTTATTAATCATATGCTCGCCATCAAACACTGCAACTGAGGTTGTGTAGTTGCTTGTATCAAAGCCTATATACATAATTATTCTCCGCGGCTTATTGCACCAAGGATACCATTGATAAAGGATGCATCATCCTTGCTTGAATATTTCTTGGCAAGCTCAACAGCCTCATTAATAGCGACATTATCAGGAACAGAGTCAGCATATTTCATTTCATAAATTGCAACATACAATATAGCGAGGCTTACCTTTGGCAGTCTGCTGAGCTTCCACGATTTAAGGTATTTGCTTATAAGCTCGTTAAACTCGCTTTTATGATCGCTTACTCCCTGTGATATTTCCTTAGCATAATCGCATACCTCTTCGACATTTTCACTGTAGAGGTCAATAAGCTCATCCATATCATCATTTGGAATAAATAAATTTTCAAACGTAAGGAAAAATCCCTGCTCTCTCATTTCACTTCTTTTCATAATATATTAACTCCTAAAAAAGAAAGCCGACAAAATATTGATTTGTCGGCAGAATTGTTAATCTTCAGTTTCACAAGGTTCATCAGTGCCTGACGGCTCTTCAAAATCAATTCCGGCAACAATAACATTTACTCTATTAACCAATTTGCCTGTCATATTCTGTACAGACTCCTTGACAGATGTTTGTACCTTAGTGGCAACAGTCTGAAACTTTTTGCCGGGTGCAAGGTTAATGTAAATACTGATTGAAAAATCATCGCCGTCCTGCATTAATCTTACAGGACTCATCACCTTTAAGCTGCCCTGCTTAATGGTGCTGACAACATCAACAGGTCCGCTGTGAAAAGAGGATACGCCGTCAACATCCTTAGCAGCATTTATGGCAATTGAAGCTACAACCTCGTCTGAAATAACAAGCTCACCCATAGAACTTTTTGATTGAATCTCCATAATAATTTCCATAGCCTTTCTGCCCACAGTGTAGTAATAAAAACCATCATATACGCTTATTGTGGGTGGATAAGACGTATATATCATGTGAATTCAGTCCTCTCAAAATTATGCTGCAGGCAAATTCTGAGAACGCACAATCAGGAATAGTGTGAAAAATCACACTATTCCTATTTATTTTTATTCAGTATAACATATTATGAATAAATATACAAGATTAATTTGATTGAATTATTGTAACATCTTCAAATGAACAGCCAAGCTGACTTGTTGCAATCTCTTTAATCTGTAAAATTATTGTATCCGTCAAATCCTCAACATCAACAATTATGTCAATTTTTTTTGAATTTTCATTGATAATAGCAAGACAATTATTAATGCCCTTAGCTGTAACCAATGTTTCAATTTTATTTTCGATTGTTATATCATCACTAATTTTTGCTATTTTATCGGCAGCTTCTTTTTGTGCCTCCTTGTTCTCAGTCTGTGAATCAACAATTTTTTGAAGCTTTTCAAGGCTTGCATCTCTTGCAGTCTGTCTGTCAACCCTTGCAGATGAAAAATAACTACTCTCAGTTGTTTTTTCTGTTGTCGCATCAACATATGTTGCTTCGCCGAGAATTTTATCCTTAGCTGATGAAATTGTACTTACCTTACTTGAAATATCACTGTTTTCCCAATACCAGTTTCCGACAACACCGACAGCAAGGAGCAAAGCAAAGCACGAAATTGCTATTCTTGTTTTTTTAGCTTTTTTGTTGGTGAAATCAGAATCTGTAAACTGCTGATTTTCAAAGTTTTCTTTTTTATTCTTTTTCATATTATCACCTTTTATTATTTTAATTTTGAAACTGATACTCTATTAGCCGGTATATTGAATAAGGCTGTTACAGCTTCTATTATTTTTTCTTTAGTAACAATATCATCACCACCACTGCAAACTACTGTAACACCCTGTACCTGAGGCAGATACTCCTTAAGAAGAACGGGAGTTTCGCCATCGGATGCATCATAAAGGACATATTCATCCTTCTGATTTGTTGAATTTTCGTCTGTTTTAATTTCATTGTTTGTTGCATAAACACTTTCGGCTGAATTTACAAGCGTAATCATGACCTTGCATTCCCCTACTCCGGATATTGATGAAATCACATCAACAAGTTTTAATTCAAGCTGATCTGTATAATCATTATAAGTGATTTTTGTACTATCGGTTTTTTCAGCTTTATCAGCACTTTTCGGAAACACGTCTGACAATAAAATAAGCACCATACCTATTAGTCCGACGGCAACGATTATTTTAATTTTTTTGCTGTCACCTGATATGAATTTGCTTATTTTTTCCTTGATTTTATTCTCCAAGATAGTACACCTCAGCATTAAATCCTGTTTTGTCTTCAATATAATTCTTTACTTCCTTTTTATCAAATTCGTCAAGTATTCCTATTTCAAGACGGTTTACGGATATTTCTTCATTTTTCAAAGTAATGCTTATTTTTACCGTTGAATTGATATAATTGCCTTCATTCAAAATATTTTTTAGATTCGTTTCAATAATATTTTCATATGAGCTTTGCTGTGAATCTTCAAATTCTGCTTCATCAAAAGCAGGAAGTGAAAAATCAAAATCTGCATTTTTTATCGGATATATAAAAGATACAAAAATAAACATTGCCAGAACAACTTTGAAAAATCTGCCCATATTTCCTTTGGGTGTTAAAAGTGAAAACACGATTGAAATAATCAGTGTGGCGGATATTGTAAGTGTCCATTGTTTTATAAAATCCATTTAAACCACCGTTTTTGCTGCAACTAAAATTCCGATAGAAATTATTGTTGTAACCATAGTAAGTATAAGAATAACATCTATAATAAGCAGTGTATTACTGAATGTTCTGATGATTCCGACAGAAGATTTATCGCCGAAAACATCAGCACATATTGATGATAATGACAAAATAATACGCCACAGATTTACTTCAATTAAAGCAGGCAGAAATATTACTGCAATTGCTATAATTCCCACAACACCTACACTTGATTTTATAAGACTTGAATAGCTTTGTATTGAAAGAAGTCCCTCGCTGATTGAGCTTCCTATAACAGGCACAACTGAGTTAATTGCAAAGCGCATTGACCTGAGACCGAGAGCATCTGTTCTTGAAGCAACAGCAGTTTTAAGTGAAAGTATTGTAACAAAAATTGCGGATATAGTTGAAATTGATTTTGTTATCAGGCTTTTTAAAGTGTCCACAACAGAAGATATATTAAGCTCCTGTTTTATTCCGGAGCAAATACCAAGTGCCAGAAAACAATTTGTGATTGGTATAAATGCCATTTGGCTGAGATAATTCAAGCCTTGTGCTAATGCCAGCAGCATTGTATTAACAGACATTGATGTGGCTCCGCCGCCTGATGTAGCGATGATAACACAGAATGCAGGAAAAAAAGCAAAGGAGAAATTTGAGCAAAGCTTGATGGTTGAACAACAAAGACTCACACAGCCTGTTATTCTGACAATAAGAAAAATAGATATTGCAAGACTTGTAACAGTGGAAAAGGTAGAAGCAAGTTCACTGCTGTTCAGCTCACTGCTCATTGATTTGAAAAAAGATGTCAAAATGATGAAGCAGATAACTATCAGCCCTGTTTTTACAGGTGCATCGGAACTGTTTATGATTACCTGCCATATATGATTAAAAATATCCTTTAATGACAGATGCGTAAGCTTATCATAATTGAAATCGGCTATGCCTAAATCCTCCAAAAATGAATATGTATCATCATCGAGCTCTTCAAACGCCGATAAATCAAAAGCATTCAGATATTCGTTATAATTTTCATCCTCGGCAGCAAAGCAAAGTGAAGGAATAACCATTATCAAAATTAGAGCAATTAAAAATCTTTTCATTTCAACAGTCCTGACACAGTATTTATTACAGCCTCAAATAAAGGCATTATCATAATGAGTATAATAATTTTAGATGTTATTTCCGTTTGTGATGCGAGGGCGTTTTCACCGCTGTCACGGCATAAGTCAACAACAAATTGAGTTATGAGCGTTACGCCGAGTATTTTAACCATAAGGGATATATATGGTTCTAACCCTGCTATTTCGCCGGAAATAAGATAAATTTTATTTATCACATTCACAAAGTCATTGACTACAATACCAAATAGCAGTATTGATGAGCACAGCGTCAGAATGAAAGCAAATTCACGCTTGGTATTTTTTAAAACAATAACCAGCACAAGGGTTATTAATGAAATTCCTGCAATCTTAATCATAAATCAAATAAGGACTTAACTGTTCTGAACAGTGAGCTGATTTCAGGCACAAGCATCATTAAAACAACTATGACACCTGCCAGCGTAGTGAACATTGCCTGCTCCTCTCTTCCGCTTCGTATCAACACAATATTAAGCACTGCAACTATAATCCCGATTGCTGCAATTTTAAAAATAAAATCTACTTCCATTTATCCTCCTACATCAGAATAACAGACAACAATAAGCCTGACGATATGCCGAATATTATGTAAAGCTTATAATGCTTGTCATAATAATTCTGATATTGCTGATTAAGCATTTTGAAATATCCCGTAAATTCATCAACAATCATGATCTGACTGTCAATATCATACATTCCTAATGAATTGAAAAGGTTCAATATCTTTTGATTATCCTGCTGTAATAAAGGCGAATTTTTTAAATCAAGACTAAAATCAAAAAAATCAAGCCGTTCATCGCTTTTCAGCAGCTTTATGATTTCCTCAGTTTCAGGCATAGTGCTTTTAAGAAGCAACAAAATTCTGCTGCCGAGATAAACCAGACCATCGGTATACTCAATTTGTTTTCGCTTGCTTTTAGCTGCCATTAAACCAAGGCAGGATGAAAAAAGGGTTATCATTATCATTCCTGCCACCTTCAAGCTTTATCTCTCCTAAATCTATAATTTCAAATTCATCAGTATATGTTTTTAAAATAACTATGTAGTCGAATTGTCCTGTCCTGATAAGTTCATCTGTAATATTATTGCTGAAAATATCCTCTGCATTTTTCAAATGAATTGAAACAGCAAAATTAACGCCTGTTGAAAAACTGTATCTGATTTTTTCAAGCTCATCTATGCTTCCTATTTCATCGCAGACTATTAAATCCGGTGAAAGCGTTCGTGTTGCTATTTCGATACCTTTCGCTTTTATAAATCCTGAAAGAACATCGGTATTTATTCCGACATCAAATCCGGCAGCAATTTCCTTTCTTTCATCAATTATTGATACTTTTTTATACTCGCCGCCGTATCCGTTTGAAATAAGACGGGCATAATCTCTTAAAAAGGTTGTTTTGCCGCATCCCGGCAAGCCGGCAACTATAATACTTGGAAGTCTACTGCGATATGTCAGATCGATAATTTTTTTGGCACAGTTTATACACTCGTGTGAAATTCTAATATTAAGTGAGCTTATATCCTTTACGGAATATATTTTATCATCCTTGAATACTGCGGTAGAGGAAACGCCTATTCGTGAACCATTTTTTGCAGTAACATATCCGTCAATAAGACTTGACATATTTGTATGGTAAGAATGACTGCACAGCTTGTCACAAATATATTCAAAATCATCCTCATTTATACTAACACATCTGTCACTGACCGTTCTTGTCAGCACTCCGCTGTGTTCTATAAAATAAAGTGTATTAAGCACATAAATTACAATCGGCTTGTTTTTTCTTAATCTGATTTCATTTATCTGTGATTTTACGCTTTTATCAAGCGAATTTAAGGTGTCACCGATAAATCTCGGAAACAGGCTTATAAAGTAGGATATATTGTCCAACTAATCACCTCAATTAAACTTATGCATATTCATGGTAATTTATAACAAAATATTATATTGAAGAATAATTATTTCTGTGTTATGATGTTTACATAGCAGTAATAGAAAATTTATACACTTGGTGAAGTTATGGAAAATGTAAAAAATCAGAATTATAAAACTACCAAAACATTTAATGGTGAAACCGTAAGCTACGCTTTAACTGCCTTAATATCATTAATTGTTCTTTTGGGTCTTAAACAGCTTTTTAAGGTTTTTCTCGGAGTGCCGGTTACAGCATCCGTTATTACAGCTTTTGTTATTGCACAGCTTATTTCCTATCTTCTTGAAAAAAGATTTGTATTCAGGAAAGCCATTTTATCCTCCAACCTTAAACAGATACTTTTATTTGTATTCAGGGCAGCAGTCAACTTTGGCTTTTTTAAACTGAGCGATACGCTTTTCGGCGGCATACTCAAAATGCAGGATTCGTTTGTATGGCTTGTTTCAATTTCAATGAGCTTTTTTTTCAATTATTTCTTCGACAGAACTCTTCTTTTCGATTGTGCCTATGATGCCGGAAGTGTAAGAAAATCGAAAATTTACAAAGCATTCTTTACAAATAGATTTGTTCTGTTTTCAGGTCTGCTTGCAGCAGTATGCATTGCAATTATCTATATAATCTATAAGGTATTCCCTTTCGGTGATTCAACTGTTATGCGAATGGATTTGTATCATCAATACGGGCCTTTATTTGCTGAGCTGTATGACAGGGTTGTTAATCATGAGAGCTTTATTTATTCGTGGACATCCGGCGGAGGAAGCAGCTTTTTAGGTAACTATTTCAATTATCTTTCAAGCCCGCTTTCGGTGATAATATTCTTTTTTGACAAAAAGGATATATCATTTGCCATCAGCTTTCTTGTTTCCGTCAAGTGTGTTTTAAGCGCCTGCACTTTCACATATTATCTGAAAAAATCACAGCTTAAGCATTCTTATATGAGTGCTGTTTTTGGTGTGTTTTATGCTTTCAGCGCTTATTTTCTTGCTTACTACTGGAATGTAATGTGGCTTGATGGTATGATTCTTCTGCCGCTTATTGCTCTTGGTATTGAAACCATCATTAATAAGGGCAATGGAAATCTGTATATTATTTCACTTGCTCTCCTTTTTGTTTCAAGCTACTATATGGGCTTTATGTGCTGTATTTTTGCAGTGCTCTATTTCATTGCATATTATCTTATCAGCAGTAATATAAATGATGTTCTTTCACCCGAAAAAATATTTGATAAAAAATATTCGCTCAAGGCACTTTATAACAATAAATTCATTAACCGTGGAGTTAGGTTTGCAGCGTTCAGTATTATTTCTGCAATGCTGTGTGCTGTTACATTAATCCCGACATTTATTATATTGAGGTCATCCTCTGCAACCTCAGACAATTTCCCATCAACATTTGAATCCTATTTCAATATTTTTGATTTCATCACATCACACCTTGCAGGTCTTGAAACAACAATAAGAAGCAGCGGTGATGATGTGTTACCAAATGTATATTCAGGAATGCTCGCAGCTATTCTTCTGCCGCTGTTTATTGTTAACAAAAATATTAAGCTGAAAGAAAAAGCTGTTTATATTGTTCTGATGCTTATTTTCCTTTTCAGCTTTGATAACAATTGTCTTAATTTTATCTGGCACGCATTCCATTTTCCAAATGACCTGCCTTTCAGATTTTCATATATATATTCCTTTATTCTTCTTGTTGTTGGATATAAGGCAATATCTAAAATCAGGTCGCTTGAAATCAGAGATATTTCATTTGTCGGCATTTTATGGGTGTTTTTCATTGTTCTTGCCCAGAAGATGTCAACGACAAAAATGATGGAAACAACAATCTATACAAGCATTGCTTTCGTGATTATATGGACAGGATATCTTTGCCTTGTTAAAAACGGAAAAGCAGACAAGGTGATTGTTTCGGCACTTGCTGTTTTAATCTGCTTCAGTGAAGTGCTTATTGCAGATACCCAGGCAATACTCATTACACAAAGCAACGCATCATATACCGAACACTATAACAGTTATACCGAAGCTATTGACAGAATTAAAGCTGATGACGACAGCTTTTTCCGTCAGGAGCTTTGCCGTCTTGAAACGAGAATGGATCCCTGTTATTTCGGTTACAATGGTATGTCTACTTTTTCTTCTATGGCTTATGAGGATTATTCTCAGCTTCAGTACAGTTTGGGTATGTTCGGCAACAGAATTAACAGCTACACTTACAATACGCAGACACCTGTCTATAATATGATGTTCAATATAAAATATCTTCTTCAGACGGATATAAGCATCGCACCAAGTGAAAATCTCTATCATTATAAATTTACTACATCAGATGAGAAAACAAATGTTTATGAAAATAAATATTTCCTTCCGATTGCTTTTGCGGCTAATGAGAATATAGAGCTTTGGGATACAAGCGAGGGTAATCCTTTTGAAGTTCAGGAGGATTTCTTTGAGCTTGCAACCGGCTTCAGCGGCGTGTTTAAGGAAGTTGAATTTCTTGATACAAACTACGACAATGTCAGCGGTGATAAAATTGCTAAAAACGGCACCTATTGGTTCAGTAAATATGATGCTGATTCAAGCTATGCATATGCAGATATAACAATAACACCTGTTAAAAACGGAAATATATATCTTTATGTAAAATCCCCCGATATTTCTTCGATTGATATTTCAAGCACTAAGCTTGGTTCACACACACAGAATATTGATGAGCCTTACATTCTTGACTGCGGATATTACGAAGTCGGTGAAGAACTTAAACTGTCAATTGACTGCGGCGGAGCAGATGTTGAGGAATGCTATGCTGATATTTTTGCTTATACAGTTGATGAGGATGTTCTCACTGCCGGCTATGAAAGGCTAAAAAATAGTTCAATAGATATAACTTCATACAGTGACACAAAAATAACAGGAAAAATAAACGTAACTGAGAACAGTTATTTGTATTCATCAATCCCTTATGATGAAAGTTGGAGCATTTATATTGATGGCGAAAAATCCGATACCTTTAAAATAGGTACTTCTATGCTCGGCACCTCCATTAAGCAAGGCGAGCATACCGTGGAATACAGATATTCACCGAGAGGTTTAAAATACGGTATAATCATCTCCGTTGCTGCATTTGCCGGAGTAGGCGGATATCTGATTTATACGAAACTGAAAAAGAAAGAAGTTGATAAACTTTCCAGTTAAAAATCAGTAACAAATAAAAAATATATATTTACAATATAAGTCATTTGTTGTAGAATATGCGTGTAAAACTTGAGAGGAGTCTATTATAATATGGCAAGACAGACAGCAATCAACATCAATTCAATACCAATCGGTCCCCTTGGTATAATCGGTATGCCGGGCTGTGAGGCATTAACCGATAAAATTGATAAGTACCTTGTTAAATGGAGAAAAACACAGGCACAGGAGCATGCAGAAACAATTGCATTCTATGGTTACCAGCGTGACACCTACAAAATCAATGTATCAGTCCCCCGTTTCGGCAGTGGTGAGGGTAAGGGTGTTATCAACGAAAGTGTCCGTGGTTATGATATTTATATTATTGCAGATGTATTTAACTATAGCTGCACATATAATATGTATGGAATGACTGTTCCGAAATCACCTGACGACCATTTTGCAGATTTAAAAAGAGTTATTCACGCATTATCATCAAAGCCAAAAAGAGTTTCTGTAATTATGCCTATGCTCTATGAAGGCAGACAGCATAAGAGAAGTGCAAGAGAATCACTTGACTGTGCAATGGCTTTACAGGAACTTGTTGACCTTGGTGTTGATAATATAATTACATTTGATGCACATGATCAGAGAGTTCAGAACTCAATCCCTGACCAGTCGTTTGAAAATGTAATGCCTACATATCAGATGATAAAAGCACTTGTTAATAATGTTGACGATCTTTCAGTAAATAAAGACCATCTTATGATTATTTCACCTGATGAGGGTGCTATGCAGAGATGTATCTATTTTGCTACACAGCTTGGTGTCAACCTTGGTATGTTCTACAAGAGAAGGGATTATACAAAAATTGTTAACGGAAGAAATCCTATTGTTGAGCACCAGTACCTTGGAGATTCCGTTGAAGGTAAGGATATTATTATTGTTGATGATATGATTTCATCCGGTGAATCAATGCTTGAGGTTGCAAGCAAGCTTAAGTCACTTGGTGCGGGAAGAATTTTTGTATGCACAACCTTCGGCTTGTTCTGCAACGGACTTGATGTTTTTGACAAGGCATATGCCGATGGTATTTTTGACCGTGTATTTACAACTAACGGAGTTTATCAGACACCTGAGCTGCTGTCAAGAGAATGGTATGTAAGTGTTGAGCTTTCAAAATATACCGCATATTTTATTGATACTCTTAATCATGATATGTCCGTATCTTCATTGCTTGACTCTGCTTCAAGAATTGATAAAATTCTTACTGAGAAAGGATTAAAATAATGGCTAACACTAAACTTAACAAAACACAGAAAATCATTTCAATCGTTGTAGCAGTAATTTTGCTTATTGTTATTGCAGGCGGAGTTTATTGTGTTTCAACAAAACAGAATCCCATTGATGCTGCAAAATCCGTTTTCACTTCAAGTGAAAACCAGATTGTCGGCAAATGGCAAAGCCAGAAAAGTCCGGGTCTTTCCGCATTCGTTTTTTATGATGACGGAACTTATGATTCATATATCTCTACTGTCAACTTTTCAGGAGAATATGAAATTCACGGCAATAAGCTGACAATGAAAAATCCAAAAACAGCAAAAGAAATCGTTTATTCCTTCTCTGTTACAGGCAAAGAGCTTTCTCTAAAAGTAATTGAAGAGGATGGCGAAAAGTCAGAAAACAGAGATGAAACCAAGTATGACCGTGTTAATGAACTGAATCAGAAAACACTTACCGATATGCTTGGCGAGCTTGCTGGCGACAACAACGCTGCTAATGAAGAATAAGCTAATTAAAAATGAGGGACTAACTGTTTAGTTAGTCCTTTGTCATATCTAATTATAATTTGCATATACATTACCAAGGCAGGTGAAAAGCTTGATTGGTAATGTAGAAAAAAGATGTATAGACTTAGGTCACTATATTGTTGAAACCGGTGCTACTGTCAGACAGACAGCAGCCGTTTTCGGTATAAGCAAATCGACAGTACATAATGATGTAACCAAAAGATTATCTGTTATTAATCCCCTGCTTTGCAGTGAGGTTAAGGCTGTCCTTGAAGAAAACAAAGCAGAGCGTCATATCAGAGGTGGTCTTGCTACAAGAAAAAAATACATAGAAATGAAAAAGAATTGATTTTTATTTTATATAGTGATATTATTATATTATTAAATTAGAATCAATAAAGAGGATGTATAATGAAGCTTGGATTTATCGGCTGCGGCAATATGGCAACAGCAATTGTTAAAGGAATTATCAATAACAGTAATACTGACGGAAAAGATGTTTTAGTTTTTGATACATATAAGCCTGCTATGGATAAGCTTAACAGTGAATTAGGTGTTACAGCCTGTGATACAAACGAAGGTGTTGTTAATAACTGTGATGTTTTATTCTTAGCAGTTAAACCAAATGTGTTAGGTTCTGTTCTTGCGGATATTGACAGCAGCAAACCATTAATCGTTTCAATTGCAGCCGGAAAAGAGCTTGCTTTTCTTGAAGAAAATATTGGAGCAGATCATGCAAGAATCGTCAGAGTTATGCCGAATATTAATGCGTTGGTCGGTGAGGCAATCTGTGCATATTGCTATAATGAATTTGTAACTGATGAAGATATTAAAGACGTAGAAATGCTGCTTTCCTGTTTCGGAAAGTGTCTGCATATTGAAGAAAGTCAATTTTCAATTTACAGTGCTATCGGCGGTTGTGCTCCTGCATTCGCTTATATGTTTATTGACAGCCTTGCAAGAGCAGGCGTTAAAAACGGAATGAAAAAGGATGAAGCGCTTAAAATTGCTGCACAAACCGTTTACGGCAGTGCTAAAATGATTTTGGAAAATAACCAGCATCCTTGGAAATTAATTGACAATGTTTGCTCACCCGGAGGGACTACGATTGAAGGCGTTACTTCTCTTCAGGCAGACGGTTTTGAAAACGCTGTTCATAATGCAGTGCAAAAGGCATTTGAAAAAGATAAGAAATTATAAGAAAAAGCACGGAATAAACCCGTGCTTTTTCAATTTAAACCCAATCATCAAAGATTATGACTTTACTGTCAGACTCCCCTACACTATCTATTTTATAGGGCTTATTCATAACAAATTTTTGTATTGAAAGCGGTAATTTATTAATATCCATCATTCACCTGCATATTTAAAAGGCACTCTCATAATGCGAAAGTGCCTTTAATTTTTTATTACATATACTTTTTGATTTCGTCAATCATATCAGTCTTTTCCCAGGAAACACCGAGGTCTTCTCTGCCCATATGACCATATGCAGCTACATTTTTATAAACAGGCTTTCTTAAATCAAGTCTGTCAATAATCGCAGATGGTCTGAGATCAAATACCTTGTTTACAATATCGCTGATTTCATCATCAGTCTTTTTGCCGGTGCCGAATGTATCAACCATTACTGAAACAGGCTTAGCAACACCGATTGCATATGCAAGCTCAACCTCACACTTTGATGCAAGACCGGAAGCTACTATATTCTTAGCAACCCAGCGAGCAGCATAAGCTGCAGAACGGTCAACCTTGGTCGGATCCTTACCGCTGAAAGCACCGCCGCCGTGACGTGCATACCCACCATATGTATCAACAATAATTTTTCTGCCTGTTAAGCCTGAGTCACCGTTTGGACCGCCGATAACGAATCTTCCTGTAGGATTAACATAATAAACAGTATCATCATCAATAAGCTCAGAAGGAACAGTAGTTTTAATAACCTTTTCAATAATATCTTTCCTTAACTGAGCAAGCTCAACTTCTGCACTGTGCTGGCTTGAAACAACAACAGCCGTAACCTTAACAGGCTTATCGTCCGCATACTTAACAGTAACCTGAGTTTTGCCATCAGCATAGAGATATGGCAGTGTGCCGTTTTCCCTGACCTCAGTAAGCTTTAATGCAAGCTTATGAGCAAGACTGATAGGAAGCGGCATAAGCTCCTCAGTTTCATCACAGGCAAAGCCGAACATCATACCCTGGTCACCTGCTCCGTTAAGGTTATATTCGTCATCTTCGTCATTTTTAAGCTCAAATGATTGATCAACACCCATTGCAATATCGGTTGACTGCTTGTCAAGTGCAGTAAGAACAGCACAGGTATTACCGTTAAAGCCCTTCTTGTCGTCATCATAGCCGATTTCACAAACAGTTTTGCGAACAATCGCAGGAATATCAACCTGAGCATTCGTAGTTATTTCACCCATAACAAGAACCTGACCGGTTGTGCATGTGGTTTCACAGGCTACACGGCTCGTAGGGTCCTGTTTAATCATTTCATCAAGAATTGCATCTGAAATCTGATCACAAATTTTGTCCGGATGACCTTTTGTAACAGACTCACTTGTAAATAAAAAATTAGACATAAAACATCCTCCTTGCAAAACAAAAGCACATACGTGAGGTATGTGCAAACAATAACCTCATCATTCGGCCAACGCAGGTATTAGCACCTTACATAAAGCAGGTTGCTGTGGTGTCAACGGGCCTGTCCCTCAACCACTCTTGATAAAGTATATTAACTTTAGATATATAATACACCAGTTAATTAATAATGTCAACATAAATTTATTTTGTTAATATTGCACAACATTTGAAAGGAATTTTTGTTACTATTGAAATAAATATTTCCGTTTCAGTGTTGAAATTTGTTTATAATTAGTTTATAATTTAGTTGTATATAATTTTGTATATATTTGCTCATTTAAGGAGGAAAATTTATGGCAAAGAAAACAGTATTTATTACTGGTGGTACCGGTAATATGGGTTGGGCTGCTGTTCAGGAAATGATTAAGCACCCAAGCGACATCAATGTAAAGATGCTTGCAAGAAAAAGCCCTAAAAACGAGGAGAAGCTCAAAGGTCTTATGGCTAAACCAAACGTAAAAATTGTTTGGGGTGACCTTGGTGACTACGATTCAATCCTTGAGGGTGTAACAGGTTCTGACTATATTCTTCATGTCGGCGGTATGGTATCACCTACTGCAGACTGGAAGCCTTACAGAACTCAGTCCACAAATATCGGTGCTGCAGAGAATATCTGCAAAGCTGTGCTCGCTCAGCCTGATCCTGATGCAGTTAAGGTTTGCTACATCGGTACAGTTGCTGAAACAGGCGGACGTAACTATCCTATCCACTGGGGACGCTGCGGTGACCCGATTAAAATTTCTATTTATGACCATTATGCTATTTCTAAGACCGTTGCTGAACGTACATTCGTTGAAAGCGGAATTAAGAACTGGGTTGTAATGCGTCAGTCAGGTATTCTTTATCCAAACATCTTAAAGAATATGGATCCTATTATGTTCCACGTTCCGGTAAATGGTGTTCTTGAATGGTGTACTGTTGAGGATTCCGGTCGTCTTATGTGCAATCTTGTTCTTGAGGATAAGAAGGGTAACCTTGGTTCTGATTTCTGGAATCATTTCTTTAATATCGGTTCAGGTAAGGAATACAGAATTTCTAACTATGAATTTGAATGCCTGCTTCTTGGTACACTTGGTCTTGCAGGTCCAGAAAAGCTCTTTGAGCCAAACTGGTTCATTACAAAGAACTTCCATGGTCAGTTCTATGCTGATGGTGACAAGCTTGAGAATTTCCTTCATTTCCGTGAGAATTTACCTGTACAGGAATATTTCAACCGTCTTGCTGATCAGGTTGAGTTCTATTTCAAAATACCAAGATATCTTCCTAAAAATCTCGTAGCTGCTTGTGCTAAGCCGTTTATGAAGAAGATTGCGGAAACTAAGGATTTCGGTACTCTTGACTGGGTTAAGACTGAAGAACCTGATAGAATTTCTGCTTACTATGGTTCAATGGATGATTACAGAAAGATACCTTCAAAGTGGGAAGATTTTGAAATCATTAAGTTTGATAAGGACAATGCTGCTTCAGAGAAGTTTAAGCTTGACCATGGTTATGATGAGTCAAAGCCTGAAAGTGAGCTTGACATTGAAGATATGAAGGCTGCTGCTAAATTCCGTGGCGGCGAATGCTTGTCAGAATCTATGACTAAGGGTGATATGGCTACTAAACTTAAGTGGAAATGCGGTCTTTGCGGTGCCGAGTTTGAGGCTTCACCTGCTCTTATTCTTCTTGGCGGTCATTGGTGTCCTGAATGCTATATTCCTCAGAAGGAATGGAACTATGATGCTGTTGCTAAAACAAATCCATTCTTTGCTCAGGTTTGGTATCCGAGCCACACGAAGGAAGAAAGCAATGTATACAAGTTTGATGATTTATTCCAGATTAACGGTGTTAAATGGGATGACATTAAAAGATAATACATAATTTATAAATCCCACAGTAGAAATACTGTGGGATTTAATCATAACCACCAGTTGAACTGGTGGTTTGCACAGGCCCTATAAGGGCCGCCTACTGGCTTGCCGACTGAAAGT
>ERZ808037.206-NODE-206-length-62830-cov-30.111054_pt1 | contig 62830 bp, 24 predicted proteins | sample MGYA00380190_ERZ808037 | MGnify/ENA primary metagenome ERZ808037 (study PRJEB31490, sample SAMN06133399) | mouse gut metagenome | isolation source: J9 | host: mice | place: China: Chengdu | collected 2015-05 ... | reverse complement strand
ATCCCTTATCAGCATACAGCTTGCCGAAGACCTTGTTAGTCAGAGTATCAATGACTTTTTCATTACGGTCATCGACAAAAAAATTACCACCATTTTTGCCCGAAAGATACCCCCGGGCACAATTGGAATCGTCATGGCGGTAAGGATGCGATACTTCCCTCAATATTATTGCCGAACCGGCTCTTAAACTCACTTCGGGGGCAAACCTTCCGGCCTCCCGCGCGGTTATTATAGAAAAGTTTCAGCTACGAATGAGTGCTTACAATGATAGACACGCCCGCAGGGAGCGGTGGGGGATAGGCCGATGGTTCCGCCGACAGGTACCCGAAAGGGTTAGTCTGGCGGTGCTGGCGCTCGTCACGGGGTGCCTGACTGGGCTGTGTGTCTTCCTCCTTAAGCGTGTGATAGCTTTTCTGTCGGGATTCTTGACTTCCGGTTTCCATGCCGACAGCCCCAACTGGATTTTTCTGCTGCTCCCGGTGGCTGGAATCATGCTCGCAGGAGCGTATCAGCGCTATGTGCTCAAGACAGAGATTTACCATGGGGTAAACCGCCTCTGCGTGTCGCTTGCCAAGCGGCAATACGACCTTCCGGGCTTTCTATGTTACGCGCCTATGGTGGCGAGCACCCTGACGCTCGGATTCGGCGGTTCGGCCGGAGCCGAGGGTCCTATAGCCTATACCGGTGCGGCCATCGGCAGCAATGTAGGCCGCTGTTTCCACGCCACTGAGCGCACCATGCGTTACCTGATAGCCTGCGGAGCCTCAGCCGGCATAGCCGGCATCTTCCTCGCCCCGGTGGGCGGGGCGCTGTTCGCTCTCGAAGTGCTGTCGGTAGAACTGACCGTGGCGGGCGTGCTCGCCATCTTCACAGCTTCGATTGTGGGCTGGATGATGACCTACCTCTGCATGGGGATGCGCCCCGACGTGGTTTTCGAGTCGGTGACACCCATGGAGCCGGAGATGATAGTGCCGGTAGCCTGTCTGGGGCTGCTATGCGGATTGTATGCGCTTTATTATTCGGAAGTTATGACGCGTATGGGCCGTTTCTACGACGCCATGAAGCGCCCCTGGTTGAAAAATATGCTCTCCGGCATGGTCGTGGCCTTGCTCATCTTCCTCTTTCCGTCGCTTTACGGCGAGGGATACGGATTCATCGAGAAAGTGCTCGCCGACGGCGGTGCGCATATACTCGACGGAACCTTTTTTGCATCCGACCGCGCGGATATGACTGTCACATTGGCAGTAGCAGCCGCCGTATTGCTGGCAAAACCCTGGGCCAGTTCGTCGTCGAACAGCGGCGGCGGTGTGGCCGGCGATTTCGCACCTACGCTCTTTGCCGGATGCGTGGGCGGCTTCCTGTTTGCCGGATGCGCCAACGCATGGTTCGGTATGCATCTTCCCTTGGCCGATTTCGCCTTCTTCGGGATGGGAGCCGTTATGGCCGGAGCCGTGCGAGCCCCGCTGATGGCCATATTCCTGGCCACGGAGATGGCTCAGAAATCGAGCCTGCTGCTCCCCGTAGTGATCGCAGCCTCCATCTCATACGCCTTAGTGGTAATATGCCGCAACCTCTCCGAAGCCCGCGGCATCTTCACCCCTCACCTCCGCAAAGGTACCTTCCAGGCTATAGAGCGTAGAGAAGGTGGTCGATGAGCATGGGGACGAGGGCGGGGTCGACGCCGAGACGGCGGAGCACCGGGGTGTCTGACTTCATGTCGGCGATGAAGCTATCCACGGCCTCGTTGCGGCGCTCCTGACGGCAGCGCGCGGAGTCGTTGCCGTTGCCGGATGGGCTGCCGGCGCTGTCGGCCTGCCGGGTGCGCGAGTCGATATTCAGCGAGTAGAAATTGTTGGCTTCCATGAAGCGCCCTTCGGCCAGAGCCAGATGGCCCATGTTCAGATAGTCGGCCGGTATGGGCTCCAGGGTGGTTATAATCTTCTGGTAATATTTCCTGGCATGCTCCAGATCGCCCGACGCGAGCAGGCACCAGGCCAGCGGCCTCAGCGCTTTGCCCGACTTCTCATCCAGATATTCAGCCTTGTAGTATTGGCCTATGGCCTCGTCGTAGCGTTCGAGCTCAAGATAGCACCGGCCAAGGTTGAGCGCCACCGAAGCGCTCTCGGGATTGCGCTCTTCGAGCACTTTCCATCTTTCCACAGCCTCGTCGAGGCGATGGGCTGCCATCAGGGCGCGGGCCAGACGCCGCAGCGTCCAGTCGCTGCCGGGGTTGAGCAGTTCGGCCCGGAGGAACGCCTCCACGGCCCCTTCGTAGTCACCCAGCTTCTGACGCGCATGGCCTATGCGCTGATATATCTGGTCGTCGTTGCGCCAGCGGTCGGAATCGGTCAGCAGGCCGAAGGCTTCGAGGGCTTCGGGGTAATAGCCGTGCTTGAAATAGAACGTGGCGGCCACGGCGATGGTATCAGTCTCGGTTATCATTCGTCGCAGAGGCTCTACGCTGAGAAAATTAAGCTCTGACGTCAGCGGATTGTGCAGCTCTGCCTTGCGGCGGAAAAGCTTGTAGAAGCGCGTGAGATTCTGCACCTCCTTGTTGATGGTGTTGCGTATGGCGTTGGCCGGAGTGTCAAGCCCAGAGAGCGATGCCGCCTGCATCTGGGCAAACTGGTCGGCTCCGGCCTGCACCTGCTGGAGCATCAGATCGCGCTGCTGCGGCGGTATCTGCCTGACGGTCATCATCATGGAGAATTTGTCGCTGTCGCAGAGCATCGGCATGGCGGATATCATGTCGGCAATCGGCTGATGCAGCTTGGCGTCGGCGCCGGTGAATTCGGAATAGTCGGTGTGGAAGCTGCGGAACCAGTTGGCGGGCTCATTGAAGAAACTGAAGGCCTTGAGATGGGCGAAGGTGCCCATCATCACGTCGCCGCCCTCTTCCTGAATCTCGTTCATCTCCTTGAGTTTGTCGCTGATTCCCGATTTCTCGATCATATCCATCCATTCGGGGTTCTCCTCCAGCTCTTCCGGGTCGGAGGGGAGCTTGTCCATGTCGATTTTCGGGCGGAACTTCATGATTTCCGGCACAATCTCTTCCGTGATCTTGCGCGAGATGCGGTCGGTGTCGATGGTTTTGACCAGTTCGAGGTAGACGGTGCGTACGTTCTCGCGCAGCGTGGCGTCGTCGCCCAGCAGGGCCAGCCGGTCGAGCACACGCGGCGAGAAGCCGTGGAGCTTTCCCCGGTGCATCATGAGCATCGAGGCGATGATAGCGGCAGCCCGCAGGGTGTCGTTGGCGTTATCCGCCAGGTCGAGCACAGCCAGCAGGCGCCGCTCGTCGTAATATTCCAGGGCTCCGAGGGTCAGGGCCCAGATGAGCATGTGGCGGAAATGGACGGGGGTGGCATCGGAGCTGAGCAGGGCGGTTGCCGTGTGGAGATCGTCGGAAGAGAGCGGATGGCTGACCCACAGACGGTTGAAGATGCGTATCTCCAGGGCTTCGCGATTGCGGAGGGCTTCGCGCACGGAGTCGGAGTCCATGGCATTGTTGACGAAGCCGAACATGGAGCCGGCAGCCACCGTCTTGCGGTATTCCTCTGCCAGTGAGGCTATTGTGTCGTAGCGCTGGAGCTGCTCATACCTCAGGGTGGAGAAGTAATAGCCGGCCGAATCGGGCAGAAGGTTTTCGCGCTCAAGCGAGTCAACGGCCTGGAGGATAGTGCTTCCCAGCGACCGTGCCATCTCAGCGCGACCGGGATCTTCCACACCTTTCGAGGCGTAGTCGAGCATAAACCGGTAGGTCTGCTCGGCAGCTGCCAGATCTTCAGCCACTCGCGGGCGTGACATGCCGTAGGCGAGCGACTGGGCAAGCGAGAAGGCTTTGCGGAGCTGATGTGAGGCCACGCTCTGCTCGATTTTCTGTTTCGTTTCGGAGAATATCTTGTTATCCATACGGGTGTGAGGTCGATTAAATATATGATACCAAAGGTATAACAAAAATCTCGCCAAATTGGCTTATGCTGATAAAAAGTAGCGCCGGAGGCCAAGACAGTGGCTCGGCTTCCGGCGTATGGCAGGTTCAAATCGCGGTATAGCGTTCAAAAATTATAGAGAAGGGCTATACGGGCGGTATGTCAGTCTTTTTTGACAGGCACCTTGGCAGCCTGAGGCTTCTTGATGCCGTCGCGCTCCAGCAGGGCGTCGATGGTGGCGTCTTTGCCGCGGAAAGCGCGGTAGAGCTTGGCGGGATGGGCGGTGCCACCCTTCTCAAGCACATTCTTGCGGAACGAGCGTGCGGTCTCGGCATCGAAGATACCATTCTCCTTGAAGTGGGCGAAGGCATCGGCGTCGAGCACCTCGGCCCATTTGTAGGAGTAGTAGCCTGCGGCATAGCCGCCAGAGAAGATATGGCTGAAGGTGGTGCCGGTCATGGAGCCTTCCACCGGCTCAAAAATCTGCACGGGGCGCATGGCCTCTGCCTCGAAGGCCACGGCGTCGGTGATGGAGTCGGTGGCGGTGTGCCATGCCATATCGAGATACCCGAATCCGAGCTGGCGTATGCATGAGTATCCGGCTCCGAACTGGCTCGATTTCACGATTTTGTCTATCAGATTCTGCGGCAGGGGTTCGCCCGTCTTATAATGCACGGCGAAAGAGTCGAGAAATTCTTTTTCCGTAAGATAGTTTTCGTTGAACTGCGAAGGAAGCTCCACGAAGTCGCGATACACGTTCGTACCGGAGAGCGAGGCGTAGGTGCACTGGCTCAGCAGGCCGTGCAGGGCGTGGCCGAATTCGTGCAGGAAGGTCTCCACCTCGTATGGGGTCAGCAGCGAGGGCGCATCGGCCGTGGGCTTGGTGAAGTTCATCACGATGGATACGTGCGGACGGTCGTTGACGCCGTCGGGTGTGATGCTCTGTGGGTGGAAGTCGGTCATCCACGCGCCGGGGCGCTTGGTGGCGCGCGGGAAGAAGTCGGTGTAGATCACTCCGATGAACGAGCCGTCGGCGTCGGTCACATCGAAGGCCTTCACGTCGGGATGATACACCTCGATATCGTTGTTCTGCTTGAACTGAAGTCCGTAGAGCTTGGTAGCCAGACCGAACACGCCTTTGATCACATTGTCAAGCTCGAAGTAGGGGCGAAGCTGCTCCTCATCGTAGCTGTAGCGCTCGTTTTTGAGCTTGTTGGCATAGTAGGAATAGTCCCATGGCATGATTTTCACTTCTTTACCCTCCAGATCCGATGCGAAATCGGTCAGCTCTTTCAGCTCGCGCTCCAGGGCGGGTTTGTAGGCGTCGCGGAGCTGGTCGAGAAGCTTGTAGACGTTCTCGGGGGTTTCGGCCATGGTGCGCTGAAGCGAATGTGAGGCATAGTTTTTCGAACCGAGCAGGCGGGCTATCTCCAGGCGCAGCTCTGCGATACGCTTCATGTTCTCCACGTTGGAATATTCGCCGCGGGTGTTGCGCCCGGTATAGAGGCGGTACATCTTCTCGCGCAGGTCGCGGCGGTCGGAATATTTCATGAACGCCATGTAGGTGGGCTGTGCCAGGGTGAAGAGGAATTCCCCCTTGCGGCCCTTGGCTTCGGCCATCTGGGCGGCCTCGTCGACAATTCCCTTTGGAAGCCCCTTTAGGTCGTCGGCTGTCAGCCAGATTTCGTATGTGTTGAGCTCTTTGAGCACATTCTGGCCGAAACGCGTGGTCAGTTCGCTCAGTTCGGCCTGCTTCTGCTTGTATGCTTCGCGGTCGGCTCCCTGAAGGTTAGCTCCCGACAGGGCGAAGGAGTCGTAGGTCTGCTGCAGCAGCATATCCTGCTCGGGGGTGAGGCCGGAGGGCTTACCTTCGGCGCGCAGGGCGGCATAGTGGTCGTAGACGGCCTTCACGCGCTTCCACAGCCCCTCGTTGAGGGTGATGGAGGTGGAATAGTCGCTCAGCTTCGGAGTGACTCGCATGGAGATTTCCATCATCTCGTCGTCGGCATCGGCCGAGAGCAGAGGGAAGAACACGCCGAGCACGCGGTCGAGCTGCTTGCCCGAGCGCTCCAGGGCTACGATAGTGTTTTCGAATGTTGGAGCCTGAGGATTATTGACGATTGCGGCGATGTTGGCCTGAGCATCGGCTATGCCGCGGTCTATGGCCGGTTCGTAATCGGCTTTGGTAATCTTCGAGAAGGGGGCGGTGGAGTGGACCGTCGCAAAATCCTTTTCGAAGAGCGCCCCGGGTGTGGCCCGGGTGCCGGCTGTCACGCCGGTCTGAGCCGCTGGGGAGTTAGTTTGAGCCGCTGAGGGCGAAGTTTGTGCCATTGTTGTGAAAGCTGTGGCCATAATCAGGCCTGTTGCGATAAGTTTCATTAATCTCTATTGGATACTTTGGATTTTGTCTGACAAAATTACTTGAAAATTCCCGAATTACCAAGCCCCGGGCGCGACCTCCCGGCGCTGTGAGCGGATCAGAGGCCGTCGAAGAAGCCGTTGGAGCCGCGCTTGGTGGCTGAGGTTGAACCCGTCGCTGAGTTTTCAGGGACGAGATCCGGCGCCGACAGGTAGTAGGGGAGCCATACCCTCATGGGGCCTTCGCCGCGGTGAGCCCAGGCGTAGTAGGGGATGAGCCGGAGCGTGGTCGGCGTGGCCGTCAGGTTGCCGTCGGCGTCGTAGGCCAGGCTCTGGGCCTGAGTGGAGACAGTGCGGACGCCGCCTAAGAGGCCGGGACGGAATTCTGTGGTGAATTTCGGGCGGCGGTTGAGCAGCGTGGAGGCTACACTATGCTCATTATCAAGCCATTCAGCGCAATATACTATCGGACCGCACTCCACGGCCAGAAGTCCGCGGTCCGCTTTCACCTTCTCGTTGGCGCGTACCAGACGCACTGGCATATCGAATGAGACATCCACTCGGTCGCCCTTCTTCCAGCGGCGGTCGATGCGCATGTAGCCGTTGTGCAGGTCGCCTTCCACCTTTTCGCCGTTGACCTTGACGGTATAAGTGGGCTGAATGGAATCGGTGTAGCTGTAGAGGGTGCCCGGCACGGGCTGATTGCGTACCCATCCGGGAATACGCACATTCAGGGCCGCATCAGCCGAACCTTTCTCGATTGTGATGGCCACATCGCCGCTCCATGGGTAGTCGGTCTCCTGCCTGACTGTCAGGCTTTTACTGCCAACTTTCAGGTCGGCTTTACTTGAGGCGAACAGGTTGACATACAGGTCGTTGCCGCGAGTGGCATAGATATATCCCGAAAGCGACGGCATAAACCGGCTGATATTGCTGGGGCAGCATGCGCAGCCGAACCACGGCTTGCGGCTGTAGCCGCCGTCGGAGGCCAGCGGGTTGGGGTAGAAGAAGGTGCCTCCGTCGATGGATACGCCGGAGATGAGGCCGTTGTAGAGCGTACGCTCCAGCACATCGTAATATTTCGAATTGCCATGGAGCAGAAACAGGCGGTAGTTGGTGTAGACGTTACCGATGGCAGCGCACGTCTCGTTGTAGGCCGAAGCGTTGGGCAGCTCGTAGTTGTCGCCGAAGGATTCTCCCTGATGACGCGCTCCGATACCGCCTGTGATATACAGTTTCTTATTTACGATATTGTCCCAGATGCGGTCGATGGCAGCCACGTAGGCCGTATCGCCCGTAATGGCGGCTACATCGGCCATACCGGCATACATATATGTGGCGCGCACGGCATGTCCCACGGCCTCGCTCTGCTCCACGGGAGGCACATGGCTCTGCGAGTAGGCGTTGCGGTGAGCTGTGGTGCCGCGTGCATCGAGGAAAAACTTGGCCTGATCCATATAGCGGCTCTCGCCTGTGGCGTTGTAGAGACGCACCAAGGCCATCTCGGCAATCTGATGACCCGGCACGAGGCGCAGCTGCCCCTGGCCGTCGCCGATATTGCGGATTACGCAGTCGGCATAGCGTATGGCTATATCCAGAAAGTTGCGTTTGCCTGTGGCCTGATAGTGGGCCACGGCCCCTTCCACCATGTGGCCGAGGTTGTAGAACTCGTGGCTGAGGTCTTCCACCTTTTCCCAACGCTTCTTGCCTGACCAGTCGTGGGGATGAGCCGGATTCTGCGTGCGGGCCGTGTAGAGATAGCCGTCGGGCTCCTGAGCCGCAGCCATTACGGTGATTATCGAGTCGATGTAAGCCTCCAGACGCTTGTCGGGCTTGATCGAAAGGCAGTAGGACGCACCTTCGATGGTCTTATACACGTCGGTATCGTCGAATGGGAAACCCTCTACCTTGTATTCTTCCGAAGGATGGGCGGCGCGGTAGAAATTGGCGTAACGCTCATTTTCCTCACATTTGCTGAAAGCCAGTGGAATAGTCACCTTGCGGCTGGCCTCCATGCGCGGCAGCCAGAATCCGCCGTCGATGTGAACCTGCGTAAACGCCACAGGTTCAATCGGATATCCCTGCACAGGCTTGTGGGCCTTTGCCCCCATCGTCTGGAGGCTCAGCATCAGGGCGCCCATCGCCGCTCCCATTCGCAAGAAATGCGGTAATTTCATGATGCTCAAGGTTTATTGAAAAGCAAAAAGATGATTTTCCTGTTTCACATCTGCAAATATACGCATATTTCCGCTCATGCGCCCCATTCCTCCCTCATCTTTAGGGATTTATAACAAATGCCCCGCCCGATGCCTGCCAGTCCCCCTCCCGGCACACGAAAATTCGGGTCGAGTGAAAGGTTTAACATTTTTTTAAGGGGGGTAGGTGTGGGGTTTGGTTTTATGGAAATAAATGATGAAATTTGCCAAGTGGAAAGATTTTACAAAGCCGGTCATCAAGTCAAAGGTGTCTGTCGATGTACAATTTCCCCTGAAAAACCACAACTTTTACTAACAATTTAACTTTCTGACAAAATGAAGAAAACCCTCCGGCGCCTGTTGGCTATTGCCGCTCTGATGGCGATTTCACTGACCTCGTTCACTCTTTCGGCTGCTTCGACCGAACTCACAAAGGAGTTTTGCGATGAGGGCGTGAAAGAATATTTAGATCTGGTCGACACGCAGTGTAAGCAGATCGACAAGCTCACCACCGCGACGGATGCCATTGAATTCCCAACCATCCTCGTCGGTCCGCGCGTTAAGGAACTCCGCGAGAAATACGAGATGATACCGCTCAACCAACAGTACCGCTCCCAACTCGTTAAAGCTGCAAAGAATCTTGTACATTCGATAGCCTCCTTTCTGAAGCGTGCCGATTTTCCCAAGGAGTCGCAGAAGGAGTGGAGCTCTGTGAAGGCCTCCGACATCAAGGCGCATATCGACGGATGCACTACCCTTGGCGAAGCCATGGATTACTGCGGTCGGGAACATACCACTTCGTCAACGACAATAATAGACTAACGCCGCCGCTTAGGTAGCGATATAACGCCGGCACCCCGCAAGTCCGTCATGAACTTGCGGGGTGCCGCTGCTGTTAGCGCGTCTGTTACAGGCGGCGCGGATGTCGGACTTATGCTGCCGGGGCCGATTGTCAGTGGATGGCCACTTTGAAGGTAGAATCGGCAATGCTGGCCAGATACAAGCCGGCCGACAGCCCGCTGAGTGTAATTTCAGCATCGTTTTCAATGTATTGCGACATCACTTCGATGCCCTGGATGTTAAAAATCCGCAGTGTACCGGTGAAGCCGTTGATGATCAGGTTATTGCCCACAATGGCTATCATCTCGGATTTGGCGGAGGGACTGTCGATGCCCGTCATAGGTGACTTCTCGATGCGCAGCGAGGATGTTTTGTCGTTGAAATCGTCGCCTAAGAAACTTTGGTCGGTGGAATATGTGCGGCTATTGCCGGTAAAATTATCACCATCATAAAGCGAAACTCTATAGCCGGGGGAAACTTTCAGCGATGTCAGGTCGTTCTCCTTGAAATTGTAAAGGCTGAGGCGCTCTGCGGTGTAATCACCTTCACTGAGCGGAACAGCCTTGCCTCCGTAATTGATGTCGACATAGAGAGTGGCGGCGGGAGTGCCCTGACATTTGTTTTCTTCGATGCCCCACTGCTGAGTGTGGCTGCCGTTGTTGTCATAGATTTTGAGCCACTCCCCCAGAGTGGACGATGAGTTTGGAATCTCCACAGGTTTGCCGGAGTTGCGGTCGATAATCTGATGGAAACCGTCGGAGTGGGGAACGACAATGAACTGCTGGCTCTGCAGGCCTGAGTAGTCGTAAAGGTTCACCTGAGTGCTGTTGTCGCGCGAAGAGTTGAGCACGTTGAGGCCGCGGTTCTTGTTGGAGAAGGCGCATATCTTGTAGACTCCGTTCTCAACTTCTGTGAAAGTCCAGGTCTGCGACGGGTGGTCGCCTTCGTCGTTGTACTGCATTACGGGGGTGAGATTTTCGGTGTTGTTGTCAGCCAGATCGAGATACATTCCCGAGTTTCGGTTGACAATCTTGTAGTTGCCGTTCATCCCTTTGACCCCGTCGGGTACGATCTTGAGAGAACTCACCTTATCGTTCCACGCATCGTTAAGGCATGCCATTTCAGAATTGATTGAAGTTACGTCGCCGCCGAAATTGTCATCCTGATAGAGCAAAATTTTGTACCCTTTGGTCACTTTCATCGAGGTGAGGTCGTCGTTCTTGATATTGAAGAATTTCAGACGGTCAAGGTTGTATTCACCCTCGCTTAGGGCTACGCCGTGACCTTTGAAGTCGGCGTCGGAGTATACGGAAGCCACATGCAGTCCGGCGCATTTATTGTCTTGGAGAGCCCATTGCTGGGTGTTGCTGCCGTTGTTGTCGAAAATTTTCACCCATTCACCGTTGTTGGTGGAGGATCCGGGCACTTCGATAGGCTTACCGGAGTTGCGGTCGATGATCTGAAACCATCCGTCGCCTTTGTCATACAGGAAGAACTGCTGGTTTGTTCCGCTTACATAGTCATAGATTTTCAGTTCTGCGCCGTTGTCTTTGCTTACATTGTTTATGTCGAAGCCGCGGTTCTGGTTCCCGTAAGCGGCGATTTTATAGATGCCGTTGTTTAGTTCGGTGAATACCCATGCCTGCGATTTGTCATCCACTTCTTCGTCATACTGGATTACGCGAGTGTCATTGTCGGTGGAGTTGTTGTTCAGATCCAGGTATTTGCCGGAATTGCGATTTTTGATTTTCCACACACCGCTTTTGCCCGAGACTCCGCCGGCTTCGACGCGGATGGAGCGCGTCTGGTCGTTCCAGCCATCAGGCATCGATTTGCTGTCGCTGGTGAAGGTCTTGGAGTCGCCGTCCAGATTTTCACCTTTGAAGAGCGTGATCTTGTAGCCTGGGGAAACTTTAAGCGAGGAGAGGTCTTTGGCCAGGAAGCCCATAAGCCCCAGCTCCGACTGCGGGTAGTCGCCAGCGGGCAGTTCGACGCTGTAGCCGCTGTAATCGGCATCGACGTAGACTGTCGCCTTTGTGTCGCCCGAAGCCTTTTTGGCACCGAACACGCGGTTCATACGGGCAGCGTAGTCGTTCAAAGGCCAGGTGTTGTCGTTGTATACCCAGATGAAGCCGCCCTGTGCTCCGCTGGCGTCTTTCCATCGCTGCATATCCTCGGCACATTCCGTGCCGCTTATCTTATCGTTTGTGTAGTGAGCGCGTCCGGCATGAACGGGAGCGCCGTTCAGTTTCCAGTCGGCCGGATTGTTGCCTGCGCCGCCGTCGTAACACTGTACCATTATAAGATTGCACACACTGCTGCCGAGCCCTATGGCCAGGCTGCTCCAGAACAATTTTTTCGTGTAGGGAGCTATGGAGGTCTTGTAGCCGATCTCGTTCATCATACGGTGGAATTTCAGAGCCGACGCCACGTCGTAGCAGTGCTCATCGTCGTTGTTAACCCCGTCAATCACTCCCAGAGCGTCGTAAAGGGCCTTGAAGTTGCGGTACAGGATGGTATTGCTCCCTGTGCCGTTGGCCTTGATCAGGTCCTTGATGCGGTTGTACGATTCATTCCCCCAGCCGCCTATGCAGATGTCGATGCGACTTACCGATGTGGGCTGCTGTTTGAGCGTCTTGACGTCGTTGGCATATTGTTCGCCAAACACATAGTTTCCGTCGCGGCAAACGGTCTCGCCGTCGCACGTGAGTGTGCCGTCGGTTTCAACGTTAACGTTGAACAGAATGATGTACTGGAATCCCGAGTGCTTGAGGTCGAAGTATGTGTGCTCGCGCTCGCGTCGGATGTGTCCTCCGCAATATACGCCTGTAGTTTGGGCGCAAATTTCGCCCAGGCCTGCAGCGAGCAGGATAAGAAACGCAATAAATGGCTTAAACATAATTTTCATTACTGACAAAGGATATGATAGGTGTATTTGGAAATTCGCCGTTTTGTCGGGATTAAAGTTGATCCGTGAAAAGGTTTATGCCAAGCATGCTGTACAAGTTGCGGCTGACATAAAATATATATAGTGGGAGAATAGCCGGAGGGAAACCGTCCGTGTGCAAAGGTATATTTAAAAATGTTAATTGACAAAAGCGCAGAGGGGTTTTTGACGTAATTCGGTAAGGAAAAGTACGGTTTGTCGTGATTGGTTACATCTTTGTCAGAGAACTTGACGCTTTTTAGCGCCGTGTGAGGTAATTTTGCAATGCTGAAGTTGTGTCTGTCGGAAAAGTGCCAACAGACATGATGCTCCTCGCTCTTTAACCTCATTCGAAACGTAACAAACCAATCAATAACTAACTGCTAAAAACCCAACCATGAAACTGCCATCATTGAGCGCAATAATGCTTGGCGGCGCACTGACGGCCACCGTCCCTGTCCTCGCATCCCCTGCGGGTCAGGCTAAAGACCAGGCAACCCCCCAGCCTAAGGTATATGCCGTAGCTGACGCCCATCTCGACACTCAGTGGAACTGGACGGTTCAGACCACCATCCGCGAGTATCTCTGGAATACCATCAGCCGCAACAATTTCCTGCTTCCCCATTTCCCCGATTATGTATTCAACTTCGAGGGCGGCCAGCACTACGCATGGTTTAAAGAATATTACCCTCAGGAGTATGAAAAGATGAAGGACCTTATCAAATCGGGCCGCTGGCATATCTCCGGTGCGAGCTGGAATGCCAACGACGTTAACGTCCCCTCGGTAGAATCGCTGGTGCGCAATATCGCCCTCGGACAGAAATACTACCGCGACGAATTCGGAGTGGAGAGCACCGACATCTTCCTCCCCGACTGCTTCGGTTTCGGATGGACCCTCCCCACTGTGGCTAAACATTGCGGCCTGATCGGTTTCTCATCGCAGAAACTCGGATGGCGCGAAAAGCCCTTCTATCCCGACGGAAAGAAATATCCGTTCACCATCGGCCTGTGGCAGGGTGTCGACGGCGAGCGCATCATGATGGCCCATGGCTACGACTATGGCCGCCGCTTCGATGGCAAAGACCTCAGCGACAATGAGCAACTTAAAGAATATGTGACCCACAGCCCGCTCAACATGGCCTATCGCTATTATGGCACGGGCGACATGGGCGGCTCCCCCTCCATCCCCTCGATCGTTTCGGTGGAGAAAGGCCTGAAGGGCAACGGCCCGCTGAAAATCGTCAGCGCCACCTCCGACCAGCTCTATAAGGATTTCCTCCCCTTCGAGAATCATCCCGAGCTCCCCGTCTTCGATGGCGAACTGCTGATGGACGTTCACGGCACCGGCTGCTACACTTCGCAGACCGCCATGAAGCTCTACAACCGTCAGAACGAGCTGCTCGCCGACGCTGCCGAACGCGCTGCCGTGGCTGCTGAGCTGATGACGGGCGCACCTTATAATACTCCTAAATTCACCGAAGCCTGGCACCGCTTCCTCTGGCACCAGTTCCACGACGACCTCACCGGTACGAGCATCCCCGAGGCCTACACATTCTCCTGGAACGACGAACTGCTGAGCCTCAAGGACTTCTCCGGACTTCTCACGCAGGCCATCTCTCAGCTCACCGCCGGCCTCGACACCCGCGTCAGCGGTATCCCCGTAGTGATGTACAATCCTCTGGCCTATGAGGTAGCCACTCAGACCGAAATCTCCGTTCCGGCCAAGACCCGTCCATCTTCCGTCACCGTCACCGACCAGAACGGCAAGAAAGTGGCCGCACAGGTGGTAGGTTTTGCCGACGGTAAGGCCACGATAGCTGTCAATACCACCGTGCCCGCCACCGGACTGGCCGTATATAATGTGTCGCTCGGCGGCAAAGGGAAGCAGGCCAAACAGGCCGCAACCAAAACGCTGGAAAACAGCGTTTATGCCATCACGTTTGACGACAAGGGCGATATCACGTCAATCCTTGACAAAAAGGCTGGCAAAGAGCTCGTGGCCGACGGCAAAGCAGTGCGTCTGGCGCTCTTCACCGAAAACGAATCCTTCCCCTGGCCAGCATGGGAAATCATTAAGAAGACCATTGATGCAGATCCTGTCAGCATTACTGACAACGTAAGCGTCACGATGGTTGAGGACGGCCCCGTACGCAAGACGGCCAAAGTGACCAAGACCTATGGCGACTCGCAGTTTACCCAGTATGTGCGCCTGTATGAAGGCCCGCTGGCCGACCGCATCGACTTCGTCAACGAAGTGGACTGGGATACGCAAAATGCGCTTCTCAAAGCCGAATTCCCCCTGAGCGTGGCCAATGCCAAAGCAACCTACGATCTGGGTCTGGGTGTGGCTGAGCGCGGCAACAATACCGATATAGCTTATGAAGTGCCTGCCCTTCAGTGGGCCGACCTGACCGCTACCGACGGCAGCTACGGCGTCACCTTTGCTTCCGACAGCAAATACGGATGGGACAAACCCGCCGACAATACCCTGCGCCTCACCCTGCTTCATACGCCCAAGACCAAGAACGGCTACCGCTATCAGGACAAGAACGACCTGGGCTACCACCAGTTCACCTATTCTATCATCGGCCACAACGGGGCTCTCGACCGCGCCACAGCCTCACGCAAGGCTGAAAAGCTCAACCAGCCCACTCTCGGCTTCATCGCTCCGCGCCATAAGGGCCACGGACGCCTGATGTCGCTCGTTTCCACCGATGCCGACAATGTGACCGTCAAGGCTTTCAAGAAGGCTGAGGACGGCAACGGGTATGTAGTTCGCGTCTATGAGACTGCCGGACAGCCCGTTAAGGCAAATATTAAGTTCGCCATGCCTATCGCATCGGCTCAGACCGCCGACGGCACCGAAAAAGCTCTCGGCGCAGCAGAATTCGCAGGTAATACGCTCGCAGTCAACCTCAAACCCAACAGCATGGCTACCTTCCGCGTCAGCTTCGACGCCGCCAAGCAGACCGAAGCTCCGAAGATGTCCCATATGAGCCTGCCGATGAACAAACAGGCCTTCAGCTACAATGCTGTGCGCGATGCAGGCGACTTCAGCAGCGGCTACACCTATGCTGCCGAGCTTATCCCCTCCGAAATCGTGTCGGACGGTATCACATTCAAGATTGATCCCGACCAGCTCAATACTGTTATGACCGCCAAGGGCGACACCCTGCAGCTTCCCGAAGGGAAATGGAGCAAGCTTCACATCCTGGCTGCCGCCGCTACGGAAGAGGGTGATGTGAAAGGCACCTTCACCGTAGGCGACAAGGCCACCGAGCTGACCGTCCCCTCATATACCGAATTTATCGGCCAGTGGGGCCATAAGGGTCAGACCACCGGCTATCTCAAGCCCCAGAAAGTGGCATACGTCGGCACTCACCGCCATTCGCCCAATGCCGACGAGCCCTATGAGTTCACCTATCTGTTCCACTATACGCTCAACGTGCCCGAGGGCGCTACTTCGGTAGTTCTCCCCGACAATCAGGCTATCGCTCTGTTCGCGGCCACTGTTGCCGATGGTGAAACTCCCGAGGTCGTACCGGCTACGCCTCATTACCTGACGGCTATCAAGGCTTCCGATAAGGCATCCGGGAAAGCCGATCCCAAGTCGATTCTCACTCCCGAGATGATAACCGCCTATTCGGGCTTCGTCGATGACAAGGAGCAGCCCAAGATGATCGTCGACGGCAACAAGGAGACCAAATGGTGCGACAATTCCCACGCTCCCGCCTATGTCGATTTCGACCTGGGCAAGCCCACCAAAATCAACGGCTGGAAGCTTGTCAACGCTGGTGCTGAAAGCCGCGGCTACGTGACTTCCAACTGCTTCCTGCAGTATCGCAACAGCAAGAACGAAGAGTGGGCCACAGCCGACGGCTTTGCAGGCAATAAAGCCAACGTGGTGAATCGCATCCTGCCCGAAGCTGTTCAGGCCCGCTATGTGCGTCTGCTCGTGGCCGGTCCTACCCAGGATTCTACCGACACAGCCGCCCGCATCTACGAATTCGAAGTGTATTGATCCCCCTGAATACTTTAGTGAAACTTCCCAATATGAACCATCGACCCATTATCACCGCAGCCCTGATCGCTGCTGCGACATTATGCGCCCCCATGCAGGCCAACAAGGTGCCGGCTGCCAAACTGACGCCGGCCAAGTGCTATTCCGTCACATGCCGTCCCGCCGAGGCCGACCGCCTGTTCCGCTCGGAAGAGGTAGAGCGTCAGATCAAGCGGGTAAAATCGCTGATTACCAACCCCAAGCTGGCCTGGATGTTTGAAAACTGCTTCCCCAACACCATCGACACCACCGTCCATTACCGCAAGGACGACAAGGGGAAGAATGAGACATTCGTCTACACGGGCGACATCCACGCCATGTGGCTGCGCGATTCCGGCGCTCAGGTATGGCCCTATGTGCAGCTTGCATCGTCTGACGCCGAGCTGAAGGCGATGATTGAGGGCGTTATCCGCCAGCAGTTCAAGCAGATCAACCTCGATCCGTACGCCAACGCCTTCAACGACGGCCCCACAGGCGGCGACTGGATGAGCGACATGACCGACATGACCCCGTGGGTCCACGAGCGCAAATGGGAGATCGACTCGCTCTGCTATCCGCTCCGACTGGCCTATGAATATTGGAAACAGACCGGCGACGATTCGATTTTCGACGGCGAATGGCTTAAAGCCATCAACAATATTCTCGACACCTTCATCGCCCAGCAGCGTAAAAACGGTGTCGGCCCCTACAAGTTCCAGCGCAAGACCGAGCGCGCACTCGACACTCTCAACAACAACGGCCTCGGCGCTCCGGTCAATCCTGTCGGCCTAATCGTGTCCTGCTTCCGTCCGTCGGACGACGCCACGACGCTGCAATTCCTCGTTCCGTCGAACTTCTTCGCAGTCTCCGTGCTCCGCAAGGCTGCCGAAATTCTCACCGAGGTGAACGGCGAGAAGGCCCTGGCCGACCGCTGCACCGCTCTGGCCGATGAAGTGCAGACTGCCCTGAACAAATATGCCACCTACAACCATCCGCGCTTCGGCACCATCTACGCCTTTGAGGTGGACGGCTTCGGCAACCACTATCTAATGGACGACTCCAACGCCCCTTCGCTGCTGTCGCTCCCCTATCTTAGCGACGTCGATGTCAACGACCCGATTTATCAGAATACCCGCCGCTTTGTCTGGAGCGATGCCAACCCCTACTTCTTCAGCGGCAAAGCAGGCGAAGGGATCGGCGGTCCGCATATCGGCTACGATATGATCTGGCCCATGAGCCTGATGATGAAGGCGTTCACCTCGACCGACGATGCCGAAATCGCTCAGTGTATCAAGACGGTGATGGCTACCGACAATGAGACCGGATTCATCCACGAATCTTTCCACAAGGATGATCCTTCCAACTTTACCCGCCCCTGGTTTGCATGGCAGAATACTCTCTTCGGCGAGCTTATCCTCAAACTCGTCAACGAGGGCAAGGTCGACCTTCTCAACTCCATCTGAACCAAAATCCGCCGGACGGCGCTCCCGATCAGCGCGTAGCGTCGCCCGCTGTTAATTTCTCATAAACAGCAATCATAATGAATTCACACGCTATAATGACTTCGCTTGCCAAGGCCACCTTCGCTGTGGCTCTTGCAAGCCTCGCTATCCCGACGGCCTCCGGCGCAGAGCTCCCCGACTGGGCGCTTGGCGAATTTGTACGTCCGGAGGGCGTCAACCCGCTTATCGAGCCTACCGGGGATACGTTCCACTGCCCCATGAGCGACAAAGAGATCGCATGGGAAGGTGCCGATACGTTCAATCCCGCCGCTGTAGTCAAGGATGGCAAGGTTTACGTGCTTTACCGTGCCGAAGACAACAAGAATGCCGGTATCGGCGGCCGCACCTCGCGCATCGGCCTGTGGGAATCCAAAGACGGGCTCACACAGTCGAAACGCCTGAAAGAGCCTGTGTTCTTTCCCGATAAATCGGAATTTTCGCTCAAATATGAGCAAAATGCCGAGCACAACTCCGGCGGCTGTGAAGATCCGCGCGTGGTGGCTGTCAAGAATCCCGACGGCTCGGTGATGTATGTAATGACCTACACGGCCTGGAACCGCTCAGTGCCGCGTCTGGCTATCGCCACTTCGAAAGATCTTCTCCTCTGGGAGAAGCAGGCTATTGCTTTCGCCGACTACAAGGAGGACTGGAGCATCAAGTCGGGCTCTATCGTCACCAAAGTAGACGCCGATGGCAATCAGTATGCCGTGAAAGTGCCTCTCAACGGGGTTCCGAAATATATGATGTACTTTGGAGAGGATGCGGTCTATGCCGCTACCTCCGACGATCTCATCCACTGGACACCCATTACTGACGGCAACGGCAACGCGGTGAAGCTCGTTCAGCCGCGCCCGTTCCATTTCGACAGCCAGCTGACCGAATGCGGGCCTCCGGCCGTTCTCACCGATAAAGGTATCGTGTTGATATACAACGGCAAGAACCGCACCGACGGCTTCGGAGATCCGAACTACGCCAAAGGCACCTATGCAGCCGGGCAGATTCTCTTCGACCCTGAAAACCCGCTGAAGGTCAAAGCCCGTCTCGACGAACCCTTCTTCAAGCCCGAGGCTCCTTATGAGAAAACCGGCCAGTATGCCGACGGCACTGTTTTCGTGGAAGGCCTCGTCTTCTTCCATGGCAAATGGTATCTCTACTACGGCTGCGCTGACTCCAAAGTCGGTGTGGCGGTCCACTAAGCCCCGGCTCTTAAAGAGCATCAATTCCGAAACGTTAATATCACGATTTATACAGCAAGATTAGTCAAGTAGTTGGGCAGACGGCCTCCGGGATTGGAGGCCGTCTGTTAATTTTTATGCCAAAATGTACGCATTTCTGACAATTCATGTCTGGAGTTAAAGAAAAGGACTATTTTGTCGCAATTTCTTACACTTTAGTCACAACTCGATAAGTTTTGAGTGAGATATAAGGGCTAAATTTGCCTTTTTTTTCCTCTGAAAGAACCAAGTCACTTACTCCCCCGACGGAGCTTGCCGGCAAAGCATCGTTCAGAGAGTCACTCTGTAAGGATGAAGGGTGCAGCCGTTATCACACAAGTGTAATTTTGCTCAGCTTTTTGTGGAAATATCTTAATTGAATTAGTTGTAAAAATTGACTGTTAATAAACCTTTAATGTATTTTGTTGTGAACAAGAAATTTACCTTCTCTGCGGCGTTGCTGGCTTTGGGGTTACCCATGGCATTCAACGCCCAAGCGTTTCAAACCGTAGCGACATTATACCAAGATGCCCAATTCGGCGGTAATAATGTCAGCCTTGAAGAGGGTGAGTACACTTTGACGCAGTTGACTGAAAAAGGTGTCAGAAACGATGACATCACATCGCTGAAGGTTACTCCCGGTTTCAAGGTAATCCTCTACAAGGATGACAACTTTAGTGGCGATACCAAAGAAGTTACAGGCGAGTTGAACAATTTAGGCGACGACTGGAACGATCAGGCTACCTCGCTCAAAATCGTCCCCGACGGCGTGGCCGGTCTTAACGGCAAGGTATGCCGCTTTAAAAATGCTAACAGCGGATACTATCTTAACTCCGCAGGAAACGAAACGGTTAAAGACAGGAAGATTGTCCAGTCGACCGACAGCTACAACCTGTCTCAAAACTGGTATCTTCAGGAAGTATCAGGTCTTAAAGGCGTATATAATATCTGCGCCGATCAGGACCATAATCTTGTATTTGACTGCGAATGGGCCGGGGAAGTAAACGGTACCAAGATTCAGATTATTGGCATCGGCAGCGTTGACAATCGTGCCCAGCAGTTCATCATCTACCAGAAGGAAGAAGGCAAATATCAGCTCGTATCGCGCAGCGCAGGCCGCGTGATTGACGTGCCTTCTTCGAGCAAGGAAGATGGCATTGAGGTTCAGCTTTATGACAACAACGGCACCAATGCCCAGGTCTGGACTATGGAGAACCCCAAGGAGCTTTATCTGGTCGGCGAATCGACCGGCTGGGATGTCGGCAACGGTCTGAAGTTTACCCATCAGGGCAGCGGCGTGTTCACCTGCACCATCGAAGCCGGCAATTATGACCTCGTAAACAAGACTTTCCGCTTCTATACGGAAAAAGGCAACTGGAATTCGGCTGTGTCGCTGATTCAGGATGAAAAAGATGTGGATGTGGCATTCGCTTCCGATGGGAGCGACAATGGCTACGTCTACTCATCCACGCTTATCACCGAGGGGAACCCTCAGGGTAAATACAAATTTGTGGGCTGGCCTTCGGCTCAGGCCGTTACACTGACTGTCGACCTTCCCAACCATTCATTCCAGGCCGTGCCCGAGAAGAAGACCGACTTGACCAAAGGCGTCACCCTCTCAGGTTCGTTCAACAACTGGGAGCGCAACAGCATTTCACCGAACGCCAATTATCCGACCTACAAGTTAGGAAAAGCTGACGACGGCAAATATAAAGGTACGTTCAGTTTCACTGCTCAGGACCTCCAGTTCCGTCTTTATATCGAGACGGAAGGTACTGCCGGTTGGGGCGTCGGTAGCTACGGCCCCTGCATGACTGACCATACATGCCAGTCGGTGGATCTCGCCCACACCAGCAGCATTACTTCAAATCTCGTCAACGGCCTTGGCAACTTCCTGATTGCCGGGTTCAAAGGCGGAGAACTCAGCTTTGAGTACGACCCTGCGAAAGGCACGCTTATGGTTACCGGTAAGGACGTGAAAATCGAATATGCCGAGCCTGAGCATCTGTATATTATTGGTGATATCGAAGGCGTAAAGTGGAACACAAACAGCTCTATCGAGCTTACCAAGGTTGGCAATAAGTATGTTGCCAAAAATGTGAAATTCGCCCCCACGGGAAGCAATGAATACGCATATTTCTATTTCAACACCATAAAGGCTGAAAGCTGGGATGATGTGAAATGGGGCGACTGCTATGGCGCCGCCATCGACCCCACCAAAGTGGATCCGTATGTGGCAGGTGGTCTGAATCTCTTCCCCGGCAAAGACAAGAACTCTCCCTCCCACTGGACCAACAGCTTCATCACCACGGCCGGCTCTTACGATGTGGTTGTCGATATGGCCGCCCGCACTGTGACGCTCATGAAGTCGATCAACAACTCTACTCTGAGCGACCTCCCCAAGGTGGGCAAAGGTCAGTGGACCTACTATGCTAATGCCGACGAATCGACCAAATGGGCCGAGGAAGGCAAAGCTGACGATGTGAAATACTGGCACGATTATCCTCAGGCTTATGTGCTCGACTGGTCGGGCGCAAATGCCGAGCCGGGCAAAGTCTACAAGCTCAGCGAGCTCGCTCAGCTTCTGGGTAAAGGCGGTCTGCTTGAGGATAAGAACCATTCGAACCTCTTCAACGTGGCCACCAGCCCCTACACCGCTTCGGGCAACCTCGTGTATGAAGCCGACGGTGTCAACCCCGTCACAGCAGAGCTTATGTTCTCCTCTGCCACTTTCGGCAGCCGTCTGTGCTACTTCTATGTTCCCGCCGGCGATACCCGCGACATGCGTCAGCTCTGCAAGGATCTCTCGCAGCACCGTCTCCCCAGCTTCAGCCTGACCAACGAGATGCGCGCAAGCCAGCATCTGACCCGTATCGACTCTGAAAATAAGACCCATACCATCGGCAACTCCGAGCTTGGTAAGAATTTCGCTCAGTGGCTTGACCAGAGCATTCAGGGTAAGAAGTTCACTCTGAAATATTTCGGTGATAATTACGACAAAGCCGCCAGCGATAAGTTCCCCGAAGGCACCAAGATCTATTTCTATCTCGCCACCACCCGGTCGGATAATCCGCTGAATGCCGATTCCAAAACAGACTTCCTCGGCTTCTCTTCGCGCGATCTGAACAAGGAATTCGGCAAAGCCGGCAACTGGAATGTAGCCGGTTCGGCCCGTCATAAAGAGCTGAACGACAATTTTGGCGAAGGCATCCTCTCGTCGGTAGCCATCGACTACAACGGGCAGAATCTTCTCGCCTTCGAGGATTATCTCACCTCCGCCGATTACGACATGAACGACGCCGTATTCGCTCTCTCGGGCGTGAAAAACCTCAAAACGAGCGACTACAACCTTCCCGAGATTAAGGTCAACGTTACCCGTAAGTCGACCTACGATGCAGCCGGCGACAAGAACGTCTACGACCATGAGATTAACGTCTCGACCCTTGAAAAAGGTATCTATCTGCGCTCCAACCACCTTAAAGATGTGACCAAGAACGAAGACGGCACTTTCTGCGGTTCGGTGACCCCGATTTATATCTACCGCGAGCATAACGACGCCAAAGGCACCACTTGGGAGAAAGGCGACGGCAAAGCTGAGCGCACCATCTTCCTCCGCAAGGAAGCCACCCTCTACGACAGCAATGTGGCATCGTCGCTTATCAACCGCGACATCGAATATAAGGTATATTACCTCGTTGCCACCGATCAGAACAATGTTCCGGCTCTTGACGACTCATGGAAGCGCCTGAAGACCTACAAACGCGGCGATTTCGACAGCGAGGTGATCGACCTCTCCGGTATCAAGGTGGTTGACCACCATGAATGCGGCATCACCGACGCCACAGCTCCCGTCCGCGAGACGTACTGGGCTAAGATTTCGGGTGTAAACCATGATGGCAAGGACCTGGAGCAGACTTCAGCCGAAGTTTCGGTTGACATCCCTGCCGGTAATGTGTCCTTCACTCCCGCCGGTATGGCGACCGCTGAGGATGAAGTGGCAAAGATTAAACATCTCAACACTGCCGACGATCTCTCGACCATCGCCAACGGCTATTACGTCGACCTGACCGCCTCCGGCAATGTTACTTCCGTTGACAACTTTCAGCTTCTCAACGGTGAGGGCGCTGTCGCTTACGGCAAGGCTCTGTCAGACGAAGATGTCAACGATGCTTCCGCCTCTGCAGAGGGCAAGAAACGCTACTGGTTCAAGGCTCCCGAGGCTAATCTCGCCCGCAGCAGCAAGGCACAGATCGCCACGCCCGACAATTGCACCTTCGGCGTTGTAGCCGATCCAATCCCCGCAATGCCTACTGTAAGTCTTACTATTGAGAAGGTGGAGCCTACAGGTGTAGCCTACATCGCTCCTACGGGCTATTCGTGGATTACCACCACACAGTGGAGCTACGAAAACCTCCCGGCCAACGTGGAGATGTCGGATCTGATAGCCCACACAAGCCAGTGGCGCACCTACGACAACCGTTATAAGTTTGATGCCTCCGACACATTCAACGGCGACTACGTACATGTGCTCTCGAACCAGCACAATATGAGCCCGCTGATTCCTGATGGCTTCTATCTGAGAATGATTCAGGGCAGATTCGGCCTCGAAAACAACGAAGCACACGTTGCTGCCCAGGGTCAGAAACTCGAACACCACGACGTGCTCTATCAGGGCGCTGTGGAAGATGCACAGGCCGACCGCAAGGTGAAGGGTACATACATTGTGCGTACGTATATCCCCGCCTACGCGCCCGCTACGAACGGCGCAATGCGTGCAGCCGGTACTCCTACCCCCGAATCCTACATCGTAGTTGACAGCCGCGCCGATTTCAACGGCACTGGTAAGGCCAACCTCAATGAGACGCTCACTGGTATCGAAAATGTCACCTTCGGCGACGATACGAAGCCCGTATACTATAACATGCAGGGCGTGAGAGTAGAATCTCCCGTTGACGGCCAGCTCTACATCGTGATCCGCGGCGGCAAAGCCACCAAGGAGATCGTAAAATAATCCCGCTAACGATTTAGAATCCATATTTTCGCTGCACCCCCAGGCTTCCGCCTCGGGGTGCAGCTCTTTTACTACCCCTCCGGGCTAGAGGAGGAGAGGGTAGGAGAGGGTAGGGGAGGAGAGGGGAGGAGAGGAGAGGGTAGGAGAGGGTAGGAGAACGCGGCTTAGATTGAGCTTAAAGCGGATTGATAATTCTGATAATTCATATAATTCTGATAATTCGTATAATTCGTATAAGCCGGATTATCCTGATTGCTGGCTTTGGGCGGGGTTGGCGGGGGTAGATACCACCAGCCCCGGCTGTCTGTCCAGACTGCCGGGGCTGCAACATTCAATTTTACCTAAGAAATGAATTAGAAATCTATGTTGACCTTACCTATACCTAATGTTATTATCTATCTTTTTTAACCTATACCTAATGTTATTTTCTTCTTACCTATATGATTTGAACCTAAATTTCTGTGTAGTATCGAGAGAGAATAGGAGAGAGGTGGTGATTCCTTACTTGATTACGACCTTCTTACCGGCGTTGATGTAGATGCCGGGGAGGGTAGGACGACCGGGAAGGGCGATGCCCTGGAGGTTGTACCAAGTGTCGTCGGCGGGAGCATCGGTGAAGATGTCTTCGATGCCGCCCTGCTCTTTGTCGCGGTCGTAGCCGATAATCTTGTCAAGCTGAGGCAGACGAACCTTGAAGTAGTCTTTAACGTGCTGCACCTCAGCCTCGTAGGAGCCGCGTGCCACGGGGTTTTCATGTACACGAGTATTGAGGATGTCCCAGCGCGTGAAGTTGAGCTTTTGGCTCTGGTTGAGCATCGCTGCGTATTCGTCAACCTTTTTGTTGAACCATTCCACGCTCAGGCCGTCGGCTTTGTTGCAGGCTTCGCGCCATACTTCCAGCACATCGTTTTCGGTCTGATAGTCGGTGTAGAACACACGGTTGACAAATTCGTACATATTGTTGGCGAAGCTGCCCTGACGGGTGCGCCAGAGATACTGTGTGGCAGCGGTCTGGGTCACGGGATAGGTGCGCCCGTCGTTGTCGAAACCGAGGTCGATGTCCCAGATAGGACCGGTGTAGACCAACTTGTCGCCGCGTTTCTTGTACATATATGTGCTCCAGTATGTATCGGTGTTGGAGCTTATTTCGTTGACAAGCATATGTTTGGCAAACGATTTGACGTCGAAGATGGCGCGGTAGCCGTTGACGAGGTCGGATGCCGACTTATAGCGCAGGCGATTCTCGACGTCGTCAAGATAGTTTTTGATATAAGCGCTTTGCTCAGAAGTGATTGCGTCGTCGTCGGGCGATTTGATGGTGAAGGGGATTTCCCAGCTTGCGGTTTTGAACCATGAAATTTCTGAATATGCGTAAGCGTCAGCCTCGATGAAGTAGCCGCCTGTGAGAGCTTCGCCAGATATGTCGGTAGGCTCCATTTCGTCGATTTCCACACGGCCCGGGTTGACCTCAACCTGGTCGCAGAGCTGGTATGTGCCCTTGTATTCGCCGTTGAGAACCACATCGACAAACGTGCAGTATGGTACATATTCCATATTGAACTGACGGGCGATATCGAATGCCAATTTGTTGCGCATCAGCGTCTTGTCGCCATAGTTGTTGAGGAGAGTCCATTTTTTGGCCTTGGCCGGGGCATCGAGCACGTTCTGCTTTTTAGAGAATTTGATGCGCCAGGGCTTTTTGGGAAACTGGCGCGAGCCGTTGCCGCGTTCGCGCACTCCCATCTCGGCGTCGAGAATCTTTGTGCCGCCCTCGCTGATGATTTTGGCGCGACCGGCGATCTCATTCTCCTTGTCGTAGGGCGCTTCGAAATTCTGGGTTGAAATCACCACCGTGGGGAGATTGGTCAGCTGATAAAGATGGCTGTCGTCGCCCTCGCCTTCAGTGCCGTAGAATTCCACCTCTGCCACATTGCAGCGGGCATCGCTCGGGCCGATGTAGCGCACGTAGCGGAAACCGCGCGAGCAGTTGACCTCGGCATATTCCATCTGGCCAAGCGTACCGCGTTCGGGCACAATATATATAGGAACGGCATCGAGGAAGTCGGGCGAGTTGGCTCCTTCGAACACTGCAAGCTGCACGCGGCGCTCGCCGTTGGTGGCGTCATTGCGCGGCATCCAGCCCACCTTGGTAATCACATGTTTTGTGCCGAGATCGAGGCCAGCCCATGTGTATGAGCGGTCGTAGGTGGCGAAAAATGTGTCGGGGTTGCCGTCGAAGGCGTTAGCAGCCGTGTTGACGGTGGTAGTTTTCTGGCCGGTGGTGTAATCCACGCAGTCGGTGGTTCCGATCACGGTACCTGTAAGCTTTTCATGGGCCGTTGCGGATAACGAAATTAACGCTAAGGCTGTGGCAATGATTTCTTTCATGGGATTGGTTTTTGTTCGTTGCAAAATTAACAAAAAAAGAAAATCCATTTAATATTTATATGTGACGAAACATGACAAAATAATCCGAAATACTGACAAACATCGTTTTATTGTGCATTTTGTCGCAAATCCGTACATTTTAGTCAGATTTCGTTAATATCCCTCTCAATATAAGGTGTTACTTTTGCTAACAGAAAAATTTAGTTAATTCACCAGCCTGAATCAATATCACGAATATTCCAAAAATAAACACAAACGAAGCTTTTTCCGACTTAATCCGGAAATATCTCATCCTAAAAATCAATTACCAATAACTAATCATTCCCAAATGAAAAGACACTACTTGTTGGGCAATTCGTTTGCAATTGCCATGCTAATGGGAGCATCGCTGACTGTATCCGCTACGGATATCAGCAATGAGGCAGGCCTCCGCGCCATCGCCAATGATCTCGCCGGCGAGTACACGCTCACGGCAGACATCACCCTGACCAGCGACTGGACGCCGCTCGGTAGCGAAAACAGCCCGTTCAGGGGTACAATCCACGGCAACGGCCATGTGATTAAAAACGTCAAGGCTAAGTCCAGGGACACTGACCGCATGGGTTTCATCAGCGTAGCCCAGGGGGCCACGATTGAAAAGCTCGGTCTCGAAAACGTCGACATTCTCGGTAGCGCCGATACCGGCGGTCTGGTCGGCCAGGATCGCGGCAGCACAATCAGTGAATGCTATGTGACCGGCTACATCGCCGGTCGCGACCATGTCGGATCGCTCATCGGCGGCTGCAAGGACAACGGTATGACTGTAGTGACCAACTGCTACGGTATCGCTTACGTATATTCGCGTGAGCATCAGGCCGCAGGTCTGGTGGGTACGCCCATAGATCTTCAGCTCGACAAATGCTATTTTGCCGGAACAGTTTGTGGCAATCAGAACCGCATGGGCGGTCTGGCTGCACTCATCGACGGTGGTAACACTTGCGATATTTCAAACAGCTTCGTGGCAGCTCCCATGCTCGTGCACGAAACTCCCGGTTCCGGACCTTATGACCGTATCCTTGGAGACACCTGGGGCAAACCGAACAAACTCACTAATCTGTATGCACTTGCCGGCACAGAGCTTGGTGAATATGGCAAGTTCGAAGTTAAGACAGGCAACACCCCCGACGGGACGACCGGCGCTGACAAGACTTACGATAAGCTGACCTCGCCCAATTTCATCGCCACGACGCTTGGCTGGGATACTGAGACTGTATGGGTAGCCGCAGATGGCGTTCTTCCCCGTCTCAAATGGCAGACCGCTCCGGTGGATGCATCGGTTGTGTGCGCAACTCATGCCGGCACTTCGTTCACCCTCGCTCCGGGCAGTGACGTTTACGCCAAGCCCGGTGTGCTCTACGGCGCCAAAATCGTATCGGCCAACCCCGAAGTGGCAGACTACAACGCTGAGACCGGCAAAATCGTAGCCAAGAGCAACGGTAAGACCACCATCACCATCAGCTGGGGTGGCGACGCTACAGTAGCTGCATCGAGCGCTAGATATAATGTGGAGGTGAAAGGCGTAGCCTACACCATCAATACGGTCGATGACCTCAAGACTGTTAGCATGGACCTCGCCGGGACATTCACCCTGAACGCTGACCTCGACCTTTCGGGCGAAAACTGGGCTCCGCTGGGCACCGATTCAGCTCCCTTCACCGGTACGTTCAACGGTAACGGCCATGTTATCAAGAATCTCACCTACAACAGCTCCGAGGCGGACAAGATCGGTCTGTTCGGTGTGGCTCAGGGTGCTACCATCAAGAATCTCGGCCTCGAGAATGTAAATATCTATGCCCACAACGATGTTGCCGGCCTTCTCGGTTTCGAAAAGGGGAACTGCACCATTTCCGGATGCTACGTTACAGGTAAGATTTCCGGTAGCGACCATGTAGGCGCTCTGCTTGGTGGCGGTGACGCAGGCACAGTCACTAACATTACCGACAGCTACGCCGTGGCTTACGTTTACTCGCGCGATTCGCAGGCTGGTGGTCTGGTAGGCATCATAAAGGATGTCACCATCGACCGCTGCTACTTCGCAGGTCATGTTTACGATAACCACAACTGCATCGGCGGTATCCTGTCGCTGGTTGACGGCGGTGAGTCCAATACCATCAAGAACTCGTTCGTCGCAGCTCCCTACGTCGTCTCTCCCAATGCATGGCATGGCAAGGGCCGCATTCTCGGTACATCCGATGGAAGACCGGTTACTCTCGCAAACAACTACGCTCTGGCCGACATGAAGGTCGGTAAATTCGGCGAATTCGCCACAGCCAATGACAATGCTGCCGGCAACGACGGCGCATCGAAGACCTATGACGAACTGACCAAGCCCGAATTCATCAAGGAAATCCTCGGCTGGGATACCCAGAATGTATGGGTAGCCGCCGATGGCGTTCTTCCTCGTCTTGCATGGCAGAAAGCTGCGATCGACGCTTCCGCAGTGTATGAAAACTACACCGAACCCAAAGATATCACCGTCGGCACCAAGGCTCAATCTCAGATCACGGTTGCCACTCTCTATGGCGCAAAATATACCTCTGCCAATCCCTTAATCGCCACTGTTAACGAAAATGGCGTGGTAACTGGCGAAAGCGCAGGCCAGACCACTGTAGCCGTAGCATGGGGCGGAGACGCCACCGTTGCTGCCGCAAGCAAGGATATCAACGTAAATGTAGAAGGTGTATACTACACCATCACAAGCGCTGATCAGCTTAAATCGATCCGCCTCGACCTCGCAGGCGAATTCACCCTCGACGCCGACATCGACATGGAAGGTGCAGACGTCTGGACTCCCATCGGCACCGAAGCTGCTCCCTTCACGGGCAAAATCCTCGGTAACGGCCATAAGATTAAGAATATCAAAATCTCCGGCGAAAACAACGTAGGCTTCATCGGTACGGCCCACAATGCTACCGTAAGCCACCTCGGTATGGAAGGCGCTACAGTCGACTACACCGGCAACGGCGCTAACGTAGCCGTAATCGTCGGCCGCGCCAACGGCGGCGTAGAAGTGCGTGAATGCTATGTAGAAGGCTGCAACATCCGTGGCCGTGACCACGTGGCTGCCATCGTCGGCGGTTCCTTCAAGAATGGCGACAAGGCCAGCCTCGTTGAAGACTGCCACGTCACCGATACCAAGGTCTTCACCAACGAGCATCAGGTTGCCGGTATCATGGGTACCATGATCAACGCTACCATCAACCGCTGCTACTTCACCGGTGAAGTTAATCCTGAAAGCAAGGGCACTAACGCCGGCGGTATGGTATCGCTCATTGACGCTCAGGGCGAGGGTATCACCAACGCCATCACCAACTGCGTATGTCTCGCTACTTATGTAAAAGGAAACAATACAGGCCGTATCCTCGGAAATGCCGATAATCGCCAAGTGACGCTGACCAACAACTACGCAGTAGAAACCACCGAATGCAACGGCTCCGACAGCGACAATACCACCTCCGGCCGTCAGGGCGAGACTGTCACCGCTGCTGTAGCTCAATCGGCCGACTTCTACGATACTAAGCTCGGATGGCCCATCCACGTGTTCTCCCAGCCTGCATCCTACCGTGTAGCCGACACTTCGCGCAAAGCATGGTACACCGGCAACATGGGCACTACCACCAAATATCCCGAACTGACCGTATTCGCAACCTTCGACACCACCGGCATCGATGAAGTCTCCACAGAGGGCACATCGACCGTTTCCGTACTCGGCGTTCAGGGCGGCGTAGCAGTCACTGTATCTGAAGCAGCAGTCGTAAGCGTATACACTACCGCCGGAGCTCTCGTGGCTCAGACCCCAGTTGAAGGCTCGGCTGTCATTCCTGCCGCCGCCGGTATCTACGTTGTCAGCGTAGCCACCGAAGGCGCTGCCAAGACCTACAAGGTAGTGGTAATGTAATCCAGCGAAACCGGCACTCGCCCTGCCCGTCTTTGCTCCGCAAAGCGTCGCCGACTGCGACGGCGGGCGAGAGTCAGTCACATAACGAATCCTCCGGAAACTGACCGTTTCCGGGGGATTTTTCTTTCAAAGCCTCCTGACAGGGGATAAAGTCGTAAAAAAACTGACTAAACACGGGCATTTGTCGCAATCTGTTACTTTTTTGTCAGAATTTATATAGCTTTTTTAGGTACCAATAACCTATTTTTGCATTGGAAAAAATACCGATTTAATATCACGAAACAACCAAATCCTTTACCTCAACACCATAAGGCGTAAAATGAAGAAAACGGCAATCACATTTTTTGTAATGCTCGCTGCAGCCTTCACCGGTCAGGCAGTGAACAACCCTGTTGATCTGGTAAACCCGCTGATGGGTACCGACTCGAAGTTCTCACTTTCGAATGGCAACACAGTGCCTTCAATCGCAGTGCCCTGGGGCATGAACCAATGGATTCCGCAGACCGGCAAGATGGGCGACGGATGGTCGTACACCTACCATTCAGACAAAATCCGCGGTTTCAAGCAGACCCACCGGCCCAGCCCCTGGATCAACGACTTCGGACAGTTCTCAATCATGCCTGTGACCCGCTCGCTGAAGATCAACGAAGACAAGCGCGCTTCCTGGTTTGCCCACCGCTCTGAGGAAGCCCGTCCCTATTATTATAAGGTGTACCTTTCGGAATACGACGTTACTACTGAAATCACACCTACCGACCGCTGCGCCTACTTTACATTCACCTTCCCGGAATGTGACGACAGCTACGTGGTGATCGACGGTTACGACCACGGCTCATATATTAAGGTAGAGCCCGAGAAGCAGCGCGTGGTCGGCTACTCCACCCGCAACAGCGGCGGCGTCGGCCCCAACTTCCGCAACTGGTTCGTAATCGAGTTTGACAAACCGTTCGACTCCGACTGGACATGGCTCGACGGCGGCGAACTGCAGCCCGGCAAGAAAGAACTTCAGGGCAACCACGTGGGCGCAGCCATCGGCTTCAAGACCAAACGCGGCGAGAAAGTGGGCGCCAAGGTGGCCACTTCATTCATCAGCCTCGAGCAGGCCGAACGCAACATGGCCGAAATCGGCAACAAGACCTTCGACCAGGTAAAGGCCGAGGCCAAGGCTGAATGGAACAAGGTGCTCGGCGCAGTAGACGTGGAGAGCACCGACAAGGATAAGCTCCGCACATTCTACTCATGCCTCTACCGCACAGCGCTCTTCCCCCACAAGATGCATGAAATCGATGCCAACGGCAATGTGGTACACTACAGCCCCGACACCGACAAGGTAGAGCCCGGATATTTATACACCGGCACCGGATTCTGGGATACATTCCGCGCTCTGTTCCCCATGGTCAATCTGTTCTGGCCTGAAGAAGGCGCCAAGATGCAGCAGGGATGGCTCAACTTCTATAAGGAGAGCGGCTTCTATCCCGAATGGTCCAGCCCCGGCCACCGCGGATGCATGGTCGGCAACAACAGCGCCTCGGTAGTGGCCGACGGTATCCTCAAAGGTTTCGTCACCGGTGAGGACGCACAGAAAATGTATGAAGGTATGATCCATGGCGCCAACAACACTCACCCGCGCGTTCAGTCGTCGGGTCGCTACGGCCATGAATACTACAACAAGCTCGGCTATGTGCCCTACAATGTTGGTATCCGTGAAAACGTAGCCCGTACGCTTGAATATGCTTACGACGACTGGTGCATCGCCCAGGCCGCCAAAAAGCTCGGCCGCCCGCAGGAGGAAATCGACCTCTACACCAAGCGCGCCCACAACTATGTAAATGTTTTCGATCCCGAATACAATCTGATGGTAGGCCGCAACGAAGACGGCACTTTCCAGCGCCCCTTCAGCCCCTACAAATGGGGCGACGCCTTCACCGAAGGTAACTCATGGCACTACACCTGGAGCGTATTCCACGATCCTCAGGGTCTGATTGACCTCATGGGCGGCAACAAGGTGTTCACCGCTCAGCTCGACAGCGTATTCGTAGTTCCTCCCGTATTCGACAATTCCTACTACGGAGGTACCATCCATGAGATCCGCGAGATGGAGATTGCCAACATGGGTAACTATGCTCACGGCAACCAGCCCATTCAGCACATGATCTACCTCTACAACTACGGCGGCCAGCCCTGGAAGGCTCAGTACTGGACCCGCGAGACGATGAACCGCCTCTATCAGGCTACCCCCGACGGCTACTGCGGCGACGAAGACAACGGCCAGACCTCGGCATGGTATGTATTCTCGGCTCTGGGATTCTATCCGGTTTGTCCGGCATCGGGTGAGTATGTATTCGGCGCTCCGCTGTTCACCAAGGCCACGCTCACATTCCCCAACGGAAAGAAGACCGTAATCTCGGCTCCGGCCAACTCCGACGAAAACATCTACATCAAGTCGATGAAGGTCAACGGCAAGAACTACACCAAGAACTATATCGATTACGCTACCCTGACCAACGGCGCCAACATCAATATAGTAATGGACAGCAAGCCCAACACCTCGCGAGGCACTCTCCCCTCCGACGCTCCCTATTCGATGTCGAAAGAGAAAAAATAAGTTTTACCGATTGAAAAGTCTCTCAGAAAAGCTACAACAGTAATAATGAGAAAACATCTGATAACGGCAATAGCGATAGCCGCGGCGATTACAGCCGCGGCTACCGCGCCTGTTGACTATGTGAACCCGCTGATCGGCGCCACAAGGATGGGACACGTATTCCCCGGCGCCTGCGCACCCTTCGGCATTGTGCAGCTCAGTCCGGACACGGAGAATGTGCCTCACAACATCAACGGTCGCTATCAGCCCGCCGCATACGAATACTGCGCCGGCTATCAGTATGAAGACACCACCATCGTTGGGTTCAGCCACACTCATCTCAGCGGCACAGGCCACTCCGACCTTGGTGATTTCCTGATTATGCCTACCACCGGGCCGCTGCGCCTCGACCCCGGCACAGCCGCCGGCCACGCCGAGGGATACCGCTCGGCCTACTCGCATGCCAGCGAGAAAGTCCGCCCGGGCTATTATGCCGTTGACCTCGACGACTACGGCATCCGCGCTGAGCTTACCGCTACTCCGCGTACCGGAATCCACCGTTATACCATCTCGGACGCCGACTCGACCCATGTGATTCTTGACATGGACCACGCCATATATAATTATGACGGCAAGGTGCTCTGGAGCTATATCCGCGTTGAAGATCCCTACACCGTGACCGGTTACCGCATCACCAACGGCTGGGCCACGACCAACTACACCTATTTCGCGATGAAGTTCTCCGAACCCATCGCTTCCTACGGCTACAAAGACCGCAAGCGCCCGACCTACACCGGATTCTGGCGCAAATTCAAGATGAACCGCGACTTCCCCGAAATCTTCGGCCGTCAGGTAGTGGCATATTTCGACTTTGCCGTTCCTGAATCGAAGAAAATAGAAGTGAAGGTCGGCCTCTCAGCTGTAAGCACTCAGGGCGCTATGGCCAACCTTATGGCCGAAGCCGGCGACAAGAACTTTGACCAGGTGGCCGCCGAAACCCGCGACAGCTGGAACCGCAATCTCGACATCATCAGCGCCGAAGGCAATGACGACCAGCTCGCCATGCTCTATACGTCGCTTTACCATACGATGATCAACCCCTCGGTCTATATGGATGTCGACGGCAGCTACCGCGGCCTCGACCACAATATCCATAATTGCAAAGCAGGGGTGAAGAGCGCTACCGGCGCCGCTGATCAGAATCCTGACGGCAGCTTCGACAACTATACGGTGTTCTCGCTGTGGGATACCTTCCGCGCTGAGCATCCGCTGATGAACCTTCTTTTCCCCGACCGCGCAGCCTCGATGATCAAGTCGATGCTGGCTCACCACGACCAGAGCGTGCACCATGCCCTGCCTGTCTGGGCCCACATGGGGAATGAGAACTGGTGTATGATAGGTTACCATGCTGTCTCGGCGCTCTCCGACGCCGCAGCCAAGGGAATCAAGCTCGACGGCAAGCGCCTGTTCGAGGCTATGGACCACAGCGCCAACATACCCTACTTCGAAGGGACGGCTGATTATCTGAATCTCGGCTATGTGCCCTTCGACAAAAACGGAAGCGCCGTATCGGTAACGCTGGAATATGCCTACGACGACTGGTGTATCTACCGTCAGGCATTGCGCAACGGCGACACAGCCAATGCCGAACGATACCGCAAGCGCGCGCTCAACTACTGCAACGTGTTCGATCCGGAAATCTGCTTCAGCCGTCCGCGCAACTCCGACGGCTCGTGGAAACCGACCTACGACCTTCTGCGCACCTCGGGCGAAGGCTATATGGAGGGGAACGCTCTGAACTACGCCTTCTTCGTGCCTCACGATGTGAAAGGTCTGATGCAGCAGATGGGCGGCGACAAAAAGTTTACGGCTAACATCGACCGCCTGTTCACCACCGAACTGCCGGCTGAATCTTATGCCGACACCGAGGATGTGACCAAAGAAGGGCTTATCGGCGCATACGTGCACGGAAACGAGCCCAGCCACCACATCCCCTACCTCTATGCCTGGACCTCACAGCCCTGGAAGAGCCAGTATTGGGTACGCGAGATCATGAACCGCATGTACCGCAACGACATCAACGGCCTCTGCGGCAACGACGACTGCGGCCAGATGTCGGCATGGTATATATTCTCGGCACTGGGATTCTATCCCGTCTGCCCGGGAACGGACCAGTATGTGATCGGCGCACCCTATCTGCCTTACGCCAAAGTGAACCTTCCCGGCGGCAACACACTGGAAATCAAGGCGCCCAAGGTGAGCGACACCAACCGCTACATCAAGTCGGTTCGCTTCAACGGCAAACCCTACGACAAGGCATACTTCACCCACGCCGACATAGCCAAAGGCGGCGTAATCGAATATGAGATGGCCTCCAAGCCCAACAAATCGCGTTGTCAGGCCCCGGACACCAAACCCTACTCGCTCTCCGATGCCGAATCTTAAAAAAATCAGTATTCAGCATAACAGATTGTAATACCGAACATAAAAACACAATAGCGTCAGAGCTATAATCTATATGTTTCAGAAAATTCTACTCACAACAGCATGTGTGATGTCATTGTCGGCTTACGCCGGTGAGGACAATGTGCTTCCTGAATGGGCTTTCGGAGGATTCGAGCGCCCTGAAGGGGTTAATCCTCTCATCACTCCCAATCATGAGAGTACATTTGCATGCCCCATGACCGGGGAGAATGTAAAATGGGAATATGCAGACACATTTAATCCGGCCGCTGTGGTAAAGGATGGTAAAATCTGTATCCTTTACCGTGCAGAAGACAATCCCAACGCCGGTATCGGCGGCCGTACCTCGCGTATCGGTCTGGCCGAGACTTCCGACGGTATCACGATAGAGAGCCGACGTTCGACTCCGGTGATGTATCCCGACCAAAGCGAGATGTCGAAGACCTACGAATGGAAAGGCGGTACGGAAGACCCGCGTGTGGTTCGTGCCGATATAGACGACAAGACCATCTACGTGATGACATATACGGGGTGGAACAACCGCACTCCGCGTCTGTGTATCGCTACCAGTGAAGACCTGCTGACATGGACCCACCATGGCCCCGCCTTCCTCGATGCCCTCGACGGCAAATACAAGGATCTGGCCTGCAAATCCGGCTCGATTGTCACCGAAGTGAAAGACGGCGTACAGCGTGCCGCCAAGGTTAAAGTCAACGGTGAGGAGAAATACCTCATGTACTGGGGTGAAGAGTATGTAGCTGCCGCTACAAGCGACGACCTCGTCCACTGGACTCCTTACGTAAACAGCAACCGCGACCTCATCCATCTTATCGATACCCGCAAGGGCTATTTCGACAGCAACCTCACCGAGTGTGGTCCTCCCGCCATCATCACCGACAAAGGCATCCTGCTTTTTTACAACGGAAAGAACCGCAACGGCAACGACGGCGATGTAAACTATCCCGGCAACACCTATGCCGCAGGACAGGTGCTCTTCAGTCTGGAGAATCCGTATGAGGTAATCGGCCGGCTCGACAAGCCTTTCTTCCGCCCGATGGAAGACTTTGAGAAGACAGGCCAGTATGCTGCCGGCACTGTGTTCATCGAAGGTCTCGTCTATTTCAAGGATAAATGGTATCTCTATTATGGTTGCGCCGACTCGATGGTGGGCGTGGCTGTGTATGATCCCGCCAACCGCACCGGCATGGGTGACCCCGTGAAGCTGCCTCTGCCCGAGCGTCTGCTCAACAATTATCCCGCCGGCGGCAACGGAAAGCTCCGCTGCGTGGTGAAAGCTTCCAGCGGCGCCGCCAACAACGATGAGAGCGCTTTTTACCTGAACACATCCTACATCTATCCCAACAAGAAATGGTGCGACAACAAGAATATCAACCCCTGGGTGGTGTTCGAATTCACCGATTATTACAAAATCGACCGTTTCGTATTCCGCGATGTAGCAGGCCGCGAGTCAAACTGCGGCAATGTGCCTGAATATTGGATTTACACCAGTCTCACCGGAGAGGACAACGACTGGCATGAGCTCGTACATAAGACAGATGTTGCCTCGGTAGGCACCAAAGACGACAGCTTCCAGCCTGTAGAGGTTCGCTACGTGAAGCTCGTGATCAAGCGTGGCGTACGACCTGACGGCAACGACGACAGCGCTACACGTATATATGGTGTAGACATCTATGGCGAATTCTCGCGTCCGGTGGATCGCGGCGATGTGGTAAGCATCGGTAAAACTGTTCTCAAATCGTACGACAGCACCAACGAGCGCGAGCAGGCTATCAACCTTCTTGCCGGAAACTATATCGACAAAACACGCAAATGGTGCTTCTTCAAAGCTGACATCAACAGTGATCCTTACAAATTTGCTGTCATAGATCTCGAAGACGATTACAAAATCAGCGGCTTCAAGATGTTTGATTGCAAAAACCTCGAGCCCGATGATAATGTCACTCATTATCAGATAGCCGTAAGCAGCGAAGCTCCCGATCTGGATAAAATCACTCCGCAGGGCGACACAAACAGCTGCTGGCAAGTGGTGGTGGATAAAGCTGACGGCGCATCGCGCAAAACAAAGGAAGATATGCTCGACAATCCCGTTACAGCCCGTTATGTGAAGCTGACTGTGCCGCGCACATCAGATGAAATGAATGCACATACATCGCGCATCTACGCTTTCGATGTAAAGGGACAAAAGGCTATCAGCGGCGTGGCTGACATTGCCGCAGAGGGAAGCCAGATTGTAGTTCCCGCCGTGATGACGGCAGGAGAAATTGTGAATTTCAGCGTAAGCGACTGCGTGGTAAATCTTTACACCGTGGCGGGCGCCCTGGTTGACAGCGCTGCTTCAGCCAACGGCACATATACCGTACCTGCCGTAGCCCCCGGTCTGTATATCATCAGCGTAACTGCACCCGAAGGGACTTCTAACGCCAAAGTAACCATTCGTTCCTAAAATAAGATAATAATATCCAATCATAAACCGCAATGAAAAACGTTACTCTCGCGCTTGTGGCATCAATATTCCTGGCAGCTCCGACCATGTCGGCAGCCAATCCTACGGCACGTCCGGCCAAATATCACAAGCCGATCGCTATCGAGCGTCAGTGGCGCCACTATGATCCGGGTAAAGTAAACTTCCAGATCACATCGCCAGAAACCAAGGGCGCCGAGATTTACAAGGCTATCATCGCCGATCCCGACTCATATATTACCGACAATGCCCGCCGTGTGCTCCAGACTCTCTATTTCTCACCGGCTGACAGCATCCCTGATGTGCGCCATATCGATTATGTGGTTCGTGATTTCGACGGTATCTCGTATAAGAGCGGCGGCGGCGAACGCGTACAGATCGATTACAGCACCGACTGGATTGAAAAATCGTTTCGCGACGCCGATACTCTGAAACTCGACTACGAGACCCGCGGGGTAATCTACCACGAGCTTACCCACGCCTTCCAGCTCGAGCCCAAGGGGTGCGGAAGCTACGACGGCAAGAGCCCCTACTGGTCGTTCATCGAAGGTACCGCCGACGCAGTGCGCGTGGCTTGCGGCTGCTTCGAGCAGGATTTCGCTTCAAAAGACCGTCCCCGCGGCGGCTCATGGATGAGCGGCTACCGCACTACCGGATATTTCCTCTACTGGCTCGCGCTGAATAAAGACAAGGATTTCATCCGCAAGTTCAACCGTACGGCTCTCGAGGTTGTGCCCTGGTCGTGGGACGGCGCTATGCACCACATTCTCGGCAACGACGAGAAAAACTCGGTAGAGAATCTCTGGAAAGAATACCAGAAGGCTATCGGCGACACCGAAACAGCCAAGAAATAATCAGCTGCCGCATCAGACTTTAACTTATAGCCTTTCTCTCCTACACAGTCTGTCAGATATTACCGACACACACAGCAAATATGAATCAAACCTTCCGGCATAGTATACTCGCCGCATCGGCCGCAACATTGATGGCTCTGGCAGCACAAGGCGCAACGGCCTCTGCCAGCCTCCCCTCCGGGCCGGCCCAGTATGTCGATCCGCTTATCGGAACTCTCGGCTTCGGCAATGTGTATCCGGGTGCTCAGACGCCTTTCGGCGGCATACAAATCAGCCCCGATACCGACTTTGACGATTATGACACAGCCGCCGGCTATAAATACGATCATCCCACGCTACTGGGAGTGAGCCTCACTCACATCAGCGGCGCCGGCATCCCCGACCTCGGCGACTTCCTGTTCATGCCGGGCACGGGCACGATGCATCTGAACCCGGGCACACACGCCAACCCTGATGAAGGCTACCGCTCGCGTTTCGATCATAGCCGCGAGGTGGCTCAGGCTGACTATTATTCGGTGGATATGACCGACTACGGTACCCGCGCCGAGATGACGGCCGGAAAGCGTGCCGGCATTCTGCGCTTCACCTACCCGCAGGCCGACAGCGCATGGGTGCTTGTCGATCTCAACCATACCCTGCGCAGCAAATGCCGCTGGGCCAACATCCGTGTAATCAACGACTCGACCATCACGGGCTATAAACTCGTGGACGGATGGACACCGAGCCGTCACGTATATTTCGCCGCACAGTTCAGTCGCCCGCTGACCGATGCCCGAATCTATATGGAGGATAAGCCGGTGATTTACAATACCAGCCGCTTCCGCAGCCATAAGGAGGCTTACGGACAGAACATTAAGTTCGTGGTTCCCTTCTCGTCGGCCGACGGCGAAGCTCTGGAAGTGAGAGTGGCCATATCGGGCGTAAGTCCTGAAGGTGCTCTCGCCAACATCAAAGAGTTGGACGGCAAATCGTTCGAGCAGGTACGCGCTGAAGGTGTCGACAAATGGAACACCGAGCTGTCGCGCTTCGAAATCGAAGGCACTGACGCTCAGAAGCGCACATTCTATACTTCGGTATACCATGCATTCCTCGATCCCTTCGTGTTTGAGGACGCCGACGGGTCGTATCGCGGCCAGGATCGCGGTATCCACAATTCGAAGACCGGCAACGGCGAAAACGAGCATGACTTCACGAATGTAACCGTGTTCTCCTGCTGGGATACCTACCGCGCCCTGCATCCGCTTTATAATCTGGTGCAGCAGCCGATGCAGGCAAATATCGCCAACTCGATGCTGGCTCACTACGACTACAGCGTGGAGAAGATGCTGCCTTTCTGGATGTTCTACGGAGGCGAAACCTGGTGTATGATCGGCTATCACGCCGCTTCAATCCTGGCCGACATGATCGTGAAGGATGTGCCCGGATTTGACAAGGAGCGCGCCTACGAGGCTATGGTCACGACGGCATGCAATCCCAACTACGACTGCCTGCCCGACTATATCGAAAAAGGGTGGGTTCCCTTCGACAAGGAGAAAGAATCTGTATCGAAAACTCTCGAATACGCCTTCGACGACTTCTGCATCGCCCGTGCGGCTCAGAAGCTGGGCAAAACCGATGATGCTGAACGCTTTATGAAGCGCTCGCAGTCGTGGCGCAACATTCTGGATCCTCAGACAGGCTATATGCGCGGCCGCGACAGCAAAGGCCAGTGGCGTACACCCTTCTCACCCATCGCTTACGAAGGACCCGGCTCCGTCAACGGCTGGGGCGACATCACCGAAGGGTTTACCGTGCAATATACATGGTATGTGCCTCAGGATGTTCAGGGCCATATCGAGGCAGTAGGCCGCAAGCTCTATCAGGCCCGTCTCGACTCGCTGTTTACAGTTGAGATTCCCGAAGATATCCCCGGCGCACACGACATTCAGGGCCGTATCGGCGCCTACTGGCACGGCAACGAACCATGCCATCAGGTCTGCTACCTCTACAACTATCTGCAGCAGCCCTGGAAATGCCAGGAACGCGTGCGCGAGGTTGTCGACCGCTTCTACGGCGACCAGCCCGGCTCGCTCAGCGGCAACGACGACTGCGGCCAGATGTCGGCGTGGTATATCTTCAACTGTATGGGCTTCTATCCGACAGCTCCTACCAGCAACGTCTACAATGTCGGCTCGCCCGCGCTTCCGGCAGTCACCATGCACATGAGCAACGGCAAAGACCTGGTGATGACAACGGAACGATGGAGTCCGGCCAATGTCTACGTCGACAAGATGTATCTCAACGGCAAGCTCTGGGACAAATCGTATCTGACCTACGACGACATCAAGGACGGAGCCGAGATCCGCTTCGTGATGAGCAACCGGCCCAACAAGCGCCGCGCAACTTCGGCAAGCGCAATCCCTCCGCAGACAGCAGCTCTCTGAAAGAAATCAATCAGCAATAAACGATAACTTACGATAAGAATATATAATGTCAAAGTTTAAGAAATATCTGAAGAAGATGACAGCCTCGCAGGCTTTTCTGGCTGCGGCAGCTACTACGTTCCTCACCGCAGGCGCACAGGAGCCCACGCTCTTCTTCATATCCGATACCCATCTTGACTCGCAGTGGAACTGGGATGTACAGACTACTATCGGGGAATATGTGAAGAAAACCATGTCGGATAACTTCAAACTGTTTGATAAATATCCTGCCTTCCATCTGAACTTTGAGGGCTCGATACGTTATCGCTGGATGAAGGAATATTATCCCGAAGATTATGCCAAACTGAAGACTTATATCGACTCCGGACGCTGGCACGTGTCGGGTTGCGCGGTCGATGCCAACGACGTAATGGTGTCGTCGGCTGAATCGATAATGCGCAACTGGCTCTACGGCCGCGTATTCTTTGAAGAGGAGTTTGGAGTAGACGGCGGCAACGACATCATGCTGCCCGACTGCTTCGGCTTCAGTTACGCTCTGCCTTCGCTCGCCGCTCATTGCGGTAAGGTCGGCTTCCACACAGCAAAACTGGGGTGGGGCACATGGATGTACGACCAGCTGCCTCCCTACGGTATCTGGCAGGGTGTCGACGGCTCGCAGATCTATGCCATTTACAAGCCTCACGCTTATGACTCTCACGAGGAGTATTGCAAAGATCTGGTCAATGACTCGCAGATGTTATCGTATGCCAACGATAACTATTCGAAATACGGTATACCCGCCGAAGTACGCTATGTCGGTCCCCGAAGCGACCACGGCGGCGCTCTGGCAGACAAGACTAACAACGGCGAAAACACACCGTACTGGCTCAACTGGAATGCAACTAACTCCGGCCTCCTGAAGGTGAAGCTTGTCACTCCCGACTATTTCTTCGACTATCTTTCGAAACAGGACAATTCCAAACTGCACGTCTGGAACGACGAGCTGCCTATGCGCAACCACGGCGTCGGCGCATACACATCGCAGGCTGTGCTGAAACAGTGGAACCGCCGCAACGAGCTGCTGGCCGACGCCGCCGAGAAATCGGCTGTCGCCGCTGACTGGCTCGGAGTGGCCGCATATCCGCGTCAGGATTTGCGCGAGGCATGGGTTACCAACCTCTGGCAGGCTCACCACGACGGTATCACCGGTACGTCGATTCCCAAAGCTTACGTATGGTCGCAAAACGACTATACCATTGCCAACAAGGCTTTCGGCGATGCGTTAAGCAATTCAGTGGGCGCTGTGACCCGCATGCTCGACACTCAGGTAGAGGGCGTGGCCATGGTAGTCAGCAATCCGCTGTCGATCGACCGCACTGATGTGGCCGAAGCCACTGTGACATGCGACACCAAGCCCGAAGGCGTTCAGGTGTTCGACGCCAACGGTAAGGAAGTGCTGGCACAGATGCTCAGCTACGACCCGACGACGCGCACCGCACACATCATCTTTGCTGCTACCGTGCCTTCGCTCGGCTATGCTGTCTACGATGTGCGCCCCGGTCAGCCTTGCTCGCTTGAGTCGGACATGACTATCGACATCGTTACCCGTCAGATCTCCAACGGCAACTTCCGTACCACACTCGATACCAAGGGCGATCCCAACCTCTACGATTTGAAAAACAACCGTCTGATGATGGGTTTTCCGGCAATGCAGATTCTTGAAGACCGGTCAACATCATTCCCCGCATGGGAAATCTGGTGGGATGCAGTGAAAGCTGACCCTGTGGTTGTCGACGAGAATGTGAAGATTACTATTGCCGAGAACGGCCCGCTGCGCAAAGCCTTCCGCGTGAGCCGCACCAAGAACGGCTCTACCTTCGTACACTATGTACGCATGAGCGCCGTGAGCGACCGCGTGGATATGGTCAACGAAGTAGACTGGCAGACTATGAACTCGATGCTCAAGATTCAGATGTCCAGCCGCTCCGCTTTCGATAAAGTGACATATGACCTCTCGCTCGGCACCATCGAGCGCGGACTGCGCACCGAGCAGCATTATGAGATGCAGGGTCACCAATGGGCCGACATGACCGTCAATTCCGGCGCATATGGCGTGAGCGTGCTGAACGATTGCAAATACGGCTGGGACAAACCGTCGAACAAACAGCTGCGCCTCACTCTGATCCATACTCCCTACACCGGCAGCTCATACAGCCATCAGGCCCTTCAGGACCTCGGCTCGCACCATTTCACAGTGGCCTTCTTCCCCCATCAGAATAAGTGGAACGAATCGACTCAGATTGAGGCTTCGCGCCTGAATCAGCCGCTTACAGCCTTCGAGGCTCCCAAACATGAGGGCGCAGCCGGCAGCCGGCTGAGCTTCGCTTCGCTCAACACTCAGAAAGTTAGCATCAAAGCTCTGAAAAAAGCTGAACGCAACGACGAGTATATCGTCCGCGTATATGAATGGACCGGAGAAGCACAGAATAATGTGACTCTGACCTTCCCCTCGAATGTGACCTCGGTGCGCGAAGTGACCGGTCTGGAAGAGAACCTCGCTTCGGCCGGCTCCATTAACGTATCGGGCAAGAGCTTCTCGTTCAATATCGGCCGTTACCAGCCCAAGACCTTCGCCTTCACTCTGGCCAAGCCGGCTTTCGAGGCTGAGGCAGCCGCTCCGGTTGAGACACATCTCGCTCTGGACTTCGACACCGATATGATGAGCTTCAACTCCAACCGCAAAGACGCTACAGCCGGTCTGGAAAAGATTTATCCCGCCGAACAGATTGCCGACGAGATCTCATACGAGGGCGTAAGCTTCGCCATGGGCAGCCGTGCGAACGGAGCCAAGAATGCGATGAGCTGTCACGGCCAGACTCTGACGTTCGAGCCCAAACAGGGGCAGAACAAGCTCTATATCCTGGCAGCGTCGACCAAGGCCGACGGCGTCAACGCAGATTTCAAGGTGGGCGACGAGACTGTAAGCTACAATGTGCCTTACTATGCAGGATATGTGGGCCAGTTCGGTACGAAATACAATCTGGGCAGCAGCTATCGCCGCGATCATGTGGCTCTGACCGCTACCCACGCACATAAATTGTCGGATGGCAAAGATGAATTGTATAATCATTTGTACATTTACAAATATTTAGTAAATTTGCCTCAGGGAACAACAAAAGTTACATTGCCGAATGTATCCGGCCTTTATATCTTTGCTGCTACCTTAAGCGACAATACCAACGACGATACAAAACCAGCAACTGAAATCTACACCTATCCTGATTATGAAGAAACTGGAGCAAAGGGAGCGATGCTTGACGGGAATGGCTATCTGAAACCGGATGCCATCAATCAGTCAGGTCAGGTGAATCAAAGCGAAGCAGGCAAAATGGCCGCCGACCTCAACGCATCGACAAAATGGTGCTGCACCTCGGCCAACGGCTGGCTTGAATACCGTTACGACGAACCTGTGATCGTAAGCCGATGGGCACTGCTCAGCGCAGGCACCGAAGGCCTCGACAAGATTACCCGCAACTTCAAGGTTCAGGCATACCTCAACAACCAGTGGACGGACATTGAAAGCATTACAGATAATACCGACAACCTTGTGGACCACACCATTCAACCTGTCACCGCCTCGCGATTCCGACTGTCGGTTTCGATGGGAGAGCAGGGTGGCAACACAGCCCGCATCTATGAGTTCGCACTCTACGGCCAGAAGGAATCAGCCGGCATCGAAGGTGTGATGACCGACTCAAAGAGCGCTCTGACTCTGGAGGGTAACTATCCGAATCCCTGCACGGCAGGACAGACCTCGGTGAAGTATACCTGCCCTGAAGGATGCGAGGCCATGGCCATCGAGGTCTACGACCTCTCGGGCCGCACGATTCGTCATCAGGCACTCCCGGCAGCCGTCTCAACGCAAGGGAGCGTTGAAGTCTCGCTGGGACTTTCCGCCGGCATCTATCTGTATCGCCTGACAGGCGTCAGCAACGGCTACCGGGTAGCTTCGAACGCGATGCGAATGATTGTGAAATAAGAACCAAAGACGTATATAACTAATCCCTTAGATAACAGAAAATTAACTTAATTATAAACCTTTTAATTAACCTTAAGTCATTTATGAAGCAAAAGTTTACTGCACGATTTGCAATGACTTTGGCAGCGATGGCAGCAATGTCGCCGCTGGCTTTAGGTCAGACACAAATCACTGACCAGGCGGGTCTCGCCGCTATGGCAGAAAACCCTTCGGGGTCGTATGAACTTGCATCTGACATTGTGCTTACGGGCACATGGCAGCCGGTAGGTAGCGAATCAGCTCCCTTCACCGGATCGCTTGACGGTAAAGGCCACACCATCAGCGGCCTTTATGTGACTAACCCTTCCTGGAGCGGTCTCTTCGGCTGCATTAGCGGAGGTAGTGTATCCAACCTCGTCATTGCACAGGCCTACGTTAAAACAGACGAAGAGCAGGGCGAGCATGTTGGTATCCTTGCAGGCCGTGCCGGTGAGGGTGCGACCATCAGCGGAGTTTTCACCTCCGGTTATGTATTTGGCCGCGACCACGTAGGTGGTATCGTGGGTGACGCAGGCGAAGGCTCGGCTACGGTGACCAACTGTATGTCGACCGCTTATGTCTACTCCACCAGCTATCAGGCCGGTGGTATCGCCGGTTGGTCCAAAGGCACAGTGACAATCGCCAACAACCTCTTCCTCGGCCGCGTATTCAATGGCGGTTTTGGTGGTTCCGGCGGTATTGTCGGCTTTGTTGAAGACGGTACAACCAAAGTTTCGGGCAATGTCTGCGCAGCATCGACTATTGTCGGCCCTACAGGCGAACGTCCCGTGAAGCTCGGCCAGCGTTATGCCAACGGTATCGTAGGTACTATCTACAATGAGAACTCTATCCTGGAAGCAAGCGACAACCTCGTAAGCGCAGAAACTCAGGTGTACAACCAGAGCAACGAACTTCAGGATGTCAGCGAATGGGAAGAGACCTACCATGGTATCCAGACTCCGGTTGCTGACCTTCAGCAGGCTGCTACTTACACCGGTCTTGACTGGGATGCCGCTGTATGGGATCTGGCCGACGGCCGCTATCCCGTGCTGAAAGGTATGACCCTCCCCATCCCGGGCGACTACATTCAGATAGCTGAACCCGCAGAGGTTTACTACGTACAGAATGTATTCGACACCAAGGCTGTCAGCGCTCTCAACCGCGCCATCAGCCTGACTTCGAGCGACCCCGCCGTTGCTACTGTAGACGGTCTGAAGGTGAACTTCGTAGGTGCCGGTACGGCGACTATCACCATCACCACCGCAGACGATGCCTTCTCGAAGGGTGCTACAAAGACATTCACTGCTAATGTAAGCGCACTCAGCAACGAGATCGCTACCGCAGCTGACATCGAAAACATCCGCAAGAATCCGCAGGGCGACTTCGTGCTCACTGCAGATATCGATATGAGCGGCGTTGACTTCAAGCCTATCAACTCCTTCTCGGGTTCGATCGACGGTCAGGGCCACTTCATCCGCAACCTCCGCTTTGAGGACAAGGATGTGAACGAAGCTGCCTTCATCGGCACCTTCGACGGTACTTCGATCAAGAACCTCGGATTTGAAAACGCCTACATCGTAGGTAACGCCAACACTGCCATCGTAGTAGGTAAGACCTCTTCGGCTTCTGTAATCGACGGCGTAGTTGTAATGAACTCGTATGCTCAGGGCCGCGACCACGTGGCTGCCTTCGTCGGCAACCTCGACGGCGGTGCAACCATCAGCAACTGTCTGAGCAACGCAACTCTCGTAACCCGTGAATACCAGCTTGGTGCTATCGCCGGCGTATCGAACCATGGTACAATCGAACACTGCGTATTCACCGGTACCCTTGCTAAGAACAGTGGTACAACCTGTGTGGGTCTCGTAGGTCTTCTCGACAGCGACGGCAACCCCACAGTGATCAAGAACAACCTTTTCGCTGCAGCATACGCTAACGGTTGCTCAGACGCAGGTCTGATTATCGTGACTGCAGGCCGCAATTGTACTCTTTCCAACAACTATGTTGCTGACTACACTCTGAAAGACGGTGTGCTTTACTCAGGCGCAGATGCCGACTCAGATGCCGGCAAGACCGCTACCAAAGAAGAAGTCCGCTCGCAGAACTGGTACACCACCACTCTCGGCTTCGACTTCGAAAACTCCTGGAAATTCTTCCCCGATGCAGAAGGCCATATGGTGCCCGTGCTGCAGTGGATGAACGCTCCTCTGACAACTACTCTGCTGAACATGCCCGGTGAAGACGGTGTGAGCATCGCTTTCATCGAAGGTACTGAAAGCTACGATTATAACGTGATCCGCGGCTCATGGGGTGAGGATATCACCGTAGAGCAGCTCGACGGCTTCGATTATGCGTGCATCGTCGAGGAGGAGGACGGTGAATCTGCCATCTATGTAGGTGATGAAAACGGCGAATATAAGGGCAAAGGTACGGCTCACTTCAAAGTAAGCATCGATCCGGCTCTTGCTAACGCACTCACCGTAAGCGGCGACGATACATTCGCAGTGAATGTATATCATAAAGACTCAAGCATGGAAATTGCTTCTGCAGAAGACTTCATGGGTATCAGTAAGGCTCCCGGTTCAAACTATGTCCTGACTGCTGATATCGACTTCCGCGGCGTAGAGTTCAACGGTCTGTTCAATGACGGCACTTCCTCTTTCACCGGCACACTCGACGGTCAGGGTCACAGCGTCAAGAACTTCAAGCTTACCTTCACCGAAGACGAAAATAAGGGTCTCTTCGGCAAGACTCAGAATGCTGTTATTAAGAACATCGCTTTCACCGACTTCGTGATCGACGGCGGTGTCAAAGGCGCAAAACATGTAGGTCTTATCGGCCAAGGCTCGGCTACCCTCGAAGAAGTGGCTGTAGTAGGTAAGGTGATCGGTAACGACCACGTAGGTCTGGTAGCCGGTGACTCCGACGGCATCGTGATGAACAACTGCTACGCAGTAGGTACTGTAGAAGCAGGATCGCAGGCAGGTGGTTTCTTCGGCTGTACGCTGGAAGGCGGCGCAGAGGTAACGAACTGTCTCACGAATGTCAACGTCAACTGCAGCACCCGCGGCTGGGCCGGTGGTGTTGTAGGTCTGATTGATAAGGCAAACAGCACTGTAACCGTCAAGAACTGCGCTTCGATCGGTACGATGTCCTCGACCGGCGACGGCACCCCCCGTGTAGCAGCTCCCTTCATCGCAGGTAACGGTGCAGGCGACGAAGCTTTAGCCGTAATCAATTTCTCGAACAATATCTACAACAGCACAGCAGCTCATGTCGGCGATACCGAGTGGCCTACGAAGAATCTTACCGCAGAAGGCGGCGATGTAACCGAGGCTACCGCAGCAAGCCCCGCAGCTCTCCAGCAGCAGGCTTCCTACACCACAATCGGCTGGGACTTCGATAATGTATGGAGCATGGGCCAGGGCGACTACCTCTACCCGGTTCTGAAGAAAGTGAACGTGACCAACTTCTCGTCGGGTGTTGAAGACCTCGTGGCCGACGCTACCGCAAACGTACGCGTCTACACCAACGGCACTGAAGTAACTGTCGACGGATTCACCGGTGCAGCTGTAGTAAATATCTACAATGTATATGGCGCAACCGTAGCCGCAGCTTCTACCGCAGGCGAATCTGTTAGCGTCAATGTTCCCGCTGCCGGCGTATACGTTGTCAGCGTAGTGGCTAACGGTCAGAAAGTCTTCAAGATTCTCGTTCGTTAATCCGAAATAACACACAAAGCAATGCTGGTAGGGGAGGGCGTCACCTCCGGCGCCCTTCCCGGCCATCATTGATTCGAAACAATGGCATTAGGAAATAAAGAAATAGATTGCCTCTGCCTTTTTTCAATAACCAACCAATCGTCAGTCATGTTAAGAAATATAGCAAAGGGCTTTCGCGCGCTATTGCTCTGTGCCTCACTGGTATCCCCGCTGATTATGGTCGGCGAAGACCTTAAGGTCACCGGCCGTGTGCAGGACGTAGAGGGCGAACCGCTTATCGGTGCCACCGTAATGGAGAAAGACAAACCGACAAGCGCTACTTCAACCGACGTAAACGGTACGTACAATATTACCATCCCCAAGGGGAAGAAGATTGTCGTCACTTATATCGGCTATCAAACGGAAGAAAAGACAGCCAACGCCACAACAGTCGACTTTGTGCTTAAGGAAAGTGTAAGCGCACTGGACGAAGTGGTAGTAGTGGGCTATGCAACCCAGAAAAAGATTTCTGTGCTCGGTTCGCAGACCACTATGAAGATGGAACACGTCAAAACGCCTGTGGCCAACCTCAGTACGGTGCTCGCAGGTCGTGTGGCCGGTGTGGTATCAGTACAGCGTACAGGTATGCCCGGTCAGGACGACGCCGACATCTGGATTCGCGGTCTTTCCACCCTTACCAACAAAAACGAGGGCCCGCTGGTGCTCGTAGACGGTATCGAGCGTAGCTTCAACCAGCTCGACCCGGAAGACATTGAATCTATCACTATCATGAAAGACGCCGCAGCGACGGCAGTTTACGGTGTGCGAGGCGGTAACGGTGTGATCATCATCACCACCAAACCCGGCGAAGTCGGCACACCTAAATTCTCTTTCGACATCTATCAGGGTATCACTCAGTTGACGAAGGTACCTTCACTTGTCGATGGTATTGAATATATGCAGGCAGCCAACCAGGCATATATGAACACATACGGTCGAAAATATTATTCGGACAGGTATATCACCAACACCAAGATTGCCAACGGCATGAGTCTGACCGATGCAGAGCAGGCCTACGCCCAGACAGTGGCCGGTGACCGCACCATCAACAAATACCTCTACCCGAATGTGAACTGGATGGATGAAATGTACCACAAGTACGGCTACAACGCCCGCTACAATGTGAATATCCGTGGCGGCGCGCCAAACGCACAGTACTACGTTTCACTGTCCTACTATAACGAAAAAGGTCTTACCAAGGACGACAAGGCTCAGGACTATTCATCGGAAATCAAGTATGACCGTTATAACTTCCTGACCAACATCAACCTGAAGGCCACCAAGACTACAAAGGTCGATATCGGCGCAAGCGGATGGATCACAAGCGGTAACTATCCCGCTCAGGACATCGAGACCATCTATCAACGCGCAATGCAGACCAACCCTGTGCTCTATCCAGTACAGTATCCCGGCGGTGAGAACCCCGGTATCTCGCCCGATAACAAGGAGCTGGATTCGCCTTGGGTGACTCTTACCCGCCGCGGCTACCAGAAGCAGACCAAAACTCAGATCAACACCAACCTGAAGGTTTCGCAGGATCTCGGATTCTGGGACTGGAGCAAGGGTCTTGACTGGCGTGCATTGGTATCGTTCGACGTAAACGCTACACAGCATCTTACCTACAACGTATACGACAGCACGTATTCTCCGGCTGCAACTCTCGACCCCACCACGGGTACCTGGAACGACGACGAGTATCTGTATGATGCCAACGGAAACATTATCCTTGACGAGAAGTATGTGGGTAACAAGAGCATGTCTGTAAACTCCGACAAGTGGGTTTACCGCACATTCTACTTCGAAACCGCGTTGAACTACAACCGCCTGTTCAACAATCTACACCGTGTAGGCGGTCTGGTTGTGTTCAACCTCCGCAGCTATCTGGATGCCAACAACGGCAGCCTGTTCACCACTCTGCCTTACAAACAGCAGAGCCTCTCGATGCGTTTGACCTACGATTACGGCAGCCGCTACTTCGTAGAGTTCAACGGCGGTTACACCGGTTCGGAAAACTTCCTGAAACACCACCGCTTCGGCTTCTTCCCCGCAATGGCAGTGGGTTGGGTTCCGTCGAACGAATCGTGGTGGGCACCGCTCAGCCCGGTTGTCGACTTCCTGAAACTGCGCTACTCCTATGGTGTAGTAGGTAACGACTCGTCGGGCGACCGCTTCAGCTATTTTGCAAAGCTGAATTCGGACGGAGGCGGCTTCTCTAACTACTGGACCCGCAACGGCGCATCGGGCAGCTGGCACTACAGCGCTTACGGCTACACCCCGACATGGTCGAAGGTTCACAAACATGACCTCGGTATCGAGATGAACCTGTTCCACTCGAACCTCAGCATTGTTCTCGACCTTTTCAAGGAGCGTCGCGAAAACATCTTCGTTGAGCGTACTGACCTTCCGCTGATTACCGGTCTTGAGGCCAACCCGTTTGCCAATGTCGGCGTGGTTGAAAACAAGGGTTTCGAAGTATCGGCAGAATATACTCATCAGTTCGGCAACGACTGGCTGGTATCTGTACGAGGCAACATGGCCCTCAATGAGGATAAGGTGATCGAAAACGCTCAGGCTGAGCCGGCTTATCCCTGGCTCGACCGTCGCGGCCACAATGTGATGGCAGAGTGGGGCTTCGTAGCCGAAGGCCTCTACACCAGCGACGAGCAGATCAAGCAGCGCGGTATCACCCAGTTCGGCGAGACTTATCCCGGCGAGCTCGTTAAGCCCGGCGACATCATGTACAAGGACCTCAACGGCGACGGTCACATCGACGACTATGACCAGGAGTGCATCAGCCGCGGCGACATCCCCAAGATCTACTATGGTTTCGGCGGCGACTTCCGCTACAAGAACATCGGTCTGGGAATCCTGTTCCAGGGTACAGCCAAGGCAGACCGCATCCTGAGAGGCAATGGTATTCTTCCCTTCGGAAGTTCATCCGGCGGCGGTACGCTCTACTCGAACATCAGCGACCGCTGGGATTCGTCGAATCCCGAGAATACCGACGTGTTCTATCCGCGTCTGGCCTGGGGCGCATCCGATCCCTCGAACATCAACAACTACAAGGTCAGCACATGGTGGAAGCGCGACATGAGCTTCCTGCGCCTGAAGCAGTTCACGGTATCGTACTACTTCCCGAAATCATGGCAGCGCACATTCCTCAAGGGTGGCCGCTTCTATGTGATGGGTGAGAACGTGTTCACCTGGAGCGATTTCGACATTTGGGATCCCGAGCTGAATACCAACAATGGTGCGAAATATCCGAATGTGCGCACCTTCACAGTAGGCGTTCAATTTAACCTCTAATCTGACCAGTTTCAAAAAAGTTATGAAACACAAAATAATAGCATTATCACTGGCCGCTACGGCTGCACTTGCAGCCCTGACAGGTTGCGACAGCTACTTCGATGATGTGCCCAACAACGCCACCTCACTCGATGATATCTTCGAAAACCGCGGTCAAACTTTAGGCTGGCTCACCAATATCTACTCGATTATTCCTGATCCCACCAACCGCCATGCTGACGGTACAGCCATGTACTGGAACGGCGCATCGATTGAAGGCTATCTGCCCTGGGACTGGGTCGAGACCCACGACATCATCCAGAACTCGATGACGGCGTCGACAGGTTGTGTGAAGCGTATCTGGCAAAACGGCTACCGCGGCATCATGAATGTGAACATTTATCTTGCCAACGTGGACAAGTGCACCGCCATGCGTGATTCGGAAAAGGCCACGACCAAGGCTGAAGCCCGCGCTATACGTGCCTATCTCTATCTTTACCTGATGAAGATATACGGCCCGGTATGCCTTATCGGCGATGCTGTAGCGTCGAACGACGATGATATCGATGCCTGGCAGCGTCCGCGCAACTCTGTAGACGAATGCTTCAACTACATCATCAGCGAGTTCAACGCTGTAATCAAAGGCGGTAACCTCCTGTCGACCTACGACGATCAGGGCGCCTATGTAGACCAGAACAAGGGTAACTTCACGGTGGAAGCTGTGAAAGGTTTCCTGGCCGACGCCTACCTGTTCCGTGCATCGTACGTGTTCAACGGCGACCCCTACTATGCTTCGCTTACGAACCAGGACGGAAAGAAGCTCTTCCCGCAGTCGCGCGACGATGAGAAATGGCGCGATGTCAAGAAGGCAGCCATGGATGTAATCCAAAGCGGTCACTACCAGCTCGTATACCGCGATGCCTACGGCCGTGCGGCAACTTCGCTGGCCGACGCATGCCCCTTCAAATCTGTATTCTACGCTTCGCTGGCCAACTCGGATAATGAAGAGCTGATTTACGGACGTCCGAACTCGTCGAACGAGACCTACGCAATGGTGCCTCGTTTCGATGGCCTCCCCAGCAGCTACGACAAGGGCGGCGGTGCACTGACCGTACCTCTGGAATTCGTCGATCTATACTTCACCAACAAGGGTCTGAAGATTGAAGACGATCCGGCCTACTTCAAGTATGATACCTCTGATCCTCCTACGGCTACCCGCGGTACGGCTGCTATCATCAGCACCAGCTCCTACAAGGATCCCATCTCGGGCTATCAGTACTTCAGCCAGGCTTCGTCTGGTGGCTCGGTAAGCTACACCGGACCTACCTCGCTCATGAAGCAGTTCTACAATCGTGAATCACGTTTCTATCTGGCCATCACCTTCCAGAATCGTCCGTGGGACTTCCAGGGCGGAGTTGCAGTGCAGATGCAGATGAACGGTAACTCAGGCCCCAACGGCAAGACCCATGACTTCCCGATCTTCGGTACAATCTGCCGTAAGAACTACTATGCAAAGCAGAGTAACTGGGACATGAGCATGGTGCTCCGTCTGAGCGAGATCTATCTGGACTATGCCGAGGCATGCGCTGAACTTGGCGAGCTTGACGAGGCTCTGGAATATCTGAACCCGATCCGCAACCGTGCCGGTATCGGCGAATACAGCTTCTCGGAAGGCACCGACGTGCGCGGGCAGAAGAAGGTGGTTCTGAGCCGCGACAAGGATGTCGTGCTCAAGGCCATATACCGCGAGCGTCTGCTTGAACTCGCCTATGAGAACAAGCACTACTTCGACGTACGCCGCTGGGGTGTGGCCGAAGGCAAATGGCGCACTGACGGTCCCGAAATGACCGACGGCTGGATTTACCCGTCGTACCATCAGGGTGGCGAAGGCGGCACAATGACCGGCTTCAACATCAACAATGTGGGTGTGACCGACGCCAACAAGAACGTGAACTTCTACAAGCGCTTCACTCAGCAGACACGTATCTTCAGCAAGCGTCAGACGTTCTATCCCATCCCGCAGGATGAGATCAACCGCAACAAACTGACAGTGCAGAATCCCGGCTGGTAATCTACGGGGATGATCGCAACATCCGCGACAATCCGGAGAAATTCAGCATGAATCCTCCGAAAATTCTTAAAGACAACCAGCGGAGCGTTCCGCAACGCTAATCAAATCCTCAAGCAAGCCGGCCGATTCCGGGCCGCAAAGCCGAAACGGCCGGCTTGCTTCCCTTTTCCAACTCTCCCCATACATTCTATGCAGGGTATATCCCTGAAAAGTACACTGTAAACACTATCGAACGGTTCAAAACGACCATGAAGAAATTCTTTACTTCAATCTTTTCGGCAACAATTGCCACAATTTCCCTGACTGCCGTTGCCTCCGTGGAAAACGGCACGGTTTACTCGCTGTCGCAAGGAAACAAAGCAGTCTTTATCGCAAACGCATCGCCCAATGGCGGCACAGCCGCCGTGATATGGACTCAGACCGACGTGCCCGCCCAGCGATGGGTGGCCGAAGTGCAATCGGACGGCACCGTTGCCTTCCGCAATCTCTACAGTGGCCTGTACCTCGGTTATGGCGGCACAAAAGAGAATGCCGCTATGACACAATCTACTTTCAGCCGTATGCGCGGGCTGTGGAATGTGAAAGAATCAGAATCCGCACCGGGCAAATACCAGCTTATACCTACTATGGCCAAGACACTCTGTGCCGGAGTACCGGCTGAAACCGACGGCACAAAACTGGCTCTGGCCAATCCGGAGACCAGCACAAGCAATATGCTTTTCGAACTCGTAGCCGACCCTGACGCTCCGAGCAGCTTCAACGAGGACGTTCGCGACGCAATCATCGACGGCTTCGTCGGCCAGTATTACCACAAAGCATCCACGGGCCATGTGCTCGGAGGCGGCGGCTGGTGGGGCGACGCCGAAATGTTCGAGACCATTCTCGACGCATTCATCACCACCGGCGACATCCGCTACAAAGAGATGTTCGACGAACTTTACATCGACTTTACACGCCGCAACGGCACCGACTGGAGCGGCAACCAATATAACGACGACATCACATGGATGGTGCTCGCCACCGCACGCGCCTACCGCTATTTCGGCAAAACCACTTATAAAACAGTGGCCACCGACAACTACAAGCGCATGTACAACCGTGCCCTGCAGAAGTACGGCACCCTCATCTGGAAACAGGATCAGGACAACAAACTCGGCACCAACTCGTGTATCAACTGTCCGGCTACTATCGCAGCCTGCTACATAGCTGAAATCAACGACGATCCCACATGGTATGACAAGGCTGTGAAGCTCTATGCCGCCCAGCGTTCGATACTCTACAATCCGGACAACGGCGAAGTGTTCGACAGCGGCTTCTGGACCACAACCGGAGGCACCGACGTGACAAACCGTTGGGTATCGACCTACAATCAGGGTACCATGCTCGGCGCAGCCGTGGCCCTTTATCTCCACACCGGCGACGAAGCATATCTGACCGACGCACATAAGATTTACGCGCGCTCGAAAGGGCTGGCAAACAGCAACGGCATCGTGAGCGTCTGTCAGACCATCAATGGCGACCTCTGCGGCTTCAAAGGGATCCTGATGCGCTATATGCGCACCTACGCTCAGGCTCTCGGCCTGGACGAGCCTTTCGAATGGGTGGCCAAGAACGCATGGCATGCCTATCAGAACCGCACCTCAGGCGGCGTCATCTGGTCGGCATGGCTCACCAAAACCGACGAAAGCCTCAAGCGCTACGAAGGGGAGGACTTAAAGGATATAACCAACGATGCATTCGGCTCGTCGACCGCAGTGTCGGCAGCAGCAAACGCATTCATCAACCGCAAGGCTGTGAAGAAGGCTTCGGATGTGATCGAGGCTTCATGGTTCGACGACCTGAAATATACCTGGCTTGATAAGGAAGCCACCGACGGCGTTACGCCCAACACTGCACCCTCGGCTCTGACCGGCGCAACGATCTGCTTTCGTGGCGTAGACTTCGGCACAGGCTCGTCGAACTCAGTCACTCTGCGCCTGAAGGCGAACAGTGGCCGCTCCTACGCCCGCGTATATGCCGATGCGGTAGACGATGCACATCTGCTGGGCCGCAACTCGGGCTTCGTCGTTAAGTCGTCATGGAACGATGTGCCCGTAAGCTGGGGCGACGACAAGACCCTCACCGGAGTGCACGACATCTATGTGGAATTTGTCGGCACGGGCCTGCAGATGCACAATATGAAATTCAATGTGGAAGACTCAGGCATCGCCGACGCTACAGCCGACAGCAAAGCTGTCAGTTTCAGCACAAACGCGAGCAATCTGGTAGTGAACGCTACGGAAGGAGGCCATCTGCTGGTTGTAAATCCGGCAGGCCAGACTGTGGCTGAGCTGAACATCAGCGAGGGGATGACGAGCGTGCCTCTGTATGCCGGCTTCTTCATCTGCTCGTTCACCAACGGCAAAATACGCACCACCGACAAAGTGCTGATCAAATAAGCTGTGATTTATAGTTTCCCAATATAAATCTACCTGAAAAATCTAACACTCAGATATATGCGTTTGTTTTCAACCTTAATTCTCGGCGCGATTTGCGCCAATGTGGCTTTCGGCGGTCAGATTACTGCCGAACAAGCCCTCAGCAACGCGCGGACGTTTCTGGCAACCAGTGGGTCAAAGGCTATGAAAGCCAAAGGCACCCAGCAGCTTAAGCTGGTGAAAGCCACACCCGGATATTTCGCCTTCAGCGCAGGCGAGGGGTTTGTGCTCGCCTCGGCAAGCGACCTCACGCAGCCTGTACTGGGCTATTGCGATTCAGGTACGCTGGATTACAACAAGATGGCTCCTGCCACCAAATGGTGGATTGAACAGCTGGAGCAGGCAGTGGTGAATCTGGAGGCCGGAAAAACACAGGAAAAGAAAGTGACCCGCAATCTGGTGGCAACCAACGCCGAGAAAGAGGCGATCGCACCGCTGCTCACATGTAAATGGAATCAGGGCGACCCCTTCAATATCAAGACTCCTTCTTACGTACAGAATGGCAACACCTACGCACACAGCGCCACGGGGTGTGTGGCTACGGCTACCACTCAGGTGATGTACTACTGGAAATGTCCCCAGGAAGCTACTAAGACCGTGCCGAGCTACACTTACAACTGGCTGGGCAACAACCACACCATGCCGGCTCTGGAGCCTATCGTGTTCGACTGGGCCAACATGAAAGACGAGCTGAACGGGTCGTCGCCGCAGGCAACCAAGGACGCAGTGGCTACGCTGATGCTATATGCCGGATGCGGCATGCAGTCGGGCTACGGCCATGCCACAGGCGCAACTTCGGTAAACGCACTGAACGCTCTGAAGAATTACTTCGGATATGCATCGGATGCATTTAATGTCTACCATCTGGACTACACCTTCCAGGAATGGGAAGACCTTTACTATAACGAACTCGCAGCCGGACGCCCCATCCTGATGGGTGCTGACAACTATGAGCGCACCGGCGGCCATGAGTTCGTATGCGACGGTTACAAACCCGACCACGGCGGCCTCTACCACATCAACTGGGGCTGGGGCGGATGGTGCGACGGCTACTTCGTGCTGACCGTCATGGCTCCCGACTCGCAGGGTATCGGCGGCTCATCTGATGCCAACGGATACTCGATGGGTCAGAACGCATGTATCGCTCTTCGTCCGGCGAATATGGCAGTGGAAGAAGGCCCGATCCGCGCAGCCATCTCCAATCTGTACTCTCCCCAGTCGACATATCAGGCTTCAAACGGAACCTTCAAAGTCAACATCACAGCCAAACTGCGCTCGCTGCTTTTCGCTGACCACACCATGCAGCACTGCTACGAACTGACCGACAAGGACGATAAAGTAGTGGCCGGCGAGCTCGACGTGGCCGAAGGCGTGATCTATCCCTCGCGCTCAATCACCTGGAATTCGAACGTAAGCCTCAGCGGTCTTTCCGACGGCGTCTATACGCTCAAAGGCCGCAGCCGTGCCAAGGGTGCCACAGAGTGGCTCGACGATATGAACGGCGACCATAACTATCTGAAACTGACTGTAGAAGGAAGCAAGCTCACGGTTGAGAACATACCCGGACGTGGCGAAAACCTCCATGTGAACTCCGTGAAGCTCGTGGGCGAATCGAAAGCCGGTGAGTGGCAGCAGGTGGTTTACAACATCACCAACAACGGCGCCGATTTCTATGGCGAGACCTACATGTTTGTAGATGGCAAACGCAGCTCGGGCAACACTATCAGCATCCCTGCCGGTACCACCGCTGACATCTACTACAAGTTCCAGCCTACCAATACTCCCGGCGACCACAACTTCGTGCTGTCGCGCAACACATCGCTCAGCGGCGCAATCAGCAATCAGGATGTGATGTATAACATCAACTGCTGGTGGGATGCCAACGGCAACGTGATAGCTATGGGCAAGAGCGGCCAATTTACCGTTCCGGCTGAGGCTACTGCGATCTATGTTTACGGGTCTTCACCTGCCACAGTGACTATGGGAAGCGCCAACCCCAACCTGATAGCATATTTCGATGCCGACGCCACGATTTCCAGCCGCGTGCTGAAGGTTTACCGCAAGAGTATCAAGACCATCGTACTGGGTGACCACGCCGATGAGGCTGAATTTGTCGACGGTTACAATCTGCGCATCCCCAAAGCATTCACCGCCGACAAGGTATCGTATATCCGCAACAATGCCGAACACTGGTCGAGCGTGGCAGTGCCTTTCGATGTGAATAAGATCACTATCAAAGAAACGGGCGAGGAACTCCACTGGTTCCGCTCAGTGGCTGACACCGAAGGCAACGTGATGGTGAAGAGCTTCTCAGGCAACCGCGGCTCCAATATGGTGTTCAAGCATCTTGACGAAGACAAGATGACGGCCAACACCGTATATCTGCTGGGCGTATGCGGCACAGTGGAAGGGAAGCACTTTGACAACATAGGCAAGAATCTGGTATTCCAGGGCGAAAACACCAAGGTAAACGCCACATCGGAAATCGACACCACCAGCAAGCCTACGAAACTTACTCTGGTGCCCTGCTACAGCGATGCCAAGATTTCGGGTGTATGGGCTCTTAACGAAGACGCTACCGCCTTCGAACGCCTGACAGCTTCGACTCCCGGCGTGCCCTTCCGCGGCTATGTTACCTACAATACCACCACCGCCAAATACAACATCAACTATGCCGACGGCGAACGTGCCGGTATCAACGATGTCATCACTGACGGCGATCAGGCTATTGACGCCAACGCTCCGGTCTACAACCTCCTTGGCGTAAAGGTCGGTGTATACGCTGAATTTGACAACCTTGACCGCGGCATTTATATCGTAAGCGGTAAAAAGTTGGTAAAATAACCTCCAAACGCCGAAAAATTTCGGGTTTTATCATTAAATTTGAATTGCCGATTGCACGGGCGCAGCTCAGCGGAACGAAAGTTCCCGGGGCAGCAGCCTGAGGCAACCGGCAATTCAAGGAAATCACAACAAACTAACCCATCATTATCAGAAAGTTATGTACGATCAAGACAAACGAATAGTAATCACGCTCGACGCCGGAGGTACAAATCTCGTATTTGGCGCAATGCGTGGATGTGAATATATTGTAGAACCGCTCACCCTCCCGTCGCGTGCCGACAATCTCGAGGAGTGTCTGAAGGCTCTGGAAAAAGGGTTCAGAACTGTCATCGACGGTCTGGACGAGAAGCCTGTGGCAATCTCGTTCGCCTTCCCCGGCCCGGCCGACTATCAGAACGGCATCGTAGGCGGCTATCTTCCCAATTTCCCTGCCTTCCGCAATGGTGTGGCTCTCGGTCCGTATCTGCAGGAACTGTTTGGCATTCCCGTCTACATCAATAACGACGGCGACCTGTTCGCCTTCGGTGAGGCCATGGCCGGAGCGCTCCCGATGATCAACCGCCGAGTGGCAGAACTGGGCGGCGAGCGCCGCTACAAAAACCTGTTAGGCTATACGTTCGGCACAGGGTTCGGTATCGGCGAGGTGATCGACAACCGACTGAATCTTGGCAACAACTCCTGCATCGAAACCTTCTGCCTGCCTGCTACCACGCGCGACAACTCGGTGATGGTGGAGGATTTCGTAGCCATCCGCGCCATCATCCGCGAATACAAGCGTCTGGCAGGGGATACTGAAGTACCCGCCGACATTACCCCCCGCGATATCTGCGAGATAGCTGACGGGAAGCGACCGGGCAACCGCGAGGCCGCCATCGAAAGCTTCCGCCTGTTTGGCGAAGCCGCCGGCGACGCCATGGCAATCGCCGTGACGCTCACCGATTCGCTGGTAGTAGTCGGCGGCGGCCTGACAGGAGCTGCGCGCCACTTCATGCCGTCGCTTCTGAAGACCATGCGCGGCTCGATCCACACCATCAACGGCGAGCAGCTCGGTAAGGTGCAGATGGAGATTTACGATCTCGACAACGAGGAGGAACTTAAAAAATTCGCCCTCGGCAACTCGACTCCGCTCAAGATTTACGGCACAGACAAGACCGTCAGCTACGACCCCGTGAAGCGTACAGGTATCATGATGTCAAAACTCGGCGCGTCGAAGGCCATAAGCATCGGAGCCTACACCTACGCCCTCTCTCAACTCGACAAATAATCCATCAGGTGCGTGACAGCACAATCTTACCTCTAATCACAAATAAGCTATGAACAAATATACCATTCTTCTGGCGGTCACAGGTTTAATCTCACTTTCCGGCATAGCTGCCACGGATGTAAGTTCCGACCCGGCTTCGCTGGTGAACCCTATGATAGGCACTGGAGGCCACGGGCATACCTTCCCCGGAGCCGTGGTTCCCAACGGCATGATACAGCCGTCGCCTGACACGCGCCTTTACGGCTGGGATGCCAGCTCGGGCTATTTCGTGGGCGATACGCTTATCAGCGGCTTCAGCCATACGCATCTGAGCGGCACCGGATGTCAGGATTTAGGCGACATACTGATCATGCCTACCGTTGGCAAACAGGTAATCGACGGCACATATCCCGGTAATACAAGCAATATGCCCTACGCATCCGGATTCAGCCACAGCAACGAAACTGCCGAGCCCGGCTACTATGCGGTGCTTCTCAACCGCTACGGCGTTAAGGCAGAGATGACCGCAACGCCGCGAGTGGCCATCCACCGGTTCACTTATCCGGCCAACATGGACGGAGAGGCCGGTATGATTATCGATCTGGACTATTCGCTCGGGCTTCAGCGCAACAACAATATGAAGCTCCACAAGGTGAGCGACAGAGAGCTTCAGGGCTTCAAAAGCACCTGGGGCTGGTCGTTCCCCGATCAGGATGTCTATTTCGATGCTGTATTCTCCCAGCCGTTCGAGCTGAAGGTGATAGAAGATACGGTAGCTCTGCATCAGGGGGATCAACCTCGTCCGCGCTGCAAGGCGCTGCTGACGTTCCCCGGCGTAAAAGGCGGTGACCAACTGCTTGTAAAGGTCGCACTGTCGCCGGTTGATTGCGAAGGCGCTGCAAAGAATATGGCGGCAGAAATGCCCGGATTCGACTTCGAGGGGACCCGCAAGACGGCCCGCGACAAGTGGAACCGATGGCTGAGCAAGATAGAGGTGCCTGCCACGGACAATCACGATGACCTGACGAAATTCTATACGGCACTCTACCATACGGCTATTGTGCCCAATATGTCTACTGACGTTGACGGCCGCTATCTCGGGATGAACCGCAAGGTGAAGCATGTAGATGAGTCGGGCGACTCAATCTATCATGTGTTCTCCACCTGGGATACCTTCCGCGCCCTGCATCCGCTGCTTACCATTCTGGATCCGAAGCTCAACAATGCTCTGGCCAAATCGCTGCTTGACAAAGCCGACGATCTGGGTGTGTATCCGATGTGGGAACTTGCTTCGAACGATACCGGCTGCATGATAGGCTTCCACGCTGTGTCGATACTGGCCGACGTGGTGGCCAAAGGGCAGAACAGCTTCGATCCGGCTCACGCGCTGCATCGCGCTGTGCTCACTTCGGGATGGTATCCCGACAGCGTCAAGGCTCATGAGTCGACAGTTGGCGCCCTGATGCCCAAAGCGAAATACTACAAGGCGCTTCAGGAGTGGGTGCCCTGCGACGAGGATAACGAGGCTGTGGCCAAAGCGCTGGAATATGCCTACAACGACTACTGCGTGGCTCAGCTTGCCCGCGCCGCAGGCGACAAGGCCGCTGAGAAGGAATTCCTCGCCAAGAGCAAATATTACAAACACTACTGGGATGCCGATTCACGCTTTATGCGCGGCAAAACCAAAGAGGGGAAATGGCGCACGCCGTTCGACCCGCGCTCGTCGAACCACCGCAACGATGACTATTGCGAAGGGAACGCCTGGCAGTGGACATGGTTCGTACCTCACGATGTGGACGGACTGATGGAGCTGATGGGTGGCCGCGAGGCGTTTGTCAACAAGCTTGATTCCCTGTTTACCATCTCGTCGGAGCTGACCGGCGAAGGCGTATCGGCCGACATCTCGGGCCTGATCGGCCAGTACGCTCACGGCAACGAACCCAGCCATCACATCACTCATTTCTACAA
>ERZ808037.202-NODE-202-length-63784-cov-13.579764_pt1 | contig 63784 bp, 54 predicted proteins | sample MGYA00380190_ERZ808037 | MGnify/ENA primary metagenome ERZ808037 (study PRJEB31490, sample SAMN06133399) | mouse gut metagenome | isolation source: J9 | host: mice | place: China: Chengdu | collected 2015-05 ... | reverse complement strand
AAAAAATAGTTTTGTAGTTAATTCTATTATCTCGCATTTTCCCATAAAATGGGAGGTTTTTTTGTGAGGAATTTTTTAGCGTCAGAGCTGGGACACGCCTTAGCGCAATTCCTTCCTGCCCTGTTAAAAGCAAAGAGCGCTCTGTGATCAAGCAAAAAATCCGGCCGGAGCTTATTCTGCGGGACAGCGTGAGAAAGCTGTGACCCGTGTATAGAAACGCGCTCTAATACTTCCTCTTATTCTTCAGCTCTTCATAGAGAACCACATAGTTATCGTAACGCACCCGGCTGATTCTGCCTTCCCCGAGGGCCTTTTTGATTCCGCACACAGGCTCGCTGATGTGTGCGCAGCCTCCAAAACGGCAAAACCTTTCATATTCCTGAAATTCAGGGTAATAGCCCGAAAGCTCTTCCTTTTCCACGTCCTCAAGATAAAGGGAGGTAAAGCCCGGGGTATCCATAATATACGTATCTTCCCCCAAGGCAAAAAGCTGGGTATGGCGGGTGGTATTTTTCCCGCGCCCGATCTTTCTGCTGATCTCTCCCACCTCCATTCCCGCCTGTGGGTGAAGGGTATTGATCAGGGTGGATTTCCCCACCCCGCTGGGGCCTGCAAGTACGGTAGTCTTTCCTGCAAGGCAGCCTTTAATCTCTTCTATTCCTGTTCCCATGCTGCCGCTCACAAACAAAACCTGATAGCCGCAGCCGCCATAGGCCTCCTTAAGCATGGCAAGCTCCTGCGGCGCGGCTATATCCTTTTTGTTGAAGCAGATGACCACAGGAAGGTTTCTCTGCTCCATGGTAATCAGAAAACGGTCCAAAAGATTGTAATTGGGATCCGGCCGCAGAATGGCAAAGATCACAAGGGCCTGGTCAATATTGGCCGATGCGGGCCGGATCAGTACATTCCTTCTCGGGAGAATCGTTGTAATATTTCCTTCTAAAGGTGTCTGCGACGTCAGCTCGATTTCCACATCGTCGCCTGTCAGAGGCTTAATCTGATCCTTCCTGAAGATCCCCCGCGCCTTGCACTGCACCACTCCCAAAGCGGTATGAACATAGTAAAAGCCTGCAATCCCCTTGATAATTTTGCCCTGCATCACTCCTCCATAAACTGAATCGGCCTTCTGATTTCCTTACTCTCAGATGTGCCCTCTACGGTGGAGACAGAGCCGTCCTCATTAGTAACCGTGCTTCCTTCCGTTACGTTCACATACTGGAACAGAATAGAGCCTGTAGGACTCTTGATCCCTGTAATATTCTGCTGCTCCATGGGGAAGGATGCTGTCTGGGTGCTCAGAAGCTGGGTTCCGTCGTCAGCCATCAGCGTCACCGTCACCATGGTGCCTGAACGGTAGTGGGGATCCTCCTCCGGGGTGGGCCCTGCAATCGCCTCCATAAACCGATAGGTTGCCTGGGCAGGCCCTAAGCTGATATTGATGTCCACAACGGTTCCCGCATCCACATAGGTTCCCACCGAATAGCTCTGATAGCATACAAGGCCTGACAGGGCGGGATCCTCATGATTGACCTCTCCCACCGTTCCTAACTGAAGCCCGGACTCCACCAACAGCGCCATGGCCTCCTCTTCCCCCTTTGCCATCAGATCCGGCACCTGGACCTTGGATATTTCCGGCCCTAAGCTGATGGTAAGGGTCACCGTAGTTCCCTTAGGAGCCTTAGAGCCTGCCGCTGGGGACTGGGTAATTACATTTCCCGCCTTGATATAGGGATCGTGGCTTTCTGTCTTATTCACCACGAAACCGCTTTTTCCCAGGGTGGCCGTGGCCTCGGCCTCAGACATTCCTATGGTGTCCTCCACCTTCACTCCCTCGGAACCGGCGCTGACCGTGAGCACCACATTTGTGCCCTCCTCCACCATGGTTCCCTTCGCAACGCTGGATTTCATCACAATCCCCTGGGCAAATTCGATGCTTTCTTCATATTCAATCTCCGGTGTCAGACCCAGATTCAGAAGGGCAACCTTCACTTCGTCCACATCCTTCCCCTCAACCTCGATCATTTCCACCTGTTCTTTTTCTTCTTCCTCCTTCTCCTGCTCCTGCTCACTCTCTCCGAACAGGGAGCCGTCAAAAAGCCCCAGAGTCTTCCCTACCAAAAAGAGAACGATACATCCGATGAGAATGGCGGCCACTACCGCCAGAACCGTGGTGATACGCTCCATTTTGGGATCATAATCATCATCTTCGTCCTCCTCATCCTCATATTCGTATTCGATCTCGTCTATATCCTCCTCCTCATCCTCGTATTCCTCTTCTTCCGCCTCGTAAGGAACCTCTCTTCTGCGGCGGGCGTTTTTCTTCGTGTCTGCCTCCTTGCGCAGGTGCATGGCTTCCTCCATGCCGTCCCTGCTTCTTGCCTGCCATTTAATCCTCTCGCGGTCGCTGCTGTCCATCATTTTGGTGGAGCCTTCCTCATTGGGATCCACCATTTTTACAAAATCCTCGTCAGGGGTCATAAGAGACCGCTTCAGGTCCGTAATCAACTGCCCCATAGTCTGGTATCTGCGGTCCGGGCTCTTCTGGCAGCATTTAAAGACAATCTGCTCCACGCTTACCGGAATTTCGGAAACATACTCTCTCGGCGAAGGCAGCTCCTCCTGGATATGCTTGATGGCGATTGCAACCGTAGTCTCCCCATTGAAGGGCACACGTCCCGTGAGCATCTCGAACATGGTAACGCCCAGGGAATAAATATCGCTCTTCTCATCGGAATAGCCGCCTCTTGCCTGCTCCGGGGAGGTATAATGTACTGATCCCATCACATTTGAGGTAATGGTATTGCTGGTAGCCGCCTTGGCTATGCCGAAATCAGTTACTTTTACTTTACCCTCTTTGGAAATAATGATATTCTGGGGTTTAATATCTCTGTGAATAATATGATTATTGTGGGCGGCCTCGATTCCCATACTTACCTGAATGGCAATGCTGACTGCCTCCTTTACGGAAAGCCGGGCCTTTTTTTCGATATATTTTTTCAGGGTAATCCCTTCTACCAACTCCATCACGATATAGTAGATGCCGTTTTCCTCCCCTACATCATATACATTTACAATATTGGGGTGGGCAAGTCCGGCGGCGGCCTGAGCCTCCACCCTGAACTTGGATACAAAATTGGCATTCTCGCTGAATTCCTGCTTCAAAACCTTAACTGCCACAAACCGGTTCAGCTTGTGATCCTTGGCCCTGTACACATCGGACATTCCGCCTGTGCCTATTTTTTCCTGAACTTCATATCTGTCTCCAATTATCATTCCTATTTTAACCATATCTACCTCTTATATATCATTCTTTCGCGAATACATCAATCAGTATCACCGCTATATTATCTTTTCCGCCATGGTCGTTAGCCGCCTTAATCAGCTTTTGCGCCTTTTCCTCAATGGAAATGCGCTCCCTTACGATTTGGCAGATTTCTCCGTCCTCTAACATATTAGTGAGCCCGTCAGAGCATATAAGAACCAGATCTCCCGCCTTTAACTCCTCGTTAAAAAAGTCGATCTCTACCGTATCAAGTCCGCCTATAGCCCTGGTGATGATGTTCTTATCCGGATGATGCTTTGCCATCTCCCGGTCAATTCCTCCCATACGTATCATCTCTTCCACCAGGGAATGATCCCGGGTGATCTGCCTGATTCCGTCATTTATAATGTATAATCTGCTGTCGCCCACATTGGCAACCTGGAGATAATGGCCCATGCACGTGGCAACCACCGCCGTAGTCCCCATGCCGTAGAGCCCTGCTTCCTCCCTGGCCTTTCGCCTGATCAGATCGTTGGCAATCCGGATGGCCTTGCCTATGATACGCACCGGATTCTTCTCAAAGCTTCCCCGGATCTCCCTTACAATGGTTTCCACCGCACATCTGGAAGCATATTCTCCTGCATTATGTCCGCCCATACCGTCTGCCACAATAAAAAGATTGGGAAGGTTCCCTACCGGAGCCTCCGAGACATATACAAAATCCTGATTCAATTTTCGTTTTTTTCCTATATCTGTAGCAGAAAAGGATTTTAACACGGTATTACCTCCTACTGTAATGCCCTTTGTCTTCTTCTCAATTGTCCGCAGGCACCGTCTATATCTCTTCCCATTTCCCTTCTAATAGTAACATTTATTCCATTTTTTTCAAGTTTATTTTTAAAAGATGTGACATTTTTCGTATCCGGCTGTACAAAATTCCGCTCACTCACGGGATTTACCGGTATTAAGTTTACATGACAGTTCAGTTTACCTATAAGCTCCGAAAGAATCTGCGCATCCTCTGCGCTGTCGTTAACCCCTTTTACAAGAGAATACTCAAATGTGATCCGTCTTCCTGTCTTTTCAAAATAAGAACGGCAGGCCTGCATAAGCTCCTCTATGGAATACCTGTTTGCTATGGGCATCAGCCGCCTTCTCTTTTCGTCGGTTGGGGCGTGGAGGGATAAGGCCAGGGTAATCTGAAGCTTTTCATCTGCCAGAAGATGCATTTCATTTACCAACCCGCAGGTGGATACCGTAATATTGCGCTGGCTGATATGTAATCCGTTTTTGTCGGTAAGAAGGGTAATAAATTTCACAAGATTATGGTAATTGTCAAGGGGTTCGCCGATCCCCATCACCACCACATTGGAAATCCGCTCTCCGGTAAGAAGGGTAACGGCGTAAATCTGGTCTAACATTTCCGAAGGCTCTAAGGAGCGTTCCAGCCCGTCTATGGTGGAGGCGCAGAAAGCGCAGCCCATCCGGCACCCTACCTGAGAGGAAATACACAGGCTGTTTCCGTGATGATATTTCATCCATACACTCTCCACAAGCCTTCCGTCCCCCAGCTCAAACAAATATTTTCTTGTGCCGTCCAGGGCAGATTCCTGCACGCGCACCGCTCTTAGGGCGGTATAGGAATATTCCTGCGCCAGCCTTTTTCTAAGCGCCGCCGAAATGTTTGTCATCTCGTCAAAGCTCCTTGCCAGCTTTTGGTGCATCCACTGATAGAGCTGCCCGGCCCGGAAGGGCTTCTCGCCCAGCCTTTCCATTTCTGCTTTCAATTCCTCCAGCGTAAGAGATTTTATATCCTTCATCATCTTCTATCCTTTTATCTGACCCCGGCAAGCGGTTTGCGTCTGAGTCTGGCAATAAAGAATCCGTCCGTCATATGATAGCCCGGAAAAAGCTGCAGCATCCCGCTCCTGCCCTCTTCCTTCAGCGCATCCGGAAGATAGGGGGTAAGCGTCTGCCTCTCAAAGGGATAGTTTTGCACAAACCACTCCACCATTTCTTCATTCTCGCCGGGATTCATCGTGCAGGTGCTGTATACCATAATTCCGCCGGGCTTCACATACCGCCAGACCACATCCAAAAGCTTTCTCTGCAGCTCTTCCAGCGCTTTGAGCTCCTGTCTGGTAATCCGGTATTTAATGTCCCGTTTTTTTCCGATCACGCCAAGGCCGGAACAGGGCAGATCCGCCAAAACAACATCCGCCTTTTCAATCAGGCTCTCATCCCCGGCGGCGGCATCATGAACCTGGAGATCTATATTGGTATAGCCCATCCGCTCTATATTATCTCTCATCTGGGATACCTTATACTCCGATATGTCTCTGGAAATAATCTTTCCTCTGTCTGAAAGCTTCTCCGCCGCATGCATGGATTTGCCCCCCGGGCAGGCGCATACGTCCAACACCAAAAGCCGGGGGCTCCCGGCGGCCCCTTCCTTCGGGGATTCTTTCAGGAGCTCTCCAAAGCCGCAGGCCTCTGCCACCAGCATACTGCTCACATCCTGCACGGCAAACCATCCCTCCCGGTAGCCGGGCAGGTTCCTGACTCCCTCCCCGTTCCAAATCCTGTAGGCGTAAGGAAGGTAAGGGTGCTCCTGCACCTTTACAGAAGCCTCTGTGAGAGCGCGAAGCCACTTTTCTTTCTTCTCCCGGGGCAGGCTTTCCTTTAAGCGCAGGGTGAGCGGTTTCGGCTCCAGAAGTCCTTTTAAGATAAAATATGTGATCTCCTCCCCATAGGTCACCATCCAAAGCCCGATCAGCCACTGCGGCATGGAATATTTGATCGACAAATACTGATACTTTTTGTCTTCCCGGCTAAGGCTGTCCTTCTCTCCCGGAGTCAGCCTGTTTTTGTTCCTGGCCAAATTGCGAAGGACGCCGTTGACAAAGCCTGCAAGCCCCCTGTAGCCTCGTTTGCCTGCAAGCTTCACCGCCTCATTGCACACGGCGCTGTCGGGTATGCTGTCCATATAGAGAATCTGATAAACGCTCATCCGCATCAGATTCCTTATTAAGGGCTTCATTTTGGAAACAGACACCTTGGAAAACTGATCCAGATAATAATCGATCTCGATCAGCCTCTCTATGGTCCCCTCCGTCACTCTCTTTATAAACGCTTTATCCCGGCTGTCCATATAATCATATTTATCAAGCACATCCCTGATGACCAGATGGCTGTAGACCCCCTTCTCCAGGATTTCCATCAACATATCCAGAATCAGCTCTCTTGTATTTTCCACTTCTGTTTCCTCCCGGCAATCCTTTTAATCGTCCCTGCGTCTGCCTCCGGAAAGTATTACAAGCCGTAAAAGCTGCAAAATGGAGGAGGCCGCCGCAGCCACATAGGTAAGGGCCGCCGCCCCAAGCACCCGCCTGCAGCCTGCAGCCTCATCGCCTCCCACAATGCCGCAGCTCTCTAAGAGCTTCAGAGCCCTTCCCGAGGCGTTAAACTCTACCGGAAGGGTCACCACCTGAAACAGCACCGCCAGTGAAAATACCCATATTCCGATCTGCGCCAGGGAAAAATAGCCGCCTCCCGGCAGGTCAAAGCCGATTCCCAGAATCAGCCCCAGAATAACCATGGGAAGCCCCAGCCTGGAACCGATATTAGCCGCCGGAACCAGCAGGGAACGGAATTTTAAAGGGAAATACCCTTCCTTGTGCTGCAGAGCGTGTCCGCACTCATGGGCCGCCACCCCAATGGCCGCCACGGAGTTAGAACCGTAAACCGCGTCCGAGAGCCGCAATACCTTTCGGGAAGGATCATAGTGGTCTGTCAGGTTCCCGGAAATATGCTGAATCTGTACATCATGAATGCCGGACATCTGCAGGATTCTCTGCGCCGCCTGGGCGCCCGTCATCCCGCTTCTCGCCCTTACCCTGGCATACTTGCTGTAGGTACTGTTTACCCGGGAGCTTGCCCAAATACATAAACCCGCACCGATTAAAACTAAAATATACGTAGGATCAAAATAAAATCCAAACAATCTTCAAACCTCCTGTCAAAAACAATTCTATTCAAACCTAAGTCCCGCCGCCATCTCATTGCCCAGGAGAAATTCCCCGGTCTGCATCCGCCTTTTTCCTTCGATCTGCAGGGATTTTACCCGCAGCATCCCATTCCCGGCGACAACATCAAAGAAATCCTTTCCCACAAAGGCCACCGTGCCCGGCTTCAATGCGCCCTCCTCCAGCGAAGAGCTCTCCCCACAGCGCTCTGCTTCGGAAGCTTTAATCACATCCGCCTCCCAGATCTTTAGCTGCTTTCCCTTATAAAAAGTATAGGCGCTGGGCCAGGGATTTAACCCTCTCACCAGACGCTCAAGCTCGGCGCTGTCCCTCCGCCAGTCGATCAGTCCCATGGTTTTGGTGAGCTTGCCTGCATGGGAAGCCTCCTCCTCCTTCTGGGGCACCGGCAAAAGCTCTCCCCTTTCTATTCCGGGGAGGGCCTCCACCAGAAGCCTTGCCCCTGCCTCCATGAGCTTATCGTGCAGGCTTCCTCCGGTTTCTTTTTCGTCCAAAGGCACCACTGCCCTGCAGAACATGTCTCCCGTATCTACCCCCCTGGCCATCCGCATGATGGTAACGCCGCTTTCCTTCTCTCCGTTCAAAACCGCCCACTGGATGGGGGCCGCCCCCCGGTAGGCCGGAAGGAGGGAGGCATGGATATTGATGCAGCCAAGCCTTGGCATATTCAATATTTCTTCTGACAGAATCTGTCCGAAGGCGGCCACGATAAATAGATCCGCTTCGAATTCGGCCAGCCTGCCGACGGCGGCGGCTTCCCTGATCTTAACCGGCTGAAATACCTCAAGGCCGTGGCTTAAGGCGCATTCCTTCACCGGCGACATCTGCAGAGCCTTTCCCCGCCCCTTTTGCTTATCCGGCTGGGTTACCACTGCGCTGACCTCATACCCCGCCTGAAGAAGAGCCTCCAAAGGCGCTACCGCAAAGTCGGGGGTTCCCATATACACAATCTTCATCTGACACCGCTCCTTTTCTTACTTCGACTGCCCGGGCAAAGCCGCGCCCTATTCCTCTTCCTCCAGCTCAGATATGTCCATCAACCGCCCTTCCACTCTTTCTACATAAAGATGGCCGTCTAAGTGCTCTGTCTCATGGCAGATGGCGCGGGCAAGTAAATCCTCCGCTTCCATCTCAAAGGGCACAAGATCTCTGTCAAAGGCTCTGACCTTTACATACTCCGGCCTTGTCACGGCGCCCGTCTTTCCGGGCACGCTCAGACACCCTTCGTTTGCCGTCTGGGCGCCGCTGCTTTCAAGAATTACCGGATTAATCAGCAAAAGAGGATCCTCCCCCGTCACGTCAATCACGGCAATCCTTTTCAAAATCCCTACCTGGGGGGCCGCCAGACCTACGCCTTCCGCCTCATACATGGTATCAAACATGTCGTCAATCAATTCCCTGGTCCGCTCCGTCATCTCCCTGACCTCCTTGCAAACCTTGTTCAAAACCGGATCCCCTATTTCTCTTATGTTTCTAAGCGCCATTTCTTTTCTTCCCTTCCTTTTAATATTCAAAAACGATTCATTGGATCAAAGTCAAACTGTATATTTTCTTCTCTGGCTTCGATGGATTCCATATAGGCTTCCACTTTATCCTTTATTTCTGTAAGCTGCTCATACCCGGAGGATTTACAATATATTAAAAAACGGTAAATATCGTTGATTTTCCCTATAGAGGCTTTGGACGGCCCGATCAGGGTGATGCTTTTATGATCTGGATTTTTGATAAAATCACAGTCCGCCGCAGCGCAGGAAAGCCGCCCTCTGATCAGCTCCGCAATTCTGCCCGCCAAAGCCTCTCCTCGTTTTTCCACAGGGGAGGTGATCAAAATTGCCATCATGTGGATGACCGGAGGATACCCCCCAAGCTCTCTGTACAAAATTTCTTCCTCATAAAAAGCTTTGTAATCCTGGCTGGCGGAACGCACAATACTGTAGTGCTCCGGACGGTAGGTCTGTATCAGCGCTTCCCCCGGCCTGCTCCCCCGGCCTGCCCTCCCCGCCGCCTGGGTCAAAAGCTGAAAGGTTCTCTCCCCGGAGCGGTAATCGCTGTCGTTTAAGGACAAATCTGCGGCAAGCACCCCCACCAGCGTCACATTGGGGAAATCATGCCCCTTTACAATCATCTGGGTTCCCACCAGCACATCTGCCTCCCCGGCAGAGAAAGCCGCAAGGATCTTCTCATAGCTGTCCTTTTTCCGGGTGGTATCCGCATCCATCCGAAGCACCCGGATTCCGGGGAACTGGAGACCTAGCTGCTGCTCGATCTGCTCCGTTCCCGCCTTAAAGCCGAGAATGTAAGCAGAACCGCACTCCGGACACGCCCTCGGCTGGCCTGTCTCGTAGCCGCAGTAGTGGCACACCATCCTTCCCCCCATATGCTGGGACAGAGACACATCACAGTGAGGGCACTTCACCACATAGCCGCAGGCCCTGCAGGACACAAACCCTGCATAGCCTCTTCGGTTTAAAAAAAGCATGGCCTGTTCCCCGCGGTCAATCCGATCCTTTAACAGCTCCTGCAGCTTTTTGCTGAAAATAGAACGGTTCCCCTCTCTGAGCTCCTTCCGCAGGTCAATAATGGAAACCGATGCCAGCCGTCCCCCGGCAGGTCTCTGATCCAAGGTAAAAAGCTCATATCTGCCTTTCCCCGCCCGGTAATAGGCCTCCAGCGAGGGGGTGGCGGAGCCCAGCACAAGGGACGCATTCTTAAGTCCCGCCAGATACTCAGCCGTCTCTCTGGCATGATACCTGGGCATGGTCTCGCTTTTGTAGCTGGCTTCATGCTCCTCGTCTATTACAATCATTCCCAGATTCGCAAAAGGCACAAACAGGGCGGAACGGGGCCCTATGATCACATCCAGCTCCCCTTTTCTGGCCCGCTCACACTGGTCGAATTTTTCTCCGGCAGATAAGGTGGAGTTCATCACCGACACCCGGTCTCCGAATCTTTTATAAAAGCGAAGCAGGGTCTGATAGGTAAGGGCGATTTCAGGAATCAGCACGATACATTGCTTTTTTCTCTTTATCATACCCTCAATCAGGGATAAATAGACCTCGGTTTTTCCGCTTCCGGTAATCCCATGGATGAGATAGGTTTTTCGTTTTCCTTCGTCAAAATCGGAAAGAACCTGCCTGCGGATCCGGTCCTGCTCGCTGCTGAGCTTTCCGGCTTCCTCTTTGTCTGCCTGGATTTTTACGGGATTGCGGTAATAGCTCTCCCTTTCGATCCGGATCACCTCCTGGCTCTCTAAGCTTTTGAGAACGGAGGCGGAGATATTCAGCTTGGATCGCACCAGCTCATAAGGAAGGATCTCTTCCCCGATCAGCTCTTTAAGCACCTTCGCCCTTGCCCTCTGATTCTTGCGCAGCGCCTCCGCCCAGACAGAGCGGGTCTCCTCCGCGCTGAGCAGCCGGACAATTTTCTTTTTTTCTTTGGGCTTTAGAGCCTGCTTCACCGGAAGCACGGTTTTCAGGGCGGCGATCATCGTGGAACCGTAGGTCTTCTTCATCCATGCGGCAAGCTTTATGGCGTCCGCCTCCACAGACAGGCTTCCCGGAGCAATTCCCGCCACCTGCTTGAGCTTCTCCGCGGGAAATTCGTTTTTGTCCGTCACCTCCACCACATAGCCCTGCCGCAGATGATCCCCTTTTCCAAAAGGCACCTGCACGCACATTCCCTCCCCAAGCTTTCCCAAAAGCTCCTCCGGAATCTTGTACTGAAAGGTCCTGTCTACTTTTTCATGGGAAATATCTATAATAATATTGGCATATCTTCCCCGGGTCATCCCTGTTCTGCTCTTTCCTTCAGTATTTCTGCAATCAGCACCCTGTCATCCATAGGGTACTTAACCCCTTTAATCTCCTGATAATCCTCATGGCCCTTTCCGGCGATGATAATAATATCCCCGGGCCGTGCCTGGTCAATGGCATAGGCAATGGCTTCCTTCCGGTCACAGATTGCCACATGCTTTCCGTTTGTCTTTTTTATGCCGCTTTTAATATCCTCAATGATGTCCTCCGGCTCCTCATACCGGGGATTATCCGAGGTAATCACCGTAAAATCCGCATAATTTCCGCTCACCTCTCCCATCTCGAAACGCCGGAGCTTAGAGCGGTTCCCGCCGCACCCGAAAAGGCTCACCAGCCTGGTGGGATTGTATTCCCTTAAAGTAGTGAGCAGGCTCTTAAGGCTCATGGCATTGTGGGCATAATCAATCAGCAGGGTAAACTGATCGGATACGGGTACCATCTCAATTCTTCCTCTTACACTGGCTCCAAGGAGCGCCTTTTGTATCTGGGAATTTTCTACCTTAAAATGTCTGCACACGGCGATGGCGGCCAGGGCATTGTAGACGCTGAACCGGCCGGGAGCCGGAACCTCCACCTCAAAGGGAATATTCCCGATGCCTCTTTCTCTGACCTGAAAACGGATTCCGAGCTCTCCGGGCTTGTTCACCAGCTCAATGTGGTCCGCATAAATATCTGCCCGCTTATCAAGCCCAAAGGTTTCAAGCTGGCAGGTATGCCCTTTTGTCACTGCGTCTGTATGGGCGTCATCCCTATTCACGATCCCAAGCCAGCACTGTCTGAACAAAAGCCCCTTACATGCCAGATATTCCTCAAAATCCGCGTGCTCGTCGGGGCCGATATGATCCGGCTCCAGATTGGTAAATATACCGATCTCAAAGGTAAAGCCCTGGGTTCTGTGAAGCTTAAGTCCCTGGGACGCCACCTCCATCACCACAATATCACAGCCCTCTTCCTCCATCTCCCTGAAATACTGCTGGAGCATAAAGGATTCCGGCGTGGTATTGTCCGCGGGAATATGCCGGTCGCCTATGATCGTCTCGATGGTTCCCACAAGGCCTACCTTATAGCCGGCCTTTTCCAGGATAGATTTGATCAGATAAGTGGAGGTAGTCTTTCCTTTGGTGCCGGTAATCCCGATCACCTTCAGCCGGTCAGCCGGATGTCCGAAATAAGCGGCCGAAATAAAGGCCATGGCATATCTGCTGTCCTCTACCCGGATCACGGTAATGTCACTTTCCGGCGGCAATTCCACGTCCTTTTGCACCACCAGCGCCGCCGCACCCTTTTCTGCCGCCTCCCCGGCAAACTGATGCCCGTCGACCTTATAACCGCAGATACAGATAAACATACATCCCGGTTTGATCTTACGGGAATCATATACTACCTCTTTAATTTCTCTCTCCGCATTTCCCCTTGTGCATTCCCATTCAAATCCGTTCAGCAATTCTCTACATCTCATATTACTCCTCCCTGTCGCCCCAAGAAGCGGCAACGCAATGCAAATATCAGGAAATTTTCCTTATAATAAGATAACACGATTGCGTATTTTTTTCAATCTACTTAGGAAACCCTCTCTTGTTTGATACTATATGTTTCTAATTTCTTTTGTTGTGCTTTATTTTTTATTTAGAGCTTTTAGACTTTTATCATAAATCGGACACATTTTATACACAATTATCCTTTATTATATTAATCAAGATAGTTGAACAACTCACTATCTCCCCCCTCATAAGAATGTGAAAGCCTCCGGCATCCCCGGAGGCTTTTGCATTGCCACGAAGGGCTGATCCAAGCATCCTTTTCCGCATAGAGCTCCTTCTTCAAACACGCTTTAATAAGCTCCGGGAGTCAGATACTCCACCTGCGCCTCCTCTGCCAGCCTCTTCGCAAGCTCTGCGGGAATCCCCCCGTTTTCCAGAGTCGATGCATTGGCCGCCGATAAGCCGGCGCAATAGCGCAAAAGCGCCTCTGCGTCCATTTCCTGCAGATACCCCATGGCGAAAGCCGCCACCACACTGTCCCCGCACCCGACAGTATTGAGGGCTCTCACCCTGGGCGTCCTGACCCGCAGAATTTCTCCTTCTCTCACATACACAATTCCCTTCTCCCCCATGGAGACAAGCACATGGGGAATTCCCCAGCCATGTACCAAAAGGGCCGCTTCTATCACCTCGTCCAGCTCCCGCAGCCTTCTGTCTGTCAAAAACTCCAGCTCCTTCAGGTTGGGCTTCACCATAAACGGCGCCTGCGTCACGCCTTCCTTCAAAAAAACACCGCTGGTATCAAGAAGCACCTTTTTCCCTTTCACCTTTGCCCAGCGGATCAAATCCGAATAAATCCCGCCGGGCACGCTCTCAGGCACGCTGCCCGAAAGCGCCACCAGACGGCAATCCGAAATTCCCTTTTCAAAATCTCTCATAAACCGGCTGAGTTCCTCCCGTGAGATCTGGGGGCCTGGTTCCAAAAGCTCTGTCACATATCCGTCCTGAGAAAGGATATTCACGCTGCATCTGGTTTCCCCCGCCACTTTCGTAAAAAGACTCTCAGCCCCGATGGAAACCGTATAGTCTTCGATCAGCTTGCCGGAATATCCGCCCAAAAAGCCCAGAGTCCTTACCGGATAACCATACTGGCGCAGTACCTTTGCCACATTGATTCCCTTCCCTCCTGCCAGATTTTTGGCGCTGTCCATCCGGTTTACCTGGCCGGGAAGGATCCCTGTGCATGTATAAGTCTTATCCACTGCCGGATTCAATGTTACTGTTGCTATCATATATGCTCCCATCTGCGTGCCGCCACGCCTTTCATAACCCCGACCTGCAGGAAATCATACTCCTGCCAAAATCAAGGGCAGGTTATCCCTGTCTCTAGCAATAGTGCTGCATCACCATCTGCAGGCTCTCCCTGCCCGCAAAAGAATTGATTTCGGGATAATATGCCATGCTGATCACTGCCCTCCCCGGCCGAAGAGAGCCCTCATAAAGGGCCTGCAGCATATCTTCTCCATATCGGAGGGACAAAAAGCCGTCAAACTCCTCCAAATCCCCGAAGTAGATCATCTCGTAGCTTCTGCCCTCTTCATCCGCAATCCGGTATTTCCCTACGTTCCTGTTTTTTCCCATCTTTCTTCCTGATATAAGGCTGATTTCCTTTCTTGCAAACAGGGGCCTCGGATTTCCCGTGCCAAAGGGGGCAAGATAGGACAGCTCTTTTACGAATTCCAAAGTTACATACGAAAGAGGCATGGGAACATCGATGTGTACCACTTCCTCAAAGTCCTCCTCTTTGAGACTGCAATTTTCGTTCAGCCTCCTGCGGAAAACCTCAATCACTTCCTCTCCCGCCATGGAAAGACCTGCCGCCATCTTATGTCCGCCGTATCTTGTAAAAAGCTCCTTACAGGCCGTAAGCTCCTCATACATATGATAAGCCTCGATGGAACGCCCGCTTCCCTTTACCCCTTCTTCTCCCTTCGTCAATACGAAAACCGGCTTCCCATACTTTTCCCGGACTCTTCCGGCTATGATGCCTGCCAGACTTTCATGGCAATCCGGAAGGTAGATTACCAGTACCCGGTCATTTCTGATTTCGCTTTCCTCTACAAGGGCGACGGCCCGAACGACGCCCTCTTCCGTCATCTGCTTGCGGCTGTCGTTTAAGCCCTTCAGGTCTGCGGCGATGGTAACGGCCTGTCTGCGGTCCCTGGAATCGAACAATTCCAGGGCGCGTTTTGCCGTATCCAGCCGGCCCGTGGCATTTAAGCAGGGGCCGATGATAAAGCCCGCGTGATAAGGAGTCAGCTCCTTGTCCTCTATGCCATTGACCGTAAGCAGGGCCTTAAGGCCAGGATTTTCGGTTTTCCCCATAAGCTTCAGGCCTTCCCTTACAAGGATGCGGTTCTCGTCCTTAAGCTCCATCACATCACAGACTGTGGCAAGAGCCCCGAAGACAAGCATTTCCTCCCGGATTTTTTCTTTGCCGGGCCTCTCCTTAAGCTCCTCCCTGTCCAGCAATGCCAGAATCAGCTTCATGGCCACTACCGCGCCGCAAATTCCCTTAAAGGGATATTCGCATTCCGGCTGCTTCGGATCCACCACGGCATCCGCCTTGGGAAGAAGGTAAACCCGCCCTTCCTCCCTTACATAAAAGCCGTCCCTTAAGGATGCCTCCAGGCCCCCTTCTTCGCCGCCGGCCTCCTCATAGGGAACCTCATGATGGTCCGTCACGATCACAGTCATCCCCATCTCCTTTGCCCTATGTATCTGGGGAGCCGCCGCAATTCCGTTGTCACAGGTGATGATGGTATCGATCCCGTCCTCTCCCGCCGCTTCAATCAGATGATCGTTTAACCCGTAGCCGTCCTTCTGCCTGTGAGGGATTACCGTATCCACCACTCCGCCCAAAAAGCGGATACCCATAAGCAGAATATAGGCCGCACAGATTCCGTCAACATCATAATCTCCTATGATGCGGATCCTTTTTCCCTGCCGGATTTTCAGGGTAATGATTTCCGACGCCTTTTTCAGATCCTTAAGAAGCAACGGGTCATGCAAATCCTTTAGATTTCCGTGGAGATATTTTTCAATCTCCTCATCCCCCACCACATCCCGGTTTCGCATAATCCGTGCAAGCACCGGGGTGATGTGATATTTTTCTGCAATTCTGTCAAAGTCCGCCTTTTTGGCAGCCATCATCCATCGCGCCATAGAGCACCTCTTTTCCTATCTGGCATTTTCAGTCATTCCACAGGCCTGCAAAAGCAAACCTGCAAAGGGCCTTACGCCTGTTTAGAGAAAAAGCGTTCTAAGCACGGCATTACATTTCTTGTATATACCGTTTCCCGAACGCTTTTATAACATCTGTTTTATAAATTAACAGGAAATCCTATTCCTTTTTTTGAGGAAATACTTTTCTTAAAATCAGCCAAAGAGCTCCCGTGATGCAAACCGAGGAATAGGTACCGCACAGAATTCCTGCCATCAGAGGCAGTGCAAACTCCTTTACAGAGGATACGCCGAAAACATACAGGGCGGCCACCATGATAAAGGTAGTCAGCGATGTAAAAATACTTCTGGTCAGGGTCTGCGTGATACTTCCGTTTACCATCTCCTCCAAAGACTCGCCTCTTCCCATATTGCGCATGTTCTCGCGGATACGGTCAAAGATAACGATGGTGGCATTGATGGAATAACCCACAATGGTGAGCATACATGCGATAAAGGTAGTTCCCACGGATACTTTTACGATGGCGTAAAATGCAAGCACCACCAGAACGTCATGCAGCAGTGCAATCACAGAGCTGGCCCCAAAACGAATATCCTTAAACCGGAACCAGATATATACCAGCATACACAGGGTGGCAACAATCACCGCAATAAAGGCATCCGACTTCATCTCGCTGCTGATGGTAGAGCTGATGGTTTCCGTCGTGATCTTCTCCGCATCCACAGCAAAATTCTCTGCCATAACATTTCCTAATGTTTCTCTCTCATCCGTGTTCAGGGAACGGGTCTTAAAGATCACCTCATTGGTTCCCTCAACCTTCTGTGTCTGGACATTACCGTCCCCTGTAATCTCCTCAATCAAAGGCACGACCTTGGAATCAATATCCGCCAGCGCCATATCCTCATCAAAGGTTACATTGGTGGAAGTACCGCCCACGAACTCCAGACTGTAATTTAATGCGCCGCCAAGCTGGGACTTGTTGATTCCCATAAACACAAAGCCGGCCAGGACGGCGGCAATGGAAATCCCGAAAAATACCGTCTTTTTGGAGGTAAAATTGACAGACTTTCTCTCCTTGGCGCTTCCGTAAAGCTTCGCGCTTTGAAGCCCGATGGCATAAAAGGACTTCATCAGCATTTTGGTAACCACCATGGCCGTAAACATGGAAAGCACAATACCAAGAGCAAGGGTTGCCGCAAAGCCTTTAATCGTACCGGAGCCCAGAAGTCCCAGCACTGCCGCGGCAATCAGTGTAGTGATGTTTCCGTCCACAATGGCTGAGGTAGCCTTTTTGAAGCCGACGTCGATGGCAGACTTCACCGTTTTGCCCTTGGCAATCTCCTCCTTGATACGCGCAAAAATAATTACATTGGCATCCACCGCCATACCGATGGAAAGAATAATACCTGCGATACCGGGCAGGGTCAGCGTAATCTCAAAGGCATCCAGCAAAATAATAATCAGCTCTACATAGAGAGCAAGGGCCAGGCTGGCCGCCGCGCCTGAGAGATAGTACACCGCGATCATGAATACCACGATCACCGCAAAACCCACTCCGGCCGCTTTAATACTGGTGGAAATCGCTTCCTCTCCAAGCTGTGCTCCCACTATCTTGGAATGGAGCTCTTCCAGCTCCAGCTTAAGACCGCCGATCCGGATGGTTGAGGCAAGCTGCTGGGCCTCCTCAAAGGTAAAGTTTCCCGTGATCTGGGCCTGTCCGTCTGTGATAGCGGAATTGACGCCGGGAGCGCTTATGATCGCGCCGTCATAATAGATACCGATGGATTCTCCGTTTTGGAGAGCCCTGGTGGTGGCATCCGCAAACTTGGAAATTCCCTCCTCGTTCATGGACAGCTCTACCACAAATTCGCTGTTCTGCATGTCATTGCTGGTGGAGCCTGCCTGGGCGTTCTTTACATCCGTTCCCTCCAACACCACAGAGCCGTTCTCCTCCAGCTCCTCGATCGTCTTATACATGGTGTAGACCGGTCTTCCGTCATTGCCCATGCCAAGCATCTGATAATTCAGATTTCCCTCCGGGTCGCGCTCCGAGATAAAATACAGGGAGCCGGGCTTGCCCAATTCCTCGAGAATAGCATTGGCATCCGATACGCCGGGAATCTCGATATTGATCCGGTCGCTTCCCTCCTGATAAACCACTGCCTCTGTACTGTAGCCCTCCACACGCTTCTGCAGCTTGTAGATGGTGTCCGCCATATCCTCGCTGCTGGGATTCTCGTCTCCTGCCACCTGATAGGTAATGCTCACACCGCCCTCTAAATCCAGTCCCAGATTAATACTGGAAGCGGAACCTGAGGCATCCGGTCCGAATCCCACTGCGGCAGTATAACCAAAACTGCCCAGCAACAGCAAAAATACCAGCAAAGTGATAATTGCCTTATTCTTTTTCATTGCTTTCTTCTCCTTCTGCTTCGGCCAAAGCCGCTTTTATCATAATTGCACATTCTATACGCTTTCTCTGCAATTCACATCCAAGCTCATAGGCGTCGTTAATGTGTCCGTGAAACTGATAGGAATTTGCCGCGCAGCCGCCGCTGCAGTAAAATTTTGCGAAACAGCCTCTGCATTTTTCTTTGGCATAGACATTACAGGTCTTAAACTCGTCCCGAATATCCGTCCTGGTAATTCCCTCCTCCACATTGCCCATAAGAAACTCCTCCCTGCCCACAAACTGATGACAGGGGTAAAAATCTCCCCAGGGCGTTACGGCCAGGTACTCTGTTCCCGAACCGCATCCGGAAAGCCTTTTTGCCACACAAGGCCCGCCTTTCAAGTCTATCATAAAATGGAAGAAATTGACACCCCTTCCTTCTTTGGTTCTCTTTAAAAGCTCTCCGGCCAGCTTGTCATACTCCTCTAAGACGACCGGTATATCCTCCTGCCTTAAGCTGTACTCCTCCTGCGGCGCAGCCACCACCGGCTCCACGGAAATCTGCTTAAAGCCCAGATCCGCAAGATGCATCACATCCCTGGAAAAGTCCAGATTGTTTCTGGTAAAGGTGCCCCTCACATAGTAATTCATCTGCTCTCTGCTCTCTGCCACCTTCAAAAATTTCGGGACGATCGTGTCATAGCTTCCCTGCCCTCCTCTGTGTGGGCGCATCAGGTCATTGATCTCCTTCCTGCCGTCAATGCTCAGAACAATATTTGACATTTCCCGGTTGGCAAACTCCAAAATCTCATCATTTAACAGGATTCCGTTCGTGGTCAGGGTAAAACGGAATTTCTTGCCAAAGGGCTCCTCTAAGCTTCGGCCGTAGGCTACCAGCTCCTTTACAACCTGCCAGTTCATAAGAGGCTCCCCGCCGAAAAAATCCACCTCCAGATTCACTCTGTTCCCGGAATTCTTCACCAGAAAATCCAGAGCCTTTTTCCCCACCTCAAAGCTCATAAGGGCACGTCTGCCGTGATATTCCCCTTCCTCTGCAAAGCAGTATCTGCAGGCCAGGTTACAGTCATGGGCAATGTGAAGGCACAGCGCCTTTACCACAGTCTCCCGCTTCTTAAAGTCTATGATATAGTTTTCGTAAATATCGGGCGCATAAAGCATCCCTTCTTCCTTAAGCTCCAAAATCTGTGAAAGAGCGTCCCCAATATCCTCCTGCGGATATTTGTCCCCTAAGGCCTCCTCAAGGCTGCCCTTCATCTCCTCCGGTGTCTGTCCCTTCTCCAGGGACTCTTCCACCAAAGGGATCAGATCGTATACCACATCATCCACCACATGAACAGAACCGCTGTTCACATCCAGGACAATATTATAGCCATTATTTTTGTACTGATGTATCACTGTCCCAATCCTTTCAACGCAGCATGAAACACTTTATTGCAACAATAAGCAGCGGCAAAGGCCGCTGCTTATATACGTTATTTCATTTCCTGCTTTATTTCACCTTTTCACAGCTCTGGTTTCCTACCGTGCAGGAGGTCTTGCAGGCTGACTGGCAGGAGGTCTGGCATTCGCCGCAGCCACCCTTTTTCATGGATTCCTTTAAGTCTCTGGTTGTCAATGTTTTAATCCGCTTCATAATTATTATCTCTCCTTTAACCTTCCTATTATATATAGAACAAAACCTATTGTACCATAGTAGAACACATTGGAAAAGCCTTTTCTTTGTAATAATTCCCTGAAAAAATCCGTAAACACCGGTTGCAGAACCGCTTATGCTTCCTCTTCCTGCTCCTTAGATTCCGCTTTTTCTGCTTCGGAGCCGTCCGCCTCCTCCTGGGACTTTTTCTCCGGAAGGATCATAAGTACCTTCACGATCCGGTTCTGACTGATTCCCTTCACCTGTAAGGTGACGTCCTGATCGGTGACAATGGTCTCTCCGTCCTCCGGGAGCCGGTCCAGATTTTCAATAATCAGACCGCCAATCGAATCATAGTCCTCGGAGGCAAGCACCGTGCCTAACTCGTCATTGATGTCACTGATCTTCATGCTCCCTTCCACCAGATAAGTCCTCTCTTCCACCTTCTGGATCAGTTCCTCTTCGTCTTCATCGTACTCGTCCCGGATCTCTCCCACGATTTCTTCCAGCAGATCCTCTAAGGTAATCATGCCCACCGTCGCTCCGTACTCATTCAGAACAAAGGATACATTCGCCCGCTTTTCACGCATTTCAATCAGGAGGTCGGCCGTCTTTTTGAACTCGTAGGTGTAATAGGCCTGACGCATGATACTGCTGATGCTGAAATGCTCTCTCTTTTCTACCAGGATAAAATCCTTGATATTGATCATACCGATAATATTATCCTTGTCTTCACGAAAGACCGGGATTCTGGTATACATACACTCCTTAAACAGAGCCATTACCTCTTCATACCCTGCGTCCTCGCTGACCGTCACCATGTCGATTCTCGGGATCATAATGTCCTTGGCCAGAGCGTCGCTGAAGTCAAACACATTGTAGATCATCTCTCTTTCTTCTGATTCAATGACGCCGTCCTCATGGCTGACCTCCACATAGGTACGCAGCTCCACCTCTGTCATGGCAGTTTTCTTGCTTGTATCTATATGTAGCAGCTTCATGATTCCTCCGGAAAGCTTATCTACCACGAAGATTACCGGAGTCATTATCTTCATCAGCCCGGCAATCAGCACCGCATAAAAAAGCGCCAGCTTTTCGGAATAAATCATCGCCATATTTTTGGGTACGATCTCTCCGAAAATCAGAATCGCCACCGTCAGGATTCCTGTCGCTATCCCTACGGAAAGCCCAATCTTCATTGCCACAATGGTCATCAGAGACGACGCGGTCAGATTCACAATGTTGTTCCCTATTAAAATAGCGCTCAGCATCTTGCCGTATTTGTCAAGTATGTCCAGAGCCGTCTGCGCGTGCCTATTCCCCTCGTCGGCCAAAGCCTTCAGCCTTACCCTGTTCACCGTCGTAAGGGACGTCTCCGCCGAGGAAAAAAAGGCAGACAAAAACACCAGAATCAGTAACGAAAACAATTGTATGACACCATCGGTATCCAAAGCTTAAATCACTCCCTATCTTTATATTACTGTATATACAGCTAAATGAAATATTACAATATGTGGGTATTCTCTGTCAAGTTCTGACATATGATTGAAGTGAAGAATTAAGAAATTTAAACATTTTCTAAACTTAGGAGGCCGCCATGTTAAAGAAACTAAATCTAAGCGACAGGCTTACCTTTATCCTGAAATGCCTGCTTTTGTCCTATCTGCTTACCACCGGGCTTCTGCTGCTTCTCGCCCTCTTGCTCTATCGGTTCGAACTGACAGAAAAGGTAGTATCCGTCTGCATTATCGGTATTTATATCCTGGTCACCTTCCTTGCGGGTTTCCTTGCAGGGAAAAGGGAGGGCAGCCGGAAATTTCTCTGGGGGCTTTTGCTGGGAGGGCTGTACTTTCTTATTCTGATCGTCATTTCCCTGATTGTAAACCAGGGTATGGGGGAGGTTGCAGGAAACTTTTTCACCGTGCTCATCCTCTGCTGCGCAAGCGGAATGCTGGGAGGAATGCTAAGCTGATAAGAGCCGGCGCATGCTCATGCGCCAGCTCCTACCATTTCCCCTTTTACACTGCTTTACCTGCGCTCATTTCCTGAACCAGCTTTAAAATTCCCTGAACATGTTCCATTTGTTCCGGGGTAAAACCTTCCAGTATATCAATCACCTTATCCGGAAGTTTGCTGCTCTCGTTTCCGCTTAATATATAATCATTGCTGACACATAACGCCTTGGAAATTCTAAACAGAATTTCAGCGGTAAAGCCTTTTTTACCAGTTTCAATCTCATAAAGAAATTTTGATGAAATATGTATTTTCTCTGCAAATGCATCTCTTGTGTAACCATTAGCTTCTCTCAAACTGCGGATTCTCAATCCTATGTCCTTATACGACATCCCTTCACCTCCTACAAAATCTTGTCATCTGTTATCTGAATACCACAAAATATGGCTTGCTTTTATTATATCACCCATTTACATAATTGGATAAAATTTCACTGAATTAGTTATTTTTCAAAATATTTCTTCATTTTTAGTCTTAATTTCCCATTTTTTGACAAATTATTTGCATGAATTGCGTATTCAAGAAATTTTATTCGTCACAACATCTAAAACTTTTAAAATAAACTTGTCATATAGGAAAGGATGTATTTAAAATGAAGGAACTGCTGAAAAAATATTATCAATTTAGTGATTATCAGGTTGCTGTACTTCAATTCGTAGGAAAAACCGTTGCTTCAGAATTAAGCAAGCTTTTGATCATGGGAATTATATTTCATGACAGATTGGATTTGTATACAGTAGCTGTGGTTGTGATGATTTTTTTGAGAACAGCAACCGGAGGGCTGCATTGTAACGGATATATTTCTTGTTTTTTGGTTTCTTTCACCTATATGTTTCTTGCTATCATAGTTATGCCGGAGATACCAGTTAATAAAGTTTTCCAGCTAATCCTACTGTTTATTTGTATGTTATGTAATTATTTCGTTGGACCAGTAACCTCGACAGTCCACCTTCCGCTTAAAGACGGTTTGGTGAAAAAGGTAAGAATTCAGGCATTTTTGTTCATCTTCTTCTTTATTACCGTGACGTATATAGTTCCGGAAAGCCCTTATATCACAGTGGGCTTTTGGGTGATTATATTACACACTCTGCAGCTTGTTGCTGCGAGAATAATAAAGAAAGGAGATCCTTATGAAAGAGAAATTGTTGAAGCTGAGTAAACCATTATTATTAGCTTGTATGGCTTTGGATATTTGGTTTACTTGTGACGTTGCAAGCGTGTTTTTTTTCGGAGAATACAAACATCCCCAAAAAGTTGATGAAAAGTAAGTAATAAAAAGAAGCCATCTATCCTTTTAAATGGCTTCTTTTTTATTGGTTACAGTAAAGCTCAACCAATTTATTTTATCCAGTAATTTATTTTCACACAAAATACATAAGGAATATTCGTTACAGATATTTTTTACATTGTATAATCCCAAACCTCTGTTTTTTCCTTTTTTGCTAAATCCCTTTTTAAAAAAAGATTCTATCTCTTCATAATTAATGTATTTACTTCTGTTTCTAACCTCTAAGTCAAATTGTCCATTTACCTCAATTACAGTCACATGTATAGCTTTATCATCTATCTCATCTTTCATTGCTTCAACAGCATTTTTTAATAAATTACCCAAAATCTCCACTAATTTATATATTGGAATACCTACATCAAAGTCCTCAATTTTAATTTGATATGTAATTTTTACTCCTAATTTTTCAATTTTTACAAAATTTCCATACAAAAACCCGATGAGTAACGGATTATCTGCTTTCAGTAGTTTATTATACCTGTTTTCTTTTAGGACTGCTTGACTATATTCATTTTGTGCTATTACTAACTTTTCATAAGAGTCGCATGTATAATGCAAACTATAAATCGCACTAATATGATTATCAAATTCGTGCTGTCGCAATCTAATATCATCAATTAAGTTACGAAAAGATTCGGAAAAGAAGATATGCATTTTCAACTCAGTTTCTATCTCTTTAGACTTAATTTTATACTTGCCCAACTGCCCGGCAACCAGACAAAAAAGAAAAATACTTAAGAATAAAATCATAGATTGATAAAAGTTTGAGCCATTAATTACTTTATAATTTGAAAAACTATATAATACCAATGCTAAGCAAAAAAGTAAGAATATAACTAAAATTCTTTCTTTATCCTGTAGATAAACTGACAGCTTATGAAGTTTACATTTTGGTAATATTCCTGCCACTATTAGCAAAACTCCAGCATTTATAACCACTACTTCACTATCTTCAAAATACAACATATTTAAAGAAAGCATGTGGAATATACAGCTATAACCTATAGCTATAATTAGCTGACTTCCTCCCATAATTGCCATATGCAGAATATAATTAGTGATTGTCTCTTTCCATTTAAACCCAAACCTCACTCCACAATATATCGCAATGAGCGGATAAATTAGGAATGTATATACTTTTCCCAACTCATAATAATTTATCGCTGTCATTATAATCATATGAATAGCGAGATAACTTGTATTAATAATATTTAGTCTAAACTTCTCCCCATACAGACAATGCAAGCATATAACTATAGAAAACGCTTCAAACAGTAAAAGAATCCTCTCAATCATCCCAAAAACTCCTCCAACACTTTTTTCTTGAACGAAACCCCGATTTCAATCTTTTCCACTACGCCCTCTAATGTGATATATTTATTTGAAATATCTATATTCACCACGTAATCCTTATTGATGATCACGCCTCTGGCGCACTGAAACAGACAGTCAGTGTCCGCTCTGTCTAGAATTTTTTGACATGTTAAATAGGGAAAAGTTAATATCTGTCCATCTTTTTTGTGAACATAAACTGTTTGCTTAACGCTTTCTATGTATAAGATTTCATCAATCTTAACCGGGTAAAGAATCCTGTCCTTTCCAAAGCAGATAGATGCATTGCCTCGCTTATCTGTCGTATGGTGAAGAGCTTTTTCTACAAGCTCTTTCACCCTGTCAGGAGAAAAAGGCTTTTCCACATAGCCAAGGCAGTTTAAGTTTGTGTAGGCATATTTTGTGGTATCCTCCATGGATGTAACAAATATGATCGGAGCAAGAAGATATTTTTCTATCTCTCTGATTCTTTTGGCCAGCTCAATACCAGAAGTATCTCCCGGCTTAGTAGTATCCAAAATAATATCTATGATAAATACATCAATCGTTTTTTTCAGCATAACAGCATAGGCTGCATCTATATTGTCCACAGGGTATACCTTCGTTTCCGGTTTTACCTCCAACACCAGCTTTTCAAGCATCGCCAACTGCGGCCTGCAGTCTTCTACAATTAAAACTGTCTTATCCATAACACACCTCTCTCATGATTTCAGAAACCAAATCACCTGCTCTACAAGAGGCAATATTTTCTTTTGTATATCCGGCGCTATCTGATTCCACAGATCAGATATGATTTTTTCTTCGATGTGGGCAGCGCCCAGCAGCAAACTGGGTTTGCATCCCGTCTCTTCATAGATACGAAGCAAGAGCTCCGCATCCGGGTTCACCTGTTCCCTTTCGAGCATGCGATATTTTTTAATGTTTACTCCCAGCTTTTCAGACATGGGGATCTGTGCCATACCGGTGATCTGCCGAACCTCATACAAAAGAGTCTTGGTATCCTTATCCTTTGCACGCATTTTTAAAATCTGGAGTTCACATCTGGTCTCAAAACTTATATTCACGGAGCTTCTGTCTACGCCCTGTTCCAAAAGCCACACCAATACGCTGAACAGATCCCCCTTACCCTTCTCATCTATCGGTAAGGAAATCAATTTATTTAGTTCAGACACACAAAAAAATGACCTCTTTCCGGTAATAAGATAATCCACATCCCATCCTGCTTCCATCAAAGTCTTCAGGTCTTTGTGTGAAATGATAACCTTCCCGAGCTCCAATTTACTAAACTGGCTTTGCGTTATACCCAATATGTCCCCTGCCTCCTCCTGGGTCATGTTTTTCTGCTGTCTGTATCGGACAAACCTTTGTAAAAATTTTTCATAACTATCACACATGAACTAATTCCCTCACGAAAATTATCTTTTGCAATACCATGAATAAATTTTACGGTATCGTGGTTTTCCCACTTTAGAGCTATATTTGACTATCTCCCAATATATGGCAATAATCAATACCATATACGGAAGCAATTGTGTCTGTTTTGTTTTTTGCCGGACAAAAGACGTAACTTCTATCTCTCTTTATTGCAAAAGATTAATCGATTGTACAAACAAACTGCATTTCTGCTCACCCATTATTCTAAGTCTCAGGGCATATTGCACTTTTCCTTTTTTCTGTTATAATGTAAAATTAAGTAACCATATGGAATTAATCCGTGGTACTGAAAAACGCTTAAAAATTTTTAGCGTCATAAAAATCCGGCTTAAAAACAAGGCGAGAACAGAGGAGACTTCCATGCATACGACGAAAAAAACCTGGCAATATGTACTGTATATTTGTATTCTTCTGGCAGCAATCTGTCTGCTGTTCCAATGGTACTCTACCACAAACAGCCGGCGAATTGAGAGACAAAATCTGAATTATGCCATGGATTCCGCCAAACAGATGTCCCAGCGGATCGAGAGTGAATTCAACAATGCTCTTCTGCGGCTACGCAATTATGCCTATCTGCTTGGAACCGACCAAAACGGTACAAAGATCACTTCCGAATTGCTGAAGGGAATGGAGGAAAATGCATCTTTTGACGCCATCCGTTTCACCAATGCCGACGGGCTTAACTTGGCCTCCAACGGTCAGACCAGCGACAGCCGGGACCGGGACTATTTCATCAACGGAATGCAGGGAAAAAGCGGCATGGATGTTGTCAGATCCAGAATGACGGATCAAATGATGACGGTATTTTATGCCCCCGTGGAATACGATGGTGAAATCATCGGTATGCTTTTGGGGCTGTACTTTGCGGAGGATTATCTTCGTGATCTGCTCACAGCCAACTATTTCGGAGAGCCGGTGGATGCCTTTTTGTGTACCCAGGACGGAAAGGTCATTGCAAGTTCCGGCTCTGAGAGCTCCGAGCAGTTTCTTCCTGACATTCTACATAAATCCGGCAGCATTGACGCCAAAACCGCCGATCTTGTCTGGGATGCATTCCAAAACAACTCCGGAGATACCGGTTTTGTCTGTGCCCCGGGCAGTTTGACCGACAACCTTTGCGTGCTGCATATACCCGACAGCGAATATATTCTGGTTCAGGCATTCCCTAAACGCGTTACTCAATCCATGCTCCAGGAAGCAAACCATGCCGGTATGGTTTTACAGGCAATTCTGATTTGTCTGTTTGTAGTTTATATTCTCGTCCTGCTGGTCCGCAGCCGGACACAGCGCAAGAGACTGGAAAAGCAGAATACACAGTTCGGCTATGTACTTGACGGCTTAAATACCCTCTTTTCCTCCCGATACCTTACGGTGGATTTGGAGTCCTCTACCTATTCTTATATGGCCGGGAACCGTCCCCTTAGCGAGAGCCTGGCAATGGAGGGCTCTTATGATGACGTCATGCGCATTCATGCACAGGATCTGATTGAGGATGAAGAGAAAGAGCGTTTCCGAAAGACCTTTGAAGCCGACTCCATCACAAAAATACTTTCCGGGCAGGATACCTTCACATATGAATGTCATACCATGCGGGACGGTAAAGAAAACTGGGAGCATCTGATCACCGTATGCCTTCAGCGAAAGAACGGGCAGGCTGTCCGTCTTTTGTTCGTCCGTCAAAATATTACGGAGTTAAAGCAGCGGGAGCTCCAAAGCCAGAAAGCTCTCTCCAATATGAACCGCAAGGAGCAGCAATACAGAATTGCCATTACCTCTACGGCCTTCTGTACCTTTGAATTCAACCTCACCAAAAACCTGATCGAACAGGATGTGACCCGCATCATAAACGGACAGCCGGTTTCCCTGTTGGATAAAATCGGGCTCAAAGCTCCCTGTCCGGCCTCCGTATGCTTTGAACGGTGGAAATCCTTTATCCTGGACGAATCCATAGACGAATATACCGCCGTAGTCAATTTAGATCAACTGCGCCGGCACTTTGAGCAGGGAGAAATGGAGGTTAATGTAGATTATTGGGGACAGGACGGAGCGGGCAACTCCATGTGTGTACGCCAGTCCTTCATTATGACCCGGGACGATTCCACAAAAGACATCATAGTTATGGTACTGTCCAAGGACATCACGGCCCAGGTTCAAAAGCAGCGGGAACAGACTCAGGTTCTGCAGGATGCGCTCATGCAGGCTCAGAGAGCCAACCAGGCGAAAACCACATTCCTCTCCAATATGTCCCATGACATCCGTACTCCTATGAATGCCATCATTGGTTTCACCACCATTGCGGTCAGCCATATTGACAACAGGGATCAGGTGAAGGACTGCCTGCAGAAAGTCCTTTCCTCCAGCAACCACCTTCTGAGCCTGATCAATGACATTCTGGATATGAGCCGTATTGAAAGCGGAAAGGTTCAGATCAAAGAGCAGGAATGTAATATTTCAGAGCTGACCCATAATCTGGTGAATATTATCCAGCCTCAGGTAAAGGCCAAGCAACTGGAACTGTTTATTGATACCTTCGATGTAAATAATGAGCATGTGATCGCCGATCCTCTGAAGCTGAGCCAGGTCTTTGTAAATCTGCTCAGCAACGCCGTCAAGTATACCCCGGCGGGAGGCATGGTAAGCTTCCGGATCAAGCAGGAAACCACTTTCCATCGAGGCTATGGAGACTATGTGTTCATTGTTAAGGACAACGGCATCGGTATGGCTTCTGATTTTGTGGAGCATATATTCGAACCCTTTGAACGGGAGGCAAGCACCACCAAAACCGGAATACAGGGTACGGGACTGGGTATGGCAATCACCAAAAATATTGTGGAGATGATGGGCGGAACCATCACTGTCCAGAGCCAAAAGGGTGCGGGCAGCGAATTCCGGGTAGAGCTGAGTCTGAAGCTCCAGGATATAGAAAAAAATGCCGCCCAAATCAAGGAATTGGAGGGACTTAGGGCTCTCGTGGTGGATGATGATTGTGATAGCTGCGAGAGCGTGACCCGTATGCTCAAGCAGATCGGATTACAGGCGGAATGGACCACCTCCGGCAAGGAAGCCGTTTACCGGGCCAAAGGCGCCCACAACGACGGGAACTCCTATCATACCTATATTATTGACTGGCAGATGCCGGAAATAAGCGGGATCGAGACCGCCAGGCGTATCCGCGCCGCCATCGGCCACGAGGCCCCCATTATTATCCTTACCGCCTACGACTGGACGGATATTGCCGATGAGGCCAAGGAGGCAGGAATTACCGCCTTTTGCGCCAAGCCCCTGTTTATGTCCGATTTGAAGTCTGCCCTGCTGGCCGCCAACAACCTGATTGAAAAAAAGGCCGAAAAGGTTTCCTGGACAGAGGCTGATTTTACCGGCAAACGTATCCTGCTTGTAGAAGATAATGAACTGAACAGGGAGATTGCCGAAGCGATTCTCGCAGAAACCGGCTTTACAGTGGAATCCGCTCCGGACGGCACCGACGCGGTGGATATGGTCAGCCGGTCAAAGGAATATTATTACGACGCCGTTCTTATGGACGTACAGATGCCGGTGATGGACGGCTATGAGGCTACCAGGACCATCCGCTCTCTCCCCAGACAGGATGTAAAAAGTCTCCCCATCATTGCCATGACGGCCAACGCTATGGAGGAAGACAAGGAAAATGCCCTGAAATGCGGCATGAACGCCCATATTTCCAAACCCCTTGATATTGATCTTTTCCTGAATGTTTTAGGCAAGTATTTAATGTGAGAAGGCGGTATCACAAATGAGTTAGTGCATATGATACAAGGTTATCGTCCCCTGTAAGGCAAATTTATAATTTTTTTACAGAAATTACAAATTTTTCCCTCGTAAATTCAGTGCAGATATGTTACTCTATAACTATAACAAAACGGGGTCAGACTCGTTAATCGTATTGGGAAAGGATACAAAACTATGAAGGACAAAATTTTGATTTCCGGATTTGCGGATGAAATCAGTTCCGATTTCGACGACCAGTTAAAGACGGTCACTGAATTGGGAATGCGCTATATCTCTCTGCGCTCCGCAGACGGAAAAGGAATCGCGGACTATTCTGTGGAAGAAATCCGCTCTCAGATTCTGCCGAGGCTTGAGAGCGCCGGGGTTAAAGTCTCTTCCATCGGTTCTCCCATCGGAAAAGTGGGGATTGAGGATGAAGAAGGCTTTGACAGACAGCTCGCCCAGTTAGATACGCTTTGCCAAATCTGTAAGGTGCTTGACTGCCGCTACATCCGTATGTTCAGCTTTTTCATCCCGGAGGGACAGGATCCCCAAAACTACCGGGATACGGTTTTGAGCAAACTGCAAAAATTCATTGATGTGGCTAAGAAATACGATGTCATCCTCATCCACGAAAACGAAAAAGAGATTTACGGGGACGTCGCAGCCCGCTGTCTGGATCTAATGAAAAGCTTAACGGATCCATGTTTCAAAAGCGCTTTTGACTTTGCCAATTTCGTGCAGTGCGGAGAGGATACCGAAACGTGCTGGGAGCTTTTGCATGAGTATGTAGCTTATATCCACATCAAGGACGCTGTTTCCACGGATAACGAAAATGTGGTCTGCGGAACCGGGGAGGGCAAAATCAGGGAGCTCTTGACAAGGGCAATCAGGGACGAGGGCTACGAAGGCTTTCTTACCCTGGAACCGCACCTGGTACTCTTCGACTCTCTCTCCTCTTTGGAGACTACAGCCGCCGAAAACATCATCAAGACCAACAAAGCCAAGGACGGTGCGGACGGATATACCATGCAGTACCGCGCTTTATGTGATATTCTTGACACGATCTGATCTGATACAAACCACATAAATACCTGAGTATCCCGGCCTGTACCTGCGCCCTGCACAGGCCTCGGAATCCCTCATAGCAATTGAAGGACAGGTTTACACAAAGCGGCGCAGAAAAGAGGTTTAAAATGGCTGACAAAATTCGCTTCGGACTCATCGGGATCGGCGCCCAGGGCGGCGCTTATGCCGGTTTTTTGACGGGAAATGCCGGATTCCCAGGAATGCCTGCACCGGAATGTCCTCCCCATTGTGCCCTCGGCGCACTCTGTGACATTGATCCCGCCAAGGAAGCTCTGTGCAAAGAAAAATATCCCGACTTTCCCTTCTTTACCGACTGGAAGGAAATGATTGCTTCCGGCAGTGTAGACGCCGTGATTACTACGGTGCCCCATTATCTTCATACGGAAATTGCGATTTACTGCCTGGAACACGGCATGCCTGTTCTGGTAGAAAAGCCTGCCGGCGTTTACTCCAAGGAAGTCCGTCTGATGAATGAATGCGCTGCCGCACATCCGGATGTTGCTTTCGGGATCATGTTCAACCAGAGAACCAATGTTTTGTATCAGAAGGTAAAAGCACTTGTGGAATCCGGAGAGCTTGGAAAGCTTCGCCGTACAAGCTGGATCATCAATTCCTGGTGGCGTCCCGACAGCTACTACCGTCAAAGCGACTGGCGTGCAACCTGGGGCGGCGAGGGCGGCGGCGTTTTGGTAAATCAGGCGCCTCACCAGCTTGATTTGTGGCAGTGGATCTGCGGAATCCCCAGCAAGGTTTACGCAAAATGCCTTTACGGCTGCCATAGAGATATTGTAGTCGAGAATGATGTAACTGTTGTTACAGAATATCCGGGCGGCGCTACAGGAACCTTCATTACCTGTACCCATGACCCGATCGGAACCGACCGTCTTGAAATCGACTTGGATAACGGCAAAATCGTGGTAGAGGACAGCAAAAAGGCCACTGTATACCGGCTGAACAAGTCCGAGGATGAGATGAACGCTACCATGAGCATGATGGATGTTTCCAGGCTGGTATCCGGCAACAGCGCAGGAGGCGGGCTCTTCACCCTGGAATCCTTTGAAAATACCGACGGATGGGGCAAACAGCACACCACCGTGATGGAGAATTTTGCACAGCATGTTCTGGAGAAAACCCCCCTTCTGGCTCCCGGCTCGGACGGTATTAACGGCGTAAATCTGGCAAATGCGATCCTCCTCTCCTCCTGGCTCGGCAAAGAGGTTGAGCTTCCGGTAGACGAAGATCTCTATCTGGCAGAGCTGAACAAAAAGATTGCGGAAGAAGGGAAATTCCCTACAAGATAAAAAGATGTCAATTTGAAAGGAATCCATATGAAAAAAGCAGCTATTATCGGAATGGGTGTGATCTACTCCATCCATCTTGCCGCCATCCAAAGTAATCCGAATATCACTCTGGTGGCCGTCTGTGATACGGACGAAAGCAGGAAAAGCACAGCCCCTGCAGGTGTCCCCTTTTATACTGATTACAAAACAATGATCATTGAGACAAAGCCGGATGTAGTTCACATCTGTCTGCCCCACTATCTGCACGTACCTGTTGCACAGGAAGCGGCAAATCTGGGTGTCCATGTGTTCTGTGAAAAGCCAATGGCATTAAACGCAAAGGAGGGGGCTGAGTTCGTGGAGTTCGAAGCTGCTCATCCAAATATCCATATGGGTATTTGTCTGCAGAACCGTTTTAACGAGTCTGTAGAAATGCTTAAGAGTATTATCGACAGCAAAGAATTCGGCGCCGTGACAGGCCTGCGGGGAACGGTTCCCTGGTATCGCGAAAAGGAATACTATGAAGTACAGCCCTGGCGCGGCAAATGGGACACGGCCGGAGGCGGATGCATGATAAACCAGGCCGTACATACGCTGGATCTGATGTACCATTTAGGCGGAGAAATCAAACAATTAAAGGCATCTGTGGCACAGCTTCTTGACTACGGCATTGAGGTGGAGGATACGGTAGCCGCCTCCCTGACCTTTACAAACGGCGCCCGGGGGATGTTCCTTGCCACCATTGCCAATTATACCAATGAAAGCGTGCAGCTCTCTGTCCAGCTTGAAAAGGCTGCCTTCCTGATCATGGACAATACCCTTTTCCGCATTCAGGAAGACGGAACCAAAAAGGTATTATGTGAGGACGCAAAGCTTCCCGGCACCAAATTTTATTATGGGGCAAGCCACAGCAAATTAATTAATCTGTTCTACGATGCATTGGAGAAAAACAGCCAAGATTATCTGCATGTGCATGAGGCGCTGATGAGCATCCGCTTAATCGACGCCATCCAAAAATCCGGAAAAAGCGGAGAAGCTGTGTCTCCCTAGCCCCTCTCCTTACGGCAGTCTGAAACGAGACACACCTGCGCCGCCTTGCGGCGCACCATAAAACTCAACAGAAAGGTATGATACATATTATGAAAAAAGGATTAATCGGTATTCAGATGAGTACCATCAAGAAAAAAGTAGATGAATTAGGCGCTTATGAAACCTTAAAGGCCTGCGCGGAAATGGGCTATCACTGTATGGAGGTCAGCCAGATTCCCATGACTGCTGAAAATGTATCCGGCATGAGAAAGGCATGTGACGAATTCGGGATCAAAATCGCCGCAAACACAGCCGCTTTAGAGCCTTCGGCTCCCGGAATGCCCGGAGAATACCTGACCACACATTTCGACAAGATCGTGGAGGACTGTAAAGCCCTGAACACCGATATGCTCCGCATCGGTATGCTTCCCGTTACCTGCATGGGAAGCCGCGAGAAAGCCCTTGATTTTGTAAAGAAGGCCGACGAAATGGCCGAGCGCCTCGGCGAGCACGGAATCGACCTGTACTATCACAATCATCATGTGGAATTTGTGAAATACGACGGACAGTACCTGCTCGACATCATCAAGGACAATACCAAAAAAATGGGATTTGAGCTGGATATTCACTGGATTCACAGAGGGGGCGAAAACCCTGTTACCTTTATTAACCAGTATGCCGGACGCATCCGTCTTCTGCATCTGAAGGATTACCGCATTGCCCACATCGAGGCTCCCAAGGAAGGGGAGGACATGAAGAAATTCTTCGGCAATTTCTTCAATCTCATCGAATTTGCAGAGGTAGGCGAAGGAAACCTTCCTGTCAAAGAATGTATTGAAGCCGGTCTTGCAGGCGGTAGCGAGTACTTCCTGATCGAGCAGGACGATACTTACGGCAGAGATCCCTTTGAGAGCTTAAAGATCAGCCGTGACAACCTCTTTAAGCTTGGATATAAGGATTGGTTCGAACTGTAATATTTAAAAAATTTGTGCTGCAAAATTCACTTTATGGACAGCCAGGGCTGAAAAATGCATTTATCACACTTTTCAGCCCTGGCTGTCATATCTGTCTCACCGACTCGCTATAATCTTATCAATCAGCCCAAATTCCAGGGCTTCCTCTGCGGATAAATAATGATCCCTTTCTGTGGCGGCCTCTATCTCCTCCACTGTCCTTTTTGTATTTTCCGCCAGTATCCGGTTTAATCTCCTTTTGCTATGCTGAATATGCTCCGAAAGAATTTTGATGTCTGTAGCCTGCCCCCTGATTCCATTTCCATGAATCGCCGGCTGATGTATCATAATTTCCGCGTTCGGTAAGGCCATGCGCTTGCCTTTGGCTCCCCCCGCAAGCAGGAAGGCTCCGAAGCTTGCAGCCAGCCCCATACATATGGTGGAAACATCACATTTAATGTACTGTATGGTATCATAAACGGCAAGGCCCGCCGATATGCTGCCGCCCGGACTGTTGATATAAAACCAGATGTCTTTTTCCGGATCCTGCGCTTCCAAAAAGAGCATCTGCGCAATGATCAGCCTTGCCGACTCATCACTGACCTCTTCTCCCAGAAATATAATCCGCTCTGAAAGGAGCCTAGAATAAATGTCATAGCTCCGCTCCCCTGCGCCTGTCTGCTCAACCACATATGGTACGAAGCTCATGCTGCCATCCTCCCCCTTATCACTCCCAATGAAAAAGCGGCGTATTTCATTCTCATCCCCATGCGTATTCTGCCCTGCTTCGGAGTAAATATCCCAATCCGCCTGTATTCCTGGGGGGCGGCGTCATATACACAGCGAAAGGCCCGGGTAAAGGCCTGCTGGGAGCCATAGCCCGCCTCAAAGGCAATCAAATGCCCTTGCCATGTAAAACTTTGAATAGTTAAGCTCCCCTGCTATTTTCTCTAAGGACAAATCCTGGGTTAAATTCTTTTCTATATACAAAAGTATTCTTTCCGTTATTGCCATCTCCGCCATATGCCGATGCCCCTTTCTGTTTTGGCATATTGTAGCATACTCTTTTTGGCTTGTCTTAATAAAAATTGCCCTTTTTACCCCTATTTTTCAGACACGCACACATACTCCCCCATCCACTGCAAGACTTCGTTTTCAAAGGGAAAAACCTCATCCTCCGGAGCCGGCAACTCTCCGTAAATCTCTTTTGTCTGTGTGGACAAATATCCTGTCTGCCTGCAAATCTCCTTCCACTCCTGAATATCAAACAGCTTCTTATATACAAAATAATCATCAATCGACCTGTATAAGCGTTCCCATTTCTTCGTATTTTCCGAATTATGATCCCCTACCACACAGATGCCGTAAACCGCATGGCCGCCCGGCTTCAGCACCCGGTATGCCTCCCGGAAGCCGTCCAGCATTTTTGAGTTCATACTCTCAAACCCTCCATAGGAAACTACCATATCTATACAGCCATCCTCAATCGGCAGCCTGGCGCAGTCGCAGGCAAGACACACAATATCCACATAGGGATTGACCCTTTCCTCGCTGAAATACCGCTTGTTATATTTAAGGACACGATGGGAGAGATCCGTCAGGATCACAAGACACGGCCAGTTAATCCTTTGCAGATCGTATACCATTCCATTGCAGGTGCCGCAGGCAATGTCCAAGATAACGCGGGGCCGCAGTCTCTTTATGGCCTGCCAGCGCACCTCGAGGCACGGAACCGTCCCCATCTGATAACGGGGGTTTCCCGGATAATAATGCTGCAGAAGATAGTCCTGATAATTTTTTAAAAATAAGGACCACATATCTCCCTGGATTTCACGCGTTCCAAAATACACAACCCCGTCTGTTACATGATAACAATGCTTGTTTTTGCATTCAAAATAGATTTTGTCCTCCTCCATATTTTTGAGCAAAATCTTTTCCCCGCATTCCGGGCACTGCAGCACCCCTGCAATGCGGCGCAGTCCCGGTTCCGTATTGCCCATCATCTCTCCCAAAGCCTTTGAAAAATAGGGCGCGGTCTCCCGCAACGTGCTCTCTGCCAGAACTCCCGCGGGGATGGAGACCGTCTTTTCTATCATCTCTCTTTTTCTTCGGATCCCTGCGGCCAGAGACAATTCCAGATTTCCCTCCGCCATCTCTCTGGCAATATTATACAGCTCCGTATCCGAACAGTAGGGCGCAAAGCTCAAAAGCACCTTTCGCCTTTCGGTCTCGGGAACAAGGGCAGACACATTGGACGCAAGCCCATTTCCTACGCTTTTTTGGGTAAATGCCAAATCTCCTTCCACAATACTGTCGATTGTCATATCAAACAGCCACGCCAGCTCGCAAAACAGGTCTATGTCCGGCAGATTCCTGCCGCTTTCCCATTTCGAGACAGCCTGGGCGCTGACCCCCAGCCTCTCGGCAAGGGCCGTCTGGGACAGGCCTGCCTTCTTGCGCAAAGCCGCTATGCGGATACCGATCTGTTCACGGTCAATCATAAAAAACACCTTCCTTTCACTGCATTCAGCTCATTACAAGAGTATTATAGCTTTGGGACAAAGGCGCTTACAATGACGCAAAAGTTGATATTTTGTATTTTATGTTCAACCGCCGATTTTCTGATCAAAACCTCTTACGGCAAAAGCTCAAAGCTCATCCCAAATCTGTAAGAGCCCTGCAGATTTGCTCCACATCATAGCTCCCTAGCCTCTGCTGCGCTTCGATCACCTTCCGGACCTCTCCGATCTCCTCTTCCAGTTCCTCGGCGATCACGGCTTCCGGCTTATTCTTGCGAAGCTTGATACAAACAGCCTTTACCAACCTCTCCAGACTTCCTTCGATTTTCCCTTCCAATCTTCCTTCTAGTTTTCCTTCTAATTTCATATCCGCGAATGCCTTACACATATCATATTTCTTTTCCCCATCGATCATCACCAGATTTTCCTCCTTAATCCTGACCTTTGCCACTGCCTCCAGCAGCTCTCTTGTATCGCTGTCCATTCTGCCGTAGGCCTCTTTATTTTCTTCCATCACTCTTCTGAGCTTTTCCTTGTCTTTGCCATAGCGTATCACTTCAAATAACTGACGCAGTCCGGTATGATACTCATCAAAGGTATCATGCTCATGGCAGTCGTACAGGTTCAGCCTGTAATTCGAAACAAATCCTCTCAGATCATCATCTATTTCAAGCAGGTCGTGCAGGCATCTTGCGCCATTCCATGTATGCTCCGGGCCGTAATATACCACTAAGCTGATAACCGGCAGAAATTTTTCATCCCTGGTCATTCCGGAGAGAAATTCATCCGTTCCGCCTCTCAGATCGTGCTCTCTTTCATGCCTTGCTTTCTTCTGCTTCCACTGCTTATGATAGCTCAGGCTCTCCAGCAGCATATTCCGCAGCACCATATGATAATCCACATAAGACTGATTTTCCCATTTCCGGATCCTCCCTTATTTTTTTGATGTATGGATAGTTGACGCTGCGCGCCGCCTATTGGTTCATATAAGGGAGCCGATAAGAATAGATGATTTGATACAGACGTGATCTATCAGAACTTCAGATTCCCAGATATGTTTGAAATTATATTAACATAAATTCCATTATATTGCAATTTTTTTGTGCGGAAATTACTTTTTATGAAATTACTTTCCATATCCATAGCCAGAGAACGCCCGGACAGGTGTAAAGTCCTGCGTCGCCGCGCTTTCGCTCCACAAAAACGCAACAGACGCTAAGCTCGAAAGTACCTCGCTAAGCGCCGGCGTTTTTGAAGGGGCTCCTTTAGCTTCGCACACACCACGCCTCAGCTCAGCGCCGTCACCAGTAAGGCATACCGCTCCGTCTCATTCTTTATGTCTTCCTTAGATACTCCGTAATAGAGGTAGATATTTCTGGATAACCGGTTTAACTGCCTCTTCCTTTTGGGATTACCGCTCCAGGATACGCCCATCTGCTCCCAGATGGTTTCGATCCCTGTCTGCACCCTGCCGCCCCTGGAATCTCTGATCTCGTAGATATGAAAATCCATGGGAAAAGCATCTTCCGAAATTTCCTCCGCCCTGCGGCTTCGCTGCTCACACTTCTTCAGCATTTCCTGCAGCGCTTTTTTGTACTCTTCTTCGGAAAAATCTTCTTTCCCGGAAAATTTCTCCCCCGGAAACCTGATCTGCGCCAAATCTCCCAATAATTCCGGGCGGTAACGCATGATCAAGGCTTCCTTCATGGACTTTCTCTGCTCCTGATAAGTGCGGGAGTTTTTTGAAAGCTCCCTGGCCCCGTATTCTCTTTTCAAAAACCTGGCCAATTCTTCCAGCGTATGAGGATTGGCTTTAATTTTCTTTTTGACTCTTTGTCTCTTTTTTTCGTAACAATATCCTCTGATACGCTCTTTCAGCTTTCGTTTGCCTTTATTGCCGATCAGAAAAATGCTCGTGGGCCCGTCTGCGCCGCCTATAACAGATACGCTCTGTACTCTTTTTCCCATATCAGTGTCCTTCTTTCTTATATCCTATATCGGATAAGGCGAACTGCGTCAACAGCTCTTTCCCCCGGAAAAATTTCTTTGAGGAAATTTCCCAGAGGAAATTAAAGTTTTTCTGGTTATTTTATTATTATTTTGAAGGAAACCTTCACCACAAACAGATCCGCATCTGTCTCCCAGGAAAATTCCCCGCCGCAGGCCTCGGTAAAGCTCTGGGCGATGGACAGGCCGAGGCCGCTGCCGCCGTCCGTGCGGCTCTGGTCTCCTCTGGCAAAACGCTCTGCAAAATCTTTCTTTTTATCCAGCTCCATCAAAGAAGCATTCTTCACGCTGGCAACCGCCATTGTGCCGTCTGTTTTTAACGTCACATACACTCTTGAACCCGCCAGGGAATACTGGATGGCATTTTGGAACAGGTTCTGAAACACCCGGTACATCCGCTGGCCGTCAGCCAGGATCATCACAGGCGTCTGGGGCAGCTCCGTGCGGAAGGATACCGCACTGCCCTCGATCTGCTCCTGCATATCCGCCAGGGTCTGGCACAGAAGCTTTCCGAAATCCAGCTCCTCCATATGCATGGGCAGCTCGCCACTGGCCGCCTTGCTCACCGCAAAGACATCCTGCACCATGTTTTTCAGTCTCTGGGATTTTTCATCCAGAATCTTCACATAATCCTTTACATGCTCCGGCAGATCTTCCTCCTGCTTCAGAAACTGTACATAGCTGATGATAGAGGTAAGGGGGGTCTTAATATCATGGGACACATTGGCGATCAGCTCCACCTTCATTTTCTGGCTCTTCATCTGCTCCTCCACCGCTGCCTCCATGCCGTGACGTATATCCTCCAGTTGCGCCATCACCAGTTCCAGGTCATGCCCTGCGAAATCCCCCTCCATAGCCCTGTAATTGCCGTTTTGGATTTCACCGATCCAGCCGGAAACCGCTTCCATATCCCTGGCGGTCTCCAGATTTTTCCTGGCGATAAGGTATGCCAGAAAAAGAAGACCCGCGGTACACAAAAATGCCAGAAGCACAAGAGCTATGGTACTTCTGTACCCGCTTGTCCACTGGATGGCCATCAACAGCATCACAAAAACATACACCGCCACGGCGGCAAACAGCCCCCGGTTTCGGCAGGCCATTTTCTTAGCCAGCGGCCAGCTTATACTTTTTGCCGAAAACGTCCTGTAAAGCTTTCCTGCAAGGCTGCACCTCCACACTTCCCTGTTATGCCTTAAATCATTCCAGCTCAGCCAGATTCCCCAGAACAGCAGAACCCAGGCAAAGGGATGGGCGTTCCCTATTATCTCCCTGCCGTATATCATCAGGCTTTCAGAGCCATATTCATAATAGCAGGCCTCTCTAAGCTCCTGCCACCAGCCGTATTGCTGATTACTGCTTTTGATGATAAAAAATACAACATACAATAATCCTGCAATCAAAAGCGCCTTACATTCCACCCATATTCCGGCCTGGAAAAGGGCGATTTTGGCTGCCGCCTCCCTCCTGCCTTTTCTGCCCAGAAACGCCAGAAGCAGCAAAAGCAATCCGACGGCAAGATAACCCAGCTCCTGCTTTAAAAGCTGTTGATTCATCTGACAGTTATAGTTCATCCAGTACAGGGAATTATCATACTCGATAGAACCCCCGTTTCCATAGCTTGCGTCCATATACAGCACTGGCTCCTGGGCGGCGGCAAGGAAGACCCTGGCCTTTTTCAAGCTCTCGTCCGCCGGGAAATTCAGGTAGCCGGGAACATACCAGTCCCCCTTTTCGCCTGTCTCCTCCCATGAATTTTCTTCCCGGTAATAGCCGTCCCCATAAACGTCCAGCTCTTTTCCGTCCTTGACAATCCTGACCTTTTCCCCGTCAAAATACAGGAGGAAATTGTAGCCATTGGGCGCAGTCATTTTGCCGTCCGGGGTCAGAAGCCGGGAATTGGAATACAGCGTCTTTCCGTCATAGGAAATGGTATAAAGCAGATTCTTATCCCCCTTTAACCTGTCATGGTACTTCTGGGCGGTTTTCTTTTTTTCCTCATCGGAGGGCTCATTTCTTCTGTAGCCCTGAGAAATCCCCATCTCATTTTGATAGGTCTCGATCTCCTCCCGGAGGGCTTCCATCTCCTCCTGATAAGACTCCATCCCCTGACGGTAATTCTCCGCCTCGTCATGGGCATTCTCTTCCCGAATCCTTTCCCACTCCTGCTCCATCTCTTCATAGGTATCCGTCATTTCATCATAGGTACCGCGCATTGCCTCCAGATTGTCCTGGTAAGCCTGCCAGTCGTCAGTTAAGACCTCCTCTGACAATGTCCCGCCGCCATAACTGCTGTAATAATAGCCATCCCAATATACATCCCCGTCATAGCTCCATGAACATTCAAGATCGCCGCCCACAGCCATGGTCAGAAAGCTCCAGAAGCGTCCTGTGATATAGTCCTGGAATCTGTAATTTTGCTGATAATCTCCCTCAAAGAGCTTCTCTGTCTGCCAGAGCCGCACTCCTGCGGGCTTATCCTTAAGGATCCCTGCCAGGCTCCCCATAGTCAGGCTCATGCCCAGAACAAAAATCATAAAACTAATTGCATTTTTCCTGTTTCTCCATTTTGTATCCAATGCCCCACACCACCTTTATATATTCTGGCTCCTTCGGATTCAGCTCCAGCTTTTCGCGGATGCGCCGGATATGCACCATGACCGTGTTTTCCGATGCAAAGACCTCTTCCTCCCACACACGGCGGTAAATCTCCTCTGCCGGAAACACCCGTCCTAAGTTGCGCATGAACAGATCCACGATTTTTGTCTCCGTGGCGGTGAGCCTTACTGCCTCCCCGTCGGCATAGAGGACTCTTTCCTCCGTCTTATAGATGAGGCGCCCGTTTCGGATTTCACTGGCCCTGCCGCTGCTGTGAATGTCCCCCAGGCTGGTATATCTGCGCAGATGGCTCTTTACCCGGGCCGCCAGCTCCTGGGAATTATAGGGTTTGGCCACATAATCGTCCGCCCCCATAGACAATCCCAGCACCTTGTCGCTGTCCTCGCTCTTTGCGCTCAAAACAATGACGGGAATATTCTTCTTTTCCCTGATGCGCATCAGGGCGGAAAGGCCGTCAAGCCTTGGCATCATCACGTCAATGAGCACCAGGCTCACCGGATGGGCGGAAAGAATATCCAGGGCCTGCAGCCCGTCATAGGCCTTCAGCACTTTGTATCCCTCTCCTTCCAGTAAAATACCAATGGCCTTTACGATCTCCCTGTCGTCATCCACTACCAGTACACTCTCTCCCATGCCCTAAGCCTTCCTTTCTGTCACCGCTTCCTCTGCTCTTTTTATGATCCGGTAATTGATCTGCCGCTAAAGCTTTCTCCTTGAGCTGTTACCAGCTTATCATTGGTTTATTACAAAATTCCCGGGGTGTTTCTTACAAGTTTCTTACAATATGTTTATAGGAAGAAAAGAGCCTCTTCGAGCTCTACACCACTTTTTTCAAACCTCATATAATATATTAAACCTCACAGGAGTCTTCCTACGTTGAATAATCAAATTACACCCAGAATTGATTTCACAGAGCTGCTTTCGCAAAACAGCCCGGACGCCGCCGCATGGATAAACGGAAATGCACAGAACCCCGGGCTAAGCGGCATGGTCAAATTTTACCGCACCATTTACGGCGGCGTGCTAATAGAGGCGGAAATCTTTGGTCTTCCAAACGCCGGCCTTCCGGGCTCAAGTAATTTCTATGCCATGCACATACATGAATCCGGGGATTGCAATGATGATTTTGACCACACCGGAATGCATTATAACCCCAAAGGCGCAGACCACCCGAATCATGCAGGTGACATGCCACCTCTTCTGGGCAGTCAGGGGTATGCTTACAGTGTTTTCTATGACAAAAGATTCACGGTCGGGGAAATCATTGGCAGAGCGGTAATCATACATGAAAAACCCGATGACTTTACCTCACAGCCATCGGGAAACGCAGGCGCAAAAATAGGCTGCGGAGAAATCAAAGTCCTGCGCCCCTCTCCGAAAACCATGCCTTCATTGCAGTGAGCACGCTGACCAGCTCTTCTTCAGATATAATATAGGGAACCATGGCATACATGCAGTTTAAGAAGGGACGGCTGAACACTCCGCGCTCAAAGGCAAACTGCTGATACCCTTTTAAAATACCCGCATCCCTCACCTCCACGCAGACGCATCCGCCCATGATCCGCACTTCCTTTACCCCGGGAGCGCTAAAACCCTCCAGCTCCCGCCTTGTGACGGCCTCAATGCGGCGGATTTTGGCCATGTAATCCTCCTTTTCAAAAATCTCTATGGATTTCAGCGCCACACTGCAGGCCAGGGCATTTCCCATAAAGGTAGGGCCGTGCATCAAAGCCCTGGCAGGATCGTCACCGTAAAAGCCTTCATACACCTTATGATTTGCTACCGTAACCGCATGACCGATATAGCCGCCTGTCAGGGCCTTTCCAAGGACCAGGATGTCCGGCAGCACCAGATCCGCCACAAAACGGTTTCCGGTACGCCCGAACCCTGTGGCTACCTCGTCAAAAATCAGCAGAACCCCATATTGATCGCAAAGCTGCCTTGCCCGGATCAGAAAGGAAATATCATACATGCGCATCCCTCCCGCCCCCTGCAGCAGAGGCTCTACAATAAAGCAGTTCAGCTCCTTATGGTATCGCTCGAAGGCCTCCTCCAGGGCCGGAATTTCCGTGGGGATATGGATCACGTTTTTCTTCTCGCCATAGGCCTCCAAGATAAAATGATAATCCTCATCATCTCCCACCTCCATGGTCTTGAAGGTGTCCCCGTGATAGGCATGGGTTAAGGAAAGCACCTTAATCCGTTTCCTGTCGCCTTGGTTTACATAGTACTGCAGGGCCATTTTCAGGGCGACCTCCACCGCCACGCTTCCGGAATCCGAAAAAAAGCTGTAATCCAGATCCCCGGGCAAAAATTCCTGAAGCTTATCGGAGAGCCTTTGTACCGGCTCATGGGTCAGCCCTCCCAGCATCACATGGGCAAAATTGTCGGCCTGGGACTTAATTGCATTCGTCAGTACCGGATGCTTATATCCGTGTATGACGCTCCACCAGGAGGAAACCGAGTCGATCATTTCCCGCTCCGGCGTCTTTAGCCAGACTCCCTCTGCATCTATGATCTTATAAGGAGCCTTCATTGTTTTCATTTGCTGATATGGATACCAGATCATTTTTTACCTCATTTCTGCACGGCTTATATTATGATTCGGGCCTGCGGATCCGCGCGGACACAAACCCTCTCTAGTCATATAACGAAATCAGACTTTCGATCTCCATATTGAGTCCCCCTGCGCCGTCCTCTACACAGGCCAGTACAGGCAGTCCCGTCCTGTACTCGCACATCCGCAGATTGTCCTCCTCCATCTCATTTCCGGGATGAAAACGGTTAAATAAAATCCCCTTTACCGGAAGATTTTTCAGACGCATATACTCCGCGGTGAGAACCACGCTGTTGATGGTTCCAAGCCCCGCGTCCGCCACAATCAGGCTGGAAAGTCCCAGCTCCCTGATCACATCCTCCAGCCAGATCTCCTTCTCATCAAAGCAGATCGGACACAAAATTCCGCCGCTTCCCTCCATGGTGACAAAATCGTACCTGCGGCAGACTGCCTCGAATCCCGCTTTCACCACTTCCATGACCACCGGATTCCCCTCTGTCCTGGAAGCAAGATGGGGGGATACCGCTCTCTCATAGACGTAAGGGCACATCTCCTCAAGGGGCTGGGTGATCCCCGAGAGCTTCTTTACATAAAGCGCATCCCCCGGGACCAGCTCCTTGCGGGACGTGCGCTCGTTACCGCTCATCGCCGCCTTATAGTAGGCGGCGTTTAAGCCGTTATCTTTTAATTTTTTCACAATCAGGCCTGTAACGAAGGTTTTCCCTACGTCTGTCCCTGTTCCCGTAATAAAAATCTTCTTAGCCATTACAGCGCTTCACCTCGAATCCCAATGTATGTAAGAGCTCCATATCCGTCTCCACCGTAATACCGGCGGTGGTCAGCATATCCCCTGAGATCGCCGCATTAGCTCCGCTCAGAAAGCAGGCCTCTCCCTTATCGCCGACCAGCCCCCTTCCTCCTGCCAGGCGGATGGATGCGTCTGGCAGTAAAAAACGGAAAAGGGCCACACACCTGCAGGCCTCCTCATTAGTCAGCGGCTTTCTTTTTTCGTAGGGCGTACCGGGAATGGGATTTAAAAGATTCACCGGAAAGGACTTTACACCCAGCTCTCTGGCCGTAAGCGCCATGTCAATCCGATCCTCAACGGTTTCCCCAAGTCCCAGAATACCGCCTGAGCAGATGGACAGCCCCGCTCTTTTGGCGGCATTCAGGGTCTGAATTTTTTCCTCATAGGAATGAGTGGTACATATCTGCGGAAAATATCCTGCGGAGGATTCCAGATTGCAGTGTACCCGCGAGGCGCCTGCCTCCCTGATTTTGCGAAACTCCTCTTCCCCCAGCAGGCCGAAGGAAACGCATACCTCTATGGAGGTTTCCTCTTTGATCCTCCTGATACTTTCGCACGCCTGCTCAATCTCCTGATCGGAAAGACGCTTCCCTGAGGTCACTATGGAATAACGCAGCACCCCCTGCCGTTCATTGTGCTTTGCCCCCTCCAGCAATTTCTCCCCAGGCAGCAAGGGATAAGTCTGCTCGCAGGCGGTCTGATAATGGGCGCTCTGGGCACAATATTTGCAGTCCTCTGAGCATCTTCCGCATTTTCCGTTGACAATCGTACACAGATCAAATCCGTCGCCGCACATCCTTCTTCGTATTTCATCCGCCGCCTCCCGAAGCCGGGAAAGGGGCGATGCCCAAAGCTGCAAGGCCTCCTCACGCTCTATCTGCTCTCCTCTTAAAACCTTGTCCTTCATTTCATCCACAAAGCTCATATTTTTCTCTCCTTAACGTCCTTCTTATGGCTTCCTCTTCTACATTCTGCCGATCACGGGTTTGATGCGCTTTGCCAGAACCGCCGCCACAAAGCACAGACAAATGTCCCCCGGAACCGCCAGCAAAAAGCAGTACAAAAATAAGGGCCACACACCGATGGGGGTATTTATGACAAAATTACAGATTACATAATAGTATATCATACCCACTCCATAAACAATAGCAAGTCCTGTAAAATTCGCTGCCAGGATTCTCCCAAAGGTCAGGCCCTGCGATTTTTCCGTCATTTTGCCGGTCACATAGCTTCCCAGGATAAATCCAATAATATAACCGAAGCTGGGTTTGAGAATATACCAGAATCCCCCTCCCTCCGCAAAGACGGGAAGCCCCGCAAGCCCTAAAACCGCATAGAGCCCCACGCTGACCGCCCCCAGCTTTCCGCCCAGAAAAAGGCCTGCCAGCATGGTAAAAAGGAACTGCAGGGTAAAAGGAACCACCGGAACCGGTATCCTGATAAAGGCTCCCACTGCCGTCAACGCCGTAAACAAGCTGCACATAGCCATTTTTTGAATTTTACTCTTCTGCTTCATTTTTATCCTCCGTTTCTCAGGTCTCATGTAATCATACGCCGTATTCTAAATTACCAAATGAGCCCTCGAATGTCAACCTTTTAAATAATTTAGTTTACATTTAATATACTTGCGGTTAAATCGGTATAACGATATAATAGGAAGTAATTCAAAAGAAAGCGCGGACAGGACATTTTATGAAGCATACACCCTTATCAAACTCAGATCTTTCCATGGGCAGAGAGCGCCGCAGACTGCCCTTTGGCTCAATGACGGACAAGAGCATGCTGATGACCATCCTTGCTCTTGCATGGCCTACCATGCTGGAGCAGTTTATGCAGACGGCTGTCCAGTATATCGACACGGCGATGGTGGGTACCCTGGGAACGCAGGCAACGGCCGCAGTAGGCTCCACCGCAACGGTCAACTGGCTCATCGGCAGCACCATTTCCGCGGTGGGCGTGGGATTTCTCTCCTACATAGCAAAGGCCCAGGGGGCAAATCAGCAAAAATCCGCCAGGCGGGCTGTCTCACAGGCCGTTTTAATCACGGTTATTCTGGGCATTTTCTTTACCATAGTCACCACCTCTTTAAGCGGTCTGGTGCCTGTGTGGATGCAGGTGGAGCCGGCCATCCGGGCCATGTCCTCCAAGTATTTCCTGATTTTGTATCTGCCCATGCTGCCCCGGGCTGCCAGCATCATTTTCGGCACCGTACTGCGCTCGGCAGGGGATACCAAATCGCCTATGAAAATAGGTGTTTTTGTCAACCTGATCAATGTAGCGCTGAATTTTCTCCTCATCTATCCGGTCCGGGAAATCTCCTTCCTTTCCCTGGATTTTACACTCTGGGGCGCAGGACTTGGAGTGATCGGAGCCGCCATCGCCAGCGCCGCCGCATTCACCGCAGGCGGCATCTGTATCACCTTTGTGCTGTGGAGGCATCCGCGCATCTCTCCCCGGGGAGAAAGGTTCCTTCCCGATCTGCAGATTCTGCGTCCCTGTATGAGGGTTGCCCTTCCCAACATGCTCCAGCGATTCGGCACCTCCCTTGGGTATGTGGCTTTTGCCGCCATGATCAATTCCCTGGGGGAGGACTCCACCGCCGCACACACCATTGCCAATACCGTGGAATCCGCCTTTTATATTCCAGGCTTTGGGATGCAGACGGCAGCCGCCACCCTGGCGGGAAACGCTTACGGCGCCAACGATTGCAGGCGGATGAAAAGCCTGGCCTCCATGTTTATTCCCCTGGAAATCCTTCTGATGATTTTCTCCGGCGCCTGTCTCTTTTTGAGCGCGCCTGCTCTGATGGGAATCTTTTCAGCCAACGACACCGTCATTGGGCTGGGCTCGACGGTACTGCGCATGGTTGCGGTTTCCGAGCCCTTTTACGGTTTTTCCATTATTATCGAGGGCTTTATGATGGGTGTCGGCAGAACAAAGACTCCTTTTGTCTACAATATTATCGGCATGTGGATGGTGCGGATCGCGGGTACGTTTTTGTGTACTCAGCTTCTGGGCCTTAATCTGATTTCGGCCTGGGCCTGTATGATCGCCCACAACCTGCTTTTGTTCGTATTGTTTTTGATCTGCTACCTGCGGGGAGTCTGGAATCCGCTGGAACAAAAACCGGAGCACGCTTAAAGCTTCTTCTCCCAAACCGTTTCCTTTCAAAGCTTTGCAGGTCTGTCTCCTCTTTACTGTATAAATTGCTACTATTTGCGGAAAATCTTGGGTCAGGTGTGCCATTGACAATCAGAAATCTTACTCATAAAATATTGATGGATGGCTGGGTATTTCTGCCAATCTATTATATCTAACTATCAGGGGGTAAGATAAGATGAAAAGCATTCGTGCAAAAATAACTGTATGTCTCATTCTGACCGTTTTGACGGCGCTGATTGCCGTGGGTCTCTCCAGTATTATTCCAAATTACAAAAGTACCATAGCTACCGTGGACTACATGATGAGCGAAACCGCCGTTCTGGCGGCGGAACGCGTGGAACAGGAACTGATGGCTTACAAAAATGTCGCGGCGGATACAGGCTGTATTCCGCAGCTTACGGATCCCAGTGTATCCGTCGATGTTAAGAAATCCATCATTGACGAGCGCTCCGCCATGCATAATTTTCAGCGGGGAAATATCATCGGCGCAGACGGCATCAGTATCTTTGACGGCAAAGACTATTCTGACCGCGAGTATGTACAGCAGGCCATGCAGGGCAATGTCTATGTGTCGGAGCCTCTGATCAGCAAAGTCACCGGCAATTTGTCCATCATGGTGGCCGCGCCGCTCTATGCAGAGGGAATTTACGGTTCCGATATTGTGGGGGTTGTATACTATGTTCCCCACGAAACCTTCCTAAACGACATCGTATCCTCCATCCAGATCGGAGAAAACAGCAGAGCCTATATGATCAACAAAGCGGGCGATACCATTGCCGATATAACGCTTGAAACCATTACGGTTCAGAATATTGAGGCCCAGGCCCAAAATGACCCCTCCCTAAAGGAGCTGGCCAAAATCCACGAGGCCATGCGCCAGGGCCAAAACGGCTTCGGAAGCTATGAAACCCCTGAGGGCGGTATGTTCCTGGCCTATGCACCTGTAAAGGACACCGACGGCTGGAGCATTGCGGTAAGCGCGCCTCAGCTTAATTATCTCACAAGCACCTATATCGGAATCGCTATTAACATAGGGGTGATTATCGTCTCCACACTGATTTCCGTCATCGTGGCCCTTGTCCTGGCCGGCAGTATCAGCAAGCCCATGAAGGCATGCGCCAACCGGATGAAGCTTCTGGTAGAAGGGGATCTGGATGCCCCCATGCCCAAGGTGAAAGGCCGGGATGAAACTGCCATGCTTGTGAAGTCCACTGCTTCACTGGTAGAAGGACTGCGCACCATCATCAATGACATCGACTACCTGCTCACCAGCCTGGCAAACCAGAATCTGGATATTGATACCCAGCATGAGGAGGTTTATGTGGGCAGCTTTCAGGATATTCTTGTCTGTGTGCGCCACATGAAGGTACAGCTCAACGCCATCATGGGGCAGGTAAACCATTCCGCAGAACAGGTTTCCTCCGCCAGCTCCATGCTCTCCTCAAGCGCCCAGACCTTAAGCCAGGGAACCATTGAACAGGCCAGCGCCGTAGAGCAGCTTGCCTCCCAGATCACGGAGATTTCCAAAGAGGCAAAAAATACAGCCGAAAATGCAATCGAGGTCAGAGATCAAACCCACCATTCCGGTGAAGAAGTCGCCCAGTGTAACCAGCAGATGCAAAAGCTCATGGAAGCCATGGAGCAGATCCAGACCAGCTCCAATGAAATCGGAAAGATCCTCAAAACCATAGACGATATTGCGTTCCAGACCAATATCCTGGCTTTAAACGCCGCCGTGGAAGCCGCCAGGGCAGGCAGCGCGGGCAAGGGATTTGCCGTTGTAGCCCAGGAGGTGCGTGATCTGGCCAGCAAGTCCGCTGCCGCTGCGAAAGACACCTCCGCCCTCATCGAGCATTCTGCGGGCGCCGTGCAGGTGGGCTCAGAAATCGCAAACCACACGGCCGAAATCCTGGTGAATGTGGTTGGCAGTATACAGTCCGTGGTAAACTCCATCGACGATATAGCTATGGTCGCCAGTGAACAGTCCGAGGCTGTCTGGCAGGTCTCCGAGGGGATTAATCAGATCTCAGTGGTAGTCCAGAGCAACAGCACAACGGCCCAGGAGGGTGCTGCGGCCAGTGAGCAGCTATCCATCGAATCCACAGGACTGAAGGAGCTGGTAAATCAGTTTATCCTTGCTTCGGAATAATTCCCAATCAATTGAGAAACAAACGCCTCAGGGCGTTACTCCATGAAGACGGGCGGATGCGGCTTATGCCACAATCCGCCCGTCTTCAATCCGTATCATCCGATCCGCCATCTGGGCGATCTCCGGATTATGGGTGATCATCACGATTGTCTGTTTAAATTCCTGGCTGGTCATCTTAAGAAGCCCGATCACGTCACTGCTGGTTTTGGAATCCAGGTTTCCGGTAGGTTCGTCTGCCAGAATAATAGACGGTTTGGAGGCCAACGCCCGCGCAATGGCCACCCGCTGCTGCTGGCCGCCGGAAAGATTGTTGGGCAGGCTCTCCAGCTTACTCTCCAATCCCAGCATCCTGACCACCTTCAGGATAAATTCCCGATCCGGCTTCCCGCCGTCCAAAGAAATGGGAAAAACAATGTTTTCCCATGCCGTGAGCACCGGCACCAGATTATAATTCTGAAAAATAAAGCCAATCTGTTTGCGCCGGAATACAGTGGCCTGCTCGCTGCTCAGGCTGGCGAGCTCCGTGCCTCCAATCCTCACGCTCCCCTGGCTGGGGGTATCCAATCCTCCCAGCATATGCAGAAGCGTGGATTTACCGCTGCCGGAGGTTCCGATGATGGCGGTGAATTTCCCCTTTTCAATCTCCAAATCCACACCGTCCAGAGCCTTCACCAGAGCATCCCCGCTTCCATAATATTTTTTCAATCCCTCTGTCTTTAAAATGCTTTCCATAGCCCTCTCCTTTTTCTTATCCCTCATCATTCCGTTACCCGGAGCTGCTCCACAACGCTTCCCCTGTGGAAAAATTTCAGTGTCAAGGCAGGTATCACTGCGGAAAGAATCAGCAGGATAACCGAAACCGCCAGCGCCGGAGCCAGTGTGAACCGGAAGGTGCAATACCACATGCCGCCAAGGATCCCCCTGACCAGCGTCAGATTCAAAACCGTTGCCAGAACCAGCCCCGTCAAACCGGCGCCAATGGCATAATAAAGGCCTTCCAGCACCATCATCTCTGTCAACTGCCTCCGGGTCATTCCCACACTCTGCATAGCGGCAAACTCACGACGCCGGGTAAGGATCGTAGTGACCATGGTGTTAATAAGGTTGAGAATCCCGGCAATGCCCAGAATCAGCCCCACAATTCCTCCCACAAAGCGGATCATTCTCTGCATCTGCCGGGCGCTTTCCCGGGCCGAACGGGCAGACAGATAATTGATGCCGGGATCTGCATTTTCCATGTAATCGTTCAGAAATGCCCGGATACTGTCCTCATAGCCCTCCTTTGCATTGAAGGAATATTTGTAAATCACAGGCTCGTCGTAAAGGGCGCAGTACACCTTAGAGGGCAGATACAGATTCAGGGCCTCGCCGCCCACCACATGGCTTCCGTTGTTGGTAAATCCGATCTCAGAATCGTCCCCGTTGATTGCAGCCTTGGCCAGCACCGGCAGCTCCATCACCGGCTCCCCATCCTTATAAACCGTAATCACCTCGCCCACATCCACCTGATCGAATATCTCTTTGATGGACATGTCCTTCCGGTCTGCCTCCACACCTGCCAGTACTCCCTGCCCCTTTTCCATTTTTTCATAGAGAATATGAGGGTCTGTCTCCCCCTCTCTTAAATCCATCCGGGCAATGGCCTCCTCCTGCATACCATAGACATTGCAGATCGGACGGCCGTCGCTGCCCAGGCTAAGGGCCCTGGTTTGCTCATCAATCAAAACCGTAAGTCCGCTTTCCTCCATCACATATCTCTGGCCGGTCAAAGGGTGCCCATAATCATAGGTGACATTTTCATCCTCTATGGTGTTTTTGTAAACCGGAGCTGCGTCAATCACTCCAGGCTGTGCGGCAATCGCCCTGATCGTCTCGTCCTTTAGGGCCTGGCTGCGTCTGGTAAAGCCTTTCATATTATTGGTGCTTACCACGTTCACTACGCCGAAATCCGTGCGGATCATATAGGCCGCCTGCTTTTCCACATCCACGCTCTCTGCCGCTGTGCCGGCACAGTTGAGCAGAGCTATGCACAGCGCAAGCGACAGCACAATAAATACGCTGCGCCGTTTACTGCGGCCTAAGTTAAACCAGGCCAGACGTGAAAGCCTGGCTCCCGGCGCGCTTTTGCGAAAAGTCCGCCGCCCTATGCCGCGCTCCACATAGCGGAACGCCTCGACAGGGGAAATCTCCGCCGCCATCCGCACGGGCCTTCGGGTGCTGATAAACACGGTCATCGCCGTCAAAAGCGCCGCTCCCAGAAAAAGCTGCACCGAAGGGGAGGCGTCCGCCACCAGCACTTTATATTCCGTGGCATACATATTCATGATATAGGGCAGCGCCGCTTTTCCCGTAAAAAAACCGATCAGCAGGCCGGCCGGGGTTCCGGCACAGTAAAGACGCAGAGCCTGGCCGTTAATCAGACTCTTTACCTGCCTCCTGCTCATGCCGATGGTACGGTAAAGCCCGTAGCGGCGGATTTCCTGCATCACTGCTATGTCAAAGATATTAAAGATAAGCAGATACCCGCAAAAAACAAAAAGCACAACCACCAGGGCTCCCATCCCCAGCTCCGAGAGCTTCAGCTCCGGATTGGTCTGCTGGTTCACCACCGCCGGCAGACTGTTTGGAGCCTCTATGTTCTGCGGATCTCCGCCCAGGCTGCGGGCCAGCTCATACATATTTTCTCTCAGATTCTCCCTGCCCGCGGCAATAATATCAGACCAATAGGTGCCGGCCATCTCGCCGTCCTCCCGAAAGGTATACCGGAAGATTTCCGGGTGTGCATCCCGAAACGCCGTGCAGGCCCATGCCACACTGGTCTGCTCATTGATTGCCTCATACCAGCCGCAGACTTTCATGGGAATGGTATATTCCTTTCCATGGGCAGTAAACGTAATGGAGATCTTTGGACTGTCTCCCGGCTCTGCTCCCAGCTCCTGCAGCGCTTTATCCGAGACGACGATCTCATCCGCCTTTTTCGGAACCCGGCCGCCGGTGGGCATACAAAAGGTGAGCTCCGATTGAATCTCATCCTGCACATTAAATTCCACATTGTGCCGCAGGGTATTGGTCAGATAACCAACCGGCATTCTCAGACCTGCTTTTTCGATCAAATCGGACTGGCGCATAGCCTCAAACTGCTCTTTGTCCATATATCGGAAGTCACCGTCTGATTTGCTCATTTTCTGTATCTGCATAATCCTCTTCACGGATTCTGCGCTGCCCATGGCAATCGTGGTGACAGAAGTAAAGAGCATTGCCACCAGTGCGATGGCCAGCGCCGTAATCAGGCTGCGCAGCCGATTCGCGGCAAAGCTGCGCCGGGTAAGGGTTTTCAGCATATCTCCCATAGGGGGCTACCTCCTTTTTAGCTTGTAATAAACAAAAACCGTATGCCTCCCCCAAAGGGAGCCGATCTGCCTAAATATTACCGCGCCTGTGTCACAACCGGGTTACAAAAAAGGTACATTTTTGTAACCTTCCCCTCCCCCGCCCTATATAAGCCGCCCGTCCCGAAGACGTACCACCCGGTCTGCCATCTGAGCCAGCTCCCTGCTGTGTGTGACCATAACCAGCGTCTGATGAAACACGTCCGTCGTCCTCCTGAGCAACCCCGCTATATTCCGGCCGTTCTTTAGATCCAGACTGCCAGTGGGCTCGTCAGCCAGAATGAGCGCCGGCTTTGTGATCAAGGCTCTGGCGATTGCCACACGCTTCTGCTGGCCGCCTGAGAGCATGCGGGGATACCAGTCCAGGCGGTCACTCAGTTCCAGAAAATCTGTGAGCCCGGCAAAAAAGGCTCTGTCCGGGAAAGAATCGTCCAGGGCAAGGGGAAAAAGGATGTTCTCCTCCACCGTCAGCTCCGGTATCAGACGGCATTCCTGAAAGAGAAAGCCCACCTTCCGGCGGCGGAAAACCGTAAGCTGCTCTTCCGACAAAGTGCTCAGATGAACGCCGCCAACGATAACGCTGCCCTCTGTGGGCTCATACAAACCTCCTATAATGCCTAAAAGCGTTGTCTTACCGGAACCGGAAGGGCCAATCACCGCAGTCAGCCTGCCCTTTTCGATCGAAAGCTCAATGCCGTCCAGGGCTTTCACAAGACGGCTTCCTGCGCCGAAGTATTTTTTCAGGCCGCAGATGGTTACAATATCCATACTCCTTCCTCCTTTATGCCAGCATCACAGAGCTCCCCTTTTCAGTCAGGCAGAAATACGGAAAAGGTGGTTCCCTCTCCCTCCTCTGACTTCACGGTGATATAGCCCTTTTGGCGCATAATAATATCCCGGGCTAGATACAGTCCAAGGCCCAGGCCTTCTTCCCCTGCCGCTTCCCGGCCCCGGTAGAAACGCCGGAACACGTCGTGATAATGCTCCCCGGAAATGCCGATCCCTGTGTCCGCAATGTCAATCCGGGTATAAAATTGCCAGGGAATGACACTGACTCTCACCGCACCGCCCTCCGGCGTATACTTTACGGCGTTCTCCAGAATATTCCCCAGCGCCTCCGCCGTCCATTTGGCATCATGGCACAGCACAATATTTCTCCCGCATTCCAATGAAATCCGGATCTTTTTCTGTTCCGCCCTTGCCCATATACCGTTGAGCGCCTCTGCAAGGGTACTGTAGAGGCTGCCCTTTTCCATATGCAGGGCAAATGTCCCTGTCTCCAGCCGGGACATCTTGATCAGGGACTGCAGCAAAAAGTCCAGCTTATCAATCTGGGATGTCATTGTCTTAAGGAATTCATCCTGTTTCTCCTGCGGCAGGCGGTGCCCCTGCACAATATCCGCAAACATCCTGATATTCGCAATGGGCGTCTTCACCTGATGGGATATATCGCTGACCAGCTCCTGAATGGTCTGCCTCTGCTCTTCAACCTGCCTTATTCCCTCCTGTACCGCGTCAGAATACGCTACAAGCTTCCCCTGCACCTTAGAAAGCCGGGAATCCTCATAAGGCTCATAATTCTCTGGTTTTCGTCCCTCCATGAGAGCGTCTATTGTGTCGCAGATTTCATTGGCAAACCCGGCCTGCTCCCGGTCCTGCCGAAGCTTCCATGCATGGGACAGCAGAAAAATAAGGACGCCGGCTCCGGTCAGAAGCGCCCCCGTTCCCTCAGAGGGTATAAAGCCTGCCAGCGCCCCTGAAAGGATCAGCAAAAGCGCCGGCAGCGTCATTAACACCCGCGCTCTCATTCCCCCACCCCCGTCCAGATATATCCCAGCCCGCGGACGGTTTTGATATAGGAATGCTCTGGATCCTCTATCTTGGCCCGCAGGCGGTTCATGGTCACGGTAAGGGTATGGTCGTCAACAAAGCTGCCCTCACTGTCCCAGAGCTTTTCCAGCAGAATCTGCCTGGTCACAATGTTTCCCGCGTTGGCTCTCAATATCCGCAGCAGCTTATATTCATTGGGAGTGACCGCCAGCCGTTCCCCTTTTCGGACTGCCGAGAGGGACTGGAAATTAAGGTGCAGAAAGCCATCGTCAAAACAGTCCTCCTGCGCCTTTGCGCTCCCCCGGCGCAGAGCCACATCCACCCGGCGTTTCAGTATCTGGACATGAAAAGGCTTGGTAATGTAATCCTCCGCTCCAAGGTCAAATCCGTTTAAAATATCCTGCTCCAAATCATTGGCAGTCAAAAAAATCACCGGCAGCCCCGGCCGGCTCTCCTTTATCTCCCGGCAAAGGTCAAATCCGCTTCCGTCCGGAAGATTCACGTCCAGAAGAACCAGATCAAAACGGGTGCTCTTCAAAAGCCGCCGGGCCTTCTGGCAGTTGTAGGCGGCCACCGTCAGACAGCCGCCCTCATCCAGCTCAAAGCAAAGCCCTGTGCTCAGAGCAAGATCATCCTCCACCACTAAAATTTCAGGCATCGCTTTGTCCATGTTTATCCTGCTTCCATCTCCTTTTCGAAATTCCTTCTCAGTGAAGTCCCAGATCCTCTCCTGTAATGGTGCCGATGCCGTTCGCTTCAAGGAGCTTTGTCAGAGCATCCGAATCCGCCACACGGAAGATCATGCAGGCCTGTCCGTCTCTCTGTCCGAAAACAGAATACATATACTCCACATCAATCTCCGCGCTGGAAATCACGCCCAGCACCTTGCTCAGCCCGCCCGGCGTGTCAGGAACAGCCACACCTACCACAGGCGTCATAGTCAGAATAAAGCCCTGCTCTAAGAGAATGGAGGAAGCCTTCGACGCATCATCCACAATCAGACGCAGAACGCCGTAATCCGCCGTCTCTGCAATATTGATTGCCCGCATATTTACCTGGTTATCCGATAAAATACCGGTAATATCCGCAAGCTGTCCCGCTTTGTTTTCAAGGAATACCGAAATTTGAGGTATTGTCATATTGTTCTCCTCCCTTATTTGAATCAGCTTTTTTTAATCCGCTTTTATATTTTCCGCTTGTCGATGACTCGCACTGCCTTGCCCTCGCTCCTTGTAATGGACTTGGGCGCTACCAGACGCACCTTGGCATAGATTCCAAGCATGGCCTTAAGGGCGGATACCAGAGCCTTTTCCATCTCCGTAATCTTACCTAAATTATCGGAGAAGTTTTCGGCGGTCATCTCCACCATTACCTCGATGGTATCGGAATTTTTCACCCGATCCACAATGATCTGATAGTTTGCGGGATAACCCTGTTCCAGAAGCACGGTCTCGATCTGGGACGGGAACACATTGACGCCCTTGACAATCAGCATATCGTCGCTTCTGCCCATGGGCTTGCTCATCTTCACATGGGTACGGCCGCAGGAACATTTCTCTCTGGTTAGAATGCAGATGTCTCTGGTGCGGTAGCGAAGAAGAGGAAATGCCTCCTTGGTGATTGCGGTGAATACCAACTCTCCCTTGCTACCCTCGGGAAGTACCTCCCCCGTATCCGGATCGATGATCTCGGCAATAAAGTGATCCTCGTTGATATGCATACCGGTCTGCTCGCTGCACTCGAAGGAAACCCCCGGGCCGCTGGTCTCTGTGAGTCCGTAAATGTCATAGGCCTTGATGCCCAGCTTATTCTGAATATCCTGGCGCATCTCCTCGCTCCAGGCCTCCGCTCCGAAAATTCCCGCTTTCAGTTTAATCTTGTCCCGAAGCCCTCTCTCGTGAATACTCTCCGCCAAAAAAGCCGCATAGGAAGGGGTACAGCAGAGAATCGTAGCCTCCAGATCCACCATAAACTGCAATTGGCGGTCCGTATTTCCTGAGGACATGGGAAGGGTCAGGCATCCCACCTTATGGCTTCCTCCGTTCAGGCCGGGCCCCCCTGTAAAAAGGCCGTAGCCGTAACATACATGGCACACGTCCTGGCTGGTTCCCCCTGCCGCCATAATGGCGCGGGCACAGCAATCCTCCCACAGATCAACGTCATGCTGGGTGTAAAAGGCAACCACCCTGCGTCCCGTGGTTCCCGACGTGGACTGGATGCGCACACAGTCCCTCAGGGGCTTTGCCAAAAGGCCATAGGGATAAGCCTCGCGCAGGTCGTCCTTTGTCAGGAAGGGAAGCTTATGTAAATCCTCCACCCCCTTAATATCCTCCGACACGAGTCCCTTCTCCTCCATCTTGGCACGGTAGTAGGGTACATTGTCCCACACATGGCGCACCTGCTTTACCAGGCGCTCATTCTGCCATGCAAGTATCTGCTCCCTGCCTGCGGTCTCAATCTCCTTTTGGTAATACTGTTCCATTTTCAATCTTTCTCCTTCCCCCTCATGCACTTAAGCCCAGCTCAAATGCTTTTTTGTTCATTTCCAGAAATTTGGGCGGCACACTCTGCTCGATGGCCTCCATCCATTCCTCATCAGTAAAATCAAACTGCCTGGCAAGCCTGCCCATGAGCACCAGGTTCACGGCCTTGCTGCTTCCCGCCTGCTCCGCCAGGGCAAGGGCATCTATGGCATCCACTTGTATCCCGAGAACGCTCATCTTCTCCTCCAAATTTTGCGGGTAAACGGCCGCCCCCGCAATGACAGGCATGGGGTTGATCTGCTGAGAGTTCACGATTATCCTGCCGCCGGGCTTTAAGTATTCCGTGTAGCGGGCCGCCTCCAAAAGCTCGAAGGAAAGAATACAGTCCGCCTCTCCCTTATCGATAATCGGAGAATATACCTGCTCCCCCCACCTGACATAGGTGACCACGCTTCCGCCTCTCTGGCTCATTCCGTGTACCTCGCTGACCTTCACGTCAAATCCCTTGCCAAGCAGAAGGCGTCCTAAGAGCTTGCTTGCAAGCAGGGTTCCCTGACCGCCTACACCCACGATCATGATGTTTTTTGTCTCCATTTTCAATCTCGCCTCCTTTTTCCTTACCCCAACGCATCAAACCTGCAGAGCTGCTCACATACCCCGCAGCCCACACAAAGGGTGGCATCAATCTTTGCCTTGCCGTCCACCATGCTGATGGCAGGACAGCCGATATTCATACACGCCTTGCAGCCCTTGCACTTTTCCGGATCGGAGCTGATGGGGCCCGGGTGTTTCACATACTTAAGCAGCGCACAGGGGCGTCTGGAAATGATAACGGAAGGTTCTTTTACGGAGAGCTCTTCTTTGATCACATTCTGTGTGGCTTCCATATCGTAAGGGTCAACCACCTTCACCCTCCGGATTCCCACGGCACGGCAAAGGCTCTCCAAATCAATCTTGGTACAGGGATCCCCTTTCAGGTTATATCCCGTGGTGGGATTCTGCTGATGGCCCGTCATGCCTGTGATGGAATTATCCAGGATAATTACCGTGGCGTTGGATTCATTATAAGCAATATTAATCAAGCCTGTGACACCGGAATGGATAAAGGTGGAATCGCCGATCACCGCTACTGTCCTGCCGGCATTCTCCTCATCCCCCGCCTTCACAAAGCCGTGAAGCCCGGAAACAGAAGCCCCCATACATATGGTGGTGTCTATGGCCCCAAGAGGCGCAACGGCTCCCAGAGTATAGCACCCTATATCGCCCAAAACCGTAAGCTTTAGCTTTTTGAGCACATAAAAGATACTTCTGTGAGGGCATCCCGCACACATCACCGGCGGTCTGGCCGGGATGCTCTCTTCCAGAGCGGCACAGGCCTCCACCCTGCCGCCCAGCTTTTCCTTCACCAGATTCTGGCTCAGCTCGCCGATGCCTCCAAAGAGCTCCTTGCCGGATACCTTAAGGCCCAGATTCCTGCAGTGCTCCTCGATAAAGCCGTCCAGCTCCTCCACCACCACAAGTCTGTCCACACCCCCGGCAAAGTCTCTGATCTTCTGCTCAGGCATGGGCCAGATCATTCCCAGCTTCAGCACAGGGCAGGTATCTCCCAGAGCTTCCTTCACATATTGATAACAGGTGGATGAGGTGATGATCCCACAGGACTTATCCTGCCCTTCCTCCACCCTGTTAATCTCCGCGCTCTCCGCCCAGGCTCTTAAAGCCCTGGTGCGCTCTTCCACCTGGGGGTGCTTTTGTTTGGCATAAGCCGGCATCATTATGTATTTTGCGGGGTTCTTCTCGTATTTCTTTTGCTCCGGAAGGATCCTCTCCCCCGTCTCCACCACGCTCTGAGAGTGGCTCACACGGGTACACATCTTGATCAGAACCGCCGTGTCATATTCTTCCGAAAGTTCATAGGCAAGCTTTGCAAAAGCCAGGGCCTCCGCAGAATCAGAGGGCTCCAACATGGGAAGCTTGGCCGCACGCGCATAGTGACGGGAATCCTGCTCGTTCTGGGAGCTGTGCATCCCGGCATCATCGGCCACGCCGATCACAAGCCCTGCATTCACTCCGGTATAGGAAATGGTAAAAAGGGGATCCGCCGCCACGTTAAGACCCACATGCTTCATGGCGCAGAAGCTCCTCTTCCCGGCCAGGCTGGCTCCCATGGCCGCCTCGAGAGCCACCTTCTCATTGGGAGCCCATTCCGCGTAGAGCTCCTCATATTTGGCGGCGCACTCGGTAATCTCCGTGCTGGGCGTACCCGGATAGCTGGACACAAAGCTGCACCCCGCCTCATAAAGGCCCCTGGCAACCGCTTCGTTGCCAAGCATCAGTGTTTTCATAGTTCCTTTTCCTCCTTTAGTTCTGTTCCCCGATGGAATCCTTCACAGAAACCGTCACCTTCTTCTCATAGCAGGAGAAAATATCCTCCAATGCCTTCTGAGCGGGCGCTCTGGTAAATGCGCTCACCATAGGCACGATCACCAGCCCGGCCAGCATACAAAAGGCCCCTGCATTGATGGGCGACTGTAAATAGGCCGGAAAGGAAGGGCGGAAGAAAATGTTTGCGAGCATCACGATTGTGGAGAATAGAAAACTCACCCAACAGGCCGTCTTGGTCGTCCGCTTCCAGTATAAACCATAGAGGAAGGGCGCCAGAAAGGCTCCTGCCAGGGCTCCCCAGCTCACACCCATAAGCTGCGCAATAAAGGTGACATTAGAACGGTATTGAATCAGCGCAAGCACCACTGAAATGGCGATAAACACCACCAGAAGGGCGCGCATCCATTTCACCTGCTGTTTCTCATCCATCTCTTTTATTATATTACCTTTAATAAAGTCCAGCGTCAAGGTAGAGCTTGATGCCAGTACCAGGGAGGAAAGGGTGGACATGGAGGCGGAAAGCACCAGAATAACCACCACTGCGATCAGAATGGTTGGAAGGCCCGAGAGCATGGTAGGCACCACCGAGTCATAGCCGTTGGCCGCAATGTCGATCCGGTCACTGAACAGACGTCCGAAACCGCCCAGAAAATAACACCCGCCGGAAACAATGGCTGCAAAAACCGTGGAGATCACCATCCCCTTGTTGATGGCGCTTTCGCTCTTGATGGCATAAAACTTCTGCACCATCTGAGGCAGCCCCCAGGTTCCCAGACTGGTGAGGATCACTACCCCCAAAAGCCCTGCCGGATCCGGCCCGAAGAACGAGTTAAACACCCCCGGCGCTGCGGAAACCGACTCGTCGCTTACCTCTGAGAGCGCATTCAGAGCCGCAAGAAAGCCTCCCTGGCTGTTTAATACCGCGATGATTACGGCCACGATACCAAAGATCATAATGATGCCCTGAATAAAGTCGTTGATAGCGGTAGCCATATAGCCTCCCGCAATCACATAGATACCAGTCAATACTGCCATAACTACCACACAAACGCTGTAATCAATGTCAAAGGCCATGCCAAAGAGCCGGCTCAGCCCGTTGTAAAGGCTGGCCGTGTAAGGAATCAGAAAGATAAAGATAATGGCGGAGGCCGCCAGCTTAAGAGGCTTGCTCTCAAAGCGCCGGCCGAAAAACTCCGGCATGGTCGCGCTGTCTAAGTGCTGGGTCATAATGCGGGTGCGGCGTCCCAGCACCGCCCAGGCAAGAAGGGAGCCCAAAAAAGCGTTCCCGAGCCCCGCCCAGGTGGCGGCGATTCCGTATTTCCAGCCGAACTGTCCCGCATACCCTACGAAAACCACCGCTGAAAAGTAGCTGGTTCCGTAGGCAAAGGCAGTCAGCCAAGGGCCCACGCTTCTTCCTCCCAGCACGAACCCGTTCACATCGGTGGCATGTCTGCGGCAGTAGAGCCCGATGCCGATCATGACGCCGAAAAAGACGAATAGCATAATTAATTTAATAAACAAATCCATTCCTGTAATCTCCCTTTATTTTCTAATCTGCGCTTCCACCAGACTGCCGTGGCAGTATCTTTCTCTGAGAAGGGGTTTCTCGATCTTGCCCGTGGGGTTCCTGGGGACAAACTCAAAAATAACCTTCCTGGGACGCTTGTACCGAGGGAGTTCTTTGCAAAAAGCCATAATCTCCTCTTCCGTACAGGATACATCCTCCTTAAGCTCAATGACCGCGGCGGCGATCTCTCCCAGCCTCTCGTCCGGCAGACCGATCACGGCCACATCCTTGATCTTCTCGTTTCGACGCAGAAAATCCTCGATCTGTACCGGATAGAGGTTTTCGCCTCCGGAAATGATCACGTCCTTTTTCCGGTCTACCAGATAGATAAACCCGTCCTCGTCCAGCCGGGCCATATCTCCTGTGTAGAGCCAGCCGTCCTTTAACACCTCGTCCGTGGCCTCCGGGTTCTTGTAATAACAGAGCATGACTCCGGGGCCGTGAACGATCAGTTCCCCTACCTGGCCCTGAGCAGTCTCCCTGCCCTGATCGTCCACGATCTTTGCCTCCCAGTGATAGCCCGGCTTCCCGATGGCTCCCACCTTATGTATGTTTTCCACTCCCAGATGGACACAGCCGGGGCCGATGGATTCGCTCAGGCCATAATTCGTGTCGTACTGGTGATGGGGGAAATGCTTCTTCCAGCGCTGGATCAGACTGGGCGGCACAGGCTGGGCTCCGATATGCATCAGCCGCCACTGCTCCAGCAGGTAATGCCCCATTTCCACCTTTCCGTCCTCGATGGCATCCAAAAGATCCTGGGCCCAGGGCACCAAAAGCCATACAATGGTACATTTCTCTTCCGTCACCGCCCGCAGGATCCACTCCGGCTTCACGCCCCGAAGCAGCACCGCCTTGCCCGCCGTGATCAGGGAACCGAACCAGTGCATCTTCGCCCCCGTATGATAAAGAGGCGGAATGCAGAGAAACACATCCTCTTTGGTCTGCCCGTGATGGCTTTGCTCCGTCTCACAGGAGGAACGAAGGGCCCTGTGATTATGGAGAATTGCCTTGGGAAATCCCGTGGTGCCGGAAGAAAAATAAATGGCCGCAATATCCTCCTCGTCCAAAGCTACAGGAGGCGCGCTGGAGGAACAAAATCGGGTCAGCTTCAAAAAATCCTCGGTGTAAGAGGGCCCCTCCGGCCCGGGAAAAAACATAGTCCTTACCCCTCCAAGCTCCTCCACAATCGTGTCCATACGGCTGATAAACTCCGGCCCGAAAATCAGCACCTCCACATCCGCAAGCTCCAGGCAGTATTTGATCTCTTCTGCGGAATAGCGGAAATTCAAGGGCACCGCCACCCCTCCCGCCTTCAAAATACCAAAATAAATAGGCAGCCATTCCAGACAGTTCATCATCAAAATGCCTACCTTTGTCTCCCGCTTAAGCCCCCGGCTTAAGAGCAGATTTGCGAAACGGTTGGCCCGCCTGTCAAAGTCCGTCCAGCTCAGTTCCCGGCGATAAGGGGCTCCGTTTGCCGCGCTCTCGATCAGGCTTGCCTCCCTCCAGGTCACCGCGCTGTCCCGCTCCTGAGAGGGATTGAGCTCAACAAGCGCCGTGTCTGACCCGTAAAGCCGGGCGTTCCGCTCCAAAAACTCCGTGATCACCATGATAGGGTTCCTCCTTTTTGTATCCTTACTTTCTGTTTTTAATGTACTATATAGCTGTTTATGGAAGCATGAGCCACATAGGTGCCCAGCTCGTCTCTCACATCCACCGCATAAAGCGCAGTGGTGCGCCCCGACCTCAGACAGGAAGCCTCCGCGATCAGACGTTTTCCTTTGGCAGGGGCCAGAAACGTGATGGAAGCATTCTGGCTCACCGTTGCCTTCTCGCAGTATCCGTTGGCGGCAACCGCACAGGCAAAATCCGCCAGCGTAAAAACAGCGCCGCCCATAGGCACGCCTATCCCGTTCATGTGCTTCTCTTCCAGTGTCAGGGAACACACCGCCCTTCCGGGCTCCGCGCAGTCGATTTGGGCTCCTGCCGCGTCCGTGGCAAAATGATCCTCCTGAAAACGGCGGCGGATCTCCTCTAAGGCTGACATAAAAAAACTCCTTTCTGCTGCTAAGTTCGTCACAGGCAAGCCTCTCCAGAATGGAAAAGGCGCCTTACCGAAAAACCACCTTTACACTTTAGCACTTTTAACCGCTAAAGTCAATAGTATGATTATTTTCTAACAGAATAAACGCATGAATGAATATAACGGCATATCAGCCACAAAAATTGTGCAGATTTACAAACACACTTTTTTCA
>ERZ808037.201-NODE-201-length-63865-cov-4.347009_pt1 | contig 63865 bp, 52 predicted proteins | sample MGYA00380190_ERZ808037 | MGnify/ENA primary metagenome ERZ808037 (study PRJEB31490, sample SAMN06133399) | mouse gut metagenome | isolation source: J9 | host: mice | place: China: Chengdu | collected 2015-05 ... | reverse complement strand
CCGAATGCGCGGGTCGACCACGCCGTAAAGAATGTTCGCGATGAGGTGGCCCGTGAACACGAGCGCCGCCGAGAACACGGCAATGGCGGCAAGCAGGGCCACGTCGCTGCCAAGGCCCGCCGTCACGGCCGCCTGTCCGAAGCCGGGATAGGAAAAGACCTGCTCGACGAGGACCGACCCCCCGAAAATCTCGGAAATCGAGGCGAACTGCAACGTGATGGCCGGCAGCAACAAGTTGCGCAGCCCATGCGCACGCAGAGCCTGCCACGACGAGAGCCCGCGCGCCCGCGCAAAGCGGATATAGTCGCTCTCCATGACGTCGATGGCCTTCTCGCGCGTGTGCATCGCGATGTTGGCGACGCCCACAACCGACAACGTGAGCGCCGGCAGGACCAGATGATGCAGAGCATCGACCACCGTGACGTCGGCCGCCGACTTGCCGATGGGCACCGAGAAGCCGATGGGGAACCACCCGAGCTGCACGGCGAACACCATGAGGAACACGAGCCCGATCCAAAATGCGGGCGTGGCGGCGAGCACGAAGCAATAGCCCTTCACGAGCTTGTCGACGAGAGTGCCGCGCTTCATGGCCGCGAGCACGCCGAGCGCGAAGCCCAGCACGCCGCTCACGGCCCAAGCGACGAACATCAGCAGCAGCGTGTTCATCGCGCGTGTTGCGATGACATGCGCGACCGGCGCGTTATACCTCAAGGACGTGCCCATGTCGCCCTGCAAGAACGCGCCGAGCCAGTTGACATAGCGCTCCCAAATCGGAACGTTGGCGCCCCAGTAATCAGCGAGCGCCGCGCGCTTCTCGGGGCTCATGTTGAGATAAGCCGCCTGCCCGACGTTGGCCTGCACGGGATCGATCGGGCTCGCCGACACGAGCGCGAACACGGCGATGCTCACTGCTAACAGCAGCAACACCAACCGTGCGATTTGTCGAATTACGCGTCTAGCCATATCTTTCGTCAAAACGTGCGGCGGGGAGAGCGCCCCGCCGCACGCGAAACCTTGCTGGAAGCAACCTTACCTTATTTCCAAGACCATTCGTCCACATTGTTGAGGATCGACCAGCCGTGACCGTGCGGATGCGGCTTCTGGTCGGCGACCTTGAGGCCGTCCTTCACGAAATAGAGGTGGTCGACATTGGCGAGCCACACCCAGGCAGCGTCGCCCTGGGGCGCCGGACCCGTCGCACCGTCCCAATAGGCTTTCTGCCACTCAGCATAGGACTCCTCGACCGTCGGCGTCGCAAGCGCGGCGTCGATATGAGCGTCGGTCGCCGCGTTGTTGTAGCCCGCGGCGTTGCTGTTGCCCGTCGAATAATAGATGTTGTAAATCTCGATTGGCGCGTTGGAACCCCAGCCCCAGACGATTGGGTCACTGTATTGATGCGCGTAAATCCCGTCGGACGTCCACGTGGAGCCGACCGTCTTCACCTCGATGCCGATCTGTGCCATCTGGTTCTTGAACTCCTCGGCGATGGCCTGGCGCACCGAGTCGCTCGCCGGGTAATAGAGGTCGATCGAAGCGCGCAGGTCGCCCTTGGCGAACACGCCGTCGGCGCCGAGCACCCAGCCGCCGTCGGTCATGTATTTCTTCGCGGCTTCGACGTCGGTCTTGACCTTCATGTCAGCGCTTGCCCACGGCATGCCGTCGCCGACCGAATAGGCGACCGTCCCGTGGCCGTTCATCACGTTCTTGACGAGCTGGTCGCGGTCGATGCCGTAATTGATGGCCTGGCGCACAGCGAGATCGCTCGTGACCGCGTTGCCAACTTGATAGGTCCCCTCGTCATCGCTCTTCGTGCCGCCCGGCTGATCGACCGGCAGCGAGATGCCGCGAGAATCAACCGACTTGCAGGAGAGCAGGTCATAGCCGTTCGGCGTGCTGTCCGCAAGCGTCGCCGACGTCCACGCGACGTCAACCTCGCCGGCCGCGGCAGCCGCGAGCGCCGCATCCTCTTCCGTGAAGAGCACGACCACGCGCTCGACGCTCGGCTTCTCGCCATAGTAATCCGGGTTCGCCACGAGAATCGCCTGCTGGCCCTGGTCCCACTGCTCGAGCTTATAGCGGCCCGATCCGATCGGGTTCGTGCCGTAGTCCTTGCCATGCGCATGCTCGGGCACGATGCCAATGTTCGCGAGTTGGTAAAGCAACGCGTTGAACGGCTTGTTCAGCTTGATCTCAACCGTCTTGCCGTCAGTCGCGACCGCCTCGTCGACGAAGCTCAGGTCGCACTCGGAGCCCTCCGAGTCTTTGATGCCGTTGATCGTGTAAGCGACATCCTTGGCCGTCAGCGGCTGGCCATCGGTAAACTTCACGTCGTCACGAATCTTGAACGTCCACGCCAGGTTGTCATCGGAAACTTCATAGCCGGTCGCGAGGTCGTTTTCAAACTCGAGGTCGACGTTGGTCTTGATGAGCGTCGACTGGATAAGCGGCTCGTGCACATGCTCGCCGCAGCCCCACGTAAAAAACGGGTCGAAACCCGCCTCAGGCTCCGACGAAACCGGAATCGCAATGGTCACCTGCGACTTGTCAGCCGCCTGCGAGCTGGCGGCGCTCGACGCAGACGCGCTCGAGGACGCAGCCTGCCCGCCGCACCCCGCGAGCACGCCCGCCAAGGCAAGCGCGAACGCGCACGCGACGATTGCTAGAACTCTCTTCTTCATTGCCTTTACTCCCCCTTCGGTATTACGAACACAGAATCAGTAACACGGACTATAGGGAGCTGTGTTTCCGCCGTCAAGAGTCAAATTGGCAAAAGTAATATTTTTTTCCAATAGGTAACATCATCGGGTGGCAACCGGAAGAAACCCCGTCCCCGACCGCTTGACTCCGTCCCCGTCAGCCGAAACGGTTGCAGAAGATCGGCTGCTCTATACTTGCGAGAAAAGACAAGAAGGCCAAGGTGGAATCGATACATCTCATCGACAAACTCGAGAAGAACCACGAGCTCGAGCTCGCGGAATACGAGCGCCTCGTCGCTGAGCGCGACGAGGCGGCGATTGCCTACGCAGCAGAACGCGCAATCGAGACGAGCCGCAGCGTTTACGGACGCGACGTCTTCACGCGCGGTCTCATCGAGTTCAGCAGCTATTGCAAGAACGACTGCCTTTATTGCGGTCTCCGTTGCTCGAACAAGCGCTCCGACCGTTATCGGCTGACGCCCGAGCAGATCCTGGAGTGCGCCGACGATGGATATCTGTTCGGCTACCGCACGTTCGTGCTGCAAAGCGGCGAGGACCCGCACTACACCGACGACATGTTCTGCGACATCATCTCCGAAATCAAGCGGCGCCATCCCGATTGTGCCGTGACGCTCTCGCTCGGCGAACGGAGCCGTGAGAGCTACCAGCGCCTGTTCGACGCGGGGGCCGAGCGTTATCTGCTTCGCCACGAAACGGCGAGCCCCGAGCACTACGCAAAGCTGCACCCATCCGCGATGTCGCACGAGAGCCGCATGCGCTGCATCGCTGACCTGCGCGAGATCGGCTTCACGGTGGGCGTCGGCTTCATGGTGGGCACGCCGTGGCAAGGGCCGCATGAGCTCGCCTGCGACCTGAAGTTCATCGAGGAGTTCCGCCCCGGCATGTGCGGCATCGGCCCGTTCGTCCCGCACCACGCCACGCCGTTCGCGGACGAACCGAACGGCTCGGTCGAGCTCACGTGCTTCCTGCTGTCGCTCATGCGGCTCATCCAGCCCAACCTGCTCATCCCGGCGACAACATCGCTTGGCACCCTCGATCCGAAAGGACGCGAGAAAGGCATCCTCTCCGGTGCGAACGTGGTCATGCCCAACCTGTCGCCCAAGTCGGTGCGGCCGCTTTACGACCTTTACGACAATAAGATCTGCACAGGCGAGGAAGCCGCCGAGTGCCGCTTCTGCCTCGACGCGCGAATGGAAGCGATCGGATACCGCACCGTCGTCGACCGCGGCGACCCCCGGCCGCTGCCTGAAAACACGACGAAATAATCAAGAAGGATAATCAAAGAATGACGAATCACCCCTACAACCCCAAGTCGCTGTGCGCCGACGAGTTCATCAACCACGATGAAATCCTCGAGACGCTCGAGTTCGCCCGCGCGCACAAAGACGACGTCGAGCTTTGCCACCAGATCCTGGAGAAGGCGAAGGCGAACCTTCACCCGAGCGCCGACCATGGCGCGGTCATCACGCACCGCGAGGCATCGGTGCTGCTCGCATGCGAAGACCCTGGCGTGAACGAGGCAATCAAGCAGCTCGCGCACGACATCAAGCTCGCCTATTACGGCAACCGTGTCGTGCTGTTCGCGCCGCTTTACCTGTCGAACTATTGCGTCAACGGGTGCCTTTACTGCCCCTATCACGCGAAGAACCACGACATCCCGCGTCGCAAGCTGACGCAGGACGAGATTCGCGCCGAAGTCATCGCGCTGCAAGACATGGGCCACAAGCGGCTCGCGATCGAAGCAGGCGAAGACCCGAAGATGAACCCGATCGAATATATCCTCGAGTCGATGCGCACGATTTACTCGGTCAAGCACAAGAACGGGGCCATCCGGCGCGTCAACGTGAACATCGCGGCCACGACGGTCGAGGAATACCGCATGCTCAAGGAAGCCGAGATCGGCACCTACGTGCTGTTCCAGGAGACCTACAACAAAGAGGGCTACGAGAAGCTGCACCCCACGGGGCCGAAGAGCGACTACAACTGGCACACGGAGGCGATGGACCGCGCGATGGAGGGCGGCATCGACGACGTGGGCCTCGGCGTGCTGTTCGGGCTGCAGGGCTATGACTACGAGTTCGCCGCGCTCATCATGCACGCGGAGCACCTCGAAGCCGTCCACGGCGTCGGGCCGCACACGATCAGCGTGCCGCGCGTGAAGCCGGCGATGGACATCGACCCCGATGTCTTCGACAACGGCATCCCCGACGAGATGTTCGAGAAGATCATCGCGCTCATCCGCATCGCCGTGCCCTACACGGGCATGATCATCTCGACGCGCGAGGCGCAAGACGTCCGCGAGAAAGCGCTGCTTTATGGCGTCTCGCAGATTTCGGGCGGCAGCCGCACGAGCGTCGGCGGCTACACCGAGGAAGTCCGCCCGCACGACACCGAGCAGTTCGACGTGTCCGACCAGCGCACGCTCGACGAGGTCATCTCGTGGCTCATGGACAACGATCACATCCCGAGCTTCTGCACGGCGTGCTATCGCGCTGGCCGCACGGGCGACCGCTTCATGCAGTTCTGCAAGAACGGGCAGATATTGAATTACTGCCATCCCAACGCGCTCATGACGCTGACTGAATACCTCGTCGATTACGCGTCGGACGCCACGCGCGAGAAGGGCTTGAGCGTGGTAAAACACGAGCTGGAGAGCATTCCCGACGAAAACCGCCGCGCTCGAGCGCAGCGCTACATCCGCGACATCATCGACGGGCGCGGCAACGACTTCAGGTTCTAAGGGGGACATCGTGAGCTTGAACGACACGACGAGCGGCGAGCGGATCCACATCGGCTTCTTCGGCATGCGCAATGCAGGCAAGTCGAGCACGGTTAACGCAGTGACCGGCCAGGACCTGGCCGTGGTGTCGGACATCGCCGGAACGACGACCGACCCGGTGCGCAAGGCAATGGAGCTCCTGCCGCTCGGTCCCGTGCTCGTGATCGACACGCCGGGTCTCGACGATGCGGGCGCGATCGGCGAGCTGCGCGTCAAGAAGGCGCGCCGCGTGATCGACTCGACCGACATCGCCGTGCTCGTGATCGACTCCGCACGCGGCATGACGTCCGGCGACGAGGAGCTCGTCGACCTGTTCAACAAGCGCGGCGTGCCGCACGTCACCGTCATGAACAAATGCGACCTTTCCGGCATCGACGCGGGAACCGTCGAGCTCGCAACCGACGCCGCAATCCCCCATGCCCGCGTCTACACGAACGCCCTTACGGGCGCCGGCATCCACGAGCTGAAGGAGACCCTCGGCAAGCTCGTCGGCGGCGCGCAGGTCGAGCGCCACATCCTGAGCGACCTGATCGAGCCCGGCGACGACATCGTGCTCGTCACGCCCATCGACTCGGCTGCCCCCAAGGGCCGGCTCATCCTGCCCCAGCAGATGACGGTCCGCGACATCCTCGACTCCGGCGCACATGCGCACGTGACGCGGGAAACCGAACTCGAGTCGATGCTCGCATCGCTCGCCCGACCGCCGCGCCTAGTCGTAACCGACTCGCAAGCGTTCGGAGTCGTTTCGAAAATCGTCCCGGAAAACGTTCCCCTCACCTCGTTTTCCATCCTCATGTCACGTTATAAAGGCGACCTCGACGCGCAACTCGAGAACGCTGCCGCGCTCGACGACCTCGCCGACGGCGACACGGTGCTCCTTGCCGAAGGCTGCACGCATCACCGCCAATGCCAGGACATCGGCACGGTCAAGCTGCCTACGTGGATCAGCGACTACACAGGCCACGACCTCACGTTCGAGTTCACCTCGGGCGGCGAGTTCCCCGACGACCTCTCGGCGTTCGCACTGGTCGTCCACTGCGGCGGGTGCATGCTCAACGAACGCGAAATGCGCTGGCGCCTGCGCCACGCAGCCGCGCAAGGCATCCCCTGCACGAATTACGGCATGACCATCGCCAAAGTGAACGGCATCCTCGACCGCGCACTCGCACCGCTACAATAAGCACATGAAGCTGGAGCAGGCGATAGACGAATATCTCGCGCACCTCCGCGTCGAGCGGGGGGCTTCACCGCTGACGGTCGAGGCCTACGCCGCCGACCTCGCGGATTACGCGTCGTTTCTCGAAGAAGCGAACGTGACCGACGCGAACCGCATCGACCGCGACGCGGTCTTCGCCTATGAGGCCGACCTCGTCGAGCGCGAATACGCCATCTCCAGCATCGACCGCCACATCTCGGTGGTGAAAGGCTTCCACAAGTTCTGCTTGCGCGAGGAGATCACACGCGACAACCCCGCTTCGGCCGTCCACCTGCCACAAAAGCCTGCGCAACTGCCGAACGTGCTCTCGATCGAGCAAGTCAACGCCCTGCTCGATCAATTTGCCAGCGATGACCCACGCACATTGCGCGATCGCGCGATTCTCGAAGTGCTTTACGGCTGCGGGTTGCGCGTGAGCGAATGCAGCGGGTTGAACCTGGCTGATTGCGCGTTCGAGGAGGAGTATCTGCGCGTGACCGGCAAGGGCGACAAACAGCGCATCGCTCCGATTTCCGGATATGCCTTGCACGCGCTCATCGAATACCTCAACCGCGGGCGCCCCGAGCTCATGAAGCCTTACGCCGAACCGACGTCAGCCGTGTTCCTCAACGCGCGCGGCGGGCGCCTCACGCGCCAATCCATCCACAAGATCGTCGCCGGCGCCGGCCGCGGCATCGGCGTGGAAAGCCTGCATCCGCACACGCTGCGCCACTCGTTCGCCACCCACCTGCTCGCCGGCGGCGCCGACCTGCGCGTCATCCAAGAGCTCCTCGGCCACGCAGACATCGGCACGACCCAAATTTACACGCACGTCAATCGCTCCCACATCCAAGAGGAATACCTCAACGCCCATCCCCGCGCGCAACTGAAACGGTAAATAATCTCCATCACGCGTGTTGATATCCTGAATGCTTCGCGCCCCGTTTATAATCAAATGCATTCAAGATGAAAGGAAGAGGTTTCATGAAGCGTCGCATCGGATTCGACAACGATAAATACATCGAGTTGCAAACAGAGCGAATCCGAGAACGGGTAAATGCGGCAGGCGGAAAACTCTACCTCGAATTCGGCGGCAAGCTCTTCGACGACTACCATGCATCCCGCGTGCTGCCGGGTTTCGAGCCCGACACGAAGCTGCGCATGCTGCAGAGCCTCGCCGACGACGCCGAGATCATCCTGGCGATTTGCGCGAACGATATCGAGCATTCGAAGATGCGCGGCGACCTCGGCATCACTTATGACGAAGACCTGCTGCGCCTCATGGACATCTTCAAGGACCTCGGCTTCCTCGTGTCGAGCGTCGTCATCACGCAATACCGCAACCAGCCGGCTGCCGACACGTTCCGCGCTCGCCTCGAGTCGCTCGGCATCCGCAGCTACCTGCACTACCCCATCGAGGGTTACCCTTACGACATCGACCGCATCGTGAGCGAAGAGGGCTACGGCAAAAACGAGTTCGTCGAAACGTCGCGCCCGCTCGTCGTCGTGACGGCGCCCGGCCCCGGTTCCGGCAAGATGGCCACGTGCCTTTCGCAGCTCTATCACGAGCACAAGCGCGGCGTGAAGGCCGGCTACTCGAAATTCGAGACGTTCCCCATTTGGAACCTGCCGCTCGACCATCCGGTGAACATCGCCTATGAGGCAGCGACGCTCGACCTGTCCGACGTGAACGCAATCGACCCGTTCCACCTCGAGGCCTATGGCGAGACCACGGTGAACTACAACCGCGATATCGAGATCTTCCCGGTGCTCAAGGCGATGATGGAAGGCATCTTGGGCGAGAGCCCCTACCAGTCCCCCACCGACATGGGCGTGAACATGGCCGGTCTCGCGATTTGCGACGACGAGGCGTGCCGCGAGGCGGCGAACATGGAGATCGTGCGCCGCTATTTCCAGACGGCAACTGAGGCCAAGCGCACGGGCGTGGGGTCCGAGCTGATTTCGAAGGCGGAAATGCTGATGAAAAAAGCCGGCGTCGACGCCGACCTGTCGCCCGCCCACCGCGCGGCGCTCGAGAAGGCCGAGGAATCCGACGGGCCCGCTGGCGCGATGGAACTGCCCGACGGCTCGATTGTCACGGGCAAGACGTCTGAACTGCTCGGCGCCGCCTCCTCGGTGCTCCTGAACGCGCTCAAGGCACAAGCGGGAATCGACGACGACATGTACATCATTTCCGATGCGGCGCTCGAACCCATCTGCAGCCTGCGCACCGAGCAGCTTGGCTTCGAGAACCCGCACCTGCACCCGCGCGAGACGCTCATCGCGCTCTCGACAAGCTCGCTCACCAACCCGCTCGCGACCCGCGCGGTTCAAGCAGCAAGCGAGCTACGCGGCTCCGATGCCTATTTCAGCGTGATCATCTCGAGCGACGATGAGCAGCTCTACCGTTCGCTTGGCATCAACGTATGCTGCGAGCCTCGCTATGAGCAACACCGTTATTATCAGCGATAATAACGGTGTTGCTGCCGACGCTGCGAAGCGCTGACTTACTAACGCCAACCTATATCGTTTTCATTCTGGGCCTGCAGTCCGCTGTCTTGCCCTTGGCAAACCGTAGGGGCGGGCTATTGCCTGCCCGTCTGCCGTTGTTGCGGGCGGGCAATAGCCCGCCCCTACGATATTCTTTTCCTGACCTTGTTCAACAGGCTTGTGACGACGTGCATTTCGGGGACGCGGAAGAGGTGGCAGAGGCCGAAAGCGATAACGAGTCCGACGCCGCCCGCGACGACGAGGCGGATGATTCCGCCGATCATGCCCTCGCCCACTGGGAGCCACGTTGACAGGAAATAAGTCGCAACGAAAGCAACCACGGAGGCTGCGAGCACGCGCACTGCGGTCGAGCCGATTCGCTTCAGGCCGAAGTTGCCGATCAGCTTCCACAGGATCACGAGCAAGATGACGCAGCAGGCTGCGTAATACACCAAATCCGCGAAGGGCACGCCGTTGAGCGCCAGCGCGCCGGGACGGCACAGGAAGAAATACAGCAGGCACTGAACAACGACCATCACGGTGCTGACCAGAGCGAACCGCATGAACTTGCGCAACGAAGCATAGACGTTGTAGAGGAAGAACATGACGGCATAAAACGGCAAGCTGATCAGCCACATCATGAGCACCTCGGCGACGTAATGCACGTCTTGCGCATTGAACGCACCGACTTGGAACAATTGCATGAGCGGCACGGCCAAGCCCATCATGATTGCAGTGAGCGGCATGATGAGAACGAGGTTGCCCGAGATGCCCGAACGCACAAGCTCGCGCACACCAGGCCAATCCTCCTTAGCAACCGCTTCCCCGATCTCGGTGAACAGAGCGCGGGAAAGCGACACGCTCACCACGCCGTAAGGCAGCTGATACCAGGTCCACGCATAAAGGAGCGTGGAAGGGCCGTTATCGCCGACTTGCAACGAGAACGCGTTGCGACACGAGAACGCGACGAGCGTGCCGATGATGTAGAGCATGGTCGGAAGCGCGATTTTCATCGCTTCGATGAGCGCGGGGTCGCGCAAGCTCACGCGCGGGCTCCACTTGAAGCCCATCTTCAAGAGCGCCGGAATCTGCACGATCGCCTGAATGGCAACGCCCGCAGTCGTGCCAATGCCGAGCACGACGATTGCAAGACGCTGGTCAACAGCAGACAGCGGGATATACGCAAAAAACGACACGATAACGAGGATGTTGTTGATTGCCGGCGCCACCGCGGGCAGGAAGTAGACACGGTTCGCGTTGAGCACAGCCGTCACGATACCGGAAATGCCATAGAACACGATCTGGAACGCAAAGATGCGGAAGAACGCAACCGACAGCTCGACGACCTCGTCCGTCTCGCCGACCGTGAACGTCTGCGTCGCGATGAGCTGCGGTGCGAACACACTCGAAAGCAACGTGAGCGCGCCGAGAACGATGATGGTCAGATTGAGCAAGTTCACCGCAAATTCGTTACCGCCGTTCTCGCCCTTCTTCTCTTTCTCAAGCAGGTAAACCGGAATGAACGCGGCACCGAGCAAGCCACCCGCGACCAGGTCGAACACGACATTGGGCATATTGTTCGCAACTTGGTAGGCGCTCGTGATGAGCGAGTTGCCGAGAGCAAACGCCATCGCCCACGTGCGAACGAGCCCCGTCACGCGCGAGATAAGCGTCGCCGCCGACATAAGCGCCGTCGACTTGGCGACTCCTGTGTGCGTTTCTTCGGAAACGCTGCCCAATGCATACTCCTTTCAAACAGTTGTACAATTATACGACCTTGTGTTGCCGGCGCAGAAAAGAGCTTGCAAGCATCATGAAGATCATCATCGTCGCAAATCGAAACAACCCTAAAACCATCGACGCTTTGTTTCAAATCGTCGCATATCTCGAGTCGCAGGGAATCGGTCACGCGGAAATCGACGTAACAGACCTGCCCGACTGCGCATTCGCATGCAATGCTGCAGCCGACGAGGTCAATGCTCGCTTCGGCGGTAAATATGACTTGATCATCACTCTCGGTGGCGACGGAACCATTCTGCACACGGCACGACTCGCCAATGCGATCAACGCGCCGATTCTCGGCATCAACTTCGGACATCTCGGTTTCCTGGCCAATGCAGCAGACGACGCAACAATCCCGCTGATCGTCGACGCCCTGTCCGGCGAGATTATCCACGAACAGCGCGTGAACCTGCACATTCACGTTGAATGCTTTGGCGACGAAGACGAACCGCCCGAGAACCCACGGGACTTCTTCGCCTTAAACGAGATTGCCATAGCGCGCGGCGCCATGGGTCACATCGTCGATTTTTCGTTCGACGTATCTGGCGACCGAGTCGCCACAATGCGTGGCGACGGCTTGGTCATCTCCACGGCAACCGGCTCAACTGCATATTCCCTATCAGCTGGAGGGCCACTGGTCGGACCATCGCATCAAGGCATGATCGTGACCCCGCTCGCACCCCACACCCTCAACTCGCGCGCAATCGTCTGCGAGCACCACGATGTCGTCGAAGTTTCCTTCAAAGAAGATTCGGCCAGCGCAACCGAAGTGTCACTCTTCGCCGACGGCGACGCGCTCGATATCGAGCGCCCCATCGCGTCTATCGTTGTGACAACCGGACCGCGCCCCACCACTCTCCTCACCCGCCGCGAAGAGAGCTTCTTCAAGCAAATCTCCCGTACATTCTTTTCGTAGGGGCGGGCTATTGCCCGCCCGTCTGCTGAGGTTGACGGGCGGGCAATAGCCCGCCCCTACGGTGGTTGTGGCTAACGTGGGACCCGCCAACAGGCCGCCCCTACGGCGGTAATGGCTTACAATTAACCTCATGGAGCCTTACAAGACAATCGAAGGCACGGCCCAGGCCGAATATGAAGAGAAGAAGTCGCGCTTCATCGGCCAGGTCGCTCATGTTGAAACCGAAGAGGAGGCCGTCGCGTTTCTCGATGGGATTCGCGCGGCCAACCCGCAAGCGCGGCACAACGTCTATGCCTACACGCTGCGCGCGAACAACCGCACGCGCTATTCCGACGACGGCGAGCCGCCGCGCACCTCGGGGCTTCCGACGCTCGAGGTCATCGAGCATGCCGGGCTCAAGGACGTCATTTGCGTGACGACGCGCTATTTCGGGGGCACGCTGCTTGGCACGGGCGGCCTCGTGCGCGCTTACACCAAGGCTGCGCAAGACGCGTTCGCCGTCGCGCATCAGGTCACGTTCGCCGAGTGCGTCGACATCACTGTGAGCGTCGACTACCCGCTTTACGACCAGCTCAACCACTGGCTCGCCGAGCAGGGCATCCAGGTAGTCTCGACCGATTTCGCCGGCGACGTCGCCGTGGAGATTCGCGTCCTTGCCACTGAGTCTGAAGCGATTCAGGCCGCCCTCACTGAGCTCACGCACGGCAGCGCAGAGATGCTCGTCACCGAACCGGCTTATCAGCCGCTCGGGTGAAGAGGCCTTCCTTCTGGCCAAGTTGGAAATCCGCGCAGAAGAAGTGGAGAAGCAAGAAAGTCCTCTTTGCTAAGGTAGACTATCTACGCTATTAGACCAAGTCATGCACTAGTATACCACTAGGAATTATCTGGAAGAGGGACGATTGAAGAGAGTGTCGGGAAGCGAGCGGGCGCTTGCGCGGCAGATGGAGGCGACGAGCTCCATCGAGCCGGTCATCCGCGTGCGGGGGTCGCGGTGGCGCGACGTGCTCGGTGTGGCGCTGCGTATTCTCGCGGGCCTTGCGATCGGCCTTCTGATCTGGCAAGTCATGGCGATGGTCATGAATTCCAAGGGTGCGACGCTCGGGTTCCCTTACCCGGCGGACACATTCGAGCGGATCGGGGAATACCTTTTCTCGGGCCGCTCGCTTTACGGGCATTCGATTTACGAGCATGTTCTCGCGAGCATCTCTCGGCTGCTTATTGCGTTCGGGCTCGCGTCGCTCGTCGGCATCACGCTCGGATCGCTGCTTGGATATTTCGGCGGGATTTATCAGATCGGCATGGTGCCGGTCGCGGTTTACCAGATGATTCCGGGGCTCGCGTGGCTGCCGGTTGCGATTCTGCTCGTGGGACTCGGCGACGACGCGGCCGTGTTCATCATCTTCGCGGTGTCGTCGATGGTCATCACGATTGGCGTGTCGAGCGGCATCCGCATGGTTCCCGAGGTCATCGTCAACGCGGCGAAGATGTCGGGCGCGAGCGGGTTGGCCGTGTTCACGCAGGTGCTCGTGCCGCAAGCGGCGGCGAGCATCGTGAACGCGCTGCGGCTCGGGATGTCGAGCGCGTGGCGCGTGCTCGTTGCAGCGGAGATGATCGTCGGGACGGGCGTGGGCGTGGGCTATTCGATTCAGTTGACGCGCGACCTGCTCGATTACGTCGGGTCGTTCGCGTGCATCACGGTGATCTGCCTGCTCGGGTTGTTGATTGACCGGGTCGTCTTGGCCGGCGTCGAGCGTTGGATTCGCCACCGGCTCGGAATGGAGGCGATGTGAATGAGCCTCATCGAGTTGCGCGGCGTGTCGAAGGGCTTCTTCACCGACCGCAAGAAAACAACCGCGAAGATCGCGCTTGACACAATTGACCTGCGCGTCGAAGAAGGCGAGTTCGTGAGCCTTATCGGCCCGTCCGGTTGCGGCAAGACGGTGACGCTGTCGATGATGGCCGGCTTCGAGCGCCCCACGCTCGGCGAGGTGCTGTTCCGCGGCAAGCCCGTGAGCGGCCCTGGCCCGGAGCGGGGGGTCGTGTTCCAGGAATATAGCCTGCTGCCGTGGCTTTCGGTCGAGCAGAACGTGGCGTTCTCGGTGCGCAACGCGGCCCGTGCGAACGGTTCGCCGGTCACCCGCGACGAGGCGCGCCAGCGCGCACGCGAGGCGCTTGCCACGGTGGGGCTCCTCGATTCGGCCGCCGAACGGCCGAACACGCTGTCGGGCGGGATGAAGCAGCGCGTCGCGATTGCGCGGCTGCTCGCGATGGACTCCGACGTGTTCCTCATGGACGAGCCGTTTTCCGCGCTCGACGAGCAGACGCGTCGCGCGCTCGACGAGAGTCTGTTTCGCCTGTGGCGGCAGCAGGGCAAGACCATCGTGTTCGTCACGCACAACATTTCCGAGGCGGTGCTCATGTCTTCCCGCATCGTCTTGTTCTCGAATTCACCGGGGCGGATCCTGCGCGAGTGGGAACTGCCCGCCGAGCTCGACCGTGACTTAGCGTCGCCCGAAGTGGCGGCCATTGCGCGCGAGATTCGGGACCAGTTGCCTTTAAGCCCCTGCGAGTTTGCGCTCGACCAGGGTTAGGGGAAGGGAATCTGTTCACGAGAGAAAGGGAGAGAATAGATGAAGAAGAAAGTGTTTGTCGGTGCGGCGCTTGCGTTCGTCTTGGCGTTCGCGGGCGTGCTGGCGGGTTGCTCGGGCAACGGCGCCAGCAGCAGCTCGGCGGCTTCGTCGAGCACGGCGTCGTCTTCGGCCGCGAAGGCCGACCTCGCGCCGATCACGGTGTCTTACCTCAACAAGGCCAATTATGAGGATGTCATCGTGGCCGATCATGAGGGCTTCTATAAGGAGTGCGACGCCGCGGTCACGACGCTGCCGGTGACCGGCTCGGGTCAGCAGTCCGTCGAGGCGTTGATCGCCGGCCAGTCCGACATCGCGGCGACGGGCCAGGGCCCGGTGGCCGACGCGATCAAGCAATATGGCGACGACATCGTCGTGCTCGCGGGCACGAACATCGCGACCGGCGGCCAGATGTGGGTTGCGGGCCCCGGCCTGACCGGCGACGCGGCCATCACGCCCTACAACAAAGACGCCGACAACAAGGCCGAGGTCAAGGCCTCGTTCGAGGCGGCTGCGGCTGCCAAGGGCGGCACAATCAAGTGCGGCGTCCAGAAGGGGGCGACGACCGAGAGCGAGTTCAAGAAGTGGCTCAAGGCGTTCGAGATTAGCTTCAATGACTTCGTCGAGGGCGATGGCACGGTGACGCTCGTTGACCTCAAGGCGAACACGCTGCCGACGACGCTCGCGTCTGGCGACATCGACATGATGGCGGCGAGCCAGCCCTATCCGAACACGGCGATCGAGAGCGTGGCGGGTTCCTATGCGATCGGCAAGAACTCCGACATCAATTCCTATTCCGTCATGTGCCTGATCACGACAAAGAAGGTGTTCGACGAGAAGGAGGACTCGATCAAGGCGTTCCTCGAGGCCGAGAAGAAGGCGGTTGACTTCATGAACTCCAACACCGACGAGGCCATCAAGATCTGCTCCGAGGCAATCGGCACGGACGAGGCCAACGAGAAGGCTGAGTTCGACATTGCCAACTTCAAGGTCGACATGTCTGACAAGATGATCTCCACGCTGCAGAAGGCCTGCAAGGGCAAGGAAGTCGAGATCACCGAAGACCAGCTCAAGGCCCAGATGCCGCTGATCGATTGGCTGAACGGCACGCTTAACAAGTAAGTTGACGCTGCGGCTGCCTTTGCGCCGCGGGCGACCAGCGGTTTCAGTTGGGGCAACAACCTTGCAGGTTGTTGCCCCGTTCTTTAGTAAAGCGCCTCGACTGTGGGGTTGGCTCCGATGACAGCGCGCAGCTCGTCGATGTATTTCAGCGCGAGCTCGCTCGGGCGTCGTTCGTCGTGGACGAGGTAGCCGACTTGCATGCGCCCGCCCGCCTCGAGCGGGATTGCGACGATACCCGAATGCATCTCGCTCGAAAGCACGCCCGTCGAGATCGTGTAGCCGTTGAAGCTCGTGAGCAGGTTGGTCAGCGTGCCGCGGTCCGTGAATCGGATGTTGCGGTCGTGGTGCAGGTGCCCGAACGGCTCTTCCGAATAGTAAAACGAGTTCGTCGTCCCCTGCTCGAATGAATAGCGCGGGTAAGGCTCCAGGTCGTCGAGCGTCACCGATTCCCGACCTGCGAGCGGATGGTGCTCGCCGACGAACACGTGCATGTCCGCGTCGAATAGCGGGGAAAACGTCAGCCGAGCGTCGGCAAACGCTTTCTGCAGCACGCTCGAGTTGAAGTCGTCGAGGTAAATCACGCCAATGTCGCTGCGGAACGTCCGCACGTCTTCGATGATCTGCCCCGTCGCGCATTCGCGCAGCGTGAAGTCATATTTTTCCGACGCGCACTCCTCGGCCACGTTGATGAACGCCTGCAAGCTGAAATAGTAATGCTGCGTCGACACCGCGAGCTGCATGTTATCTGCTCGCCCGCGCGCGTAACGGTCTTCCAGCATATCGGCTTGCTCGACGACCTGCCGCGCATAACCGAGCAGCTCGCTGCCATCGTTAGTCAACGTCACGCCGCGGTTCGACCGCGTGAAGATCGTGATGCCGAGCTCGCGCTCGAGTTCCTTCACGGCCGTCGACAGGTTCGATTGCGATGTGTAAAGGTTCTGCGCCGCCTCGTTGATCGACCCGCATTCGCTGATCGCGATGAGATATTTCAATTGCTGTAACTTCATGGCGTCATCCTAACACGCCGCCTCGCCCGTTGTCTCGCATCGGCAGAGGAGGAGCTCCTCGTTGGCGCCGGCTTCTGCGAGCAGCGTGCCGTCGGGGGCGAAGACGCAGCTGTGGCCGGCGCGGTTGGGGTCGACGCTGCTGACGCCGGCGACGTGGATCGCGTTCTCGGCGGCGCGTTCGCGCAGGAGCGTCTTCCATTGGTTCACCTTGTCGGGTCCGTCCACCCAAGCGGAGGGGAACAGCATCAGGTCGGCGCCGTTGGCGGCAGCAGCTGCGGTGACTTCGGGGAAGCGCAAGTCATAGCAAATCGCGAGTCCGATGGTGGCGAACGGAGCCTTGATCGGCGGCATGAGCGCATCGCCGGCCGCGGTGTAGGCCGACTCCCGTTCTCCCTGTTTGTCGAAAAGGTGGGTTTTGCGGTAGGCCCCACGCTGTGCTCCGGAGGCATCGGTGATGATAGCCGTGTTGAACGGCAGCCCGCCCGGATTGTGCTCGCTTATCGTGTAAGCGACCCAGAGGTTGAATTCGTTTGCAAGCGCATCGATGGCCTGCGGGAATGCGCCGTCAAGTGGCTGGGATGCTGCGCAAAAACGTTCAACCGAGCCGTCGAACCGGCTCATGAACGCCTCGGGAAAGACGATCAGATCGGCGCCGGCCCCGGCGGCGCGGCGGACGAAGGCGCGCGCGTTGCGCACCACGTCACCGTCTTCGGGTCGCCGGCACTGCGCCAAGGCAATCGTAAACATTTTGTTTCACCCCGCGTCGTTCGATGATTTGTCTTGTCATGTTCTGGCTGGTAGGGATATACTAGCTCACCAAGATGATTATTACGTGCGGACATACTCTTCTGAGCCTCCTCCTTATCTAGGCGCGCCTGCGCCTTGTTCTTGCGGGTCCGCGCCTTATAAATCCCCTCGCCGAATTCTTTCCGTGTGGCTGGCGACCGCTCAAAGGCACGGAAGCGTTTGCATTGTTATGCCGAAAACGGAAAGAGGACGTTATGACTGAGAACAAACTGGGAGAGAAGATTCGCACGCTGCGCGAGTCGCATGGGCTGTCGATCGAGGACCTGGCCGACCGCAGCGATCTCAGCACGAAAGACATCAAGGAGCTCGAAAGCGGAAAGGCGGCGACGTCGCTCGCGCCGCTGCTGAAGCTGACGCGCGCGCTCGGCGTGCGGCTCGGCACGCTGACCGACGACGACGACCAGATCGGTCCCGTCTTCACCGATGCGGAGTCGATGGAGGCCGGGACGTTCATCAAGACGTTCGGGACGGAAAGCGATGCAGGCGACCTGAATTACTTCGGCCTGGCGCAAGGGCGTTCGAGTCGCCACATCGACCCGTTCATCATCACGATCTCGCCAAGCGGTGCAACCAACCACCACCTCAAGGGGCATGAGGGCGAGGAGTTCCTTTATGGCCTCGAGGGGCAGATCGAGATCGAGTATGGTCATGGCGAGAACGGCAAGGTTTATGTGCTCGGCCCGGGCGAGTCGATTTATTACGACTCCATCGTGCCGCATCAGGTGCGCGCGCACGACGGCCAGACTGCGAAGTTCCTCGCGGTGGTTTACACGCCGGTTTAGGAAAATGAGTTAAACGAACGTTTCGTTTAACTCATTTTGAAGGGGACGCGTGCTTTGGCGCGCCGGTTTAGGAGAAGAAGATGCCAGAGGGTTTCAAGCATAAGATGCCGGAAGGGTGGGACCCGACCGGGGTGGATCCGCGGGTGATCGCGGACGACGAGAAGTATGGCTGGCCGATGGAGACGACGCGCGACAAGCGCGTGTGGCGGGGGACGCCGGGCAGCGACGATTACGAGCTGCATTCCGAGAAGACGATCGGGGATTATTTCCGCGACATGGTGGCGATTGACCCGGATCACCGGTTCGTGGCTTATCCGGACCGCGACTTGCTGTGGACTTACAAGCAGTTCGACGAGCGGACGGACAAGCTCGCGAAGGCGCTGATGACGATCGGGATGGAGCCGGGCGACCACCTGGGCGTGTGGGCGCGCAACATCCCCGATTGGCTGACGTTCATGTATGCAACGGCGAAGATCGGCGTTGTGATGGTGACGATGAACCCGGTTTACAAGTCGCATGAGCTCGATTACGTGTTGAAGCAGTCGGACATGAAGGCGCTTTGCATCGTGGACGCTTACCGTGACGTCGATTACGTCGAGACGGTGCGCGAGCTCGTGCCGGAGTCGCTGACGCAACCGCGCGGGCACCTCGACACGAAGGAATATCCGCACCTCAAGAATTTGATTTACATGGGCCCGGAGAAGCACCGCGGGTTCTACAGCGTGCCGGAGCTGCTGCTCTTGGGCGAGTTCGCGGACGACCAGTTGCTGCGCGACGCGGAGAAGAAGTTCACGAACCGCGACGTCGTGATGATGCAATACACGAGCGGCACGACCGGTTTCCCGAAGGGCGTCATGCTGACGCACCGCAACATCCTGAACGACGGGTTCTTCATCGGCGAGGGGCAGAAGCTCACGCCGGAGGATCGCGTGTGCCTGCCGGTGCCGTTCTTCCACTGCTTCGGGTGCGTGCTCGGCGTGATGGCGAACCTGACGCACCGCGCGTCGATGGTGATCGTAGAGGAGTTTAACGCGGGGCTCGTGCTGCAGGCAATTCATAAGGAGCGCGCGACGGCGGTTTACGGTGTGCCGACGATGTATATCGCGGAGCTGACCCATCCCGTCTTCGACAAGTTCAACCTGACGAGCTTGCGGACGGGCATCATGGCGGGCTCGCCCTGCCCGCCCGAGACGATGGCCGAGGTCGTGGATCGGATGTACATGAAGGACATCACGATCTGCTATGGTCTGACCGAGACGTCGCCGGTGTTCACGCAGACGTCGGCAAACGACACGCAGGAGCGCAAGTGCAACACGATCGGGCGCCGGCACCCCGCCGTCGCGGTGAAGATCGTGAACGTGGCGACTGGCGAGGAGTGCGCGGTTGGCGAGCCGGGCGAGATCTGCTGCAAGGGCTTTAACGTGATGAAGGGCTACTACAAGATGCCCGAGGCCACGGCAGAGGCGATTGACGCCGACGGTTACCTTCATTCGGGCGACCTGGCAATCATGGATGAGGACGGCTATTACCACATCGTCGGGCGCACGAAGGACATGATTATTCGCGGCGGCGAGAACATTTACCCGCTCGAGGTCGAGAACTTCTACCTGACGATGCCGGGCGTTCTGGACGTGCAGGTCGTGGGTGCGCCGGATGAGAAGTATGGCGAGATCGTCGTCGCGTTCGTGAAGCGGCGCCCCGATGCCGAGGGCGAGGCGCTGACGATGGAGTCGGTGCGGCAATATGGTATCGAGCGGATGGCGCGATACAAGGTGCCGAAGCATGTGTTTTTCGTCGACGAGTTCCCCGAGAACGCGGCGAAGAAGGTCATGAAATATAAGTTGCGCGAGATGGCGACCGAGCTGCTCGGGCGCGAGGACGTGAAAGTGTTCGGCGACGAGAACGCCGTTGCTGATGCGGATTACGATGCCGTCGGCGAGGGTGTCCCCGAGTCGCTTGACGAGCAGAAGTTCGGCGATGCCGCAACGGGCGCATTTTAGGTTCTGTCCGCCTGACGGCGGCTCGCACTGACTTACCATAGGCGCCAAGGATTTTTATTCTGCTAGGAGGAATGGATGAAGGAAATGCCGGCAAACCAGTTGGATCCGCGGGTCAAGACCGTGTGGCGGATCAACGATGCGATTTGGATCACGTTCATCGGCGCCTGCGTGGCGGCGATGGTGCTTGTGCCGTTGGCGCTTCTGGATATTGGCGCGCTGATGGGGGTCGTGGTCGGCATTTTCGCGATTTGCATGGTCGTGGCTTACGTCGTGTGGTTGGTCGTGCTGCCGCCAATTCGCTACGTGCGGTGGCGCTATGAAGTGTCGGAGGACTACCTCGACATCGCGAAGGGGATCATCTGGCGCAAGCGCTACACGATTCCGTTTATTCGCGTGCAGGACACGGACACGAGGCAAGGGCCGATTCTGCGGGCGTTCAAGCTCGCGAGCGTCACCGTGTCGACGGCGGCGAAGGAACATGTGATTCCCGGGCTCGATTTCGAGGTCGCCGAGCAGCTGCGCGACCGTGCGGCCGAGCTCGCTCGCCTCGCCCGCGAGGATGTGTAGGCGATGGGGCAGGTTGAGATGACGCCGGGCGTGGGTTCGGCGAGCCCCTTTGTCGGGACGTTTGAAACCGGGCGGCATTACCGGGTGCACAAGAGCTATGTCTATGCGGCGCCGATTTTGGCGGTTCTGGCGGTCGTGGGCGTTACGTTGCTCAACGGCATGCAGGGGTGGGTCGACTTGGTCTTCGCGATTCGCGATGGGAAGCTGGCGGTGAACGTGCTGTTCGTCGTGCTGGGGATCGTCGGCGGGTTGGTGCTGCTCGTCGCCGTTTGCGTCGGGCTTTACGCGCTTGCATGGCGCAACATGTCCTATGTGTTCGACGAGCGCGAGTTCAGCTTCTATTCGGGGATCATCACGAAGCGGCGAGTCCACATGCCTTACGCGCGCGTGCAGTCGATCAACCAGCGGGCGTCGATCGTGCAACGGGTTCTCGGTGTGTGCACGGTGATGATCGACTCGGCCGGCGGGTCGGCGAACAAGGGCGTTCGCGTGCCCTACCTGCAGCTTGAGACGGCCGAGCGGATGCGCGCGGAGCTGTTCATGCGCAAGGCGGCGGTGGCTGCCGGGCGCGAGGGCGAGATCGCGTTTTGCGGAACACTTGCCGGCGACGCTTGTTCCCCAATCGCGAGCGGCGGCACGGCGGCGGTGGAGCAAACGTCGCCGACAAGCGTTCCGCAAAACGCGCTCGATGCGACGGTCGGGTTCGCGGGGGACTGGCGCGGCGCGTTCGGCGGCGCGGCGGCGTTTGGCGAGGAGCCGGTCGCTTACGAGCATGGGCTCACGAACCACGAGCTGCTGCTGACGACCATCTCGCATGACAAGCCGATCGCCGTGGCACTGGTCGTCTTGTTCACGTTCGTTTTCACGATCTCGCTCGTCGTGCTTGTGCAGGACGAGGTCGCGTTGTGGATTTCGATGGCGGCTGTGCCCATTATCGTCATCGGCACGCTGGTCACATGGGTGATAGGCTTGCTCTCGACGCTGGTTTCCTATGGTAATTTTCGCGTGCGCCGACGCGGGTCGCGCATCGAGGTCGAGCGCGGGCTGCTGACGCGCGTCTCGAGCGGCATCGATGTCGACCGCGTGCAGTCGATCGAGATTCGGCAGTCGTTCGTGCGGCGTCTTATCGGCTATTGCGAGATCTCGCTCGGGCGCGTGAACGCGGCAAACGAGCAGAACAAGGGCAACAACAACTCGAGCGTCCAGGCGAAGGGCCTGGTCGTCCACCCGTTCGTGAAAATCGACCGCGTCGACGAGATCCTCGCGGGAATCGTGCCGGAGCTTGCCGACCGTCCGCAGCGCAGCGAGTGCAAGCCGATGGCGAAGCCGGCGTTGCGCCGCGCTCTGCTGCGGCGTTGCCTCTGGTTCAACTGGGCGCTGTGGATCACGGTGGCCGTCGGCGTCACCTGGGCGGTGGTCGGCTATCTCGTGAAGACGGGCGGCATCCAGTTCGCGGGCGCGGCAGAGCAGGCGCAATATGCGCACTTCATGGTCGGCTCGCTCGGGCTCGTCGTGGCGGCATGCGTGCTTTTCACGGTGGTCGACGCAATCGACGCCGTCCTGTGGGCGCGGCATTCGGGATGCGTTTGGAATCGGCGTTACCTGCTGGTCCACAATGACGGGCTCTCCACGACGGAGTGCGTCATCCCGCGCCAGAAGATCCAGTCCGGCAACACGCGCAGCAACCCGTTCCAACGGCGCCTGTCGCTCGTGACGCTGCAGGCGGTGACCGCCGCCGGCGCCGGCAGCACAGTGGTGCGGCTCATCGACATCCCCGCCGAAGACGGCGCGGCCTACCTCGATTGGCTGGGGTAGGGGCAGGTTGGATACAATAGCGGTAATTTGCGAGACGAGGCGAGGAGGAGCACCCATGAAGGAAGAGAAGGCGCAGGAGCTCATCGAAATCGGGCGGCGCATGAAGGGGCTGCGCGAGGCGTGCGACGTGACGGCCGAGGAAATGGCCGCCGACCTCGAAGTCGATCTCGACCGTTACCTGCGTTGGGAGGCGACCGGCGCCGGCGTGCCGATTTCGGCGGTTTACCACATGGCGCGCAAGTTCGGCGTCGAGTTCACGGAAATCCTGACCGGCACTGCCGCGAAGCTCGACACCTATCAAGTCGTTCGCAAGGGCGAGGGCAAGGAGGTCGACCGCTATCCCGGCTATCATTACGACGACCTCGCCTGGCGCATTCGCGGCAAGATCATGCAGCCGCTCGAGGTCGTGCTTGACCCGTCCGACGAGCCCGCGAAGCTCGTGACCCATGGCGGCCAGGAGTTCAACCTGGTGCTCGAAGGCACTGTCATCGTCACGATTGAGGACGAGGAGTTCGCGCTCGAGGCGGGCGACAGCATCTACTTCAACCCCCAGCTCCGCCACGGCCAGCGCTGCGGCAGCGTAGTACCCGCACGGTTTGTGACCGTTATCGCCGAGTAAACGTGTAGCAACTGCAAACCAACGGGGGACTGAGAGAATGGATTACATACTTAAGAAATATTGCCCGCAGATCGACTTCGATTCTTACGAGGACTTCTTCGAGAACTTCCGCATCGACGTGCCCGAGGCGTTCAATTTCGGCTATGACGTCGTCGATGAGTGGGCGCGCGTCGAGCCGGAGAAGCCTGCGCTGCTCTGGTGCAACGACACCGGCGAGGAGCGCCGCTTCACGTTCGCCGACATCGCGCGGCTGTCGAACAAGGCGGCCAACGCGTTTCGCAAGCTCGGTATCGGCAAGGGCGACATCGTCATGTGCATCATGCGCCGCCGCTGGGAATATTGGGTGGTCGCGAGCGCGCTCTGCAAGCTCGGCGCCACGATCATCCCCGCGACGCTGCAGCTCACGACGCATGACATCTCCTATCGCGCGAACAAGTGCGGCGTGAAGATGATGGTCTGCGTGAACGACGACTACGTCTGCTCGCAGGTCGAGGGCGCGCTGCCCGAGTCCCCGTCGATCGCCAACCGAGTTTGCGTGGCCGGCGCGCGCGACGGCTGGCTCAGCTTCGACGAGCTCATCGACGGCGAGTCCGAGAGCTGGGAACGCCCCGCGCCGGGCGACCCGAGCGCCGTGACCAGCAAAGACATCATGCTGATTTACTTCACGAGCGGCACGACCGGCCATCCGAAACCGGTTATGCACAATTACGCGCACCCGCTCGGTCACATCCTGACCGCGAAGTATTGGCAGCAGGTCCAGGAGAACAAGCTGCACATGAGCGTGACCGATTCCGGTTGGGCGAAGTTCGGTTGGGGCAAGATTTACGGCCAGTGGATCGCTGGCGCCACCGTGTTCGCCTATGACATGGACAAGTTCGTGCCCGCGAAGCTGCTGCAGCACATGCAGGACTACAAGCTCACGACGTTTTGCGCGCCGCCCACGATGTATCGCTTTATGCTGCAGGAAGACGTCGCGTCATATGACCTGTCGAGCATCCAGAACTTCGCGACGGCCGGTGAGCCGCTCAATGCCGAGGTCACGATTCAGTGGGAACGCCTGACAGGCAAGAAGATCCGCGAGGGCTTCGGCCAGACGGAGGGCCCCGTTTTGCTTGCGACTTATCCTTGGATCGAGCCGAAGCCGGGTTCGATGGGCAAGCCGAGCCCGCTGCTCAACATCAAGCTGCTTGACGAGAACGGCGTCGAGGTCGAAGACGGCGAAGAGGGCTCCATCTGCGTGACCGGCCTGAAGGAGGCCTATCCGCCTGGGCTGTTCGTCGGCTATTACGACATGCCCGACGTGACCGCCGAGACGGTCGGCGGCGACTATTATGACTTGCACGACATGGCGTGGCGCGACAGCCAGGGTTATGTCAGCTTCGTCGGCCGCAACGACGACGTCATTAAGTGCTCGGGATATCGCATCAGCCCGTTCGAGGTCGAAAGCGCGCTCGTCAAGCACGACGCCGTCATCGAGTGTGCCGTCACCGCCGCGCCCGATCCGCTTCGCGGCCTCGTCGTGAAAGCCACGATCGTCCTCGCCGCCGGCAACGAGCCGAGCGACGAGCTCACGAAGGAGCTTCAAACGTGGGTGAAGCACGAGACCGCGCCTTACAAATATCCGCGTATCGTGGAATATGTCGACGAACTCCCGAAGACGGTCGGCGGCAAGATCAAGCGCAAGCAGATTCGCCACGCTGACGGCGCCGAATAAAATCGCCCTGTTCAGGTCGGGGTGCGTTGTCTCAAAACGAGTTATCGGCGGGAGCAGGCGAGCAATTTGCCGGTGATGGGCGAGAACGAGGCGAGATAGCGGGTCTTGCCGATGTTGAAGCCCAGCTTGATATAGGCGCCGCCGGCATCGGTGAAGTTGGCCACTTCCTTGGTTTGGCCGAAGAACGTCGTGGTTGTTCGGTCTTTTGCCACGAGGGGCGATTTCGCGAGAAATCCCGCTGATGTCGATGTGTCGACGATACAGCTCGGGAAAGTTGCCTTTGACTTACTGAAGTAGTGCACGTTGGTGTTCAGCGTGATCGTTTTTCCGCTCTTGTTGGTGAACTTGAAGTTCTTGAAGAGATATCTCTGAAAAGCGACCTTGCAGGTGATGGCAGGCTTTTTCACCGTGACCACGCATTTGTGCTTGGCCCCGCGGTTGTCGGTGCAAGTGATAATCGCCTTTCCTGTCGCCACCGGCGTGAGCACGCCCTTCGAGCTCACTTTGACGCATTTGGAATCGGAAGTCTTCCATTTCTTCGCCTTGGCAACTTTGTGGCCTTTGAACGTGAGCTTGCCGGTTCCGAAGAGTCCGACCGAGGCCTCGCGTTGCGTGAGGCCGGTCACCGTGACCTTGCAGGTCAAGGTCCCCCGGCTGTTCTTCGCCGTGATCGTTGCCTTGCCGGGTGCAATCGCGGTGAGTCTTGCGGAATATCGACCGGCGGGCTCGACTTTCACGACTTTAGGGTTTGACGAGCTCCAGCGACGCTGGTCGCCAGTCTTGCTTGCCGAGATTTTCGTGCTGTGGTTGCGTGCGAGAACGAGCGTCTTCGTGGAAGATTTGGAAGCCGTCGCGGTGCAAGCTGCCTTGACCTTGGTGGTCGCAGCGGCCTCAGCCGTGGCTGGCGACAGCGTGAAAGCCAGGGAGAATGCGAGGAGAATTGCCGTAAGAACGCATGCGGCGCGAGTTGCGCCGGCAATCATGCCAGTCGTTGCGTCCTTAAGCATAGCCGCCCTCTTCCTTACGGCTGCCATCTTACCCTGTTTCGATAGAAATATGCGTTTAACGGGCGGATTGTTACGAAAACGTGCTCGTTGCAGATAACGTTTCCGCTCCTATTCTAGTGCTTGGGCGAGGTCGGCGATGATGTCCTCGGCAGCTTCTATGCCGCAGCTGAGGCGTACGAGGTCGGGCTGTACGCCGGCAGCCTCGAGTTCTGCGTCGCTCATCTGGCGATGCGTGCTCGAGGCGGGGTGCAGGCAGCATGTGCGCGCGTCGGCGACGTGGGTCGCGATGGCGGCGAGCTTCAGTCGCCCGAGGAACTCCTGCGCGGCTTCGCGCCCACCGGCGACGCCAAAGCTGACGACACCGCAGCTCCCGTTCGGAAGATACTTTTGCGCGAGCTCGTGGTCGGGGTCGCCTGGCAGTCCGCAATAACGCACCCAACTCACTTTCGGATGCTCCGCGAGGAACTCTGCAACCGCTTGGGCGTTCTTGCAGTGCTGCGCCATGCGGACGTGCAGGCTTTCGAGGCCGAGGTTCAGCAGGAAAGAGTTCTGCGGCGCCGGCGTCGGGCCGAGGTCGCGCATGAGCTGGGCGGTTGCTTTCGTGATGAACGCGCCGTCCCGGCCGAAGTCGCGGGCGTAAACGACGCCGTGATAGCTCTCGTCGGGCTCCGTGAGTCCGGGGAACTTGTCGGCGTGGGCCATCCAGTCGAATGTGCCCGCATCGACGATCGCGCCGCCGACGGCCGAGGCGTGGCCATCCATATATTTAGTAGTGGAATGCGTGACGATGTTCGCGCCCCACTCGAACGGGCGGCAGTTGACGGGCGTGGCGAACGTGTTGTCGACGATGAGCGGCACCCCGTGGGCATGTGCGGCGTCGGCGAACTTCTCGATGTCGAGCACCGTGAGCGCGGGGTTCGCGATCGTCTCGCCGAACAGCGCGCGCGTGTTCGGGCGGAACGCAGCCGCGAGCTCTTCGGGAGTGCAGTCGGGCGCGACGAACGTGCTCTCGACGCCCATCTTGCGCATGGTGACGGAGATGAGGTTGAACGTGCCGCCGTAAATCGACGAGCTCGCGACGATGTGGCTGCCCGCCTCGCAGATGTTGAACAGCGCGAGGAAGTTCGCCGCTTGCCCCGAGCTCGTCAGCATCGCGGCCGCGCCGCCTTCGAGCTCGCAGATCTTCGCTGCGACCGAATCGCTCGTCGGATTCGCGAGGCGTGTGTAGAAGTAACCCGTTTCCTGAAGGTCGAACAGCTTCGCCATGCCCTCGCTCGATGCATAGCGCCAGGTTGTGCTCTGGTAAATCGGGAGCTGCCGCGGCTCGGCGTTGCCGGGCTGCCAGCCGCCTTGGACGCAGGTCGTTTCGCGCGTGTGGTTCATGCGGGTTCCTTTCAAGCAAAATGCACGAAGTGCATTGTAACCGACCTGCGGTGGCGCTCGTGGGCAACTGCCCCTGAGCGGGGCGCTATTCTGATGATAGACATAATCGAATAGTGCTGTTTGCGAATAGCTGAAATTGCGGGACGCAAACGGGCGGGATAATAATGCCGAACGGGTGCTTTGTATATTGTTTGTTATTAGTTTTGATGTTATAAGTAACTTTGCGAAATTGGGTGAATTGTGCCCAAGCGCGTGCGTCAAAACGAGTGAGTAGGGAAAAGAGAGGGGAATCTATGACGCAGATAGATATCCACGCCCCTGGTGTAGAGGTGAAGAAGAGCGCATGCTACTTCTGCCACGCCAACTGCGGCGTCCTCGCCTACGTGAAAGATGGCGATGTCATCAAGATCGAAGGCGATCCGGACTACACCAACCAGGGCGGCCTGTGCTGTCGCGGCACGAGTGCGTTGAAGCATGTGCACCATCCGGCGCGCATCAACCACTGCTTGAAGCGCGCAGGCGAGAAGGGTGAGGGCAAATGGGAGCAGATCCCGTGGGACCAGGGGATTAAAGAGGTCGCTGAACGCCTGAACCAGATTAAGGCCGAGTCCGGCGCGGAGGCTGTCGCCACCGCCGGCGGCACGACGCGCACCGATGATTACGCGCGCCGTCGCTTCTTCAACATCTTCGGTTCGCCGAACAGCTTCCACAACGCGCTGCTGTGCTGGATCCCGACCTTCATGGTCGAGACGGCCGTCGGCGGCTGGTCGCCGTTCGAGACCGACCTGGGCGGTTCCAAGTGCGTCATCCTGTGGGGCATGAACCCCGGCGCGTCGACGCTTCCGTCGATGCACGGCTACACCGACCTTCAGCTCAACGGCCTGAAGATCATCGTGGTCGACCCGCGCTATTCCGAGACGGCGAAGAACGCCGACCTGTGGTTGCCGCTGCGACCGGGCTCCGATACGGCGCTCGCGCTCGCGATGGCGCATGTCATCTGCTATGAGGGCATGGTCGACTTCAACTTCGTCATGGAGTGGTGCGAGGGCTTCAACGAGATCATGGATCACCTCGAGCAGTACTCGCCTGAGTGGGCGGCGCCCATCACGTGGCTCGACCCGGAGGACATTCGCAAGGCCGCGCGCATGTATGCCATGAACAAGCCCTCCAACATCCAGTGGGGCTGCACGTGGGACCAGCTCGGTCCCGACGCGGTGTCCGGTTCGCAGGCTCGTGCGATCATGCGCGCCCTGACCGGCAATCTCGACATCCCGGGTGGCGACCTGATCCCCGGCCCGTCGATGACGTTCCTCACCGACGAGGAGCTCGAGCTCAACGAGCTGCTGCCTCAGGAGCAGCGCGACAAGCAGATCGGCTCGAACTTCTTCAAGCTGACCTCTTGGCCCGGCTACTCGAAGATCGCGAAGGTCGCGACCGAGACCTGGGGCAAGCCGATGACGACCGAATGGTTCTGCGAGGCGCACGGCCCGTCCGTGTTCAAGGCGATCCTCACGGGCGATCCCTACAAGGTGCGCGCGCTCATCGTGTGCGCCACGAACCCGCAGAGCTGCTATGGCGACGCGAAGATGGTGCTGCAGGCGCTCAAGTCCTGCGAGTTCCTCGTGACCTGCGAATATTGGATGACGCCGGCCGCGCATTACTCCGATTACATCTTCCCGGCTGCTGGCGCGCTCGAGCGCCCGGTCATGCACACGAACTACGGCGTCACGGATTCGATTCAGTGCTCGCAGCGCGCGATTCAGCCGCTTTACGACCGCCATGACGAATATACGTTCTGGCGTGCGCTCGGCCTCGCGTGCGGCCAGGATCCGGAGCTGTGGCCGTGGGAGACCGAAGAAGACGTCTATTACGAGGTCATCAAGCCGATCGGCTATCCGGTTGAGACCTACGACGAGTTCGTCGAGAACTACCGCATGTTCTTCCCGCCGCAGAACTTCAAGAAATACGAGAAGAAGGGCTTCTGCACGCAGACCCGCAAGTTCGAGTTCAAGTCGACGATTCTCGAGGAGCTCGGCTACCCGGCGATGCCGGAATACCATGGTTGCGGCGAGAACGAGTATGATCACCCCGAGCTGGCGAAGGAATACCCGCTGACGCTGACGACCGGCGGTTCGCCGATGCCGTTCCACCACTCGGAGCACTTCAACATGCCGACGATCCGCTACATCCAGCCGGATCCCTACTTCACGATTCACCCGGAGACGGCCGAGGAGCTCGGTATCGCCTATGGCGACTGGTGCTGGATCGAGACGCGTCGCGGCCGCATCCGCATGCGCGCCAACGTCGAGGTTTCCATGGCTCCGAAGGCGATTTGGGCGCCGCGCGGCTGGTGGTTCCCCGAGCGCGACTTCACAGAGGACCCGGATGCGCCGTTCGGCTGCCTGCAGTCCAACGTGAATGTTTTGACCTCGGTCGACAACGAGCACTGCGACCCGATCGGCGGCTCGTGGTCCAACCGCGGCTTGCTCTGCAAGGTCTACAAGTGCACGGACGCCGACCTGCAGATGAAGCAGGACACGGCTTGGTCGATTCCCGGCTCCTCGTCGGTCAAGTCGACCGACCCCGAGGTGGCCATCCAGGTGCTGCCGAAGGATCAGCCGCTCGCGTTCGACCCGATCCCGTTCACGCCGCCGACTTGCGACCGCGAGGTTCCCGAGGGGCTCGAGTGGGATTGGCACCGCGATGTCATCAAGCAGCCGGGCACCGGCTATGAATATGACGCGGAGAGCGGTTGGCTCATCGACCCGAACACGCAGAAGTACTACGACCTGTTCTCCGGTTGGGCCTATGACGCCGAGAAGGAGCTGCTGCTCGACGAGGCGACTGGCACCTATTACGACTTCGAGCGCAACGAGGTTCCGTTCGTCGCCGGCCGTCGCGCCTTCCCGGGCATGACTGCCGAGCAAGCGGGCGTCACGGTGCCCGAAGGGTTCGTCTGGAACCAGGAGGGCGGCTACATCGGCAAGGAGGGCGCTGCCTTTGCCGGCAAGCTCTACGACGCTGAGAGCGGCTGGATGATCGGTATCGACGATAACGTTTATTATGATGCCGTTTACGGTTATGCCTATGACCCCGAGGCCGAGAACCTGATCGACATGGCGAGCGGCCAGCGCTACGACATGGAGTTCAACCCGATCAACGAGGTTGCGGGCTATCGCGTTTACCCCGGAACCGCCGAGGCTCCCTATGAGCTGCCCGAGGGCATCGTCTGGGATGCCGAGAAGGGCTATGCCACCGCGGCGGCCGATTTCGGCGCCGGCAAGATTTACGACCCTGAGAGCGGTTGGCTGGTCGGCATCGACGACAGCGTGTGGTATGAGCGCTTCTATGGCTATGCGTTCGACCCGACGAACAACACCCTGGTCAACATGGAGACGGGGGAGCGTTTCGACATGGAATACAACCCGATCGCGGCTGACGATGCCGCGGCCGAATAGCAGGAAAGGAGAGGATGCGTTATGACACGTTACGCAATGGCCATTGACCAGCGTCGCTGCATCGGCTGCCATTCCTGCTCGGTTGCTTGCCGCACTTGGAACGATCTGCCGATCGACATCATTTACAACCCGGTCGTCGGCGGCGTGGCCGAGGGCACTTGGCCCAACGTCCACCGCAACTACCTGCCGACGCTGTGCATGCACTGCAAGAATCCCGAGTGCGTGCCGTGCTGCCCGACCGGCGCCTCCCAGCAGGACGAGGACGGCGTCGTGTGGGTCGACAGCAAGATCTGCATGGGCTGCAAGGTGTGCGTGAACGCGTGCCCCTATGGCATGCGCGACACGTCGCACACGGTGCGTCGCTTCGATGAGTATGTCCGCAAGTGCACGTTCTGCAAGGAGCGTCGCGCGATGGAGCCGGACAAGGATCCTTACTGCGTGCAGACGTGCCACCAGAAGGCTCGCGTGTTTGGCGACATCGACGACCCGAACTCCGAGATTTCGAAGCTGATCGGGCGTTCTGACACGTTCCGCCTGCTCGAGGAGCTCGGCACGGACCCGCAGATTTATTACATCCCGGATCTGGGAGGTACGCGATAATGGATATGAAGACTTATCAAAAGGAAAACGCCAAGATCGAGTACAAGCACCGTTATTGGGGCTTCCAGATCGCGGTCTACCTGTTCCTCGGCGGCCTCGGCGGCGGCATCCTGTTCCTGAACTGGATCATGTCGGCGTTCGTGTTCCCGGCGGCGGACCTGACCCAGGCCATGATGCTGCCTAACTTTATCGCGCTGCTCGCGATTGTGCTCGGCCTGTTCTTCCTCGTTGAGGAGCTTGGCCAGCCGCCCGTGTTCTACCGCGCTTACGTCACGGCGACGTCCATCATCAAGTGGGGCGCCGTGCTGCTGACGATCGCCTCGTTCGGCGACTTGCTCTGGCTGCTCGGCAACTGGTCGCCTGATGCGGCCGTGCTCGGATGGGTGAGTGTGTTCAACTTCTGCGGCGGCGTCGGCGGCGGCCTGTCGGGCCTGTGGCTCGGCGCTGCTGGCCTGGCCGGCTTCGGCATCATGGTCTACACGGGCGTCATGCTCTCGACGCTGAAGGCGCACGCCTTCTGGGCGACGCCGGCTCTGCCGGTGCTGTTCACCATCTCGGCGCTGTCGACTGCCTGTGCCGGCATCATGCTGTCGATGGGCGGCTGGCCGGGTGTGGCGGCCGACATGCATGCAGCGCACGAGGTGCATGAGCTGCTGCACGTTTGCGACATCATCCTGGTGTTCGCCGAAATCACGGTGCTCATGATCATGGTCCTGTCGTTCCTCGGCGCGGGCAACCGCACCCAACAGCGCGTTGCGCAGCGCTGGGTCAAGGGCTCCTATGCGCCGGTGTTCTGGATCGGCATGATCTGCTTCGGCCTGATCATCCCGCTGCTGCTCAACATCTGGGGCAACCCGCTGGCGGGCACGTGGGCGTCGATTCTGGTTCTTTGCGGCGGCTGCCTGCTGCGCTTCCTGTGCGTGTGGTCTGACGACCGTCAGCCGCTCGATCAGGAGAACCGTTATTGCTTCAAGCTGAAGACCGCGGACACGCGCTTCATGACGAAGTGGTACAAAGAGGGCAAGGAGCTCGAGCGCGGCCAGAGCTGGGCTCCGAAGGAGAACTTGTTCTAAAGCAAGTTGACGTAACTTGTTTGGAAGAGCCCGGCTTCGGCCGGGTTCTTTCTTTTGGGCGGGTGGCCCGGTTGAGGATTCCATTTCGCCTACGGCTGCTCGGCGGCAGTGCATTTTCGCACCTGCTTTTCTTTGCCCGCCTGCGCAAGCGGCGAAATGGAATCCTCAACCGGGCTTGCGTTTGCGAAGGTGGACAATGGGCTACGGGGACGGGGAGATGCGTGCGCAAGCGGCGGAACGGCATGTCCCAGCACGGGCTTGCGGTCGGGGGCGTTCGAGTTACGTTGCGGGAGGGGGAGTGGGGAAATTGGGGGTTGTGTAGTAGTGGACAATGTCTTATAATGAACTAGGTCTGAAGCACGGCGGACTTGTCATCTACCCCTCCTAAAAGATGACAAGTCCGCCGCCTTCTTTTAGATGACAAATAGTCTAATGGTTGACATCGTCCTATATCCTCGTAGAATGCTATTGGCAAGTGACACCAAGTTGTTTGCTGGGTTTTGCGGAAGCGCAAAAGTGTGGTGGCGAATTCGCCTGACGTCCGCCTGTCGGCCAACAAGCGAGCGTCTTTTGAGGGCGAATCCGCCAGCGCTCTGGATAAGAGCACCTTCATTATAGGGCTGATTTCCTTTTCGCGTTCCGCGCGCCCGATTTGTCAACCGGATGAAAGGAAATTGAAAGCAATGAATAGTCCTGCTCGAGCATTTGCGGGCGAGTTCCTCGGCACCTTTCTGATGTGCTTCTTCGGCATCGGTGCTGTGGCGACTGCCGTCATGGCCGGCGCGCACACCGGCCCGTTTCAGGTGGGCATGGTTTGGGGCCTCACCATCGCCATCGCGATTTACGTGACGCGCAACCTGTCTTGCGCGCATTTCAACCCGGCGGTTTCGATCGCGATGTGCGTCGCGAAGCGCCTGCCGTGGAAAGAGCTGCCGATTTACCTGATCGGCCAGTGCCTCGGCGCGTTCGTCGCGGCGTTCATCTTGTGGCTTTATTTCGAGCCGACGCTCGCGACGTTGGCGGCGCTGCCGGCCGGGGAGGTTTCGGCGAAGGGCGCTACGTGGGCTGCGGCAATCACGGTGTGGGCTGAGCCCTACCCGAACAACCCGGGCCTGACGATCGGCGTCCTGCAGGGAGCTCTCGGCGAGGGCATTTTCCTGTGCATTCTTCTGATTGTCATCTTCTCGATGACCGAGGATGCGAATGTTGGCAAGCCGGGTGACGTGATCTTCCCGTTGTTTATCGGCTTGACCATCACGATGGGCATCTGCGTTGTCGGGCCGATGACCGATGCGGGCTTCAATCCCGCACGTGACATCATGCCGCGCATCATGGCGTGCGTGGCCGGCGGCGATCCAGCGCAGATTTTCGAGCCTGGCGTGTGGGTCGTTTACGTGGTTGCTCCGATCGTGGGCGGCGTCGTCGGTGCGCTGCTCTGGATGTTCTGGCTCGAGCCGTTGCATGCCAACAAGGCCGAAGAGGCTCCGACGAACTAATTATCGTTGCCGCAGGTGGCCGACTGCGGCGTCCTGAAAGGAAGCGAACATGTCTGACATTCAAATGGCGAACATTGACGCGATACTGGCGGAGATCCCGTCGGCGGCGTCTGAGGGTGCGCCGGATTGGGGCAACACGTTCCCGCTCGCGATGGGCGAGTGCGAGACGGTCATCGTGCTTGGATGCGGCGCGGGCCGCGATGCGTTCGTGGCAGCCAAGCTTGCGGGTGCGACGTGCCGCGTCATCGGCATTGAGTTCAACGAGGGTCTCGTCGCGAAGGCGAACGAGATCAAGGAGCAGCTTGGCGTCAACAACGTCGAGTTCAAGCAGGGCTGCTGGATGACGCTCGACGGGTGCGGCATCAAGTCCGACTCGGTCGACCTTGTCATCGCGAACGGCGCGGTGAGCCGCGTGCCGAGTGTGCAGACGCAGCTCAACACGATTTACCGCGTGCTGAAGTTCGGCGGCGAGTTCTATATGAGCGACATTTTCGTCGATCGCCGCACGCCAGAAGCGAAGAAAACCGACAAGATGAAGGACCTCGGCCTGGCGGGCGCGCTTTACATCGAGGACTACCGCCGCTTCTGCGATATGGCGGGCTGGCCGACGATCCGTTGCATGTCAACGAAGATTTACAAGAAGGAGCAGCCGGTCGAGGTCGCCGACTGGACCTATTTCGTGCGCACGATGCGCGCCTACAAGATTCCCGGCATCCTCGAGGACCTATGCGAGCAATACTTCCAGTTTGCGACTTATCAGGGCGGCATCGAGGGCGCGCCGGATTATTACGACCTCGACGACCATCATCGCTTCATGAAGGGCGAGCCGCTGTCCGTGTGCGGCAATTCCTGCGCGATGGTCGAGAACACGCGTGTCGGCAAGTTCTTCGAGATCTCCGGCGGCGAGCGCGGCGAGAACGAGGTGCACGGCGGTCCTTACCCGGGTTGCGGGAACATCCCCTACTCGGCTGAGGAGGTCTGGGCTTAGAACTCCGCCGTTATTTGGCGAACGACAAAAAGGCCGATGCTGCGGCCGTCTGCGGCACCCGATCTTCGCACTCAGGCTTGCGCTAGCATGCAAAAGCCGCGTGCGATTGCATTTCGCGTGAGTCTCGGCCACAGGTACCTTCGCTGACTTGCCTGGGTGACTTGTTGCGCCATGAATCGGACCCTGCTTCGGCGGGGTCCTTTTTGGTCGGGATGAGTGAGATGCGGCGATGTGCGATGCTTGGCGGCGAAAAATGCACGAAAACAGGCGATGTGCGATAGATTAGGCGGCTTCGGCATCGCATATCGCGGCTTTTCAAGCATAATGGAAGGAAGCGATGGGGCGTTTGCCGACGACGGGTGCCCCGGGAGAGGGAGACGGCATGGAGCGGACGAAGCTGGCGGGGCGGACCTGGTTCCTGATCGTGGTGTTGTCGCTGGTCGGGCAGGTCGCATGGGCAGTCGAAAACAACTTCTTCAACTTGTTCATCCAGGACGTGTTCGGGGCGTCGCTCAATGATGTGGCGTTGATGGTGTCGGCCTCGGCGGTGACGGCCACGGCAACCACGTTGCTGGCGGGCGTGTGGTCGGACCGCGTGGGACGGCGCAAGGCGTTTGTCGTGGTCGGGACGTTGCTGTGGGGTGTGTCGATCGGTCTGTTCGCCGTGTTGCAGAACGTGTCGGATGCGCTCGCGCGAGATGCCGCGGGTGCGGCGGCGCTCGGCATCACGCTCACGATCGTGTTCGACTGCGTGATGACGTTCTTCGGGAGCCTGGCCAACGACTCGGCGTTCAACGCATGGATGACCGACATCACCGACGATACGAACCGCGGGCGCGTCGAAGGCGTGAACTCGTCGATGCCGTTGCTGTCGATGCTGGCCGTGTTCGGCGGCGCGATGTTCCTGATGGTGGTCGGGCCGGATGGGTCCGTGACCTATGACTATCCGGTTTTCTTCACGATTATCGGCGCGATCGTGCTGGTTGTGGGCGTGTTGGCTGGTGTGCTGATGCGCGATAGCCGGCCGGAGCCGCGACGTGATGGCGCGTGGTGGTCGGAGCTTGTTTACGGCTTCCGGCCGAGTGCGGCGTGCGAGAACCGGATGCTCTACCTCGTGCTGGCGTCTTATTGCGTCTTCGCGGTCGCCATGCAGGTTATCATGCCTTATTACGTGCTTTACCTGCGGCTTCCTTACATCCTGGGCGAGAATTACGTGTTCGTGATGGCGCCATGCATCGTGATTGCGGCCGTGTTCACGATTCTGTATGGTCGCCGCGTCGACCGGTCCGGTTTCCTGCGCAGCGTCATCCTGCCGCTCGTGTTGTTCCTGGCGGGGTGCGCGGTGCTGACGGTGATGGTCGACGCGGTGGGCGTGTTCATCGGCAGCATGCTGATGCTGTCGGGCTATCTCGGCTCGGTGGCGTGCTTCGGCGCGGAGATCCGAAACAACACGCCGGCAGGGCGCGTGGGGCTTTACCAAGGCGTGCGCATTTTCATGGTCGTGCTCGTGCCCATGTTGATCGGTCCGTGGATTGGCTCGGCAATCTCCGCGTCGTCGGGCGCGGTCGTCGGCTTCGGCGTCGTCGGCGACGGGTTCACGCCGTCGTCGCTGATTTTCGCCGGCGGTGCGGCGGTCGCGCTGCTGACGTTCGTCGTGCTGTGGTTCGTGCGACGGGGTAAGTAACCGGAGATCCTTCGCCTTCGGCTTAGGATGACAACCTGGGAGGTCCCTCCTGTCATCCTGAGCGCAGCGAAGGATCTCCGGTTATTCCGTCCAGTCCCAGAAGAGCTTTGCGGATGAGGTGGCGGGGATGTTCTTGCGCATGATGGCATAGGTGCCGAATTGCGTTTCCGGGATGATCTTGAGCGGCTTGGCCACGCGATCGGGCGCTTCGAACTCGGGAAAGCAGAAGTAAAGCGCCTCGCTTGTTTGGGCTGAGCGCCTGAGCATGTCAACGTCGGAACTAGTGAGCAGGATGTTGGGGCGGACTTCGGCGGCCTCGCATTGCTCGACGAAGAACCTATGCAGGTGATTGCGTTTCCCATAGGTCACGAGCGGTTGCCCTTCCAGGTCCTGGATGAAAAGGCACTCCCGGGAAGACAACTCGTTGGACAGCGGAACACAAAGGTGGATCCCCTTGCTCACCAGGAGCTTCTTGTCGAAGTTCTGAAGGTATTCCGGGGTCGAGCCCACGATGCCGAGGTCGGCCTCCGAAGAGGCAACGAGCTCCAGGACGCTTTCGGTGGGGGCTTCTTCGATCGAAAGCCGCACCTGGGGATGCTGGGCCCTGAAGCGCTCGAGATAGCCTTCGGGAAGGGAGAACGTCGTTCCGTGTCCTATGGCGATCGAGAGTGACGTTTGGCGCGACTGCGAATCAAGGCGCGGCGCAAAGTGCTCTTCGAGCTTGCGATAGGACTCGATGATCGATGCGGCTTCGAGGTAGAGCCGCATCCCCGTCTCGGTGGGGTGCACGTGGCCGTCCCGCACGAACACCAGGCGGTCGCCCAGCTCGTGCTCGAGGTTGCGCACAGCCTTGCTCAAAGCCTGGCGCGTTACGAAAAGCTCGTCGGCCGCCTTGGTGAAGTTCCCCTTCCGCACCAAGGTCGAGTAATACTCCAACTGCCTTATGTCCACAGGCGTCCCCTCCCGGACAGCTGTAAGTCGCAATGCACCCATCATAGAGCAAATGACCTCGTCGCAAAAGTCGACCAAAGCTGGCAATTATAAGTTGCGCCGGGGCAAATCAAAGTTGCGGCGGCCTCCATTCGCAGGCGAATACACTTGAAGCGAAACGCCCGTGTAGGGGACGGGCACAGGTAGTCTTTCGAGGAGGAGGAAACATGGGGGAAGCGAAGGAGTTCTCACGCCGCTCGTTCTTGCAGCTCGGAGCGATGGGGGCCGCAGGCGCGGCCGCCGCGGGTTTGGCTGGTTGCGGTCAGCCGTCCGGGAAGAAGGCGGAAGCCGGTGCATCGGGCAAGGTCAAGTCGGCTGATGCCGTCTTGGAGCTGAGCGACGGCATGCCGAAATGGTCGTTCATGGTTGCGCCTGATCCCATTCCCGACAGCAAGATCACGGAGACCATTGAGGACGACATCGTCATCGTCGGCGGCGGCATGTCGGGATTCACCACGGCCGTTGCAGCTGCGGAAAAGGGCGCGAGCGTCACGCTCTTCTCGGCTGCGAGCGCACCGATCTCGCGCGGCGGCTCCAACTTCGCTCGCAACTCGAAGGTCATGGAGGAGCTTGGCATCACGCCGTTCGACCCGGTGCCTTACTTCTATCACGAGATGCGTGCGGCCTCGTTCGCCATCGACCAGCAGAAGTGGATGCGCGGCTATAACAACTCCGAAGAGGCGATGAACTGGATGATCGACATCGCCCGCGCGAGCGGCCTGGACGTCATCATGGAGCGCGACAACACGTTCGACCTCGGCCCGAATTACGCGCACGCGTTCTCGACCGAGGGCAATTCGAACATGGTTTCCACCGGCCAGCAGGGCGCAGTGGAGGCGCTCGAGGCGAAGGCCAAGGGCTATGGCGTCAAGGTCATCTATGACACGAAGGCCGAGCAGCTCATTCGCGAGGACAACAACAAGGGTCGCGTGACCGGCGTCGTCGCTTCGAAGATGGGCGACGGGAGCTACGTCAAGTTCGTCGCCAAGAAAGCGGTCGTGCTCGCGACGGGCGACTTCTCCAACAACAAGGAGATGCTCGCGGCCTATTGCCCGCAGGTGCTCGACTTCGTCGGCTATGAGCAGGGCGAGATCGATTACAACACGAGCTTCAACCTCACCGGCATCTATGGCGGCGACGGGCAGAAGATGGGCCTGTGGGTCGGCGCTGCGTGGCAGCACGCCTATCCGAACGCGCCGATGATGCAGGGCGCTTGGGGCGGCAGCCACGAGCCGTGCGGCTTCCACATGGGGCTGAACGTGAACATGAACACCGAGCGCTATCAGCGCGAGGACATCTCCGCGCCTTACAGCTCGAACCACCTGCTCTCGCAGCCCGACAACATCGCTTACGGCATCTGGACGGCGAATTACCCGCAGGCGATCCTCGACAAGGGCCACGAGTGGTACACCTTCGGCATGGACTACACGTTGCCGGCGCTCACGCCCGACCAGGTCGTTCAGCTGTGGGAGGCGGGTGTCGAGAAGGGGTCCTACTTCAAGGCCGACACGCTCGACGACCTGGCGAAGCAGCTCGGCCTCGACGCGACGAAGCTCAAGGCCGTCGTCAAGCGCTACAACGAGCTTTGCGACAAGGGCGTCGACGAGGACTTCCACAAGAATCCCGACTTCCTGGTGAAGATCGAGGAGTCCGGCCCGTTCTATGCCGCGAAGAACTATGCGATGTTCATGACCGTCATGGGCGGCTTGCGCACGAGCCCGAACATGGAGGTCTGCGACGCGGACGACAAGCCGATTCCGGGCCTGTTCAACGTCGGCGCCATGATCGGCGACATGTATGCCAACACCTACAACTTTGCCGTTCCGGGAAACAGCTATGGCATCAACTGCCTGACGTTCGGCTACTTGCTCGGCCACGACCTCGCGGCCGGCAAGTTCGACTAGCCATCCCCCATCGCGGCCGGGCGACCTATCCCTTTCTTCTTGCCGTCCGGCCTGCTTTCGAGGGGCGTGTCTCTTCCGATCGAGGATGCGCCCCTCCGCTCTCCGTAGGGGCGGGCTTTTGCCCGCCCGGGCGGGCAAAAGCGCGAGCTGCAGGCGTTGCCGCGCGAAACAATCTCGAAAAAATTCCTTGCGCTAAGTAAAACGATAAGATATATTGCCATCCATCAGCTTTTGCTGAAGCAAACCGTTGAGGCGGAAAAGTAGGCGTTAACGCGCGCACAGCGAACTCGGGGTGGTGGGAGCCGGGTGGAGATGCGGAGCGTCGAGTGGGCCGCCGAGGGCGCACCGAACCGAGCGAATGCGAGGCTAGGCCGCGACGTGAGGGCATACGTCAGTTGCCGGGGATGTGCAGGCATTCCGCAAGTGCACGGGTCGTTCCGTGAATCAAGGTGGCACCGCGAGCCTCGAACTTCGAAGCCCGTCCTTGAATCCGACAGAGGATCGAGGGCGGGCTTTTTCTCTCCCTTCCCCCGATCCGGCCGCACCTGCAAGCGGCTGCAAACGGTGAGCGCCGGGAGGCGCCGGAAAGGAGAGCAGAGAGATGACCGAGAACGTGACCGCCGCAACCGCGCAGAAGCGCACCGTCGCAACCGCAAGCCAGGACAAGGCGGGCCTGACGACGCAAGACCTGATCCTGATCGCCGTGCTGCTTGCAGCGGGCGCCGTGTTGAAGCTCACGGTGGCGAGCTTCCTGTCGTTCGCCGGCATGAAGCCGAACTTCGTGATCGCGATGTATTGCCTGGCGATCATCCTGACGCGCCCGAAGGTTGGCCAGGCGCTGCTCATCGGCTTGCTCGCCGGCATCATGTGCCAGATCCCGATGCTCAACGCGACGCCGCTCGTGAACATTCCGTCCGAGGTGCTCGGCGCGCTTGCATGCGGCTTGCTCATCCACGTGCCGCTCAAGGTTGCCGGCAAGGCCGATCTCAACCCGATTCTGACGACGTTCCTCTCGACGGTGGTGTCGGGTTACACGTTCGCGATCATCGTCGGCCTCATGAACGGCCTCGAGCTGCCGGTGATCTTCGTGACCTATGCCGTCATGGTGTTCGGCACGGCGACATTCAACGCGATCCTCGTGCAGATCCTGACGCCGCTCTTGCGTAAAGTCCTTAAGCGCTAAAGCGTTTAAGGACTTTACTTCCGACGCTGCGGCCGCCTGTGGCACCCGATCTTCGCGTTCAAGCCTGCGCTCGCGGCGCGAAGGCCGCGTCGCTTGTCTTTCGCGCGAATCTCGGGTACCACAGACGCCCTCGCTGACTCACCATGGGCAACTTGTGCGACAAAAAGGATTCGGATGATTGAAATAAAAAACTTCAGCTTTACGTATCGCGAGGGGGCGGCGCCGGTGGTCGAGGGGGTTAACCTCTCGATTCCGGACGGTGCGTTCGTCGGGGTCACGGGGCCGGCCGGCAGCGGGAAATCGACGCTGACCTATGCGATGAACGGGATCATCCCGCATTGTTATCCGGGTGATTTTTACGGATCGGTCGTCGTGGAGGGGCTTGACACGTGCGTCGCGAGCCTCACTGACATCTCGCAGCTCGTCGGGAGCGTCTGCCAGGACATCGACTCGCAGATCGTGTCGTCGATCGTCGAAGACGAGATGCTTTACGGACTCGAGAACTTTGGCGTGCCGCATGGCGAGATCGAGTCGCGCGTCGCGCGGGCGCTCGAAGACATGGGCATCGCCGACCTGCGCGACCGCGTGATCGCGAGCTTGTCGGGCGGGCAGAAGCAGAAGGTCGCCATCGCGTCGATTCTCGCGCTCAAGCCGAAGGTGCTCGTGCTCGACGAGCCGACGGCCGAGCTCGACCCGGCCAGCTCGCTGCAAGTGTTCAACCTGCTTGCGCGTTACGCCCGCGAGCATGGCACGACGGTCGTGGTCGTCGAGCAGAAGATCGCGCTGTTGTCCGAGTTCGCGGACCTGCTCGTGATCGTCGACGGTGGGCAGATTCGCTTCGCCGATGCGCCGGCGGCGGTGCTCGCGCATTCCGAGGAACTGCTCGAGCTTGGCGTGAACTGCCCTCGTTCGACGACCTTGATGAACCGTCTTGCTGCAGCTGGCGTTTACGCCGGCCCCGTGTGCCGTAACGTGGAGGACGCAAGCAATGCGCTGATGGAGGTGGTCGCATGACGATCGAGTTCCGGAACGTCCATGCGTCCTACGATGCGGAGACACCCATCTTGCGCTGTGTTTCGTTCACGGTGAACGACGGCGAGTTCGTTGCGTTCGTCGGCACGAATGGCGCTGGCAAGTCGACGACGATGCGGCTTGCGAACGGCCTGTTGAAGCCAGATGCCGGCGAGGTGCTCGTCGACGGCGTGCCGACGACGCAGCTGAAGACGAGCGAGCTCGCGCGGCGCGTGGGGTTCCTGTTCCAAAATCCGGACAGCCAGATTTGCTGCCCCACGGTTCGCGAGGAGTTGCTGTTCGGTTTCCGTGCGCTCGGCTGCCTTGACGCGGTGGCCGAGGAGCGGGTCGACGCGGTCATCGGGGAATTCGGGTTCAATCCCGGCGACGATCCGTTCCTGCTCAACCGAGGCACGCGCCAGCTGCTCGCGCTCGCCTCGATCGTCGTGCTCGACACGCCGGTCATCATCCTCGACGAGCCGACGACTGGCCTTGATTACCGCGAATGCGTAAAGGTGATGCGCATCATCCGGCGGCTGCACGAAAAAGGCGCAACTGTCATCATGGTCTGCCATGACATGGAGGTGGTCGGAGATTTCGCGGAGCGCGTCATCGTCATGAGCGACGGGCGGGTGGTAACGCAGGGCCCGACCTTCGACGTGCTGCGTGACCGCAGCGTGCTCGAGGCGGCGAGCTTGGTCCCGCCGCAAATCGTCGACATCTCGCTCGCGTTGCCGTTTATGAACCCGGCGCTTGCGGGCACGGCGATTGCGCGCGCCAACACGCTCGACGAAATGTGCGACGCGGCAGCTGCCGCCGCTGGCGCGTCTTATACCGGCATCCGCGGCATGGAAGGAGTCGTCCGATGAACGGATTCCTCGAATATGTTCCCGGCGATTCGCTGCTGCATCGCCTCAATCCCGTGACGAAGCTCTTCTTCGCCGTCGTGTTCGCCATCACGTGCTTCTGCACGGGGAACCTGGTCTTTCTGTGCGTCATGTTGGCGCTCGGCATCGCGATGGCGGCGTCGTGCGGCATGATGTGGCAGACGCTCGGGCTCATGAAGGCGGTCGCCGTGTTCTCGGTCATCCTGGCCGTGCTGCTCGTCCTCACGACGCCGACGGGCGACAAGCTCGTCGACCTGCCGTGGGGATATATCGGCACCGGCTCGCTGCTCGCGGCGCTCACGACCGTCGTGCGCTTGGAAGCAGCGGCCATCCCGCTGTTCCTCACGTTTTACGTCACGAAGATCACCGACCTGTCGAATTCGGTCGTGAAGGTGCTGCATGTTCCCTATAAATATGCGTTCACGTTCGCGTCGACGGTGCATTTCATCCCCGTGTTCATGAACGACATGAGCTCGATCATGGAAGCGCAAACCGCGCGCGGCGTCGAGTTCGACCAGGGCGGCATCGTGAACAAGGTGCGGCTCATGGTGCCGCTGTGCGTGCCGCTCCTCGTGTCGAGCGTGCGCAAGACGAATTCGGCTGCAATCGCCGCCGAGGTGCGCGGGTTCAATCTGCGCGTGCGCGAGTCGGGGTTCAAGCAATATCCCTTAGCCGCGATTGACGCGGGCGCGTTGATGCTCGCCGTCGCGCTGCTCGCGGTTGCGATTTGCCTGACGGTTTTCTTCTAGGGGCCTTGCGGCGTTCGAGGGATCCTTCGCTTCGCTCAGGATGACAGCGGCGGCGCCAAGCAGGCGGGGCGAAGGATCTCCTAAGCACAGGCGTATTCGCCGCCACGTGTTTTACAATGGAAGCATGTCAGTTGAAGCCGCGACATCGCGCCGTAATGCGAGGGGCCGTCAGCCGATCAAGCTGGGGCTTTTCCATTTGGTGTGGCTGTTTTTGCTGCTGAGCTTCGCGGGGCTCATTGCCGAGGTGGTGGTGAGTTTCTTCATCGATGGGCGATGGGAGTCGCGCGTCGGGTTCGTGATTGGGCCGTTTTCCCCGATTTACGGCCTCGGCGGCGTGCTGATCACGCTCGCAATGAATCCAGTGCGCGATCGCAACGTGGCATTGCAGTTCCTCGTGGCGGCGCTCGTCGGCGGCGCGCTCGAATATTTCGCCGGTTGGTTCTTCGAGGTGCGGTATGGCATCGTGGCGTGGAGCTATGTCGGGCGGCCACTCAACTTTCACGGCCACACGTGCGCCGACATGATGATGCTCTGGGGCATCGTCGGAGTCTTGTGGGTTGACCTCGTGCTGCCGCGTGCCGTGCGGCTCGTGGAGCGCATTCCCGAAAAGGCGCGCCGTCCGCTCACGGCGGCCGCGCTCGCGTTCATCTTGCTCGACTCCGCGTTGACGCTCGCTTGCCTTGACAGCTGGTTCTGGCGCGCGGTGGGGCATCCCGTTGAAAACCCGCTTCAGCAGTTCTGCGCCACTTACTTCGACGACGATTTCATGCGCTCCCGCTTCGAGACGATGGGCATGTGGCCATCGCTGGCAAGTCGCTGACAAGCGCCGCGGCGTTATCTGTTTTAGCGATAACAAGACCGCCGAAATCCCTATAGCCCCTGGTATTGCTCTTGTTTTTCGAGTTCTCTAGAATGTCGAACTCGTCAATGCGATGGTTAATGAATCGAAAGGGAGGGACCATCATGACTAAGAAGAAACTCATTGTGTCTTTTGCCGTGGCGGCGTTCGGAGCGCTGCTGGCGATCGGGCTGACGGCGTGCGGCGGGTCGGGGGCATCGAGCTCCGCGGCTTCGAGCGCGAGCACGTCGGCTGCTGCGTCGGCCGACGACAAGACGATCACGGTTGCGGCAAGCCCGACGCCGCACGCGGAGATCCTGAACGACGCGGTTGCGCCGCTGCTCGAGAAGGAGGGCTATAAGCTCGTCGTCAAGGAGTTCAACGATTACGTGCTGCCGAACACGGCGACCGAGGAGGGCGAGGTCGACGCGAACTACTTCCAGCACATTCCTTACCTCGACACGTTCAACGAGGAGAACGGCACGCACTTGAAGAGCGTCGCGGCCGTGCATTACGAGCCGTTCGGCCTCTATGCGGGCAAGACCGCTTCGCTCGACGCGCTGGCTGACGGCGCGACCGTCGCAGTGCCGAACGACACGACCAATGAGGCGCGTGCGCTGCTGCTGCTCGAGCAGGAGGGCCTCATCAAGCTGAAGGACGGCGCGGGCGTCACCGCCACAGTGGCCGATATCGCCGAGAACCCGAAGAACCTCAAGATCGAGGAACTCGAGGCGGCGACGGTGCCGAACGTGCTCGCGGACGTTGACATCGCGGCGATCAACTCGAATTACGCGCTCGGCGCGGGGCTGTCGGTCAAGAAGGACGCGCTTGCGGTCGAGGACCCGAACGGGACCGGCGCGGACACTTACAAGAACATCGTCGTCGTGCTCGACGGCAACCAGGATTCCGACAAGATCAAGGCGCTCGTGAAGGCAGTTCAGGACGCTTCGGTCGCGGAATACATCAACGCGAATTTCGACGGCGCGGTTCTGCCGGTGAAATAGGGTATAATTCCCGGTTGCGAAAATCGCATGCGGCGGGCGGGCCTAGTGCCCGCCCGTTGTCCGCATTAGCGGAAATGAGTTATGGGGCCGTTTCGTTTAACTCATTTTCCAAAAATGAGTTAAACGAAACGGCCCCATAACTCATTGGATGGGAGCGACATGATCGAACTGAAGGACATAGGGAAGGTTTACGAGGCGAGCGACGGCGACCATCGCGCGCTCGAGCATGTGAACCTGACGATTGAGGATGGCGACATGTTCGGCATCATCGGCGAGTCGGGCGCGGGCAAGTCGACGCTCGTGCGGCTGCTGAACCTGCTCGAGCGGCCGACCGAGGGGCGCGTCATCATCGACGGGGTCGATATCACCGACTACAAGAACCGCGAGCTGCGCGAGTTGCGCGCGAACATCGGGATGATCTTCCAGAACTTCAGCCTGTTTCAGCAGCGCACCGTGCTGCAGAACGTCATGTTCCCGCTCGAGGTGAGGGGCAGCGAGACGAAGGTGGCGCGCGTCGATCGCGCGCATGAGCTGCTCGGCTTGGTCGGCCTTGCGGACAAGGCCTCGCGTTACCCGAGCGAGCTGTCCGGTGGGCAACAACAGCGCGTCGCAATCGCGCGCGCCCTCGCGAACAGGCCGCATTATATGTTGTGCGACGAGGCGACGAGCGCGCTCGACTCGCGCACGACAGTGCAGGTGCTCGACCTGCTTTCGCGCATCAACCGCGAGCTCGGCGTCACGATGGTCATCATCACGCATTCGCTCGCGGTCGCGCAGCGCGCGTGCAACCGGATTGCGGTGGTCGATGCGGGCCATGTCGTGGAAGAGGGCGTGACGGCTGAAGTGTTCGCCAACCCGCAGAGCAAGGTTGCTCGCGAGTTGCTCGACTGGGGCGTCGAGGGCCCGGCGGGAGGTGGTCGGTAATGGCCGAGTTTTTCGACAAGTATGGCGCGCTGCTCGCGCAGGGGACGGTCGACACGCTGGTCATGACGCTGCTGTCGTGCTTGTTCGCTTATGTCATCGGATTGCCGCTCGGCATCTGGTTCGCGGTCACGACGCCCGATGGGCTCAAGCCGAACCGCGCCGTCAACGCTGTGCTCGGGTGGATCATCAACATCGGGCGCTCGATTCCGTTCATCATCTTGCTCGTGGCGATTATTCCGTTCACGCGTTTCGTCGTCGGCACGTCGCTCGGCGTTCCGGGCGCCGTCGTGCCGCTCACGGTGGCTGCAGCGCCCTTCGTGGCACGTATCGTCGAGCAGTCGCTGGCCGAGGTCGACCACGGCTTGATCGAGGCGGCGCATAGTTTTGGCGCGAGCACGTTCCAGATCATCGTCAAGGTGATGTTGCGCGAGTCGCTGCCGTCGCTCGTGCGCGGCGTGGCGATCACGTTCGTGAACCTGTTCGGCTATTCGGCGATGGCCGGCACTGTCGGCGCAGGCGGTCTCGGCGACATCGCGATTCGCTATGGATATCAGCGCTTCCAGGGCGACGTGATGCTCGCAGCGGTCATCCTGTGCGTTGTGCTCGTCCAGATCTTCCAGAGCTTGGGCGACTGGCTCGCGCGGGCGATCGACAAGCGTCGGTAAAATAACCAGGACGGAACGCCCGCCGTCGGCGTTTGTTCTACCACTGTGGAACAAACGCCGACGGCGGGCGTTTCGTTCGCAATGGAAGGCCGTCCGGAAGGCGGCCTTTTTTGCCCGACAACCCTTCGCGTTCCGTCATCCGACCGCCCGCCCACCGGGTCATTGCCATTTTGACCGCAAAAGCGAAAATAGTGTAGAGTGTTCACACGTTTTATTGGTTCGTAACACGGAGGGGATCATGAAGCAAAGGGTTTTGTCTGTTGTCGTGTTTGCTTTCGCGGCGTTGTTCGCGTTGGCGTTGGCGGCTTGCTCGGGTTCGCAAGGGTCGAGCTCGGCCGCGTCGAGCTCGACGGCTTCCGCATCGTCGTCGGCTAGCAGCGCAAAGACGGTCGTGGATGCCTATGGCCGCAGCGTCGAGGTGCCGGTCGGCGTCGAGCGCGCCGCCACGGTGGGCTCGGGTGCGCGTTTCGTCGTTTACGCAGGCGGTCAGGACAAGCTGGTCGCGGTGACCGAGATGGAAACCGACCCCGGGCTGAACCGGCCTTATTCCATCGCCTATCAGGACCTGTTCAAGTCGCTGCCGGCCACGAGCAACGGCAATCATCTGATGGAGACGTCGGTGAACACCGAGGAGATGCTGCTTGCCGACCCGCAGGTGATCATCTCGAGTCGCAGCGCCGAGGAGTGCGACCAGCTGCAGGAGACGACCGGCATTCCCGTGGTGGGCATCTCTTATCAAAACCAGCTGTTCAGCGACAATGTTTGCAAGTCCATCGAGTGCGTGGGCGAGGCGCTCGGCACTGAGGCTCATGTGAAGCAGGTTGTCGACGCGCTGAAGGATTGGCAGGCCGACCTGGACAAGCGCACCAAGGACATCGCCGACGCGGACAAGCCCACGATTTACCTCGGGGGCGTGAACTACAAGGGCGCGAAGAGCTGGGGCGGCACCTATGATGAATATGCCCCGGCGGTCGCGGTGCACGCGAAAAACGTGGCCGACGCGGTGGGTACGCCGGGCGCGCTGGACGTTGACCTGGAGCAGATTGGCGAGTGGAACCCCGATTACATGTTCCTGAATGCCGGCAACCTCGACCTGCTGAAGCAGGATTATGCCGAGAATCAGGCGTTTTTCGACGGGTTGAAGGCGTTCCAGGAGAAGCATCTTTACACGCAGCCGTTTTATAACTTCAACGGCACGAACGTGGACACGGGCATTTGCGACGCTTATTTCATCGGCGCGACTGTCTACCCCGAAGCGTTCGCCGACGTCGACCTGAACGCGAAATACACCGAGGTTTACGAGACGATGCTGGGCGGGTTCGACTTCTATTCGGTCATGAAGGAGAACAAGATGGGCTTCAAGGAGTTCCCGCCGCTGAGCTAGGCCGGAGCATGCGGGAAGAGCGTTTGACAGACGGGGCGATTGCGCCGCGGGAGCAAATCGAGCGCGCTTATGGCGGGTATGTTCGCCATAAGCGCGTTATCATGGTTGCGCTCGCCGTGGTCGTCGCGGCGCTGGCCGTGTGGTCGATGTGTCTCGGGTCCATCGAGCTCACGCCGGGCGAAATCGTGGCGGGGCTGTTCGGGCAAGCCGATGGGCGCACAAACGCGGTCGTGTTGAACATGCGGCTGCCGCGCGTGCTCGTGGCCGTGATCGCGGGGATCGCGCTGGCGCTGGCGGGGTGCGCCTATCAGTCGACGCTGCGCAACCCGCTGGCATCGGCGTCGACGTTGGGCATCGCGCAAGGAGCGGCTTTCGGGGCGTCCATCGCCATCATCATCGTGTCGGGCGGAAGCCCGCACAATTCGGCTGCTTATGAAGGCGTTTCCACGGGCGATCCCATCGTCACTGCGTCGTTCGCGTTCGTGGGCGCGATGCTGTCCACGGCGATCATCTTGGGCCTGTCGCGCTTTCGCGAGATGTCGCCGGAAAGCATCGTGCTGCTGGGCGTCGCGCTGTCGGCGCTGTTCACAGCGGGCACCACGATGGTGCAGTATTTCGCGGAAGACTCGCAGGTGGCGGCTGTCGTGTTCTGGACGTTCGGCGACCTTTCGCGCGTCACGCGGGCGCAGATCGTTGTGATGGCCGTCGTCACGGCAGCCTCGGCCGTGTTCTTCTTCCTGAACCGCTGGAACTACAACGCCATCGAAGGCGGCGAAGGGCTTGCGCATGGCCTGGGCGTGAACGTTTCGCGCGTGCGGTTGGCGAGCATGGTCGTGGCTTCGGCCGCGGCTGCGTGCGTCATTGCGTTTTGCGGGATCATCAATTTCGTCGGGCTGGTGGCACCGCACGTCATGCGCCGGCTGCTCGGCGCGGATTATCGCTTCCTCCTGCCCGCGAGCGCGCTTGCGGGCGCGGTGCTGCTGCTGCTTTCCGACATGCTCTGCCACGTGGTCGTGGCGCCGCTTATCCTGCCGATCAGCGCAATCACGTCGTTCGTGGGCGCGCCGATTTTCATTTACCTCCTGTTTAAGGGGGTGAGCCGCTAGATGCTGGAGGCGCGCAATGTTGCGTTTTCCTATCGCCGGGACCGGCCACTGCTCGCCGACGTGTCGCTCGCCGCAGAGCCGGGCATGTTCACTGCCGTGCTGGGGCAAAACGGCTGCGGGAAGTCGACGCTGTTGTCGCTGCTCACAGCTCAGCGGCAGCCGCAGCGCGGCGAGGTGCTGCTTGACGGCGAGGCGATCGCCGGGGTCAATCGGCGCGAGCGCGCTCGCAAGATTGCGTTCGTCGCCCAGCACAGCCATGCAAACCGGCTGACCGTTTTCGATTCGGTCCTGCTGGGGCGACGACCGTTTATGGACTCTGCGCCGACGGCCGAGGATCGCGCAATCGTGTCGCGGGTGCTTTGCGATTTGGGGCTTGAGGGATATGCGTTGCGTTACGTCGACGAGCTGTCCGGTGGCGAGTATCAAGTCGTCGTTCTTGCGCGCGCCTTCGTTCAGCAGACGGAGACGCTGCTGCTCGACGAGCCGACCAACAACTTGGACCCCGCGCGCCAACAGGAGGTCATGCGCCTGGTGCGCAGCGAAATCGGGCGGCGCGGCATCGGCGCGGTGGCGGTCATGCACGACATCAACCTTGCGCTTCAACATTGCGACCGGCTCGTGTTCATCAAGGACGGGCTGGTGGATGCCAGCGGCGGGCCCGAGGTGGTCACGCCGCAGCTGGTGGAGCGCGTTTACAACTTGAAAGCGGACGTGGTCGAGATGAGCGGGCGGCGCGTGGTCGTGCCGCTGTGACCAGGAGGAATTCATGGATAAGGTGGCTGAATATTTCGACGAGAAGGCGAGCGACTGGGCCGAGATGGAACGCTGCACGAGGAGCTCGGTGCAGCCGGCCGTCGCGCGCTTGGCCGGGGTCGGGACCGGCGCGCGCGTGCTGGATGTCGGGTGCGGCCTGGGCGTCATGATTCCGATTTACCTGGACATGGGGGCAGCAAGCGTGCTCGGCGTGGACGTTTCGCGGAACATGGTCGAGCTCGCGAGCGCGAGGTGGTCCGGGCAGCCGCGGGTCGAGTTTCGCGCCGTTGACGCCGCTAAACTCGACGCGCCAGGCGATTTCGACTCCGTGGTGATTTACAACGCCTACCCGCACATCATGGATCGCGACGCGCTCGTCGCGAACGTGCACGCGCTGCTCGCGGAGGGCGGGCGGTTCGTCGTGGCGCACGGGGCGGGCAAGGACACCATCAACTCGCACCACGACGCGGTTGCGGCGGGCGTCAGCCTCGGGCTGCGGGCGGCGGCGGAGGAGGCGCGGGCTTGGGCCGGCCTTTTCGAGATCGACGCGGTCGTGGACACGCCTGCGTTTTACGCCTTCGCCGGGCGGAAATAGCTCCTGCAAAGGCGGTCCTGCCCGCGGGTCGCTCGTTCTTGCGGGCTGCAGAATAGTGGTGCATGTCTAGCATTAATCCTAGTCGTTTGGTAGGATTAACCGCGTTGAGATTCGGCCCTGTCTAAGAAAGGAAAACCCATGACAGTCTCACGCGAGGAAATCAAGGAGTATTACAGCAATGTCAGCATGAAGGAGCATGGCGAGATGGCGACGAACACGTGCGCCTGCGGTCCCGAGTGCATGCCTGCTTACATCCAGGCGATTCTTGAGGAGATTCCCGAGGAAGTCACGAGCCGTTTCTATGGCTGCGGCTCGCCGCTGCCGCCGGCGCTTGAGGGTTGCACGGTGCTCGATCTCGGCTGCGGCACCGGCCGCGACGTTTACCTGGCGTCCAAGCTCGTCGGTCCGAACGGCAAGGTCATCGGCGTCGATATGAACGAAGACCAGCTCGGCATCGCTGAGAAGCATCATGCCGAGATGGCCGCCAAGTGGGGCTATGACAACGTCGAGTTCAAGAAGGGTTTCATTGAGGCGCTCGATGAGATCGGCATCGCGGACAACTCGGTCGACGTCGTCATCTCCAATTGCGTCATCAACCTGTCGCCCGACAAGGAGGCCGTGTTCTCCGAGATTTGGCGCGTGCTGAAGATCGGCGGTGAGCTTTACTTCAGCGACATCTTCGCCGACCGTCGCGTGCCGGAGGACATCAACAGCAACCCGGTGCTCGTGGGCGAGTGCCTCGGCGGCGCGATGTATATCGAGGATTACCGTCGTCTCATGACGAAGTGCGGCTGGGAGGACTTCCGTTACATGTCGAGCTCTGCGGCGACGATCGACAACGCCGAGATCGAGGCGCTCATCGGCAACATCGAATATACGTCGCGCACGATCCGCGCGTTCAAGCTGCCCGACACGGTTGAGGACATCTGCGAGCAATATGGCCAGACCGCGATTTACCGCGGCGGCATCGAAGGCTGCGAGAACTATTTCGACCTCGACGACCATCATCGCTTCTTCAAGGATCTGCGCCTCGACGTGTGCGGCAACTCCTGCACCTATGTCCAGGACACGCGTTACGGCAAGTTCTTTGAGATCTTCGGTGACCGCTCGATTCACTTCGGGCCCTACGAGGGCTGCGGCAACGCGCCGGCGGTCGGCGGCGATGGCGGCTGCTGTGGAGGCGGTTGCTGCTAGCGTGACAAGTCGTTTGATTGACGAAGGGCCTGGCCGGATTTTCGGCCAGGCCTTCCTTTTGCGCTCCTTGCTGCGTGCGGGAAAAATCGGCAGAAAATTGGGGTTATGGCACAGATTGCTTTGGCCGAGCGCAGCCGTCTAAGCCAGGAGATTCTGTGACCTGGGCTTTTATGCGCCAAGCTCAGGCTAATCCTGGGGCGAGCGGCTTTATTCGTGCCACAACTCCGATTTTCTGCCGGCTCTTCTCCGCGCACGTGCGGGGATGGGCGGGGTTATGCGCGACGTCTGACGGCGGAGCAGAGCTGGTCGACGGCGCGGGCGAGGTAGGCGCGTTGGGTGGCGAGGTTGATGCGGATGAAGCCGTCGCCGCTCGGGCCGAACATGTCACCGCAATCGAGCCAGAGGCTGGCTTCGTCTTCGATGAAGCGGCGCAGGTCGCGGCCGCGCAGGCCGAGCGAGCGGCAGTCTATCCAGGCGAGGTAGGTGCTTCCCGACTCGACGAGCTCGAGCTCGGGCGCGTTCGCGCGCAGCTTGTCGGCGAGCAGCGACCAGTTGCCTTCCAGGTAATCCTTGAGTTCGTCCAGCCAGGCGCCGCCGTGCTCATAGGCGGCCTGCGTCGCGACGAGGCCGAGCGTGTTGCCTTCCGCGAAGCCCGTTGCGAACACGGCGTCGCGGAACGCGCGGCGCATCTCCTCGTTGGGGATGATGGTGTTGGCGACTTGCAAGCCGGCGAGGTTGAATGTCTTCGACGCGCTCGTGCAGGCGATGGAGCGTTTGGCGAAACGCTCGTCGAGCGTGAGGAACGGCGTGTGCTCGTGTCCTGGGCGGGTGAAATCCATGTGGATCTCGTCGCTTACCACGATGACCTCGTGGCGCTCGCAAATCTCAGCGAGGTGCGTCAGCTCAGCAGCGCTCCACACGCGGCCGCCGGGATTGTGCGGGTTGCAGAGCAGGAACAGCTTCACCCCGTTTTCGGCGACGGCGCGCTCGAACGCGTCGAAGTCGATCGAATAGATGCCGCCCTCGAACACGAGCGACTCGTTGACGAGCGTGCGCCCGTTGGCGGCGATGACGCTCGCGAACGGGTAATAGACCGGCTGCTGGATGATGACCGCGTCGCCCGGCTCCGTGAACGCGCGCACCGCAGCGGCAAGCGCATAAACGACGCCCGGCGTGAAGATTACTTGCTCGACGGGAACGTGCCAGCCGTAGCGATGTGAGCACCAGCTATCGAGCGCCGCGAAGTAAGCCGGCCCGGGTTCGGTGTAGCCGAAGATGCCGTGGTCGACGCGCTCGTGGATCGCCTGAAGGATTTCGGGCGCGGTCGGGAAATCCATGTCCGCGACCCAGAGCGACAGCAGGTCAGGAGAGCGATGGCGCTTTTCGGCCGAGTCGAACTTCAGGCAGTCGGTGCCGCGCCGGTCGATGGGCGTGTCGAAATCGTAAGTCATGTCCGGTCCTTTCAGGCTTCCTGTGGGGGCGCGCTGTTGCCCGCCCGCCCTCCTTGGTTGCCGGGCGGGCAATAGCCCGCCCCTACGACAATCTGCAACGTAATGGCGCGTCCGCGACAACCTGCGGCGTAATGGCGCGCTCTTTGGTTTATCGCAAGGCCTGGTCGAGGTCGTTCATGAGGTCGGTGACGTCCTCGATGCCGACGGACAGGCGCAGCAGCGTGTCGGTGATGCCGAGGCGTTCGCGGATCTCGGCGGGCACCGAACCGTGCGTCTGCACGCAGGGATAGGTTATCAGACTCTCCACGCCGCCAAGGCTTTCGGCGAATGTGATGACCTTGACGCGCTCGAGCACGCGCTCGGCTCGCATGGGTGAATCGACGTAGAAGCTGATCATCGCGCCGAAGCCCGAGGCTTGCCGGCGGCTCAGCTCGAACGCCGGGTGGTCAGGGTCGCCAACGTAGAGCACGTTCGTGACGCGCGGGTGCGTCTTCAGAAACTCGCAGAGGGCGAGCGCGTTGCCCTGCTGTGCATCGAGGCGCAATGGCAGCGTTTTCAGCGAGCGCAGCATCAACCACGCATCGAACGGCGAAAGCGCGTCGCCTTCGCTCATGTAATCCATGAACGTGCGCTCTATCAGTTTCTCGTCGCGGATGACAAGGAAACCGCAGATGACGTCGTTATGGCCGCAGAGATATTTCGTTCCGCTGTAGACGACGAGGTCGGCACCGAGTTCGAGTGGCCGCTGGAAATAGCTCGTGAGGAACGTGTTGTCCACGATGAGCAGGGCCCGGTGTGCGTGCGCGCGCTCGGCGAGGGCGCGCAGGTCGGCCACCTTCATCATGGGGTTGGTCGGCGTCTCGACGAAGAACGCCTTGAGCCGCCCATCGGTGTGCGCGGCTTCGGCGCAGGCCGCGTCGACCGCCGCGAGGTCGCTGAAGTCGACGCTGCGAAACTCGATGCCGTAACGCGCGGCGTAGACATCTTGGAACAGCCGGTGCGTTCCCCCGTAAAGGTCGTCGCTCACGAGCACGACGTCGCCGGCCGAGAACTGCTTGACCACGCACGAAATCGCCGCCATTCCGCTGCAGAACGCGAGCGCCTTGCATCCGCCTTCGAGCATCGCGATCGTGTCCTCGAGCTCGAGCACGGTCGGGTTGCCGCAGCGGCTATAGGCGAACCCGGTCGAGCGGTGCAGCCCCGGATGCGCGAACGTCGCGGTTTGGTAAATCGGCTGGTTGATCGAGCCCGTCCCGTCAGCGACCGCGCCATAGCCGTGCACCGCGCGCGTGCCGAACCCGAGCCCGTCGTGGCGCGTGCAGTCGATGCCGAGAAGGCCTTCGATCTCGGCCGCCATCGCGCGGAAGTTGCTGTCGTCCATGCAGTTCTCCTTTTCACGAGCAATCAATTCCGTAGGGGCGGGCTATTGCCCGCCCGCTAGCTCTAGTTGCCGGGCGGGCAATAGCCCGCCCCTACGGCAACCTGCAACACAATGGCGCGTCCGCGACAGCCTGCGATGCAATAGCCCGCGCCTACGACTCATATATGTGCATGCGCTCGATTTAACCATCGAACGGACCGCCCGTCGTCGAGGCGGTGATAGCGGTTTCCGAACGCTGGCTCACGGGGTTGCGCAATTCCCAAAATCCTATCGGTTGAATAGGATTATATGCGTAACAAGACGTTCCACACTGCGAGAGAAAGAAGGACATCATGACGCAACCTAAAGTCTTGGATACCAACATCGCCCAGTCCGTCGTCGAGCTGATCGGCAACACGCCGTTGCTTCAGCTGAACCGCTTCGGCGCGGCGCACGACCTGAAGGGCACGGTGCTCGCGAAGCTCGAGTATCGCAACCCGGCCGGCTCGGTCAAGGACCGCATCGGCTACTCGCTGATCGCGCAGGCTGAGCGCGACGGCATCCTGAAGCCGGGCGGCACCATCATCGAGCCGACGTCGGGCAACACCGGCATCGCGCTGGCGGCTTATGGCGCGGCGCTTGGTTACAAGGTGATTATCGTCCTGCCGGAGAATCTGTCGATCGAGCGTCGCGCGCTCATCCGCCAATATGGCGCCGAGCTCGTGCTGACGCCGAAGTCCGACGGCATCAAGGGCTCCATCGCGAAGGCTGAGGAGATTCACGCGGCGACGCCGAACTCCTTCATCCCGCAGCAGTTCGAGAACCCGGCCAACCCGGCCATCCATGCGGCGACGACGGCCGAGGAGATTTGGCGCGACACGGCCGGCACCGTCGACATCGTCGTTGGCGGCGTGGGCACGGGCGGCACGATTTCCGGCATCGGCCAGGCGCTCAAGCCGCGTAAGGAGGGCCTGAAGATTGTGGCCGTCCAGCCGGAAGAGTCGCCGATCCTCGACGGTGGCCAGCCCGGCCCGCATGGCATCCAGGGCATCATCCCGGGCTTCGTGGCGAAGAACTATGACGGTGACGTCGTCGACGAGGTCGTCTCGGTCAGCACGGCCGACGCCATCGCGACCTCGCAGGAGCTCGCCCGCACCGAGGGCGTGAACACCGGCATCTCCGCCGGCGCCGCACTTGCGGCCGCGCGCGTTCTCGCCGCCCGCCCCGAGAACGCCGGCAAGAACATCGTCGTCATCCTCCCCGATACCGGCGAGCGCTACCTGTCGACCGACCTCTTCCCGAAGGTGGATTAAGGCACAGGCGTTATTGCGAAATCGATTTAAAGGGGCCGGAGGCGATTGATCGCCCCCGGCTCCTCGTGCAAACGGGGACGTGCTCGGATTGCACGCAAAAAACTTGCGTAACCGAGTTTTTGCGTGCAATCCGAGCACGTCCCCGTTTGCACTGTTATCCTGGTGAGTTGCTAGGAGTAACAGGAGGGGCGTAAAGCATGCAAATCCAACAGCTGAGATATCTCATCGCGACGGTCGAGGCGGGGTCGTTCAGGGCGGCGGCGAACGAGTTGTTCGTCTCGCAGTCGAGCATCTCGGTGGCCGTGCGCGACCTCGAGCGCGAGACGGGCGTGACCGTGTTCGAACGCACGTCGCGCGGCGTGACGCTCACGGCGGAAGGGGCCGAGCTCGTCGCGATGGCGCGCAGCGTCGTCGAGCAGGCCGACCTCATGGAGCGCCGCTATTCCCGGGCATCGCGGACCGCGCGCACCCGCTTCGCTGTTTCGTCGCAGCATTATTCCCTCGTCGTCGAGGCGTTCGGCGATTTCATCGCATCGCGCGCCGACGATGCATGCGATTTCGCCCTTCGCGAGTCGCGCACCGACGAGATCATTCGCGACGTCCAGGAAATGCGCAGCGACCTCGGCATCATCTATCGTAGCAACTACAACGAGCGCGTGATGGCGCGTGCCCTCTCGGAGGCGGGGCTCGTGTTCGAGTCGCTTTACACCGCCGCCCCGCACGCGATCGTCCGGCGCGAGCATCCTCTCGCGAGCAAGGCGTCCATCAAGATGGGCGACCTCGCCGGGCTATATCGCTTCGAGCAGGAGCAGGGAATCGAGTCGTCGACGTTTTTCGCGGAAGAGCCGCTCGCTGCAGTGCCGTGCAGCAGGCGCATCGTGATTAGCGACAACGGCACGCTCTCCACGCTGCTCGGGCGCTGCGACGGCTACGCGCTCGGCACCGGCGCATTCAGGCCCGAAGGCAACGTCATCGCCATCCCGATCGAAACCGACGAGATCATGGACGTGGGATATATCCGCCGCGCCGACGTGGAGCCGGGGGAGCTTGCCGTTGATTTCCTGCGCCGCCTCGCCCATCGGATCGCGACGTTCGACGGCTCGATCGAAGTCTCTGCCGCCACGCAAGAACTTGCCCGTTGATTCTCCTTGTTCTTGTATATAATAAACCCTATTGTTTTGCTAGGAGAACCATTGGAGGGTAGATGACGGACGAATGCAGCTGCAAGCGCCTTGAAGGGGTCGCGAAGGATAACGAAGTCGCGAAGGCGCTCGCCGAGGATTTGGGAATCGACAATCCGCTCATGGTGTCGGATCAGGGTCCGGCGCCGAAAGCGGGCGACGTCGGCGTGGTGAAGTCGGTGAACGTCTCTGAGCGCAAGGGAACGCGCAAGGCGCCGGCGGAGTCGGGCGTGATCAAGCTCGTGAGCGATTTCGGCGTGGCCGACGATGCGCACGCCGGCGACTGGCACCGCCAAGTCTCGTTCCTCGCCGAGGAGTCGATTCAGGTCGCGCGCGACCACGGGCTCGATGTCGGATATGGCGACTTTGCCGAGAACGTGACCACGAGCGGCATCAACGTCAAGGGCATGCCGCTCGGCACGCGGCTGCAGGTCGGCACTGCCGTCGTCGAGGTGTCGCAGATCGGCAAGGTTTGCCACACGCGCTGCGCGATTTATTACCTCGCGGGTGACTGCATCTTCCCGCGTGAGGGCATCTTCGGCTGGGTGGTCGAGCCGGGCGAGGTCCGCGCCGGCGACGAGATTCGTGTTCTCGAGCTCGGCGAAGGCGAAGTCCATCGCGCACTTTCCGACAAGCCGCTTTAAGGGAGACAACGGAATGCGGGGACGGTGTCTTGGGGAGAGGCGGTCCAGGGGTGAAGGTGCACCGGGGTTGGCGTAGGGGCGGGCTATTGCCCGCCCGCAGGCTCGGGAGGGGCTAGACGGCAGGCAGCGGGCCCATTGTCTGGTAGGCTGTTCGCATGAGCGAAGTTGGGGCATATCTGCGCGATAATGCGGCATTGCGCGCGGCGGTGGGAGTCGCGCCTGGCGAAGTGCTGGAGGCCTGTCCGCTTGGATCGGGCGAGCACAACTTGAATTACCAGTTCGAGGCCGGCGGGCGCAAGTTCGTGTTGCGCGTGAACGTCGCGCCGCAGCCGTTCCACGAGAACCAGGTGGCTTACGAATTCGCGGCGCTGCAGGCGCTCGCGCCGAGCGGCTGCACGCCCTTGCCCGTTTACCTCGATGATTCACCTGCCGCGCTCGGCAAGGGCGTGATCGTCGAGAGTTTCTGCGAGGGTCGTGCACTTGATTTCGACAACCTGCAGCCGGGTGACCTCGATTGCGCGGTGCGGCTCATGGCCGACGTGCACGCGGTTCCCGTCGCCGCCGGTTGCCCGCTTCACCGGCCGGTCGATTCGCTGCGCGGGCTGTTCGAGGAGTGCCTCGCGCGCTTCGAGATCTATCGCGCATCGGCGTTCGAGGACGCGCGCATCACGAAATGGGCCGAGCGCTTCATCAAAGCGGCCGAACGCGCGCTCGCCGCATCGCGCCAACCGGCCGACGGCAACCGCATCGTGAACACGGAAACGCTGCCGTCACATTTCCTCATCGCCGAAGGCGGCGGCGCGTTCGTCGATTGGGAGCGGCCGATCATCGGCGAGGTCGCGCAGGACGTGGCCTATTTCGTCTCGCCGACGACGACGTTCTGGGACAGTGACTTCCTGTTCCCCAGCAGCCAGGTCGACGCCCTCGTCGAGGATTATTGGCGCGCTGTCGACGGCCGTTTCGAGCGCGGCTCCTTCGACGACCGCTTCCGAGCGTGGCGCATGATGACTGCCCTGCGCAGCACGACCTGGTGTTGCCGCGCGCTCGTGGACTACAGTCGCCCCGATGCGCACAAGACGCAACGCACCATCGAGAAGCTCCCGATTTACCTGTCGGATGATTTCATGAACCTCGTCGCTGACGAGTGCTTCGCGTGAGCAGGGGGCGCGGAACGCGCCGACCCGTAGGGGCGGGCTATTGCCCGCCCGCTTTCCGCGGTTGTCGGGCGGGCAATAGCCCGCCCCTACGGTTTATCCCGTGCAGCAGGCGCGGATCTCGGCGAGTCGCGCGTCGTCGAGCCAGAGCTGGTCGCGCACGAACGCGTCCATGCTGCCGTAACGCTCGTCGACCGCGGCGTAAAACGCCTCGAGGTTCTCGGGCACTGCGCGATGCGCCACCACCAGCTCATCGGCGCGCGTCTCGTCGCCGTCGGCCAGGCGCAGGAAGCGCGCGAACATCTTGTCGTAATTCTCGTCGCGCGCGACGTTCGTGAACAGGTAATCCTCCAAAATCGCCTCGCGGCTCGCGCCGAGCACTGTCAGCACGAGCAGCGCCATGATGCCCGCACGGTCCTTCCCGCCGCTGCAGTGCAGGTAAACCGGCTCGCCTCGCAGCACGCGGTCAAACGTCTCGTTCGCGGCGACGCGCATCTGCCCGACCGTGAGCGGGTTGGCAAGCGATCGGTAAAAGTTCACGGGCACGCACGCCACGTCGCGGCCGATGACCTTCGTGCCCGCAGCCGGCTCGGTGTATTCGATGCCCACCTTCTCGAGGTCGTAAAACGGGATGTGCAGGTTGTCGACGCCCGGCACCTGAACGTCGGGCTTCGCCTCGCGCTCCCAACCGCAGCGCACGTCGATGACGCAGCGGATTCCGAGCTCGCCGAACAGCAGCTCGCGGTCCGCCTCCGTGATGCCGGTCAGCGCGCTGCCGCGGAACAGCAGCCCCGGCACGACGGCGCGCCCGCCGCCGACGGGCGTGTCGCCCAGGTCGCGCACGTTGTCAATGCCCTGAAGCTCGATTACCTTCAACGAAAATCCTTCACAAATCAGTTCCAAACCCGCCTATTATACGTTCTCTTACAATAGACGCATGCATTTTCTGCCGACGAACAGACACGAGATGGAAGCCCGCGGGTGGGAGGCGGTCGACTTCGCATATATATGTGGCGACGCCTATGTCGACCACCCCAGCTTCGGTTGCGCGATCATAACGCGTCTCCTCGAGGCGCACGGTTATCGTGTCGGCGTCATTGCGCAACCGGACTGGCGCGACCCGGAATCGGTGGCCGCGTTCGGCGAGCCGCGCCTCGGATTCCTCGTTTCGGCGGGCAACATGGATTCGATGGTCAACCATTTCACGGTGGCGAAGAAGCGCCGGCGCGTCGATGCTTACTCGCCCGGCGGCGAGATGGGCCTGCGCCCCGACCGCGCCTGCGTGGTTTACGGCAACTTGATTCGCCGCACGTTCAAGAAGACACCGATCATCCTCGGCGGCATCGAGGCGAGTTTGCGCCGGCTCGCGCATTACGACTATTGGTCCGACTCGCTCAAGCGCTCGGTCCTGCTCGACTCGGGCGCCGACATGATTTCCTATGGCATGGGCGAGAAGTCGATCGTCGAGATCGCCGACGCGCTCGCGGCTGGCCTCGACGTTCGCGACCTCACTTACATCCCCGGCACCGTGTGGCGCGGCCGCGCCGAATCGCTGGCCGCGGCTTACGAGCCGGTCGTGCTGCCGAGCTTCGAGGAGATGCAGGCGGACCGGCTCGCTTACGCCCGCAGCTTCGACGTGCAGTGCCGCAACCTCAATCCGTTCCTCGGGCGCGCGCTTGTCGAGGAATATCCTCACGGCGTGTTCGTCGTGCAGAACCCGCCGGCCGAGCCGCTGACGGCCGACGAGTTCGATGCGATTTACGAGCTGCCTTACGAGCGTGCGTGGCATCCGAGCTACGACGCTGCTGGCGGAATTCCCGCGTTCGCCGAGGTCAAGTTCTCGCTCACGAGCAATCGCGGCTGCATGGGCGACTGCGCGTTCTGCGCGCTCAACTTCCACCAGGGGCGCATCATCCAAGCGCGCAGCCACGAGTCGCTGCTTGCGGAGGCGGAGGCGATGACGCGCGAGCCCGACTTCAAGGGCTACATCCACGACGTGGGCGGCCCGACGGCTAACTTCCGCGTGCCCGCCTGCGCGGCGCAACTCGAGCGCGGCGCCTGCCCCGGCAAGCGTTGCCTCTCGCCCGAGCCCTGCGCCGACCTGCGTGCGACGCACGAGGATTACCTGGCGCTCCTGCGCAAGCTGCGCGCGCTGCCGGGTGTGAAGAAGGTGTTCGTGCGCTCGGGCATCCGCTTCGATTACGCGCTCCTCGACCGCGAATCGGGCCGCACGTTCATTCGCGAGCTGGCGAAGCATCACGTGAGCGGCCAGCTCCGCGTCGCTCCCGAGCACATCTCCGACGCGGTGCTGAGCGTGATGGGCAAGCCGCCCCGCCGCGTCTACGACGAGTTTGCGCGCGAGTTCCAGAAGGCGACGCGCGCGGTGGGCAAGGAACAATACCTCGTGCCTTACCTGATGTCGTCGCACCCCGGCTCGACTTTGCGCGAGGCGGTCGAGCTTGCCGAATATTGCCGCGACCTCGGCTTCAACCCCGAGCAGGTGCAGGATTTCTACCCGACCCCGTCGACGGTCTCGACGTGCATCTATTACACCGGCGTCGACCCGCGCACGATGGAGCCGGTCTACGTTCCGCGCTCGCCGCACGAGAAGGCGATGCAGCGGGCGCTCATCCAATATCGCAACCCGAAGAACCGCGAGCTCGTGCGCGAGGCCCTGCGCAAAGCCGGCCGCGCGGACCTGATCGGCTTCGGCCCCGAGTGCCTGGTGCGGCCAGAAAAGAGGAAATGACATGGAAGAGAACATGGGTAACACGATCGCGTTCGTGCTGGCGGTCGGCGAGGAGCCGGGCGACATCGGGCACGCCATCGGCGCGGCGCGGGCTGCGGGCGTGGCGGCGGCGATCGTCCTCGCGCGGCCGGAGTTCACGGGGGCGGCGCTCGACGCGGTGCGGCTTGCGCGCGGCGGGAAGCACGTCGTGGTGCAGGCGGTCGAATATGACCCGGCTGCCGCGATAGACCTGACCCGCGATGCCGGCGACTTCGAGCTTTTTAGTCAGCTCCCGTTCGGCCTCCTCGAGACGATGCGCGTGATCGCCGAGTCGCTGACCGACACCTATGACTCGATTCTCGTCCTCGACTCCCGGCAAACCCGGATCGAATCCGAGCACCTCTTGAAGCTGCGCTCCGGCCTTGCCGGTTCGCCCGAGGTCGTCGTGTCGTGGATCGACCAGCTGCGGCGGATGCCGTGCCTGGTAACGCGTGCGTTCCTCGAGCGGCTTGAGCGGCGCGACCCGGAACTGTGCGCGGGCGCGGGCAAGGCGGTCCCGCGCATCGGCGTGCATGATTGCGTGTTCGACGAGGCGGGCCTCGCGGCGCCGAACGCGGGCGCGCTGCCGGCGCGGGTCGAGGCCTTCCTCGAGAAATGCACGATGACGGCGCCGGAGGCGGTCGCGGGAGCGCGCGAGGCCAACTCGAACGCCGACGCCCTGCTCATCGAGGCGGCGCGCCAGGTGGGCGCGCAGGGCGATGCGGACGCGGAGGCGGCTGGCGATGCAGCCGAGCTTGCCTGGGCCGACGAGTTCGGTCGGCGCAACCGCCGCGATTTCCCGCTTCTGAACGACGAGGCGCACGCCGGCAGGCTCGCTTACCTCGACACCGCAGCCACGTCGCAGCGCTGTAGCGCCGCGCTCGAGGCCCAGCGCGCGTTCGACGAGCATGCGAACGCGAACGTCTATCGCGGCGCTTATGAGCTGTCGGGCGAATCAACCATCGCGTTCAACGACGCTCGCGCCCGCCTCGCGCGCTTCATCGGCGCCGACCCGGGTGAAATCGCCTTCACCGCGAATGCGACGGCGGGCGTCAACCTGGTCGCGCTCGCGTGGGGCGAGCGAAACATCGGACGCGACGACCTTATCGTGTGCGAGCTCGCGGCCCATCATGCAAATCTGCTGCCGTTCGTCATGCTCGCCCAGCGCAAGGGCGCGCGCGTCGAGTGCGTGCCCTACGACGCCGCCGGGCGACTCGACCGCGCGGCTTACCGGGCGCTGCTCGACCAGCGCCCGAAACTCGTCTGCTTTGCGCAGGTGGGCAACGTGCTCGGCGTCGAGGCCCCCGTCGCCGAGCTTGCCGCCGAAGCCCACGCGACCGGCGCGCGCGTGCTCGTCGATGCGGCGCAGTCGTTTCCCCATGAACGCATCGACGCGCCCGCGCTCGGCGCCGACTGGCTCACGTTCTCGGCTCACAAGGCCTATGCCCCGATGGGCGTCGGCGCGCTCTGGATCGCCGATGCGGTTTACGACGAAATGGATCCCGTCGCCGGTGGCGGGGGTGTCGTCACACACGTCGCGATCGATTCCTACCGCCTGCGTGCGGGCGGCCCGCGCTTCGAGCCAGGCACCCCTCCGGTATCGCAGGCGATCGCCTGGGCGGCGGCGCTCGATTACCTCGATGGCCTCGGAATGGATAACGTGGCGCGTCACGCCGCTGCGCTGACGCGGCACGCCGTGCGCGGCTTGCAGCGGATCGACGGCGTGAACGTGGTCGGCGACCGCTCGCGCCCCGACGGCCAATGCGGCATCGTGCCGTTCACGGTGCGCAGCGTCGCGCCGGGTTCGATCGCCCGCTTCCTTGGTCGCCTTGGCGTGTGCGTGCGCTCCGGCGGGCATTGTGCGCTGCCGCTGCACGCCGCCCTCGGCCAAATCGGGACCGGTCGCTTGAGCGTTGGCGTCCACACGACCAGGGCTGACGTCGATGCCGCCCTTGTCGCGGTGGGTTTGTGCCGGCGTGCCTTTGAGTCGTAACGCAGCAGGAACGCGCGCTGCACCCCGTAGGGGCGGGCTATTGCCCGCCCGTCAACCATGGCGCTCGGGCGGGCAATAGCCCGCCCCTACGATAAATTGCCATCATTTGTCGCATTTGTGTTTTCGTTGACTTGACCTGCGCGGCCACCATATAATTCAACAGTTGCTTTCAAAAGCCCCGTGAAGC
>ERZ808037.198-NODE-198-length-64389-cov-17.933387_pt1 | contig 64389 bp, 50 predicted proteins | sample MGYA00380190_ERZ808037 | MGnify/ENA primary metagenome ERZ808037 (study PRJEB31490, sample SAMN06133399) | mouse gut metagenome | isolation source: J9 | host: mice | place: China: Chengdu | collected 2015-05 ... | reverse complement strand
GTAAAAGAAGGCACAAAGCTTGCTGTTTCATTGCCGATTTGTGCCTGAGCGAAGCGAAAGGAATGTAAGTTAACATGAAGTTAAAAAAATGGTTAGCAATGCTTATGACAGGATGTATGATAGCCGGCAGCCTGGCAGGGTGCGGAAACGCTGCCGACGGTGAAAAAGCAGATACCTCAGAGTCCGCAGATTCAGCCGCATCAGAAGATAGTTCTGCACAAAATACGCAAGACGCGAAAACGGGAGAAAAAGTAAAGCTTACGGCTCTGATTTCCAAACACAGCCTGACAAAGGACGTAAATGAGATGGAATGGCTGAATATTCTGGAGGAGGAAAATGGGGTTGACGTGGAATGGCAGCAGATTTCCGCTGACTGGGATCAAAAGAAAAGTGTTATGTTTGCCGGCGGCGATATACCGGATATTTTAGTGAAAGCCACAAGCACAACTGATTTTGCGACCTATAACGGTCTGTTTGAAAATCTGGCGCCTTTCATAGATGCGGGGGACATGCCGAACGTTTCCAAAATGTTTGAGGATCATCCGGAGCTTCGGACGCTTTGCAGTGATGAAAACGGAGCGATCTACGGAATTCCCAACTACCGGAGCCTTTGGCCCAGGACAAATCGTGTGCTGTATATCAACCAGACCTGGCTGGATAATCTGGGACTGGAGCAGCCTGCAACAATGGATGAGCTGGAAGAGGTTTTGATTGCATTCAGGGACGGAGATCCGAATGGCAATGGAGATACGACAGATGAAATACCGCTGGACTTCAACGGGTTTCCAACATTTTTGCTGGCTGCCTTTGGCGTTCCCCTGATGAATGAGAGCGAGGGATTTTTTGTAGAAAACGGCACGGTAAAAAATTTCCGTGTGGACGAGAGGTATAAGGAATTTATGATCTGGCTGCAGAGACTGTACGGAGAGGGACTGATCAATGAAGAGGTGATCACACAGGATTACTCTAAATTTCAGGCTTTGGCCCGCGGCGAGGGTACGACAGCGAAAGTTGGAGTTACGCTGGGATGGGAAAGCGGAGACAGATTCGGAACAGTCGTGGCTGACCAGTACGTCTCTCTTCCGGCGCTGAAACCTCATGCGGATTCTGACGAAAGTGAGGTATACTGGGGATATTACTACGATAATAATGCGGTAAGTCCTGCCACTGTAGTTTTGAGCGCTAACTGCAAAAATAAAGCGGAGGCGGTGAAGTTTATCGATGCTTTCTATGCGGAGGAAGTGGGGATCCAGGTTTTGTTCGGAGGAATGAACGAGGTTGATAATTGTATTCAGGACAATGGAGACGGCACATATACGGTATTGCCTCCGGCAGATCCCAGCATTGATCCCGGTGTCTGGAAATGGACAAGTTCCTTTGCAGATTACAGCCCTTTCTATATTCCGGATGATATGAAAGACAGGCTTACTATGGGCGAAGACATGAAGCGGCTGCTTAAAGAGCGGGAGCCTCTTGACCCTACCCTTGATATGATGGAGGAAAAATGCGAGACTTATCCATCTAAGTTCATAACCTATACGACAGATGAAAACTCTGGCCGGGCAATGACGCAGGCGAATATTTCAAATATCGTGGATCAGACCTATGCAGCATGGCTGACAGATTCCTCAAAGGATATTGAAGCGGAGTGGGACGAAATCAGGCAGGCGGCATATGAGAGATATATAGAATCCACAAAATAATATGCGGGTACAGAGCCGGGAAAACTCCTTAAAAATGTTTTCCCGGCTTTTATTAAGACATAGAGTCATGGAGGTGCGTAATGAAGAGAAAGAGGAGAGTTCTTTTAAAAAAGGAGTGGCAGCTTTGGGTGATGATTTTGCCGGCTCTGGCATATATTCTTATATTCTGCTATGGACCCATGTATGGAATTCAACTGGCATTCAGGAAATATGATTTTTCCAAAGGACTGACAGGGGGAGACTGGGTAGGCTTAAAATATTTTATACAATACTTTGAAAGCCCAATGTTTGGGACAACCATGAAAAATACATTTGTTATTTCGTTTTTTACATTGGTGTGTGGATTCCCGATCCCTATTCTGCTGGCGATCGTTATTAATTCTCTGCGGCAAAATAAGCTGAAACGGGTAGTTCAGACAGCGGTATATATGCCCTATTTCATTTCCACGGTAGTAATGGTTGCTATTTTACAGATTCTGCTATCTCCTACCACCGGGGTGATCAGCGGCTTGCTGAAAGATTTACATTTGATACCGAGGAGCGTTAATTTACTGGGGACACCCGGCGCTTTTGTACCGGTCTATGTTTTATCCGGAGTCTGGCAGTCCGCGGGATGGAACAGTATTATTTTTATTGCCGCATTATCTGCGGTGGATGGTCAGCTCTACGATGCGGCCAGAGTGGACGGTGCAAGCCGTTGGCAGCAGGTCATTCATGTGGAGCTTCCGGCGCTTGTGCCGACAATAGTCATCTTACTGATTATGAATATGGGGCGTATTTTGAGCGTGGGATTTGAGAAGGTATTTCTGATGCAGAATGACTTGAATCTTTCCGTGTCCGAGGTAATTTCAACTTATGTATTTAATATAGGTGTTCAATCGGGGCAGTTCAGCTTTGGATCGGCAGTAGGACTATTTAATACCATTATCAATTTTGCATTTCTGATGATGGCTAATTGGATATCGAAAAAGACTGCAGATATTAGCCTGATGTAAGGGGGACGGACTATGAGAAGAAAAATGAAAATGAAATCAGGCCTTTCAGACAGGATTTACAATATTTGCGTGATGATTATCGCCCTGTCAGCGCTTCTTCTGGTACTTTATCCTATGTACTTTATTGTGATTGCTTCTTTTAGCAGTTCCACATTGGTAAACCAGGGGCAGGTGATTCTACTGCCCAAAGGAATCAATTTTTATGGGTATCAGAAAATATTGGAAAGATTCGAAATCTGGCGCGGATATAGAAATACGATTTTTTACACTGTGGGCGGAACGCTGCTGAATTTGGCGGTGACGCTGCCGGCTGCCTATGTGCTGGCGCAGAGCAGGTTTCGAGCACGCCGGTTTATTATGACGCTCTTTGTGATAACCATGTATTTTGGCGGAGGAATGGTGCCCACCTATATGCTTGTCAAGTCTCTTCACCTTATAAATTCACCTTTTACAATGGTGATCATGGGTGCTGTGAGTGTTTATAATGTGATCATTACCAGAACATTTTTTGAAAATTCTATTCCGGCGGAATTACAGGAGGCTGCAGAGTTGGATGGCTGTTCTCACTTTAAATATTTTACATCAATCGTACTTCCGCTTTCAAAGGCGGTGATTTCAGTCATCACTTTGTATTATGCGGTGGGCCATTGGAATGATTTTTTTACGGCATTGCTTTATCTGAATAAGGATGAGTATCAGCCGCTGCAGACGATACTGCGCAATATCTTGATTTCCAATCAGGCTATGGCAGGAACCACGGGGGCGGGAGAAGGCGCTTTTGCACAGGAATATGCGGATCAGATTAAATTTGCCGTAATAATCGTGTCTACAGTACCGGTATTATGTATTTACCCCTTTATCCAGAAATATTTTGAAAAGGGCGTTATGATCGGCGCAGTGAAGGGGTAGGCATACAAAAGTGCAGATTAGAAGAGATTTTGGAGAAGGTGTAGGATGGATAAGCAACTGGAGAATATGGAAAACAGGAAGAAGGTATCTGTGTTAATGGTGGGAACCGGCGGTTATGCGGGTCTTTATGTGAAAGAACTGCTGCATGGGCCTAATACCGGTCGGTTTGAAATTGTGGGAGCGGTAGACCCCTATGCCGGTCAAAGTGAGTCCGGAAGGGAGCTTATACGCTGTGGCGTGCCGGTTTATCATACGGTGGAAGAGTTTTATCGGGAAAAGGCCGCACAACTGGCATTTATTGTGACCCCAATTTATCTGCATGCATCCCAGACACAATATTGTATGGAGCATGGCAGCGATGTGCTGTGTGAAAAACCAATCTGTGCAACGCTTGCGGATGCGAAAGCTATGATGGCAGTCCGGGATAGGGTGGGACGCAGACTGGCGATTGGATTTCAATGGTCTTTTAATAAATCGATTCTGCAGTTAAAACAGGATATTAAAAAGGGACTGTACGGGAAAATTCGTCGTTTTCGAACCCTTGTCTTTTTCCCGCGAACCCTGAATTACTATCGGCGGGGAACCGGATGGGCGGGAAAACGCCGTCTGGAAACCGGGGAATGGATCCTGGACAGCGTGGCCTCTAATGCCGCAGCCCATTACCTTCATAATATGCTGTTTTTGACCGGAAAAGAGATGGAACGAAGCGCTGAGCCGGTTAAAATCGAGGCGGAAGTATATAGAGCCAATCCTATTGAAATGTTCGATACCTGTGCATTGCGTATTTTCACGGCAGATGATGCGGAACTGTTATTCTATGCAACCCATGCAGTTCCTCAGGAACAGGAGCGCAGCCCGGAATTTATCATTGAGGGAGAGTTGGGAACGGTAACACTCCGGTATGAAGCGGGACGGGAAATTATGACAGGAACGCTGGCTGACGGAAGAAGCATTTTATACGGAGCGCCCAGTGAAGATAACATGCGAAAACTTTCCTGTATGGCAGACGCAGTTTTGGAGAATGTCGCCCTGCCCTGCATACCGGAGACCGCTTTGCCTCATTTAAAATGTGTCTGTGCTCTGGCAGAAAGTTTTCCCGAAACGCCGGAATTTCCGGAGGAGTTTGTCTGCTATGATGAAAATACCTGTCAGTATACCTGTAAGGGATTAGGAGAGGCATTGAACCAATGCTGGGAAAGGGGGAACTTGCCCTATGAAGCGGATATATGCTGGGCACAGGAGCCCCGCGTAACGATGCTGCGGGAGAGTGAAATTTAACCAAAGAGGAATGTAAAGAGACTGGAAATCTGTTATAATTGGTAAAAAGAGCGAAAGCCATGAAAGGAAAAACTATGAAGCACGAAAGATTCACCTACAAAAATCCGGATGAAATTAAGGCGAAAGCAAAGGAACTGAAAGTCCATCTTCCCTTTGCGGAGAATACGGAGGCGCTAAGGAAGCAGGGGCGCTTTGGGAATGTCACCTTGAAGAACCGCATGGGAATCGCCCCTATGGAAGGGGCGGACGCTCTGCCTGACGGTGCGCCCTCGGAGCTGACGCTGCGCAGGTATGTGAGGGAGGCCGAAGGACAAAGCGCGATGATCTGGTTCGAGGCTATTTCCATCGTGCCGGAGGGGCGTTCCAGTGCATATCAGCTCATGCTGACCAAAGAGAACCTGGAAGACTATAAGAAACTTACGGCGGCAGTGAAGGAAGCCGGGATCAGGGCAGGTGGATTTGCGCCCTATCTGGTGATGCAGGCCAATCACAGCGGCCGCTATTCCAATCCCCAGGGGCGTCCGGCGCCGATGATCGCTTACCGTCATCCGGAATACGAAAAGCTGCGGGTAGCGGATGATAGCTGTATTGTTTCGGATGAATATTTAAAGGGACTGGAGGAGAAGTTTGGGGAAGCTGCCTTTCTGGCGAAGCAGGCAGGATTTGATGCGGTGGATGTGAAAGCGTGTCACGGCTATCTGCTGGCGGAGCTGCTCTCTGCCTATGAGCGGCCGGGGCTTTACGGAGGGGATTTTGAGAACCGCACGCGCCTTTTGAGAAACGGGATCGCTTCGGCAAAAGCCCATGAGGACAGCGGTTTTCTGGTGACATCCAGAATCAGTATATATGACGGTTATGCCTACCCTTATGGTTTTGGGGTCAGGGAAGGCAATGGCGCAGAGCCGGATATGGAAGAGCCAATCCGTCTGATGCGCATTCTCCATGAAAAATACGGGATGCCCATGGTGAATCTGACTATGGGAAATCCCTATGTGAATACCCATGTCACCCGTCCCTTTGACGGCGGGAAATATATTCCGCAGGAACATCCCTTATACGGCGTTGCAAGGATGATCCGCGGCATAGGGGAGGTGAAGAGGGCGATACCGGATATGTTTATTTCCGCTTCCGGGCCATCCTATCTGCGTCAGTATTCCGATTTGTATGCGGCAGGGGCCATAGAGGAAGGGCTGTGTGATAATATGCTGTTTGGGCGGATGGCTTTCGCGAACCCGGCATTTCCGAAACAGATCATGGAAACGGGGAGAATGGATGCCCAAAAGACCTGTGTTGCCTGTGGAAAATGCGGGGATCTCATCCGGGCAGGAAAGCCTGCGGGATGTGTCGTGAGGGATACGGACGTTTATCTGAAATATTACAGGGAATATCAGGAGGAGAACAGACAGTGATGAGGAAAACAGCCATTGTCACAGGCGCAAGCCGCGGAATCGGATATGCCATAGCAAAGCGGCTGGGGCAGGATGACTATCAGGTGGTGCTGCTGGCCACCGGGGAACAGGAGAGATATGCCGACGCCCTTGAAAAATTGACAGAAATGGGGATTCCCTGGCATTATGTTCAGGGAAGCATTGAGAAGGCCGGGGACCGCGAGCGGCTTCTGGAAGCGGCTCTTGGGCGCTTTGGGAGAGTGGATGTGCTGGTAAATAACGCCGCAGTGGCGCCCTTAGAGCGGAGAGACATTCTGGAAATGAGCGAGGAAAGCTTTGACCGGGTGATGGAAATCAACACAAAGGGCGCCCTGTTCCTGACCCAGTTGGTTGCAAGGCAGATGCTCAGGCAGGATTGGATTTGGAAAAAAAGAGGCACCATTGTGAATATCGGTTCCTGCTCTGCGGAGGTATCTTCCACGACCAGAGGGGAGTACTGTATTTCCAAGGCAGGGCTGGCCATGATCACCCGGCTTTTTGCGGACAGGCTTGCGCCGGAGGGAATCCTGGTTCATGAGATCAGACCGGGAGTGATTGCGACCGACATGACCAGTAAGGTGAAGGAAAAGTATGATGCCATGATCGAAAACGGGGTATTCCCCCTAAAGCGCTGGGGAACGCCGGAGGATGTGGCCAATGCGGTGAGCGTGTTTTGCTCCGATCAGATTTTGTATACCACCGGAAGCTGTCTGGATGTTGACGGGGGCTTCCATATCCGGCGCTTATAGAGAAAACAGGGAGATTGTCGGGTCTGTGAAAGGGGATTGCCTCTGCGAAAAGTCATTGGCTTTGGTGAAAGGACAGGGAGGGCGGCGCGATGTCGTTGAGAGAAAGCGAAATACATACGGTCGTTGTGGGAACGGGAGCCGCCGGATACCATGCGGCTGTGCGGCTTCATCAATATGGGGAACACGATCTGGCTATTATATCAGAAAATGTGGAAGCAGGAACTTCCAGGAATACCGGTTCGGATAAGCAGACTTATTATAAGCTTTCTCTTGCCGGGAAAGAAGCCGATTCGGTCAGAGCTATGGCAGAAGACTTATTTCAGGGGCAATGTGTGGATGGAGATTTGGCATTGTGCGAAGCGGCCCTGTCCGCGAAATGCTTTTATCATCTGACGGAATTGGGGGTACCTTTTCCGGACAATGAATATGGAGAATATGTGGGATATAAAACGGATCATGACAGGGGAAAAAGGGCTTCCAGCGCGGGGCCCTATACCTCAAAGATTATGGTGGAATGCCTGGAGCGGGAGGCTCTCCTGCGTCAGATCCCGATCATGGATCATATGCAGCTAATAAAGCTTCTTGTAAAAGAGGAAAAAGTGTATGGAATACTCTGTCTGGATACGGAAAAAACAGCATGCTGTGAATTTGTCATGATCTGGTGTGAAAATGTTGTGCTTGCAACCGGCGGACCGGCAGCCATGTATCATGACAGCGTATATCCGGCTTCCCAGCTTGGCAGTAGCGGAATTGCTTTTGAGGCAGGGATAAGAGGAAAAAATCTTACGGAATGGCAGTTTGGAATGGCTTCCTTAAGACCCAGATGGAATGTGAGCGGAACCTATATGCAGTGCCTGCCCCGTATCGTTTCCACTGATCGTCAGGGGAGGGAGGAAAGAGAGTTTTTATTGGACTATTTTCGGAATCCGGCCGAAATGCAGTCGCTGATTTTTCTCAAGGGCTATCAATGGCCGTTTGATTCCAATAAGGTTTACGGCGGCTCCTCCGTGATTGACCTTCTGGTTTATCAGGAAACCGTTCTCAGGAAGCGGCGTGTCTTTCTGGATTTTCTGCATAATCCGGGAGAAGAGGAAATCGCTTTTGATCAGCTTATGCCGGAAGCTTATGAATATCTTTCCTGCGCCGGAGCCTGTTTTGGCACTCCTATTGAGCGGTTAGTTCATATGAATGAACCGGCAGTGCTTTTTTATCGGGAGCATGGGGTAGATCTGAGGCGGGAGACGTTGGAGGTTGCCATCTGCGCACAGCACAATAACGGAGGTCTTTCAACAGATTCCCATTGGCAGACCAATATAAAAGGAATTTACGCGGTAGGGGAGGTCTGCGGAAGCCATGGGGTAACTCGGCCGGGAGGAAGCGCACTGAATGCCGGCCAGGTGGGAGCGCTTCGGGCGGCAGAGCATATTGTTTATGGGGAGAGGAAAAATCGGGAGAACAGTTCCGATGAGAAGGAAAACAGGGAAGCTTGCAGGCAGTCTGCCTTGCGGCGGACAGAATGGGTTTCTCTCTCAGAGGGAGGTTCCAACTTAGGTGAAATTTGGAAAAGGGCGGCTTTTCGGATGAGCAGGGCGGGCGGAATGATTCGCAGTGAGGAGGGCCTTGCGCAGGCGCTTGGCGAGGTAAAGGAAGAGCTGGATCATTTCAGAGAGCTTGTCCGTATTTCCGATTTCCGTCAGGCAGGAATGTTTTTTCATTTGTATGATATGCTGCTTTCACAACAGGTATATTTATCCGCTATGCTGGACTATGCCCGGAAAGGAGGAGGAAGCAGAGGCTCTGCCCTGTACACCTGCCCGGACGGAAGAAAGCCGGGAGAAAAGATGCCGGATTTATATTGCTGCAGACTGGATGAAGGAAAACTGAAAGGGATGGTTCAGGAGGTCAGTCTGTGTAATCAGGAATGTCAGGTGAGCTGGAGAGAGGTGCGGCCCATACCGGAGCCGGATTATTTTTTTGAGACACAGTGGAAAGCGTTCCGGGAGAGAAAGGAAAGAGAGGGGAGCGGGATATGTCACAGCCCGATTACTTTAAAAACGCATTAGCCAACTTTACCCACGAGGCCGCCAGCGGGGGAGCCATCCGCCATCTGACAGATCTGGGCTGCACCGTAGATCAGATCACGAAACAGCTTACTTTCCCCACGCCCCGTGAGAGAGTGCGCAGGCAGGTGTGGGAGCGGCTGCTGGATACAGGGGTCATACTTTTGGAGGAACCCGGAAGCGGAAAGCAGCGGGAAAAGGCCGTTTATGTGGAGGAGCGCGATCCGTATGGCAGAACCAGCTTTCGGCGGGTGGCGCTCAAAAGCCGGTTTTGTGGAGGGAACGCCTTTTTATAAAGGAGGAAGGTGAAAGCCAGGGCAAAGGCAGGCGCCTTGCGGCATTTCTGGCAGAAAAATGTGCAGAAAACGGAGAGGACAAGTCTTATTGCTCCTGCAGCTTTGGTCTTTGGCTGGAACAAGACTCGGATTGTTTTGCCAGTGTCATGGAATTGCTTGACAAGGGGCAGAGGGAATATATCCAGGGGCTTCTCTGGGAAAAAAGAGTATGCTATCACAGACTGGATACCAGGATGAGGGAGATTGTGGTCAGGCTCGGTGAACAGGAAAAGTACAGCGGCGTTCTCTATTTTCTCAATACGGAAGAAAAAGTGAGGATTGGACAAGCCGTCCAGTGACAATGAATCGAAAATAAATTATCCTCTGATTACAGGCAATAATCAGTATTTTTGAAAAGGGGATAATCTATGCTGCATTTTATGATTGATCTGGAAAATACAAGAAGCGCAGGACTGCAGGGCGCGGAATATCTGACGGCGGAGGATCAGGTGACCATATTTTACAGTAAGGCGTGCGTTCAGATTACCTTTGGCAGAATGCAGGAACTGCTGGCATCCGGCTGTGGGATGGAAGTATGCCGTCTGGTGAACACAGGTAAAAATGCATTGGATTTTTATATTGCGTCCAGAATCGGGGAGGTGTACGGGCAGGGGGGTGAGGGAACGATTGCAATTGTAAGTAATGACAAAGGATTCCGCGCCGTGCAGGATTATTGGAGATCCTGTGTACCTGTGCCCAGGAAAATTATTTTAAGGCCCGATATAGAACAAAGTATTGTTTCCGCCAATGAAAACAGCGAAAGAAGAATGACAATACAAAAGAAACTTAAGGAAATCAATCTTGAAACGGAATACCGGAAGTATGAGGAAAAAATCAGAATGCGCAGGGAGCTGGAAAGCACTTTTGGGGGAACAGGGCATGAGCAGTTGATTGATGAAATTATGCTGTTGATAGAGGGCAAAAAAGAGCATAAGGTTTTGTATTTGAATGAAGCATTTTGGAAGGAAGAATGGGGTGGAAATATATAATAGGGTGAAGTGTTTGGTATAGAAAGGAGAGTACAAATGAAACTGAACTTTGACAAAGAGCAGATTGCGGAGGTCATTGACCGTATTGCAGAGCGCACCATGAAAATGGATCTGACCTGGGACTGGCCCTGCGGAGTGGCCTATTACGGAATCAGCGAGGCCTATGAGAAAACCGGAAACGAGAAATATATAAAGCTTTTAAGGGACAGGGTGGATGAGCTGATCGGCCTTGGTCTGCCACAGGTGTGGACGGTAAATTCCTGCGCCATGGGGCACTGTCTGATCACCCTGTACCAGGCAACCGGGGAAGAGAAGTACTGGAAGCTGGCGATCAGTAAGGCAGAATATCTGCGCAGGGATGCGCTGCGCTTTGGGGACAGAGTATTGCAGCATACCGTGTCGGCAGGCAATGATTTCCCAGAGCAGGCCTGGGCGGACACCCTTTTTATGGCGGCGTTGTTTTTGCTCCGTGTGGGAGTGATCAGCAAGGATGAGGAAGTGGTGGAGGATGCCCTGAACCAGTGGTACTGGCATATCAATTATCTTCAGGATCCGGAAAGCGGTTTTTATTTCCACGGCTACAACAACATTACGAAGGATCATATGTCGGGCATTTACTGGGGACGAGCCAATGCCTGGGCGGCTTATACTATGTCCAAAGTGGGGAGCATTCTTCCCCAGTGCTACCTTTATCCCAAGTATATGGACGTGGCAGGCTCCCTCAACGAACAGCTCTCGGCGCTGAAAACGGTACAGACCGAAAAAGGACTCTGGCGAACCGTATTGGATGATGAAGAATCCTATGAGGAGATTTCCGCATCCGCCGGTATTGCGGCTGCCATGCTGGAGAGAGGCAACCCCCTGCATACCCGCTATTTGAATAAGGCAATTCAGGGATTGCTTGAAAATGTGAGCAAAGACGGAAGGGTGCTGAATGTTTCAGGCGGGACTGCCGTGATGAAAGATGCGGAGGGCTACCGGGGGATTTCCAGAAGATGGATTCAGGGCTGGGGTCAGGGACTTGCGCTTGCCTTTTTTGCCGGGGTGCTGGTATCGGACGATGTGCAGAAGGATGGGGCGCTGTAGAGGCAGGGATTTTCCAAAGGGGCTGTCGCGCTTTTGTGTGATTTCCAATCACTTTGGGGATTAAGCAGCAAGTGTGACAGCCCTGATCGTCCTATGATTTCTTATCATTTACGATTTCCCAATACTCGCTTTTGGGAGAACCATGACGGATTAAAATGCCTTTTTCTTTCAGTTTTTTGATATTGGCCTCAACATTCCTGCCTGCTATGCCAAGCTGCCCCGCCATTTTGGCGGCTGAAAGGGAGGCATCTGCAGATAAAAGCTCCAAAATTTTTATCTGCGTATCATTCAAATCTGTTCTGAATTGTCTCCGATGCTTCTCCAATGACTGGTGGAGTTTCTTCAAGTAATGTGTAATAATCATATAAAAATATTAGCGATCGCCCTGTTGATCCTCCAATTACAATTACAGCATATCCCTTTATTTTTGCCCGAATATCTTTAAAAATCTCATTGCAATAATTATATCGTAATGGCTGCTGCCTCACAAGAAATTTTATGGCAAAGTTATTGTATTCAGGGACGGACTCATGTAAACTGAGAAGCATACTACATTTACGGAGAAAAGGTGCGGTTTAAAATCAAACGCAATACGCCGCGCGGGAAAGAGGAAAAAATGAACCCTGCATCCATCATAAAGCTGATGAGCGCCAAGGAACAGTTTAACAAAAATCATCCCAAATTCGGGGCCTTTATAAAATCTGTATTTTCTAGGCCGGTAGAGGAGGATACTCTCATTGAGATCACGGTTGTGCGCCCGGGAGAAAATCCCGTCACAGCAAACCTGAAGGTACAGAAAACGGATTTGGAGCTTTTGGCTGAGCTCAGGGAGCTGATAGGATGATTTATTTACGGCATTTTTCTTTTCCCCACATTGAGCAGGAATACGATTTTTCATTTCGCTTACAGAAGACCTGTTATGATACCGTGTACCCGTTTTTTGTGGTGTCGAAGCGTGGGCTCAGAATGCTGGACTTTGAGCCCGTCACAATCCTTTATGGAGGGAACGGCTCCGGTAAGACCACAGCGCTGAATGTTATCGCGGAGAAATTAGGGCTCCAGAGGGACAGTCTCTACAACAGAAGCAATTTCTTTGAGGACTATACACGGCTGTGCAATTTTGAAACAGACAGGGCAATCCCTAAAATAAGCAGGATTATCACCAGCGATGATGTCTTTGATTTTATCCTGAACCTGAGAAATCTCAATGAAGGGATTGATTTGAAGAGGGAAGAGCTCTTTGAGGAATATCTGGAGAATAAATATAAAAATTTCCGCATGAACTCTCTGGATGATTACGATCAGCTTAAAAAGGTTTGTCTGGCAAGAAGTAAGACCCAGTCCAGGTATGTGAGGGCAAGCCTGCCGGACAATGCGCGGGAGCATTCCAACGGAGAGAGCGCATATTTGTATTTCACCGAAAAAATACAGGAGAATGGACTTTATCTTCTGGACGAACCGGAGAACAGCCTTTCGCCTCTGCGGCAGCAGGAGCTGGCAAAATTTCTGGAGGATTCGGCCCGGTTTTTCGGCTGTCAGTTTGTTATATCCACCCATTCTCCCTTTCTTTTGTCTATGCGGGGCGCAAAGATTTACGATATGGATGAGGAACCGGTGGATGTGAAAAGATGGACGAAGCTGGAAGGGGTTCGGGCTTATTTCGATTTTTTCAGAGAGCATGAGAGGGAGTTTGAACGATAGAACGAATTGAGGGCAGAGCTTTTGGCAGTTTGATACATAGCTGTGTTTCAACGTTTTTCCTGACAGGAAAATTCCTTTGAGAAACGCTCCATTGTGTTTCCCTGAAGAGCCTTTATACTATAATTATACCGGTATAAACATAGTATAGACGTCTCATGGAAAACATCAATTATCAGGAGGAATAACGGATGAATATAGGAACACAGATACGGGCCCTGCGCCGGCAAAAAGGAACGACTCAGGAGGCGCTGGCGGCAGAGTTGGGAGTTACTGTAGGGGCAGTAAGTAAATGGGAAAATAATATGACTCTGCCGGATGTTCAAATGCTCTGCTGCCTTGCGGATTACTTTAAAGTAACCACCGACAAGCTGCTGGGGCGGGCCCACAAAGGTACTTTCGCAGTCTGCGATGACGCCCCGCTGATCTGTACAGTAATAAAAGATATTATGGAGAAGGAAGGATATTCCTGTGTTGGACTGACAGAGGACGGGACACATCTGCGCACTCTTTTTGAGGAGAATATTCCCGATATTTTATTCTTAGATATACATCTTGCCGAAGAAAACGGACTTGATTTATTGAAGGAAATAAAAGAAAAGTATGCGTCGGCCAAAGTTATTATGGTTTCCGCTGACAACACCGAGGAAACACTCCGGACAGCTGTCTCCTACGGCTCCGACGCCTATGTCATAAAGCCGTTTCTGCCGCAGCATATTATGATTGCGGTGGATAGGTTGTGATGGTTCTCTTTCTCCGGCATATGCTGCCATTTTCCTGAGCCAATTTGTCGAAAAGGGAGAAAACCATTTTTTAGAAGTTGACAAACACCAGGTCAGGTGGTATCATACACCCAATCAGACAAAAGCAATGACGGAAAAAGTAGGATACAGGAAGCATCCAGAGAGAGTGGCAATGGGTGGAAGCCATTTATGCGGAGCGTATTTGAAAACCCTTCCGGAGCTGTAATGCCTAAGGCAGAAGCTGTTAAGCGTTACCGTATGCCTGCGTTAAAGGATAGGATTTATGCAATTAGCCGCCGGATAAGGGCGGCGGGAATTGTTGGAATCTGAAGTGAAAAATTAAGGTGGAACCGTGCATCAGCACCCTTAGATATGCGTTTATCGCGTATCTGGGGTGCTTTTTTGTTGTAGTTGGAGCTGTATTCCATTAACAGGCGCGGCAGCGTTTGCTGCTTCATCCGAAATCCCTTTGGATTCCCCAGAGACTATTGTTTAAAAAGAAAGGAGCTGTGAGCAATGAAGGTACTAAAAAAAGACGGTCAGATCATGGAGGGAAGCTTTGAGGAAAAGGAGGTAAGGGAGGCCTTTTGGCATACCAGCGCCCATGTGCTGGCCCAGGCAGTAAAGCGTCTGTATCCGGAAACAAAATGCGCCATCGGCCCGGCGGTGGAAAATGGATTTTACTATGATTTTGAGTTTGGCTTCCCCTTTTCGGAGGAGCATCTGGAAACCATTGAAAAGGAGATGAAAAAGATCGTGAAGGAAGCGCTGCCTCTGGAGGTTTATGAGGTTTCCAGGCAGGAGGCGGCAGATTTTATGGCAGAGAAGCAGGAGCCCTATAAGGCGGAAATGATAAGGGAACTGCCGCAGGGGGAGCGCATCAGCTTTTACAAGCAGGGGGAGTATGTGGAATTCTGTGCCGGCCCCCATATCGTCAATACCTGCCGGATTAAGGCCTTGAAGCTGCTCTCTGTGGCAGGGGCGTACTGGCGGGGGGATGAGCACAATCAGATGCTTACCCGGATCTATGGCATTTCCTTTCCGGAAAGCGCCAGCCTGGAAGCCCATTTGCAGATGCTGGAGGAGGCCAAAAAGCGCGATCACAGAAAGCTTGGGAAGGAGCTGGGGCTGTTTGCACTGATGGAGGAGGGGCCGGGATTTCCCTTTTTCCTGCCCAAGGGGATGGTGCTTAAAAACCTGCTGATTGATTACTGGCGAGGGCTTCATGAAAGGGAGGGGTATGTGGAGGTTTCAACGCCGGTTATCCTGGACAGAAGCCTGTGGGAGACCTCCGGACATTGGGAGCATTACCGGGAAAACATGTATACAACGGTAATTGACGGGAGGGACTTTGCAGTAAAGCCCATGAGCTGTCCCGGCGGGATGCTGGTCTATAAAATGGAACCCCACTCCTACAGGGAGCTTCCCATGCGGATCGGGGAGCTTGGGCTGGTGCATCGGCATGAAAAATCAGGGCAGCTCCACGGCCTTATGCGGGTTCGGTGCTTTACCCAGGACGACGCCCATATTTTCATGACGCCGGAGCAGGTGACGGGAGAGATCAAGGCAGTGGCAAGGCTGATTGATGAGGTATATTCCGCCTTTGGGTTTGAATATTTTGTGGAGCTTTCCACCAAACCGGAAAACAGCATTGGCAGTGAACAAGACTGGGAACTGGCGACAGAGGCCCTGGAGAAGGCGATTCGGGAGATGGGCGTACACTATACGGTGAATGAAGGGGACGGCGCCTTTTATGGGCCGAAGCTGGATTTCCATTTGAAGGATTCTATCGGCCGTACCTGGCAGTGCGGGACGATTCAGCTTGATTTTCAGCTTCCTCAGCGCTTTGAGGCGGAATATACCGGGGCGGATGGAGGAAAACACCGTCCGATTATGATTCACCGGGTGATATTCGGCTCGATTGAGCGGTTTATCGGCATTCTGATTGAACATTATGCCGGGAAGCTCCCGGTGTGGCTGTCTCCTGTGCAGGTGAAGCTTTTGCCGGTGTCGGATCAGTTTTTGGAGTATGGACGAGAGGTGGCCGGGCGGCTTAAGGAGCAGGGGATCCGGGTAGAGATGGACGAGCGGAATGAAAGGCTTGGCTACAAGATCAGGCAGGCCAGGGGGGAGCGGATTCCCTATCTGGTGATTCTGGGTGAAAAGGAGCAGGCCGCGGGAACCTTATCCGTAAGGCGCCGGGATGGGGAGGAAGCCGGACAGGATATGGGCGAAATGAGGATGGAGGAATTTATAGCTCTTTTTCAGTAGCATATGAGCTTTCCTGGGCGCTGCCTTTTGAATTGCGGCAGAAACGAAAGAATGCTATACTCATAGAGAATACTATACTCGTAGAGAATAGGGAGGGTTATACAGATGGACAGCTTTGGGTTTGAGAGGATGCAGGATATTCAAAAGGAGCTTCAGGAAAATTATAAAGACAGGTGGGGCGGGCTTTCGCCGGAAAAGGGGAGAAGCAGTCTGCTCTGGATGATTATTGAAGCGGGAGAGGCAGCCGACATCATCAAAAAGCAGGGCGATGAGAAGATCGTAAAGGATGCAGAGTGCCGTCACCATTTTATAGAGGAGATGTGCGATGTTATGATGTATTTCAATGATGTGATGCTGTGCTACTCCATTTCCCCCAAGGAGATTGAGGAGGCGTATCTGGAGAAGCATCACAGAAATATGGGCAGGTGGGAGAGAAAAAAGGCTGCAGATGAGCAATTACCTGAATACAGCCACGACTCATGATGCGCGTCAGCGCGCGAAAGCTAAAGGCCTAAAAGCCGGCACTTTTCCTGAATTTAGCAGGACTTGTGCCGGTTATTTTTTTGAACTGGCGGTAAAAGTGTACTTCATTTGTATAGCCGCAGGTTTCCGCAATCCGTTCAATGGGAAGATTACTGGTGAGGAGGCTGTATTTTGCATGGTCGATTCGTATCTGGATCAAATCATGATGAAAAGACACGCCGAAAAATTTTTTGTATAAATATTGAAAATAGGATTCGCTGATCTTCAGAGTACGGGCATGTTTTTCAATGGAGTGAGGTTCCGAGAAGGAATTGATGATTTCAAGGCGGACCGATTGCAGCTCTCTGCAGTAAGGGAGCCTGACCGCCGAATTGTTTCTGGTCTCATAGGCCGCAAGCAGGTAGCGGAAAAGAAGCTGGAAAAGATGGTCCATATTTGCTTTTGCATAGTCCGGGTGCCCGTAGGAAAGCTCCCAGAGTATCTGACGGATACAAAAGGTGTATAATTCGATGTTGCCTACAGGGAAAGCCGTGTTGGAAAGACGATCCAACTGCTCTTTGAGGTGAGATTCCTCAATGGAAAAATGAATCCAGTCATCCACATAGTCCCCCTGCGGGTTGCCGTAGTGGTAGGGAGTACCGGGGGAGATCAGAAGAGCATCGCCGGGATTGGCGGTAAAGCAGGTTTCACCAAGCTGATATTCCCCGTGAGTCCGAATGATCAGCAAAACATAATTGGGAAGCCCGTTGGGGCGGGACATTTGGTAGGTGCTCGGATGCTTGGTTTCGTATCCGCCGGTGATGGCCTTAATCATGTCCTTATCCTTTCTGTAAAAAAATAGTAGAAAATGTTAGTTTTATTATAATATAGGTTATTACATTGCCGTTGTCAATATTGTATAATAAAAATCTAATTTAATAAAAATAATTGCTGGCGTTGTAGATAAAACTGTGGCAAAATGTCGATTTATTTTGTAATATATATCGGATTATGTTCGACTTACATACAGCATATAAAAAAATATGTGCTGTATTTTTTGGCGCAAGAGAGCGATAATAGAAGATAAGTTGGTTTAGGAACCAAACTTTAGTCAATTTGGTTAGAATTGAAAGGAGAAAATGATGATGACAAATGTAAGAAAAGAATGGTTGGACGCTCTCTTGAAGATTGTAGATCCGGTATTGGACGCACTGGAAAGGGGACAGTTGAAGAAGGAATTACCCCTCTATCTCCATAAGGAAAGGGCTGAGTTTGCCCCCCTTGAGGCCTTTGGCAGAGGAATGCTGGGGCTTGCTCCCTGGCTGGAAGCAGAGAGCGGGGATTTGGAAGCGCAGGAGAGGGAGTTACAGGAAAAATACAGAAAGAAGGCAGTCAACTGTATCGCTATGGCCACCGATCCGGCCTCTTCGGATTTTATGGTTTTTGACAGAGGCGGACAGCCTCTTGTAGATGCGGCTTTTCTGGCTCATGCAATGGTACGTGCGCCTAAGGCGCTGGCCGGAAGCCTTTCGCCTGAGGTGCGCCATAATCTGGCAGAGGCTTTCCGCAGCTCCCGCCAGATACCGCCCGGCAGCTCTAACTGGCTGTTCTTTTCTGCCATGGTAGAGGCAGGGCTTTACATATTAGGGGAGCCTTATGATATTTTGCGTGTACTCTACGCAGTGAGAGCCTTTCAGGGATGGTATAAAGGGGACGGAGTCTATGGCGACGGTGCCATGCTTCACTGTGATTACTATAACAGCTTTGTGATTCAGCCCATGTATGTGGATTTGGTGAAGCTCTTTGCGGATAAGCATTATGAGATTGAGGCTATGCGGCAGACGGTAGTTGCCCGCGCCGCCAGATATGCATCCGTGCTGGAGCGCATGATCGGACCGGAGGGCAGTTATCCGGTGGTGGGACGTTCGATCTGTTACCGTTTCGGAGCGTTCCAGATGCTCTCCCAGGCGGCTCTGCAGCATGAGCTGGAGGAGGGCCTCTCTCCGGCCTCTGTCCGCTGCGGATTGACGGCGGTGATCAGGCGGGTAATGAGCGCACCGGATATGTTTGATGAAAAGGGCTGGCTGCGGCCCGGCGTATACGGACATCAGCCGGAGCTGGCGGAAGGATATATCAACATTGGCAGTCTTTATTTATGCAGCGCGGTATTTCTGCCGCTGGGGCTGTCACCGAGAGATGATTTTTGGAGCGGGGAGGAAGAGGACTGGTCCGGCAAAAAGGTGTGGTCGGGAGGTCATATCAGCATTGACCATGCGGAGGATTGAAAATGGAGCCTAAAAACACAGAACAAAAAACAGGGGGACAGACAGGGCCGCTTTTAAGTGATAAGGAGTTTTTCGAGGATTGTCTGGATCTGGATTTTGAGGGGATGGAAGAGGTAAAGGGCTGTGTGGCAGAGGGAGATTTTGCCGGCGCGCGCAAAGCTATGGCCGCTTACATCAGAGGCTTCCTTGATCCGGAACGTTTTTTTCAGATTCCTTACGAGGTGCCTGAGAATATTTATAAATTCCCGGATGAAAGTGACGAGGATGCCTGTAAAAGAATCTGCGGCCATACCTTAATATCGGTAGGGGTTCCCTGTGAATATGGGGAGGGAAAGACGGTAGACTGGTATGCCAACCCTACCTACAATGGCTATAAGGAATGGACCTGGCAGCTCAGCCGCCATAATGATATTAAGCTTCTGGCTCACGAATACAGAAGAACCGGAGAAAAAAAGCTGGCAGAGACTGCGGCGGAGCTGATTTCATCCTGGATTAAGCAGGCGCTGCGGCCAAAAGAGGACTGTGCGGGTTATGCAACAGACTGCTGGCGGACCATTGAATGCGGAATCAGAATGGGTTCGAACTGGCCCTACATACTTTTTACTTTTTATAATACGCAAGCCTTTACGGACGATCTGCTCATTGACTGGTATAAGTCAGTGTGGGAGCATGGCAGAAGGCTTTCCCGCAACCATATGACAGGCAACTGGCTGATCATGGAGATGAACGGGCTTGCCCAGATCGGGATTTTGTATCCTCAGTTCCGTTTGTCCGGGCAGTGGCTTAAGCAGGCTTATGGAAGCCTGGAGGAGGAGCTGGAGCGTCAGATTTATCCGGATGGCTTTCAATATGAGCTTGCTACCAATTATCATGATGTGGTGGTGAGAAATTATCAGCGGATGATAGAGGTGGCCAGAGCCTTTGACTCACCGGTGCCGGATCAGATACTTCAAAAGCTTGCATCGGCCTGTGAGCTGGATATTAAACTGATGATGCCGGACGGAACCGTTCCGGACATCAACGACGGGGGCCGTTATCAGGTAAAGCAGGCCTGTGAAAACAGGCTGAGAATTTTACCGGACAATCAAAGAATGGGATGGCTTGTAAGGGGGGAGGAGGCCGGGAAACCGGACTTTACCTCCATAGCCCTCCCCTGGTCGGGATTTTTCGTGATGCGGACCGGCTGGGGGAAGGAAGATACATGGGCTCTGTTTGACGGAGCGCCCTTTGGCAGGGCACATCAGCATGAGGACAAGCTTTCTCTCTTATTATATGCAGGCGGAAAGCTTCTCTTGACTGAGGGAGGCAATTACGCTTATGACAGCTCCGAGATGCGCAGCTATGTGCTTTCCACCCGCTCCCACAATACCGTGCGGGTAGATGGGCAGGATCAAAACCGGAGAGAGAGCTATGAATGGAAAGCCCAGGACATTTGCCAAAAAGCAGACCTGATATGCAAGACAGGAACGGACTGGGATTTTGGAGAGAGCCTCTATCGGGAGGGCTATGGAGCCGGGGCAAGGATCAGGGTAATACATAGAAGAAGAGTATTTTTCTGCAAGCATCCGGGAAATGGCAAACTGCCCTTTGTAGTGGTGATTGACCGTATGGAAGAAGAAAAGGCGCAGGAGAAGGCAGCCATAGACGAAAAAGAATCGCTCCCCCAGGACAGGAGGAAGGAAACAGTTCATGAATTTGAATGGCTGTGGCATATAGACAGCCAGGTGATCCGTCAGGAAGACGGGAAAGTTTCGTTCCGGGAAATGGATGCGGCATTTTCTGCCGGAGAGATACAGATCATTACCGGGGCACAGGAGCCGGAATGGCAGGGGTATATTGCCACCGGAACCAAACAGGGAATGTACCGGCCAATCCCTTGTGTGAGCGTTAAAGTGCAGGCGGACAGGCTTCGGATGGTTTCGGCGCTTTGTCCCATAGAAGCCGCAGGTCAGGTAAAAGAGGTAATTGCCTCTGACCGGCCTTGGGAAAAGGGAGTTACCATTTGCTTTATGGACGGAAGCACCATTGCTTTTGAGGAGGATGAGCTGATCGCCTCCCTGTAAAAGGGAAAGTAAATTTATCTGTTTTTACTACAGTCTGGAGTACCAGGATGTATTGCTTGGCGTTGTAACCTTCGGGAAGCCGTAAGGCAGAGGTTGGAGGAAGGCTTCGCGAAGTCTTACATAGAGAATTACGGCGTCAGTGGTCAAAGGCCGTAAGAACACCAAGAGCAGATGCTTTGGCAAAAGCCTGCAAGCATCTGTCAATAAAAAATAGGAGGTAAAAAATATGAGAAAGACCAAACAATTTTTAGCGCTGGGGCTGGCAACCATACTGATGGCGACAACCCTGGCAGGCTGCGGCGGCGGTTCTTCCGATTCCGGTTCAGGATCTTCTTCAGGAAGCAGTGATGCGGCAGGTACAGAGGATGCAGCAGGAACTGATGCGGCGGATGCAGGTACAGAGGCTGATGCGGCAGGTGGTGATTCCGCATCTTCTTCAGGCGATAAGCTGTTGGTAGCTCTTACCACGAGCAGCTTTGTTACCGATTATGAGAACAACTACTTCACCAATCTGCTGGAAGAGAAGCTTGGATTTGAACTTGAGTTTTATATGCTCCCCACAGAGGCGACAGAGACCCGTACCAAGGTGGCTCTGATGGCAACCTCTAATGAACAGCAGCCTGACGTGATGATCACAGACGGCCATCTGACCAATGAAATGATTCTGCAGTACGGCAGCAGCGGATTCTTCCTTCCGCTGAACGATTATGTTTCCGATCCCGAAAAGATGCCCAACTATAATGCGATTCCTGAGGAAGACAGGGAGCTTATGAACAAGGCCTCCACCCAGGCTGACGGCAATATCTACAGCCTTTCCGCATGGGAGCCCGAGACCTGGAACCTGACCCCTAACCGTATGTTCATCAACAAGGCATGGCTGGATAAATTAGGGCTGAGCATTCCTACTACTACCGATGAGCTGAAGGAAGTATTGATCGCATTCCGTGACGGCGATCCCAACGGAAACGGCGCCCAGGATGAGGTCGGCGTATATGGCCAATCCTCAGGCGGTTACGGTGAAAACATTACCGCAGCCTTAATGAACGCTTTCGTATTCTGGAATGGCGGTGGCACTAACGGCGGACTTGCTCTTTCTGAGGACGGTAAGACCGTAATTGCCCCGTTCACCACAGAAGAGTGGCGTGACGGTCTTCGTTATATGAATGATCTTTACAATGAAGGCGTTCTTTCTGCAAATACTTTTACAGATGACAATACCCAGTTCAAGGCAATCCTGAGCCAGGAGACCCCTATTGTCGGCTTGACAAGCGCAGGCTCCTTAAGTACTTGGCCGGATGCAAGAAACAATAAGAATTTCCTGGAGATGGAGTTCATTGAGCCTCTTAAGGGACCTAAGGGAGTTCAGTATACCCCTTACAATGAGTTTAATCCCAGTCAGGAATTGTCCATTATTTCCGGCACGGATAAGCTGGATATGGCACTTGCATTTGCCGATCTGTTCTTTGATCACGATATTTCTCTGATCGAGCGTTTTGGAGAGGAAGGCGTAGACTGGACCCGTGATCCTGAGCTTTTGGCAGAGCATACCAATGCTTATGTAGATGCAGGATTATATGATGGTTTGACATTGCTTGTTACCTCCACAGTATGGGCAGACAACCAGAGCCAGACATGGAGAAATCATGGTCCCAGATATGCAAGCCTGGAAATGGGAAATACAACATTTGATACGGCACAGTCAGGAGGCGCGAAATTTGATCCCAGCGATCCTACTCAGTTAAATGCAAAGTGTTATCAGATGTACTATCCTAAGCATCCCGATCATGTGCTTCCGGCCCTTAAGTACACGATGGAAGAGGCAGAACAGCTTCAGGATCCTCTGACCACGCTTCCTGATTTCGTGAAGCAGGCCCTGGCAGAGTTCGTTACCGGCGCAAGAGATATCGAGGGCGGCTGGGACTCTTATCTGAAGGAGCTGGATACCATGGGATTACAGCAGTGGCTTGAGACTGCACAGACAGCTTATGACAGAAGCTGATGCTTTTCCTGATATTGAATTTCTTTAGGACGGCTGACAGGCAGTCATAGGACAATTAGGACGGGCTAAGGCGCCTGTAGTATGAGCGCCGGCCCGTCTGTTTTATTAACAGAAGGATGACCGGAAAATACGGCATCTCTTGTTTGAACCGGGGACAGTTGAAAAAGAGCTGTCCGTTGTTCAAGAAAGGTGTTTTGAGAAGGAGGATGGTTTATGGCAAAAAATAAGGCTGTAAAACAAGTAGGAAACAGAAAAAGCCTGAAAAAGCAGATCCTGGCCAGGTGGCAGCTCTACCTGCTGCTGATACTTCCCCTGGTATGGCTTATTACCTTTGCGTATTTGCCCATGGGCGGTCTGGTGATGGCTTTTAAGAAATATAACTCCGGCCTGGGTATATGGGGGAGCCCATGGGTGGGATTTGATAACTTCAGAAAATTCTTTACATCCTTTAAGTTCCCGGTGGTTATGAAGAATACGCTGACAATATCTCTGTATTCCCTGTTGATCACATTCCCTATCCCGATCATATTTGCATTACTGTTGAACGCAATGCTGGGAGAGAAATACAAAAAAGTAATTCAGACGGTTACCTATGTACCTTATTTCATTTCTACAGTGGTAATGGTAGGTTTGATCTTTCAGCTTTTAGATACCCGTAACGGTCTGTACGGAAATCTCTATACTCTGTTTACAGGGGGGACTGCACCGAACCTGCTCTCGGACGGTAAATTGTTTAAGCACATATACGTTTGGTCCGGTGTATGGCAGACCACCGGCTACAGTGCGATCATCTACATAGCGGCCCTCTCCGGTGTGGATCAGTCGCTGCACGAGGCGGCGATGATTGATGGGGCCAGTCGTTTTCAGAGACTGCGCTTTATTGACGTTCCCACCATTTTGCCTACGGCGAGCATTATGTTGGTACTTGCAGTGGGAAATATCATGAATGTGGGGTACGAAAAGGTGCTGCTTATGCAGAACGACTTGAACCTAAACTACAGTGAGATTGTTTCTACCTATGTGTACAAGGTAGGTCTGGCAAGCGGTATTACCGACTTCTCCCTGTCCACGGCAATCGGTATGTTTAATTCCGTGATCAACTTTATCTTGCTGGTGATTGCAAACACGACAAGTAAGAAGTTGAACGGAAGCGGAATTTTCTAAGGAGGGCGGCGTATGCGTAAATTTAAAAACTACAGTTTAAATGACAAGATCTTTTATATTATCATAACCGCTATCCTGACCTTCTTTTTCATCGCAGTGCTCTATCCCTGTATCTTTGTGCTCAGCGCCTCTTTTTCGTCAGGTGTGGCGGTACAGTCCGGTAAGGTCATTCTGTTTCCGGTGGATTTAAGTATCGAGGGATATCGGGCGGTGTTTAACACCAGTACGGTTTGGACAGGCTTTATTAATTCCCTTTTCTACACCGTGGTGGGAACGACGATCAATCTGGTGATGACCCTGACGGCGGCCTACTGCCTTTCAAGACGGGATCTTCCCGGGCGCAACGGTATCATGCTTTTATTTACCTTCACTATGTTTTTCAGCGGCGGTATGATTCCCAGCTACATGATGGTTCAAAGCCTGGGTATTCTCAATACCCGCTGGGCGTTGCTTTTGCCGGGAGCCATCGGTGTTTACAACCTGATCGTGGCAAGAACCTTTATTATAAACTCCATTCCCTTAGAGCTTTTGGAAGCTTCCCAGATGGACGGCTGCTCGGATGTCATGTATTACCTGAAGGTGGTTATCCCTCTGTCCAAGGCAATTATTGCGGTTTTGGTGCTGTTTTATGGGGTAGGCCACTGGAACGCTTATTTCAATGCCATGATCTATCTGCATGACAAGAGCCTGTACCCTCTGACGCTGTTCCTTCGCGAAATCCTGATGGCCAGCCAGATCGATCCTTCCACCGTGCAGGATCCGGAATTGCAGGCAAGGCTTGCGGAGATGGCAGGCGCAATCAAATACTCCCTGATCGTGGTAAGTATGGTTCCTGTCCTGCTTATTTATCCTTTTGTGCAGAAATATTTCGTAAAAGGTGTTATGATAGGATCAGTAAAGGGTTAATGAACCTGATAACCAAATGTAAACATAAGGAAAGAGAGGAAGGAACTATGCAATTAGGTGAAAAAGAAATGGCGTGGGTACAGGAAACCTTGGATAAGGTGGCCCATAAGCTGGAAAAGGTCAGCGAGAGGTCAAAGGATAAGATCCCTTACACAACTGTGGACGGCGTACATGATGACAAGTCGGATCCCGAGGGAATCGGCTGGTGGACAAACGGCTTCTGGGGCGGCATGATGTGGCAGATGTATACCCTTACAGGAAAAGACTTCTATAAGGAAATTGCCATAGACAATGAGAAAAAGCTGGATGTGAATCTGATGGATTACAATAAGCTGGATCATGACAACGGTTTTAAGTGGCTTCCCACTGCCGTTGCCAATTACCGGGTGACAAAGGATGAGGCATCCAGAAACAGAGCGCTTCTTGCAGCCGGAAATCTGGCAGGACGCTACAACAGCACCGGGAAGTTCATCCGCGCATGGAATAACTGGGATCCCAGTACTGACCGTACCGGCTGGGCGATCATTGACTGTATGATGAACCTGCCTCTCTTGTATTGGGCAAGCGAGGAGCTGGGAGACCCCAGATTTTCGCAGATCGCAGTCAATCATGCCAATACGGCCAGGGAATGCTTTGTGAGAGGCGACGGCTCCGTCAATCATATCGTGTCCTTTGATCCGGTGGCCGGCGGCATGATCGAGAGCTTTGGAGGCCAGGGCTATGAGGTTGGTTCTTCCTGGACCAGAGGCCAGGGCTGGGGGCTTTATGGTTTTGTTTTAAGCTATCTGCACACGAAAGATGAAGCTTTCCTGGAAACGGCAGAGAGAATTGCCAATTATTTCATTGCCAACATACCCGAGAGCGGTCTGATTCCCGTGGACTTCAGGCAGCCTGAGGATGTAACCTGGGAGGATTCCACGGCGGCGGCCATTGCGGCCTGCGGTCTGATCGAGCTGGCTAAGCTCAAGGAGGGCAGACAGAGCCGGATTTATCTGGACGCCGCTCTTAAGATGCTGAAGGCTCTCACAGAAAAGAGCTTTAACTGGAAGGAAGAGGAGGATAATCTTCTGACCAAGTGTACGGCGGCATATCATGACAAAGAGCATGAATTCTCTATTATTTATGGGGATTATTATTTCCTGGAAGCGCTTATGAAGCTGGCAGGTAAGGAATTATTTATTTGGTAGGAAGTGGCTGTGCGGTACTGAGCCAGAGCGGCGGGAGTGAATCCGCAGGGGAGTAAGAAGGGAAATCCGGCAAGAATGACTGTAAATAATTCAGGTTTTTATGATTTGCAGCTTCCTGCCGGATTATTTTTTTCATACCGGAAATATCGTTTAGAGCTTGGGGAATGGTATTATCACGGAAAAAGAGAGGAGGAATTGGGGTATGTTTCATGAAATCGCAAAGCAGTTTCAGGGAGAGATGGCCATATACCGCCCGTATGCAGGGATTACGGAAAGGGAGGCGTGGGATAGCCTTGATAAGGAGTGGAGGGAGGAAAGTGTCCGGCTGGGAGAAGAGTACCTGGGGTTTGAGTGGCCCTATCTGACTGCCACGGAGTTTATGGATTTTTGCCGGACCGGAAACAGATCCCGTTTTGAAAATCGTTATTTTTCAAAACGCCGGGCGCTGGCGGCCCTGGTGCTGGCAGAGTGTGTGGAGAACAAGGGCCGTTTTATGGATGACATTGTAAATGGGATTTTTGCGATCTGTGATGAAAGCGCCTGGAATCTTCCGGCTCACAACTGGCATTTTTTCGGAACCAATGATCCGATTCCGGATGTGACGAATCCGATCATTGATCTGTTTGCCTGTGAAACAGGAGCGGTGATGGCAGCCACCCTTTATCTGTTGGAGCCGGCATTGGATCAGATGGGTCTGCCCATCGCCAAAAGAATCAGGTATGAGCTTAAGAGACGGGTCTACACTCCTTATCTGACGGAACAATTTGAATGGATGGGAAACGGGAAGGATCGTCTGAACAACTGGACGCCCTGGTGTACGCAAAATATTCTGCTTTCCGCTTTTTTGGTAAGCGGCTGCGAGGACAGGAGAAGGGAAATTCTGGAGAAAGCCTGCAGAAGCGTGGATTATTTCCTGGATGAGTATGGGGAGGACGGCTGCTGCGACGAGGGCGCCCAATATTATCACCACGCCGGACTTTGCCTCGGAATTATTCTGGAGCTGTGCAATGGGGTTACAAAGGGCGCTTTTGAAGGGGTAGCGAAAGAGACAAAAATCAGAAACATGGCAGACTATCTCTTTAAGGTTCATGTGGATGATATTTATTATATAAATTTTGCCGACTGCTCTCCGGTGGCAGGACGCTGCGCCGCAAGGGAATATCTCTTTGCCAAAATGACGCGGAATCCGGCTATGATGGCCTTTACAGCAGACGACTTTCGCAGGGGGCTGCCATATACCCTTCTGATCAGAGAGGAATACAACCTGTTTTACCGTCTGATGAACGGATTTACCATATCCGAGCTAAGGCAGTATCAGGCAAAGCCGGCGCCGCCGCCGGATGTATACTATCCCAGCGTCGGACTGATGATGGTGCGGGATGAAAAGCTGGTCTTAGCGGCCAAGGCCGGAGACAATGGGGACAGCCATAATCACAACGACGTGGGAAGCTTTACCGTTTACAGAAACGGCAGGCCCATGCTGATCGACGTGGGCGTGGAGACCTACAGCAAAAAGACATTCTCGGATCAGCGCTACGAGATCTGGACCATGCAGTCCTCCTACCACAATCTGCCTGAAATAAATGGATATATGCAGCTTCCTGGTGTGGAATACGGTGCGGGGCAGGTTAGTTGTGATCTGGAAAACTGCACCCTGAAAATGGAACTGGCAGGCGCCTATCCGGCAGAGTGCGGGATCGCTTCCTATCAGAGGATGGCCAGACTGAATAAAGGCCGGGATATTGTGATAGAAGATCAGTTCTCGTGGAAAGAACCAGAAGGAAAAGACAACAGACTCACCTTAAGTCTGATGACCTGCGAAAAGCCTGTGCCCTGTGAGGACGGTGAGGCTGGCGTGGAATGGATTCAGATTGGGGAAGAGGGAGGTATCTTGAGGATAGAGAATGCCTGTGTGAGCGGGATAGAAGAGATCCCGATCACCGATGAGCGGCTTCAGAATGCCTGGAAGCATGAGGTGTACAGAATTCTGGTGACGCCAAAGAGTGATAAAATTTCGTTAAGGATCAGCTAGAGGACAACTGCGGATAATGGGTTCAAACGATCCATAGGTTAATAGAAAAGCGGGAGCTGCCAGAAAAACGGCAGCTCCTTTTTGGTGTGCCCGGTAGACATTCCGACGAAAATAAGTGGAAGAGCCGGAAGTTTTCTGATAAAATAAGAGAAAAGTGCGACAGGAGGAAACAAGAAATGGATGATAATGGACTTATTGCGCCGATCAGCAAGATTCATATGGAACCCATGGACGTGATCAACGGCTTTGAGGTGCGTCCGGGAATGTATGAGATCAATGGCGCCACTGCCATTCCCTGCGGGGTGAATTTTACAGTGTATTCTTACGGGGCTACTTCCTGCGAGCTGCTTTTGTTCAGGCGTATGGAGGATGAGCCCTATGCGGTATTGAAATTTCCTGATACTTACAAGATCGGGAAGGTATATTCCATGATCGTATTTGGCCTGAATGTGCATGAGTTTGAGTATGCTTACCGGATGGACGGGCCCTATGATCCCCAGGAAGGCCTTTTGTTTAACAAAAATCATACCCTTTTGGATATTTATGCCAAGGCAGTGGCAGGCCAGAGGATATGGGGGATTCCCCAGAAGGAGGGGGATGCCTACAAGGCCAGAGTGGTGAAGGATGATTTTGACTGGAAGGAGTCCACCCAGCCGCTGATTCCCATGGAGGACCTGATTATTTATGAGATGCACGTGAGAGGATTTACCAGACATTCCTCCTCTAAAGTGGAGCATCCGGGAACCTTCGCCGGACTTCGGGAAAAGATTCCTTATCTGAAGGAGCTTGGCATCAATGCAGTGGAGCTGATGCCCATCTTTGAGTTTGACGAGACGCGGGATTACCGTATCGTAAACGGGAAGCCGGTTATGGATTATTGGGGGTACAATACGGTCTGCTTTTTTGCACCCAACACCAGCTATACGGCGAAGGTGGAATACAACAAGGAAGGAACGGAGTTAAAGGAGCTGATCAGCGCCCTCCATGAGAACGGCATTGAATGTATTCTGGATGTGGTGTTCAACCATACGGCGGAGGGAGACGAGCGGGGGCCTTGCTTCTCCTTTAAGGGCTTTGACAACAATATTTACTATATGCTGACGCCGGACGGCCACTATTATAATTTCAGCGGCTGCGGCAATACCTTAAACTGCAACCATCCCATTGTCCATCAGATGATTCTGGAGTGTTTGCGGTACTGGACAACGGCGTACCATGTGGATGGTTTCCGTTTCGATCTTGCCACCATCCTTGGAAGGAATGAGGACGGTTCACCCATGAGCAAGCCGCCCCTTTTGCAGAGCCTTGCCTTTGACCCCATCCTGGGAAGCGTTAAGCTGATCGCTGAGGCCTGGGATGCCGGGGGATTGTATCAGGTGGGAAGCTTCCCCTCCTGGAATCGCTGGGCAGAGTGGAATGGCAGATACCGGGATGATTTGCGTAATTTCTTAAAAGGCGATTACGGCATGTGGGAGATCGCTGCCCGGAGAATTACGGGCTCCAGGGATATTTATAATCCGGAGAAAAGGGGTAATGCCTCCGTGAATTTCCTCACCTGCCACGACGGATTCACCCTCTGGGATTTGTATTCCTACAATCAAAAGCACAATGAGGCCAATGGCTGGAATAACACAGACGGAAGCGACGACAACCGAAGCTGGAACTGCGGCGTGGAGGGGGAAACCGACAATGAGGAGGTTCTTGCCCTGCGCAGGCGCCTTGCCATGAATGCTTTTGCAGTGCTGATGTGCAGCCGGGGAACGCCCATGTATTTTTCGGGAGACGAGTTCTTAAATTCCCAATACGGCAACAACAATTCTTATTGCCAGGACAATGAGATTTCCTGGCTGAACTGGGAGGATCTGAAGAAAAACAGGGAACATTTTGAATTTTGCAAATACATGACCGCGTTTCGAAAAAACCATCCGGTACTGCGCAAGTTTACGGGAAACAGTTGGTGCGGCTTCCCGGAAATCCAGGTATTGGGACCGGACGGCGGGACGAAGGTGCTTCGCGTGATCTATGCGGGGAGAGTGGAGGTAGACAGCCGGGGTAACGGGCATGACGACATTGTCTGCCTTGCAGTGAATGTGTTCTGGGAGGATCAGGAATTCTGGCTGCCCGAGCTGCCGGGAGGGAAGGTCTGGTATGTGGCGGCAGATACCAGCGGAAGGTATTTAAAGGATCATGTTCCGGGACAGCAGGGAATGGTGCGGCTGCCGGAAAACAGAGTTACGGTGGGAGCAAGGAGCGTGTGCGTGTTTATCTCCTGAGAAAGGGTAAAAGAGGAGCGGCTTATGGCAGGTGCATACAGGGAAGGGTGTGTTTATATCCAGAATATTTTTGCTGGGATCATAAAGGAAACAGAAGAAGGATATGAGTTTGCTTATGATGAGGAATATTTGAGCAGAGAGGGCGCGGTTGCTGTAAGCCTGACAATGCCTCTTGCAGAAAAAGAATATAAGTCTGTTGTCCTGTTTCCCTTTTTTGACGGGTTGATTCCGGAAGGCTGGCTGCTTGACATGGCAAGAAGAAACTGGAAAATAGACAGAAATGACAGATTCGGCCTGCTGCTGTGTGTATGCAGAGACTGTATCGGTGATGTCAGCATACGAAATAAGACAGACAAGGCTATACCGGGAAGGAGAAATCCATGAAATGTTTATGCTGCGGAAAGCCGATCGCGGATACGTCCTCTTCTGAAGAGAAGAAGAGTCAATGGCACCACGGGTGTGTGAGAAGCTTTTTCGGTACGGACAGGATGCCTGCTTTGGATTTATCAGAGGATAAATTAGAGGAGTTGGCCGGCAGGACAATCAGGAGAGGCCTAACTGTTCCGGGAGTGCAAAAAAAGCTGTCTCTGCATCTGTCTGATGATAAGGCAAGGCTGACGATCGTAGACTATCCTGCCGGATATATTTTGAAGCCTCAGACGGCGGAATATGAGGAGCTGCCCCAGCAGGAGCATCTCGCAATGAGCCTTGCCGAAACGGCCGGAATACAGACCGTGCCCCATGCCCTGATAAAAATCCGGGATCAATACGCCTACATTACAAAACGGATTGACAGAGAAATCAAAGAAGAGGGTACCAGGCTATATGCGATGGAGGATTTCTGTCAGCTTGCAGGACGGCTTACCCAGGATAAATATAAAAGCTCCTATGAGTATTGCGGAAAAATTATCAAAAGATACTCATCTTTCCCTCAGGACGACTTATCCAAACTGTTTTTAAGGGTGGTTTTTTCGTATGTAATCGGGAACTCGGATATGCACCTGAAGAACTTTTCTTTGAGAGAAAGGCAGCCCGCTAAAAGAGAATTCTGCCTGTCGGAGGCCTATGATATTCTTCCGGTAAATGTTGTGCTTGCGGAGGATAAAGAGCAGTTTGCATTGACATTGAACGGGAAGAAGAGAAATGTAAGGAAAAAGGATTTTTTGATTTTGGCCCAGAGCCTGGAAATCCTGGAGAAGGATGCTGAAGACAGGATAAGTAAATTATGCATGCTGAAGGATAAATTTGAGAAGCAGTGCGAAGAGGCGTGTCTTTCGCAGAGTTGGAGGGAGAGAGTAAGGGAATTGATTGGGGTGAGGATTAGAAGTATTACTTAGCAATATAGCGGAAGGGAAGGGGAAACGGACGGCAAGCTGGTTTACCCTTCCCTTTTGCTCAATAATTTATAACACATCAAAAAATCAGACAGGAAGCCTGAGCACAGTCCGGGTTCCAGCGCCGGGCTGGCTGTGAACTTCAAGGCTGTACCTATCTGCGTAGAGCAGCCTTAGGCGGTCGTTCACGTTTCTCATTCCGTAACCGTTTGTTTCAATCTGAAACAGGGACGCTACGGTTTCTTGATCCATTCCGATCCCATTATCTTCAATTTCTATTAAAATGTTGACAGCATTTTTTTTCGACAAATTTCCGGGCTCCCTTTTTACAGCGATATGGAGCCGCTTATCCGGGCGCAGGCTGTTTTTCAGCCCATGATCCAGGGCGTTCTCTACCAGCGGCTGCAGAATAAAATTAGGAAAAGAAGCCAGCGAAAGCGAGGGGGCAATATCGTAGGTAACGCTTATAGTTTCGCTGTAGGATAAAAGCTGTATCTGGATATAAGCCCGGATATTCTGAAGCTCATTTTCCAGAGTAGTAATATCCTTTCCTTTGTTCAGAGCAGTGCGGTAAAAAGTGGAGAGCAGGATCACCATATAGGGCATCATATACTGGTCAAAACGCCCCAGGGTATTGTGGTAATTGCCGGAGCACCACATGGTAAAATGAATAATGCGCTGCATTTGAAGAGCATCCCGAAAGCTGCGGGGCTTATCGGAGATGAGCCGTGTAAGGCTCTCTGCACCCTCCTGATTCCCGGCGTCAGATGCGGCAGTGCAATAACGGGCGATCAGATCCAGCAGGGCGCGCAGGATAGAAAGCTGGCCGTCTGCGTAATCCTTCTGCTCCTGCTTCGTAAAAAGCTTTCTTTGTGCTTCCAGCTTTTGAAGCATTCCGGGAAAGCCGGCGCTTAGAAGATGGGTATAGTCCACACAGATATTGGAAAGCTCCCCCAGCTCATGGAGGCGGTATCTGCTTTCCAGGTCTCTTTTTTCTTCCTCTGTGAAAAGCGCCTGCAGGGTAGGGTTGGTGCGCATGAAAAGAATTTTTTGCCCGGGAACAATCACAGGCGTCTCTTCGTTCAGCATCCAGATCAGACGCTTTACTGCCCGAACGGTGTCCTTCTCCGAGTCCAAGGCAAAGCCGGATGCCAGAAGGAAGGGATCCTTTTTAGCCTTCCGCAGGGCTCGGTGGCCGCGCTGGGTGATAAAGTATTTTCTTAAACCGGCAATTCTTTCTGTCATAAAATCCTCCGTTTCCAAGCGTTCTGGCTGTGAAAGGCCGGCGCTGTGCCGTTGTTTTCACAGTACTTGGCTTTTTATTTTAAATTTTTCAAATATTTCTTCCGTAAAGGAAGGGGCTCTGTCCGTATCGAAATCGGGATGGTATTTCATTCCCAGCATTTGGTACTTGGCTCCGGCCGTTTTGTGATAGGGCAGGATTTCTACGCGCACAAGGGCCTTTGCGCCGGCCAGGGCGTGGGCGGTAGCCTCCAGATTTTCCCTGCTGTCATTCACTCCGGGGATGAGCGGGATGCGGATAACAAAGGGTTTATCTCCTTCACAGAGGGTGCGCAGGTTTTGCAGGATGGGAGCGTTATCCACACCGGTGAATTGCTTGTGCCGTTTCGGTTCCATGAGCTTTACATCCATCATAATAAAAGAAAGACGGTTTATGACCTGCTGAAAAAGTGCATGGTCGGCATAAGCCGAGGTTTCGATTGCGGTGTGGATGCCCGGAATCTGTTCCAACACTTCTAAGAGGAACGACCCCTGCAACAGGGGTTCCCCGCCCGAAAAAGTAACGCCGCCGCCTAAGGAAGCATAATAGCCGCTGCTCTCCAGGATGACGGCTGCCAGCTCTACGGAGGACATAACCCTGCCGCTGATCTGCCTAAGCCCTAAGGGGCAGGCGCGGACACACTTGCCACAGGCAGTGCAGGCGCCGCCCGGAAAAAACGAATCTTTGGACACCGGACGGATCGCCTTTTCGGTGCCGTCACAGGAGGATGACGGCACCGAAAAGGCATGGGCGGCCGGGCAGACCTTCATGCAGCGTCCGCACCGGATACAGGAGCCCTGGCTGAACATAAGCTGCGGGACGGCGCGCAGCCCTTCGGGATTATGGCACCATTGGCAGCGCAGCGGACAGCCCTTCAAAAATACGGTCTCCCTTACGCCCGGCCCGTCATGTACGGCGAATTCTTTGATGTCGAAAATAGTTCCTGTCATAGTCTCTTTTCCTTTAGAATCCAAAACATTAACGTTAATGTTAACGATAATATAAGTATAAGATAAAAATAAATTTATGTCAACGTTAATGTAACTGATTTGTCAAAAGGCAGGCCGGAGAGTAAGAGAGGCGCTTATGTAATTGACATATGTAATTTTTATGGCTAAACTAAAGTCAGTTCAGAATTTCAGACGGAAGCGTTTATATGCGTCCGGTCAGGAAACGGACTATGTATTGCGGCAGATTTCGTCTATACGATAAGGAGAGGCTATGGCTCCCAGAAGAAAAACAGGAAATGTGACTTTAAAGGATATTGCCCGGGAAACTGGATTTTCGGCGAATACGGTTTCACGGGCGCTTGCAGATAAGCCGGATATTTCGCAGGAAACGAAGGCTGTGATCAGGGAGGCGGCTTCCAGGATGGGTTATATTGCCAATGCGCTGGCCAGCTTTTTGCGTTCGGGGGTAAGCCGGAATATTGCCATTATTGTGGGGGATATTGCCAACCCCCATTTTTCTGTGATGGTGAAAGAGATGCAGACCATGCTGCAGAAAAAAGGCTATAACTCCATCATTTTTAACTCGGAGGAGAAAGCCGCTGTGGAGAAGCAGGCTATTACCATAGCGCTGAGCCAGAATGTGGATGGTATTTTGCTGTGTCCGGCGCCGGGCGGGGAAGAAAATATCCGTTTTTTAGAGGAGCATGGTAAGCCCTTTGTGATGCTGGGAAGGCATTTCGACGGGAAGGATGCCAGCTTCGTGGTGTGCGATGACGTACATGGCGGCTATGCGGCAACCCGGTATCTTTTGGAGCATGGCCACAGGAATATTTTGTTTCTCAATGGCCCGAAGGGAATTTCCAGCTCGGCCCAGCGCCTTCAGGGATACCGTCAGGCGTTGGAGGAGGCCGGAATTGCCTACCGTAGTGAGCTGGTGAGGTCCGTATCTGTGACCGGGGAGCGAAACGGAGAGAAGATAAAAGCGGTTCTTACACAACGAAAGGATTGTACGGCGGTTTTGGTTTTCAATGATATTCTGGCCTGGCAGACGGTGTGTATTCTGAAGGAATTGGGAAAAGAGGTGCCCGGAGCCTGTTCGGTGGTGGGATTTGACAATATCAAATATCCCTATCCCATGCGCCTTACCTCCGTATCGTCCTCCAAAACCACCATGGCTAAACGCAGCGTGGAAATCCTGTTAAGGAAGCTGGAGGGACACCCGAAGGCAGAGGAGTGCGTGGTGCTTGAAACTAAGGTGGTGGAGGGAGAGACGGTAGAAAGGCTGGAAGAAAAAGGGTAGGAAAGGGCTGGATAAAGACCGCTTTGGGATAGCCAACTCAAAGGACAGAAGCTGCTTGCCTTTGAGAGAGGTTTATCGGACATAGATTGTGCGATAATTAAGAGTATAAGAAGCGCTGCGGAGATTTCCTGATTGGCTGGGAGGAGAAGAGTATGGAAGAGAGATACAACAGACTGAAGGAGCTGATTGATAATTATAAGCAGTTCAGGAAGAAATCGGATGGCTCATCCATGAGCGAGGAAACCATACGAGTGTGGCTCAATGACCTGCTGGCAGTTTTTGGATGGGATATACATGATACTTCCCAGGTAATTCAGGAAAAGGCAGTAAAAGGGAGCCAAAAAGCAAAACTGGAAAAGATTGATTCTTCCCATACGAAACCGGATTATACGTTGGTTAATGGGAAGATAGTAAAAAGCTATCTTGATGCCAAAAGGGCAGAGATAGATATTTTTAAAGATCGAGATGCTGCATTCCAAGTGAGGTCTTATGGGTGGTCTGCAGGAGTTCCCTGCGCATTTTTGTCTAATTTTGAACAATTTGTGATTTTTGACTGTCAGGTAATCCCGGAAAGGGATACGGCGGCCTGGGTAGGAGCGGTTCAGCTTACGATGGATGATTATCTGAGTAAGTTCGAGGTTTTAAATAAGCATCTTGACCGTTTGGCAGTATATAATAATGAATTAGAGAGGTTATATGCAATTCCCGGGGTAGAGGGAAATAAAACAGTAGATCAGTATTTTAATGAACTATTATCCGAATTCAGAATTGAGCTGGCGCAGGAGCTGTATTCAGGTAATAGAAGTATGGGCTTAAGCGATGAAGAATTAGATTATTTTGTTCAGATTATTATTGATCGAATTATTTTTATCCGGGTTTGTGAAACAAGAGGCTTAGAAGAAAAGGGGCTTCTCAAAAAGTTTGCGGAAACAGATTTTTGGAGAAATTTTCAGGAAAGCTGTTATACACAGTTTTATGAACATTATGACGGAGCGATGTTCTCAAATACGGATAATCGTTTTGCAAATCTGAAATTGGATAATCAGGTTTTGATTAAGTTTATTGATAAGCTATATTATCCTTATCCCTATAGATTTGATGCAATTCCTGTAAAAGTAATAGCAAAGGTCTATGAAGAATTTTTGTCCTATTTTTTAAGGATAAGGGACGGGCGTGTAAATGCGGTACTGAAGAAAGAATATGTCAAAACAAACGGAGCTGTTCCTACAGACGAAAGAATCGTGGAGGCAATTTGTGATGAAACAATTAATATTAACTTAATTGAATCGGTTGATGACGTATGGTCAACACACATTTTAGATCCTTGCTGCGGGTCGGGAATATTTCTTATTGCTGTGTATGAAAAATTGTCAAACCGATTAAAGGAATTGGCAACAGAATCGGGAAACGGACTTTTGGTTTTTAGTGGTGAGGAGAAATATTTGACTGTAGAGGCAAAACAGAAGTTAATGAGTTCGTGTCTTTATGGAATGGATATTGATCCAACGGCCGTTGAAGTAACGAAAATGTCTTTGGCATTAAAGATTGTAGATGACGCAAATCAGATATTGAATACGGAGTTAGGGCTATACGGAGAAAAGATATTAAGGAATATAGATAAGAATATTATATGCGGTAACACATTAGTAGATACAGATATTGAAATTGCAGAAGATGAAATTATGACTGTTAAGCCAACGGACATAAAAAGGGTACAGTTTGCCAGTGTATTTCAGCAAACTGGAGGATTCTCTTATATTGTGGGAAATCCACCGTATGTTGAGACCAAGCATTTTAAGGCAGTTTCTTTATCCATGCATCAGTATCTGAAGAAAAAATACAATTCATTTCAGGGGAAGGCGGATTTATCGGTGCTTTTTGTTGAGCGCTGTATAGATTTGCTCTCGCCTGAAGGACAGTTGGGATTTATTATCCAAAGAAGATGGTTCAAAACCTCTTATGGAAAAAGTGCAAAACAGGTTATTGTCAGAAATGGTTACCTGAAAAAGCTTTTTGATATTGAGGCGACAGATTTGTTTCCTGGAAGAATAACCTATGTCTCTATTTTAGTTCTTCAGAAAAAGACATGTACACAAGTAGAATATGCATATATTCCAGGCAGCAGATTTGATGCACTCAATTACTTTAACCGGGAACATGTGAAAGAGCTGATACCGGAAAACTATTTTGAAAGAGAAATTTGGACCCCGGAGTTTTATACAATTTCAGCGATCAAAGATAAGTATGCACATCTAAACGGAACCCTGGGAAGTAACCAACGAATCCATATTCGTGATGGGATACAGGCCTTATGGAAGAAAATGTATCATTTAACGAACTGTGAGGAGAGCGGGAAGTACATCACCGGGGTGAATGGATTTGGTGAACAAGTATGCATAGAAAAAAGCATGGTAAAGCCGGTCATTTATAACAAGGTATTTTTACCGCTAAAAAGGCTTTCGGCAGATGCGTATTGTATTTTTCCATATAAAGGGAAGAGCCATAGAGAAAAGCTGTCAATTGATGATATTAAGAAAGATTATCCTAAAGCATATGAGTATTTGTCTGTGAATGAAGTAAGGATTAAAAGCGAGGTTGAATGTAATAAAGGGAAGTATTGGCATACTTATACGAGGGAGCATAATCATGAATCGTTTGAAAACAGAAAGATTGTGATACCGATGACGTCAAAAGATACATTTGCAGCCTATGAAAGCGAAAATGGATTTTATATGGATAATGCGAATGTGTGGTTTATAACAATTGATAACGGGGATGATATTGAGTATAAAGCGACTACAATGATTATAAATTCCACAATATTTTCTGTATTTGCAAAGGGGGGAGCCAACCCTCAATCCGGAGGCTATTATAAATTTAATAAGCAGTTTTTAACACCTGTTCCGTTTCCGAACGACAGATTGAGCGTTAATGATGAAATTATTAAGGAGTTAGCTGAGCTTTATGATAATATGGTAAAATTGACGAAGCAATATAATGATGCTGCCATGCAGAATAAGGATTATTTTATGAGAATACTTATTCAAAAATGGGATGATGTGGATGAACTTTGCAATAAATTGTATGGACTTAATGGGGAGGATTGGGATAAGATAAAGAAAGTTGGGCGCAGGCTGAATAGAGTTACAGGAGCAGAGCTGGAATGAGAACAAAAATGAAGAGATTGCAAAAAAAATATGCCGGCGTAAATACACTGGAAATAGAGAGAGCGCTGGTGTATTCCTATTTAACAAAGAAAGGAATATTGTATAAAGATGATGAGTATTTTGAGGATTATTTCGAAAATTGGGATAAGGAGAAAACTGAACTTTTAAGATATGTGGAAGATAATTTCGAACACGAGAGTATTGATGAATTGATTAACTCCTTCGAGGTGCTGATAGACTGTACAGATAAAAAAGGGAATGGGATGGTCTATACGCCATTGGCTGTAAAGCGTTATATAATAGAGCAAACCATTATTGCAGAGGAAATCCCCAGGGTGATTGATCCGGCGTGCGGATGCGGCTCATTCCTGATTACCGCAGTGCAGCAGATGAATAAAAAATACCGGGTCGATATTCGGACTATCATTAAGGAGTACATAGAAGGCTTCGATATAGATAAGCATAGTATAGAAAAGACAGAACTGCTGCTCAATGTTTTGGCGCTGGAGGAAGAGGGGAATTCTGTCGGAAGATTGGAGTGTCTGCATTCAGCAAATTCGTTAGAAGAATTAGCCAAAGAGGAGTATAAAAACAGATATGATGTTGTAATTGGAAATCCGCCTTATGTAAGAGCAAAGAATATTGAATCCAAAATCAAACCATCGTTGAGAAACTGGTCGGTGGTTTCAGGAAATGTAGATTTGTATATTCCTTTTTACCAACTGGCCTGTTCTGTTCTAAGTCCCCAGGGTATTTTAGGATTTATATCCCCCAATACTTTTTTGCAAAGTGTGAACGGGCGAGGCCTTAGAAATTATCTTGTTGAAAAAGGATATAAAACATTAATCCTGGACTTTCGGGAAGCGCAGGCATTTAGGGAGGTAACTCATTATACATGTATCTGTGTAATAGATAAATCAGCAATAACCCATACAGTAAATTATGCATTGCTGAATGGAAATAGTTCTCTGGACGACTATGAATTTACAGAATATTTTTTAGGAGATTACAGGGAAAATCAGGAATGGAGGTTCAAAAATCCTGATATTGACAGCATAATTAAAAAGATAGAAAGTCAGCCTTACAAGCTGGATGACTATAGAATTCGTAATGGGTTAGCAACGTTATGCAATGAGGTATATTTTTTTACTTCTGTCAGGGAAGACAGTACATATTTTTACCGAGAGCACAATGGGGAACAGATCCCTATTGAGAAAGGGGTATGTATCAATGTAATAAAGCCCAACGTGATCAGGACAGAGACAGATCTTGAAAGAAAAATGGAGAAGGCGATTTTCCCGTACAATTCGGATCACAGTATAATAAAAGAAGATGTATTTCGGAAAAGCTATCCCAGTGCGTATGATTTTTTATATAAAAATAAGGAGCGGCTGCTTCAAAGAGATAAAGGAAAGGCAAAAGATTATCCTGCCTGGTATGCGTATGGGAGAACGCAGGGAATGAATAATCAGGGACAAAAATTATTAATTCCCTATATGGCAGAAAGAGGTGTTGCCGTCAAGTCGAAGCAAGAGGATATTTTATTTTACTGTGGCTATGCGTTATTTTGCGATGATGATGAAATGATGGAAATACTTAAAAGGATTATTGAATCGGATGTATTTTGGTATTATATAAAAAATACAAGCAAACCCTACTCTAAAGGATATATGGCGCTGGCAAAAAATTATATAAAAAATTTCGGTGTACCTCTTTTTTCAGAAGAACAAAAAGAAAGGCTCCTCTCCGCCCCGCAAGGGGAGGAGAGGGAGAGGATGATTGCTGATTTATATGGAATTTCATAGAGTGCATCAAAACCGATGCCCTCCGCCTCCTCCGCTTCGACCGCTGCTGCTGTGTCCGGAGCTGCTATGGCTGCGTCCGCCTCCGCTGTGGCTGTGGCCGCTTCCCGTATTTCTTGGACGGTAGACTTTGCTTTGCTTAGTCAATTTCTTTTGGATATTGGAGAAAGCAAATTTTGCATAAACAGAGTTAAGAATCTCCCTCCTGTCCGGCTTGGAGGAGGTTGACATAAGCCTCACTATAAAGTAGTTAATCAGCGCCGCGAGGATCAGTGCCAGCAGGGCGTTGCTTATGTACTTCATAGGCTGGGCGATCCTGCGTCCGGATAAAAGAGTGTGAATCTGGTCGAAGGCCGTTGCGGCGCACTGATAGTAGTCCTGGTCGGAGGCATACTGGTACACATTATCGGTGATGGTGTTGGCATATGCGGTTGTGATTGTCCGGTATACGGCTCCGTCGCTGAAAATATACAGTTCCCGGTTGTCCATATCGATAAGGAACAAAGTACCGCTGGCAGTTCCGAACTGTCTGTGATAATAGTCTTCAGCAAAATATGAAGCCGAAGAGCTGTTGTAGGAGACGGATTTAAAGACCGCATTTCCATAATCGGTGATCTTCTGCATCTGAGAGGCCAATTGTGCCTTTTCCTGAGAGCTTAACAAATCTGCATCATCCTCAAGAACGATACAATATCCAGTTTCCGGATTACTCCAAATATCGGTATCGGAAGCAGGAATGCTGGTTTGGGCATTTACATTCCTGATCTGCATCAAAAAAGAGCAGACGAAAAGGAGCAGGATAACGCCGCTAAGGCGTACAGGCTGTTGTTTATGCATGGTCATCACCTCCGCTTCTGTCAAACTGTGGAAGCCGCCTGGTGGCCAGGACATTATATTTTTTGATGATTTCCATCACCGTAAATAAAATTCCCCCGAAGGAAAGAATGGTTCCGGCGTAATACCACAGATCCGATATGGGATTGAGAAAACAGATCAGCAATGCCAGTGCCGCCGCCGCAAGTGCAGTGAAAACGCCGGGGATTCGGTAATTTTTATGGGAGGCGCTAAAGGCCATCAAGTCTTTCAGCGGGATAGAGGTATCCCCTTTTTTAGCTGCTTTTTGTCCCTCCTTAGCCAGAGACTGCCGGTAGAGATAGCCCCTATCATCCAGCCTTTTATCCCGATGATATATTTTGACTATTTCCGACATATAAAGGATGAAAGTGCTGACGGCCAGGAATGCTGCAAACATTAAAACTGTTTTGGGCTTAATAGTAAAAAACAGGTTCAGCAGCAGGAAAAGAGGCAGGGCTAAAAGCACAGAGCCCAGCACATATTTTTTCAGATCTACAGGAAGATCCGCGGCAACCTTGCCGGTCTGACCGTTCACGGTAGCATAGGCGACACGGTCATCCTTGCGGTAGGACATAAACCAAACAGGGTACATCACCCGGTAAGGAGAATTGCAATAAGTGTGAAAGGCGGTAGTCATAGAAAAATTATTTTTATCCATAGACAGACTTAAGTCTGCAAAGGCCTTCACCTTTCGGATATTATTATAGCTGGTGCTGTTGGCAAGCTCGATGGCGTCATTTTTGTACAGGCTGCTGTCTACGTCGGAGGTATCTGCATAGAAGCCGCTCAAAAAGGAGGGTGTAAACTCCATTTTGTCCCGGACGTCAAAGGGAGCGATCTGTTCGCTGATATTGTCGGCAAAGGAGGACGAGGCGTCATAGGAGAGATTGTTGTAGCTGGCATCAATCTGACCGGTTAAATCGTAGTAGTCAGTATAGCTGTAATCTCCCTTGATGTAGGATTTTTCGCCCTTCAGGAAAACAGGCCCTTCCTGGGAAATATCATAGCTCCAGTAGGGCATATAAATGCCCCGGAAGCCGTCGATATGTTTTTCATCCTTTAGCTCGTTTGGCGCAAAGGGAGCGCGTTTCATCCGGGCCATGTAAGCCTTTTTGCAGGCGTCCTTGGTCTGCTTAAAGGGAATGATGTGGGCCGGCCGGTTCTCTTTGCTGATACGGCTTTGAAGGATGGTGGACGCGCCGCAAAAGCTGCAGAACTCTGCGGCGGAGGTGTCCGTACTCATGATCTCGCCGCCGCATTGGGGGCAGGTAAAGACGGTAACGTCAAAGACGTTGTTTTCCTCCGCATCCTGCTCTTTTGTCACGGCGTAGGGATCCAGTGTGGTTTCGCAGTAAGCGCATTTTAAGAGCTGGGACGGAATATCAAATTTCAGATTTCCGCCGCAACTGGGACATTCGTACAAGAAAAATCCCTCCTTTAGATTGATTTATAATTTGGCTGCCAAATATTCCTTTGACAGGAAGCGCCATAAGCCTTTTTTATAAGGTTTTCCAGACAGGCTTTTCGGCATCCTTCCCGGAGACAAAAGGCCCGGCAAGGGGGAAAACGCCGCGGTGGCTGCCGAAATAGTCCTTGTCAAAGAGGATAGGGGAGCCGTCCGGAGATTCAAATTTCTGTTCCGGTTCAAAGGCCATGCCCAGAACCTTGGTGGAAATAGAAGGCAGCTTCATTTGAGGCAGCTTTTCATAAAGGTTTGTTTTCAGCCGGTATGTCCCCTCTGACTCTTCCAGCTTAAGGGAAATCTGCTCTGAAATCTGAAGCGGATCTTTTTCCTTTTCCCAGGGCTTAGCGCCGTTACAGTAGAGGTTTCCTGCCGACCAGACGGGCAAGTGCATATAGTAGCGGTCGCTGGGCTCCGACCCCATACCGCAATAGCCCTCAAACTCTTTGTCCCATTCCTCAAAGGTGGGGTAACCGTTGTAAGGAAAACTGCCTGCGGTAATGTTGTTGTCGTCCCACTCGCTCTCGTTAAAGTGCTCCTCCATGGCTTTCAGTGCGGGATGTACGGGCTGCTGGATAAATATGTTATTATAAAAACGCATATCCCCGTGAAGGAAGGTCATAAAGCCTGCAACCTGAGTCTGATGAGGCATATGGTAGGGGGTATATCTCGGCGAGGTCAGGGTTTTGGAGCCGTTGTCCGTGCCCCGTCCCACAGCGGCAAGGCTTCCCGCGATCAGGTTGTGAACCAGCGCCACACCCTGGCAGGCCAGCTTTAGGGATCTTTCGGAGAGCATGATATTGTTATCCACCAGAGTAGGGCCGTGAGACACCTCCACAAACAGATCCTCGCCGATTCCCTGCAGAACCTGGGGGTCAGGATTTTCCTCTTCCGGCCTTAAGTTAGGAAGGGTATTGTGATGGAACAGGTTCTGCGTAACCCTGGTTCCCTGAGCCTGCCAGTCCAGCCAGATTCCCCGGGTGCAGTGGTGGATGTGATTGCGGCGGTATACCACGTCAATGGCTGCGTGCATTTTGATGCCGCCGATTTCGGCGCCTGCCAGATTCTGCCGGTTATTAATATGGTGGATATGGTTATCCTCGATCAGAGAGAAAACGCCGCCCAAATGTCCCACAATGCCTGTCTGTCCGCAATCATGAATGTTGCAGCGGCGGATGATGTGGGAGCCGATGGTATCCTTGGACCAGCCCTCTGCCTGGGCCTGACAGATACACTCGCGTTCCGTCTGGGTGCCGTCTTTGTATTTTCTGTGAAGCCATTTGTTGTCATTGCCCTTCTGGCGGTATTTGCCCAGGGAAATGCCTGAGCACTTGGAATCGGAGATCTCGCAATCCTCAATGATCCAGCCCTTGGACCAGTGAGGCCCGACCATTCCTTCCTGGTATGCCGTGGGGGGAGCCCACTGGGTCGCGGCCTGTTTGATCACAAAGCCGGAAAGAGTGATAAAGCTTTTGCCGGTCTCGGAGGGATAAAAGCAGTTCCTGCGCACATTTATTTCCACATTTTCCCGGTTGGGATCAAATCCCTGGAAGTTGGCATAGAGCGCGGTATAGCCGTCCTCCTGCCTGGTATACCATTTGTAAACGGTGAAGTCCGGATCCCAGGAGGGCAGGAAAACCTCCGGGGCAAGAACCTCCTCAAGAGAGTATGCTTCATACATTGCCCTGCCGTTTAAGTACACCTCCCCGGTGTGGGCAGGCTTAAAGGGAATAAACCAGTCTCCCTCCACTAAAGTGGTATAGGGATTGTAATCTCCGAACAAACCGTTAGGGATTTTAACTGTCCAGACATCTTTCTCGTAGGGCTCCCAGTTTTTCACGCCCTCTGCTCCGGTGATGACGGCCCCTCCCTTTTCCTGCGAAATATACCGGATGCGGAGATCATCGGAAATACCGCCCTGTTGAGGATCTACATATTCCCTGTATACGCCGGGGGCTACAAGCACATTGTCGCCGGGCCTGGCGATCCGGGCTGCCTGGGAGATAGTCTGAAAAGGATTTTCTTTTGTGCCGTTTCCGTCTCTTGCGGCTTTTTCACTCACATAAATGTCCATAGTTTTGGCTCCTTTGCATAGAATCTGTTTTTATTGTATGTGGAAAGGGGGATAAATTCAAGTCTGTTATTTGGTCATACGGACTGCGTGTTCGTACGGAATGCTGTGGCGGCTCTGTCTGCCCTCTAATATATTTTGGATGTCCTGGGCCAGGGACAAAACCACTGCCTTCCGCATATCAAAGGTAGGGCCGGCCACGTGAGGAAGCAGCATCACATTGGGCAGATTGCGCAAGGGGCTGTCCATCGGAAGCGGTTCCTGGTCGTACACGTCCAGAACGGCCCGGAAGCGTCCGGTTTCCAGCTCCTCCAAAAAGGCAGGCGAATCGATCAGCCCGGCGCGGGCGGTATTGACAAACAAAGCGTCCTTTTTGATCAGTTTAAGCAGGGAGCCGGTTATCATGCCGCGGTTGGCGTCATTCAAAGCCGAGTGCAGAGAGATCACATCGCAGGAAGCAAAAATTTCTTCTTTGGAGGCTCTCTTTGCATGAATGCGGTTCAGCTCCTGGTCAGAGACATGGCTGGAATATACACAGAGATCCGTCTGGAACCATTGAAGCAGCTCCGCGTAATATTTTGCAATTGCGCCGTATCCCACTAAGCCTACTTTCTTTCCGATCAGTCCGTTATCTTTTATTATTTCCGGCTTCCAGCCCTCGTTTTTCATATCGGAAATAACCTTCGGGAGCCGGCGCAGAGCCATGAGGGTATAGGCAAGGCAGCCCTCCGCCACGCTCCTGGCGTACAGATCGTTCCCGGAGAGCACCTGGATGCCTCTGTCGTATTCCTCTTTACTTATAAATGGGGCGACCGAGCCGCCTGTGTGGGCATGGATTTTCAGAGACTTTGCATGGGCCAATATCTCGCTGTCTATTCTGGGGGCGCCCCATCCGGTAAAAAGTATATCGATTTCCCCGATCTCTTTGAGCAGTTCTTCCTTACTGCAGCTAAGCTGCGGCTGGTTACATAATTTTACTTCTCCTAACTGGCGAACCTTTTCCAGGGCATCCGGCGTAAAAAAGCTGTCCCTGACTGCAGTTTCACCCATGGCAATGTAAATTTTCATAAATCCTGGCCTCCTTTTTGTTATTACTTAATATAATAACAGGAATCAATCCAAAAAGCAGTACCGGATTTCTTTTGCCCCGGAACAGGCAAGCAGATCTTTTTGCGTCTGTTTGAAAAGAGGAAGCAGACGCTTTGGGGTAGCGATGGTCATAGCTTCTATTTCAGCCCGCATGGAGAGATTGTTTTCGGACTTATATCTGCGCATCTGCGCTATGGCAGCTTCCAGTGTTTCTCCGAATTCCAGAAGCAGGCCGTCCTTTTCGGCGGGCCGGTTCCAGAGCGCAAGATGAATGGAGGTCTCTTTTTCAAAGGCCCGGAAAAATTCCTGATAGAGATATTCGGTTATATGAGGCACATAAACGGCGTAGAGCTTCAGGATATTCAGGAGTGTATGATACAGGGCATACTGTCCGCTTTTGCTTTTGGATTTGCTGATCTTTTCTCCCTTTTTGGCAAGGACAAAGCCGCTGATCATGATGTCCTTCCAGGGAAGATGTCCGGTGTGGTAAAGGCTTCTGACAATGGTGTAGAAGGTCCAGGTGCGGATGATTTCGTGAGCCTGACAGCGCATACTCATGGGGATGAGGGGAATACCGCAGCGCTCATTGATCTGGGGTGTCAGAGAGGAGGTTGCCCAGGTGTCGAGAACCGCGCTCTCGGGAATAAACGTGCTGCAGCCGCAGATACACTTGCCTGTTTCGCCGTCGCCATAGGGTGTTGTTTCAAGCGGATTCACAGGGAGCTGGCCGGGATCTGCAAAGACCGGCTTGCCGCAGTCTTTGCAGTACCAAACGGGAAATGGGATACCGAAGTAACGCTGGCGGGAAATACACCAGTCCCATTTCAGATTGGACACCCAGGAAAGATAGCGGCTTTTCATATGGGCGGGATGCCAGTCGATCTCATCGGCAGCTTTCAGGAAACGCTCCTTTTCGGACAAAACGTCGATATACCACTGGCGGGAAGGAATAATTTCAATTTCTTTGCCGCAGCGCTCATGGATTGCGACTGTGTGGGTGATGCTTTCCGTTTTTAGAAGAAGCCCTTTTTCGGAGAGCAGCCGAAGGATTTCCTTTCGGGCGGACAGGGTGTCTAATCCGCCGATAAAGGGAACATCCCCTTCGATGGTTCCGTCCGGGAGGATGATTTTGCGGTAGGGGAGCCGGTAGGCATCTGCCCATTCGGCATCGGTGCTATCGCCGAAGGTAGCGCACATAACGGCACCGGTTCCTTTGTCCATACTGACCTTTTCATCCGCCATAACAGGAATCTGATAATCATAAAGAGGAACCTTTGCGGTCTGACCGATATAACGGGAATACCGCGGGTCTGCGGGATGGACAAAGAGGCAGACACAGCCGTAAAGCAGCTCCGGGCGGGTAGTGGCAACCGCAAGGGTGTCATCTCCTGTCTGAAAGGGGAGATAATTGAAAGTAGATTCCGCATCTTTGGTATCTAATTCCGCCTGGGCGATAGAGGTCTGGCACTGGGTACACCACAAAACAGGAGACTCCTTTGTGTAGGCCTTCCCCTGTTTTACCAACTCCAGGAAAAGCTCCTGGGAAATTTTCTGTACCTGGGGGCTGACGGTAGTATACTGCAAAGACCAGTCAACACAAAAGCCCAGGGATTTCCACATTTCCCGAAAATCATTTTCATATTTTCCCGTGATGCCGATGCATTTTTGGGTAAAGACGCTGCGGGGCAGAGCCTTGGCTGTAATCCCTTCATCCCGTTCTACCAGGCGTTCTGTGGGAAGTCCGTTGTCATCAAAGCCAAAGGGGTAAAAAACATTGAAGCCCTGCATACGGCGGTAGCGGGCAATCATTTCCGCCTGGGTGTAAGAAAAGACATGGCCGATATGCAGATGTCCGCTGACTGTGGGGGGCGGTGTGTCAATGGAGTAGAGGGGCCCTTTTTTGTCAGGGTCAAACCGGTAGATTTGTTCCTTATCCCAAAACGCCTGCATCTGCTTTTCAATGGTTTCAAAATGGTAGTGTTTTTCCATAAGTGCTGTCCTCCTGGTTTGGTTTTGAAAAAGCTTGTTACCCCTGCCGGCAAAAAAGCCCCAGGGTAACGTAAGTTACTCTGGGGCGAACAAAAAGTCCGTGGTACCACCCAAATTCAGAAGAAAAACCTTCTGCCCTCAATCGGTACAGGATAGATGGAATAAGGGAAACACCGTAAATTTTGTTTCCTGCAAAATCCGATACCGCTTTCCCTGTGACGGGGGAATTCCGGTGAAGCCTACTTGGAACGGCATATTGGTTCCGTTGGGTTCACGGCTCAGAGGACACTTCCATACCTTCTTCACGAAGACTTCCACCAGCCGTCTTCTCTCTGTGCATCGGACCGGTATGTACTCCCACCTCTTCATAGCCTTTGGTTATATTTGATTTTTAAAGAGTCTACTACAAATTTTAGGGGGTGTCAACGGAAAAAATTCTTGTATTGCTTTTTAGGGTAAAGGAATTTATATTTAGAGTAGAGGGTTTTTGAAATTATTTCGGGGGGATGAACATGCATTTTGTAGATGCAAAGGGGATTTTATCAGCGAAAAACGGGATGAATCTGTATCGGGGCTGTACCCATGGATGTATCTACTGCGACAGCCGCAGCAGATGTTATCAGATGAATCATGCCTTTGAGGATATTGAGGTGAAGCAGAATGCCCCGGAGCTTTTGGAGCGGGCGCTGCGTTCCAGGAGAAAAAGATGCATGATCGGAACCGGAGCCATGTGTGATCCTTATATGCACTGTGAGGAGGAGCTGGGCCTTACCAGGAAGTGTCTGGAAATCATTGACCGTTATGGCTTCGGTCTTGCAATACAGACGAAATCGTGCAGGATTTTGCGGGATTTGGAGCTGCTGAAAAGTGTGAATCAAAAGGCCAAGTGTGTGGTGCAGATGACGCTGACTACCTATGACGAGGAACTGTGCAGGATCTTGGAGCCCAGGGTCAGCACTACAAGGGAGCGCTTTGAGGCCCTTAAGGTTTTCAGGGACAACGGGATTCCCACGGTGGTGTGGCTCTCGCCTCTTCTGCCCTTTATCAACGACACAGAGGAAAACCTGAGAGGGATTCTGGATTACTGTGTGCAGGCAAAGGTTTACGGGATCATCTGCTTTGGCATCGGAATGACCCTGCGGGAGGGAAACCGGGAATATTTTTATCAGGCGCTGGATAAGCATTTCCCCGGAATGCGAAGGCAGTATCATCAAAAGTATGGCTATGCCTATGAGATTCCCAGCGACCACAACAGGAAACTGATGAAAATATTCTATGAACAGTGCAGGGAGCATGGAATCGTCAGCGACATGGAGCAGGTGTTTACATATCTGAGCCGGTTTCCCGAAGATAAGGGGTATGAGCAGCTTACACTGTTTTAGCGGGCAGGAAATTTTGGTGAGAAATGAGGCGGGCTATGATGAAATTGACCAATCAGCAGGCAAGGCGGTTTATGCTTTTAAAGCAAGGATTGCTGGGGGAATACAGGTTTATCGGCAAGCAGGGCGCGGCAGAGTTTGTGCGTCAGGCGGGCAGCATCCAGTTTGACCCGGTGGACGTATGCGGGAAAAATGCGGAGCTCACCCTGCAGTCCCGGGTAAAGGGGTTTACCAAAAGGATTTTGTATGAGCTGCTTTATGAGGATCGTATGCTGGTAGATTTCCCTGACAAAAATCTTTCTATTTTTCCGGTGGAGGACTGGCCTTATTTTGAGCGTTACAGGAAGGCCGCAAGGGAAAGCGGCGGTGGATTTCCCGGGCTTGCGGGACTGCGGGAGCAGGCCAGAGAGTATATCGCCCAAAACGGGGCGGTAAGCTCCGACGAGCTGCCCATAGAAGGAGATATTTATTGGCATTCGGCCATTCACTGGAGCGGGATGTGGGGTGAGAAAACCAATGCGGCAAGGTCTGTACTGGAGCAATTGTATTCTGAAGGCGAGCTGGTGATTCACCATAAACAGGGGGCCCGGAAATTTTATGACCTTGCCGGGGCGCATATTCCGGCAGGGCTGCTGACTGCGCCGGACCCCTTAGAGGATGACTTTGAGCATTTAAAGTGGCGGCTGCTGCGCCGGATTTCTGCGGTAGGGCTTTTGTGGAACCGGCCCTCGGATGCATGGCTGAATATCTGGGGACTGAAAGGTCCGGAGAGGAACAGGGCCTTTGAGGAGCTGCTGGAGGAAGGGAAAATTCTGGAGATCCGGGTGGAGGGGATAAAAAACTGCCTTTATTGTAACGCGGGGGATCTGTCCCTTGCAGAGAGGGTTCTTGGCGGCGAAGCCTGTAAGGCGCGCTGCGAATTTCTGGCACCCTTGGATTGCTTTTTGTGGGACAGAAGGCTGATTAAAGAGCTGTTTGGTTTTGACTACCGATGGGAGATTTATACCCCTGCCGCCAAACGCAAATACGGATTTTATGTACTGCCTGTTTTGTATGGGGAGCAATTTGTGGGACGGATTGAGGCGGCTGCAGATAAGAAGTCCGGCGTACTTTCGGTGAAAAACTTCTGGTATGAGGATGGGGTAAGGCAGACGAAAAAGCTCTCTGCAGAGATAGCAAAGTGTGTAAAGCGGTTTGCAAAATTTAACGAGTGCAGGAAGATATGCGACTGCAGATGATTTTATACTATGGCTTCCTCTCCAAGCCGGGAGGCCGTTACCCAAACATTAGGAGGAACGATATGAAAACACCCCAAATGATTCTGTTTGATTACGGACAGACGCTTGTCGCGGAGCAGAAATTTGATGGAGTAAAGGGAACCGAAGCAGTTTTGCAGTATGCCGCAAAAAATAAGTATCATTTGTCGGCGGAGCAGGTGCAGGCAAGGGCGGATGAAATGAACCGGGAGTTCGGGAGATTTGATCCAAAGAAAAGGCATTTACACCAGATTGAAATCCCCAATACTATGTTTGTGCCCTATCTTTATGAATCCCTGGGAATAGAAATTGCGTTAAGCAATTCTGAAATTGACAGGATATTCTGGGATGCCGCGGCGCCGGGAGCTCCTACAGAGGGAATAAAAGCCTTTTTGGATTATCTTAAAGGCAGGCAAATCCGCACAGGCGTCATCAGCAATATATCCTTTGCGCCCTCTGTGGTGGCAGAGCGGATCAACGGGCTGCTGCCGGAAAATGACTTTGAATTTATCCTGACTTCCAGTAATTATATCTTTCGCAAGCCTCATAAAAGACTGTTTGAGCTGGCCCTGGAAAAGGCCGGCTTAGGGCCGGAGGAGGTCTGGTATATAGGAGATCAGTACGAATGTGATATAAAAGGCTCTTTAACCGCCGGCCTGTTTCCGGTATGGTACACAGGGGCAATGGATTTGCCCTATACAGAAGATAAAAGTATTCTGACCATAGCGGTCTGGGATGAATTAATACGGAAAATGGAGGAACAGGATAAATGACCAGGGTTAAGTTTTATGAAGACACAGAGGACGAATTGCTAAAATTTGCCGTGATAATTTCGAAAAGCCAGGATAAATATGTTTTTTGCAAGCACAGGGACAGAGATACATGGGAAATTCCCGGAGGCCACAGGGAACCGGGGGAAACGATTTTGGATACGGCAAGGCGGGAGCTGTATGAGGAGACAGGCGCTTTGGAATTTGATATAAAGCCTGTGTGCGTATATTCGGTTACGTCTCCCTCGAATTTTGGCGGGCAGGAAAGTTTTGGAATGTTATTTTTTGCCGACATCAAAGGCTTTGAGGACGAACTGCACAGTGAGATAGAGAAAATTACCATTCTGTCCGAGCTGCCGGAAAGGTGGACTTATCCGGACATTCAGCCGGAGCTGATGAGGGAAGCGGCAAGAAGAGGTTATTTATAAAGACGAAGGGGGAAGGATAATGAATCTGGACAAATTTGGGGAAGAGGCACAGAAGCTGGGAGTTTTGGGGATTAAGGCGACACAGGGCGGTGTCCTTAAGGCAGAGCGGCTCTGGGACGAGGAATGCCGGAGAAATGTGTATTCGGCCAGCAAAAGCTTTACATCCTGCGCGGTGGGATTGGCGGTGAAGGAAGGGCTTATATCTCTGGAAGAGCCGCTGACGGAGGCTTTTTCGGAGGATTTGCCCGAAAACGTAAGCGACAACCTGACCAAGGCAAGGGTGCGGGATTTGCTGACCATGTGTCTGGGACAGGAGGAGGCAAACCTGATGGGAGCACAGAGGCCATTATATAAGGAAGAGGACTGGGTAAAAATGTCCCTTGCGATTCCTTTCGTTTATGAGCCGGGGACACATTTTGTCTATAATAACGTAGGACCCTATCTGGCAGGCGTTTTGGTTCAGCGCAGGGCAGGGTGCGGTCTCGTGTCCTACCTGATGCCCAGATTGTTCCGGCCTTTGGGAATCAGGCGGCCTATGTGGGAGAGCGACCCTATGGGCCATACCTTTGGGGCAGGCGGGCTTTTTCTGACTCTCTCAGAGCTTCACAGGTTTGGGCTTTTTTGTCTGCAGAAAGGATATTGGGAAGGAAAGCAGCTTCTGCCCGCTTCCTGGATTGAGGAAAGCTCCAGGAGACAGTCGGACAATCCGTATGGGTATCTGTTTTGGATAGGGGATCACGATTCTTATCGGATAGACGGGAAATACGGCCAGTGGTCTATGGTCTTTGAGGATAAGAATGCCGTGATAACCATTGTGGCGGAATGCAGAAATGACGAAGCCCTGAAGGAATTAGTTTTTTCAGAGCTGTATCCGCAGCTTTAAGTGACATAAATAGAACAAAACTGATAATATTTGGACGAACGGTCTAATGGACGGAAAAAATCAAAAAGTGTAAGCTGTAGCTATCCGCGAAATGCGAAAGGAGGCAGGACTGATCCGTGTCCATGAATTTACTATGAAACAGCATGTGGTTGAAATCGTTTCCAGAGATAAAAGCTTTTCCGCCTGTGCTTCTATGGATTTGGCAGCGGAGGAAGTGGGGAAGATTCTGGTAGAGGAAAAAAGAGGCAGATGATATAATTATAAAAAAGGAGATCCGGTTTATCTGGCTCTCCTTTTTTCTCTGCTATATCTATGGATACATACAAACAACAGGAGGAAAACCGTTATAAAAACACCCAAAATGATTTATCTGATTATGGACAGACGCTGATTGCGGAGCGGAAATACCATTTGTCGGCTGATCAGGTGCAGGCCAGGGCCAATGAAATTAATCAGAAATTTGGGAGATTCGATCCGGAGAAAAGGCATTTGTTCCAGATAAAGACGAAGGAGGAAGGAAGATGAATTTGGTGAATCAGATGCAGCTTGGTCATCGCTGAAATCATCAATGGCTTCTGCAGCCATGGGTGAAAAATGACATAAATACTCAATACTAACCCGATTTTCCCGGAAAAAACGCCATAATTCAAATAATGAATCCTTATTCAATAAGTGATTATATACAAATAATAGACGGAAATGTTAGGCTATTTGTAAAGATAAAACAAACGTAATATTCAGGATATGGTTTCTGTCCAGAAAGGAGAGTGTTAATGAAAAAGAAAGAAACCGGGATTGGAAGGGATGGCATGACGTTGCAAAAAATGTGGAAATCCGTAAAAAATAATTGGGTCTTGTATTTGTTCCTGCTCCCAACGCTGATTTATGTGGGCGTCTTTTCTTATGCGCCTATGTATGGCATACAGGTTGCTTTTAAGGATTTTGTCCCTTCTAAAGGAATCTGGGGAAGCCCATGGGCTGGGGTCAAATACTTTGGGCAGTTTTTCCAAAGCCCCCGTTTTTGGGATTATGTGAAAAATACCCTGGGGCTCAGCTTCTATTCCCTGTTAGCAGGTTTTCCGATTCCTGTGCTGCTTGCTTTAATCCTAAATGATATCCGCAGCACAAAGCTGAAAAAATTTGCCCAGACAGTTTCCTATATGCCCCACTTTATTTCCATTGTGGTGCTGGTGGGGATGATGTCTTCCTTTTTTTCGCCCCAGTCAGGCTTTGTCAACCGGCTGGTCCAGGCATTGGGCGGGGACCCTGTTTATTTTATGGGGAGCGCAAAATGGTTCAAGCATATGTATGTCTGGTCGGGCGTATGGCAGAACGCGGGATGGGGTTCTATTATCTATCTGGCGGCGCTTACAGGCGTCAGCCCGGAGCTGCATGAGTCTGCCATGATCGACGGGGCGAATAAACTGCAGCGGATCCTGCATATTGACCTTCCGGCGATCATGCCCACAATGGCCATTTTGCTTATCCTCAATTGCGGCAGTATTATGAGCGTGGGCTTTGATAAGGTATATCTGATGCAGAATGACCTGAACCTGGCTGTCTCTGAGGTTATATCTACCTATACTTATAAGGTAGGGCTCCTGCAGAAAAACTACAGTTATTCGTCCGCCATAGGGCTGTTTAACAATGGGATCAATTTTATCATTCTAGTTGCAGTCAACAAGATTTCAGGAAAGCTTTCCGGCACAAGCCTGTGGTGAGGAGGGGCCTATGAGAAAAAAAATGAAAATGGGCACAGGGGACAGAATATTCTATGTGGTTACGCGGGTACTTCTGGCAGTATTTCTTGTGATCGTCCTGTACCCAATCTATTTTGTGGTGATCGCTTCTTTCAGCGACTCGGCTTATGTCAATTCAGGTGAATTCCTTTTTTATCCCAAAGGCTTTACCTTGCTGGGGTATTCACAGATCTTTAAGACCACGCGGATATGGATCAGCTATATGAACACGCTGATTTATGTGGTCTTTGGGACGATGCTGGGACTGGCAGCCAGCGTTCTGGCAGGATATTCCCTGTCCCAGAAAAAGCTGCTTGGAAGAAATGTCATTATGGGGCTTTTGGTGTTCACTATGTATTTTGGCGGGGGGCTGATCCCCACCTATCTTGTAATTAAGGGGATACACCTGACAAACACGCGGCTTTTGCTGGTTATTATGGGGAGTATCAGTGTTTATAACATAATTTTGATCCGTTCTTTTTTTGCCGGCACCCTGCCCCAGGAACTCCAGGATGCGGCCTTTATTGACGGATGTGGGAATGGGCAGTATTTTTTCCGTATCGCCCTGCCTTTATCCAAAGCGATTCTGTCGGTGATCGGGCTGTATATTGCGGTAGCCCACTGGAATTCCTATTTTAACGCGCTGATTTACGTCACGGACCGGGCTAAGCAGCCCCTTCAGCTTTACCTGCGGGAGGTCTTGCTGATGGCCCAGAGTACGTCGGACCTGATGGAGTCTGACCCCCAGGCGGCAGCGCTGCTCAACAGGATGGTGGAGGTGATCAAATATGGGATCATTGTAGTATCCACAGTCCCTATTATCTGCGTATACCCGTTTTTACAGAAATACTTTGTCAAAGGGGTAATGATTGGTTCTGTCAAGGGATGACAGGGCGGAAACCGTATTCTTCCGCTTCTCTATAACAGGCGGAAAAAGGGCCGTGGGCTTTCGGACCTTGGCGGCGGGCCGCCAAAGGGCGCATGTGAGTTTACTATAGCAAGAAGCGGGGTAATATAAATTTAATAAGTAGGAGGAAATCGTATGAAGAAAAAGAGGATTATCGCATTGCTGCTGTCTATGGCAATGGTTTGCGGCATGCTGGGCGGCTGCGGCAAAGAAAGCAAGCCTAGCATGCCGGCAGAAGAGGCAGAGAGTACCGATGAGGGAAAGACGGAGGAAGGCACGGCTGCCGCTGAGGATAACGGCGGGGCAGAGGAGAGGGAGCTGCTGCCGGACGGTAACACTTACGCCACAGGGCTGCCCATTGTCAAGGATAAAATCACCCTTCGGATCGCACGGGGGCAGAATGCCTTGGACTCCGGGACAGACACAAATGAAAAACCCATTATGAAGCTTATGGAGGAAGCCACCAATATCCATATTGAGTGGATAGATGTACCCTCAGGGGATGGCTTTAGCGAGCAGATGAGCATTCTCCTTACTACTGACATGCCGGATGCTTTTATGGGCGGGGTTGGCGCTACGGATATTATGAGGGATTACGAATCTTTTGTGCCCCTCAACGACCTGATGGAGACCTATGCGCCGCATATCATGGAAACCTACAATAAGACAAACGGCGATGCGATTGCTGCACTCACATATCCTGACGGCAATATATACAGCTTTATGTCCAGTGTCTATACCCAGCACACAAGCTGGACGATCGGAGTCCAGTTCATCAATAAGAAATGGCTGGAAAACGTGAACAAAGAAATCCCCAGGACATTGGATGAATTCTATGATGTGCTCAAGGCATTTAAGGAAATGGATGCCAACGGGAACGGGGACCCTAATGATGAGATTCCCCTGGGCTATTGCCAGAACAATTTCCAGGCACGCCTGATTCAGTTTATGGGTTCTTTTGGTTTCAATGATAATTTTCGGATAGAAGACGGAAAGGTGATTCCCACTGCCAATACGGATGAGTACCGCCAATTCCTGGAATATTATAATAAATTGGCCTCCGAGGGGCTGCTAGATATTGAAGGGTTTTCACAGACTGACCAGCAGTTTATGGCAAAGGCAAAGCAGGGGCTTTATGGTTCTTTCTATGCTTGGACGCCGGATACCATTATTGACGATGAGGAGCTTGCCAGCCAGTATGTGCAGCTTCTTCCCATGACAGCGCCTGGCCTGGAAGGGAAGGAGACGGTTTTCGGGACAGTGAACCGGTTTATGGGGGATGTGAACGGCTTTGTCATTACCTCTGCCTGCGAATATCCTGAGGCGTTGGTGCGTTGGTATGACTATATGGGAAGCAGTACAGAAATGAAGCAGACCGCACGCATCGGCGAGGAAGGCGTTATGTGGGAGATGAGGGACGGGAAGGTCTATGAGCTCCAGAACCAGGGGGCAGACTTTAATTTCCAGAACGCATGCTACACCTATGGGCTTATGCAGAGCTGCCCGGTACTGCTGTATCCGGACGAGCTGCCTGTGCTTGACCAGGAGGTGTCTCCCCAGAACTATGCCCGTGACAGCTATGTGACGGCAGTGGAGGACTGGATTTTAGAGGAAGGGCTGCTGCCCAGCCGGATCGCGACAGAAGAGGCCACGCTGGAACTGGCATCTTATGAGACGGACCTTATGAATTACATTTCCAATTTCACGGCGGATGCCATTATGAATGGGGTGACGGATGCCTCCTGGGAGCAGCATTTGGTTGACCTGGAAAAATACAGATACAGCGACTGGATCGCATGGAAACAGAATTACCTGGATGGTAAGTTCTGATTCAGTGAAATAGGGCTGGCGTGGTGAGGGATACCGGTACAGAAAGCATACCCTGTATGCAGGTTCCCTCATACGGCGGCAACACACTGATAGGATACAGGAGAGATTATGGTACATAGAGAAAATACGTTGCTTGATAAAACGCTGCTTCGGTATGTATGGAGTTTTCTGTTGGTGCTTCTGCTTCCTTCCGGTATCCTTTTTTTGGTTTATAACCAATATTTCTTTTCACGGTATCAAAAAGAGGTATTGGAGCGTTACCAAACAGAGATCAATAACCTGGATATGGAAATCGTCACCCATGTCCAATGGATGCGCACCATTGCCGGGCAGCTTGCCAATTTGCAGACTTGCCAGTATGACAATATCAGGGAGGATGCGCCTAACTATTCCGGCATTATCAATACGTTTATAAGTATTGTATCCCCACAGAAATTTTTTTCTTCTGTGGGTTTTTATAGTGATTCCTTTCCGGATACCATATTTACCAACCATGGGACATATAATCTGCGGTACTATAAACGGTATGGGGAAGCTGGGGAGGAATTTAAAGACCTGAAGGATATGACGGAGAACCTGGCCGGGGAGAAATGGTTTACACCGGGACAGGTACGGACATCGGCAGGGGATGAGGGGAATTATTGTGATTTTGTACTTCCGGTCCCCCACTCCAACACGGATTATGTGGTTTTTACCATTCCCGAGCAGAGTTTCCGGCGGCTTAGCCCGGATGCAGAGTTTGTTATACTGGACCAGGATGGCCGTATGCTTTATGCCAGCTTTCCGGTCCAGGAATCCTTTTGGGAGACGGTGGTGGATTCTGCGGGCCTGCCCAGCAGCCTTGGGGATGGCAGGGTGTTATTCAGCAAGTGGTCATTGGAGACAGGGCTGTATGTGGGGCTTTTGTTTCCGGAGGAAAGGTTTTTGCAGCCTATACGGGATATCCAGCGGTTATTTCTGCTGATTTTTCTGGCGCTTCTGGTGTTGGGGGGAGCCCTGGTCTTCTTTATGGCCATGTTAAATTATGTACCTGTGAGAAAGCTTTCAGAGACCGCAAGCCGATGGGTCTTTGATATCCCCAAGGGGTTGAGCAGGATCGGCGCTACAGGGTATGCCCTGGAATGTATGGGAGGGCAGGTGGACAGCCTGCAGGAATCAGTCCGCATACAACATGCGATTTTTGGGCTGATCTATGAGAGGGGGAAGGAAGAAGGGCGTCTGAAAGAAAATCTGCGCAATGCAGGGCTGCCGGAGGATGCCAGGGGGTATTGTGCCGTGCTTGTCCATATGGCCGGTTCGCACCCCAAAGAGGCCGTGATGGAGCAGTTTGGCCGGATAGCCGATTCCTGCAACATGGTAGCCAGCGGCATGGAATATCTGGCAGGAAACTGCTGGCTGTTTTTGATTGCCTGGAAAGAGGAAGGGATCTGCCTTGTTTCCCTGCTGAAACAGGCGGCGGAAGCTTTAGCGGAGATGAGCGGCGATCCCTGCAGGATTGTTGCGGGGAAACCCAGCGGTAGCGCCAGGGGACTGCAGGTTTCTTTCCGGCAGGCCATGCAGCTACAGCAGAAAATCCCGGACAGGACGGAGGTTTTTGTCTATCAGGAAGAGGATGCGGCAGAATTTTTTTATCCCAATCTGGAGCTCCAGGCGTTTTACCGCTCCCTTGTGCAGTGTGATACGGACAAGTTTTCCCTGATGTACCAGACCTTGGCGGATACCCTTTGTAATGAAAGCCTTCCATCCTTTACCATCGGCTCCATTTATTGTGATATGATTAATTACTGCCTCATGGGGATCCAGGGGATCTTGCCCAATGCCCCCGAACTGAAGACGCTTTATGCCGGCCTTAGCTGCGATATGGATGTGGCTGCCCTGGCAGGGATGGCGGATAAGGTGGGGCATACGGCCCTGGAACTGGCCTGTGGGTTAAAAGACAGGCGGGAGGAGGCGGATGGCACGATCATGCAGGTCCTCCAGTATATTGATGATAATTACAGGACAGAGGATATGAATGTGAGTTATGTTGCCCAGGCCTTTGGCCTGTCTGCATCCAATTTAAGCCACCGCTTCAAAGCCCAGACAGGAAAAAATATTTCAGATTATATCAGGGAGAAGAGACTTATGTACACCAAGGAGCTTCTCAGGGAACCTGGTTTGACAGTAAAAGATATTGCAGAACGGCTGGGATATGCGCAGCCCTCTAACTTCATACGGAAATTCAAGACGCAGACGGGGATGACCCCTAATGAGTACCGTTCCCTGAATGCCCGGGAAGGGTCTCCTGCATCAGACAAAAAACAGGAAACGCCATAAAGGAAAGCCTATTTGAAGGTGTTGGCAGCATGGAGGATTATTATGACACGAAAACCGAATTTGATCATGATTATGACTGATGAAATGAGAGGGGACTGTATGGGATATGCAGGGCATCCGGATGTAAAAACCCCATATCTGGATACATTAGCTGCCCAGGGGATCTATTATCCCAACGCCTATACAGCCTGCCCCAGTTGCATTCCCGCAAGGGCGGCCCTCTATACCGGATTATCCCAGAAGCATCATGGCAGGGTGGGGTACGCTGACGGGGTGGATTGGAATTATCCCGTGACCATGGCGGGGGAGCTGGCAAAGGCAGGCTATTATACCCAGTGTATTGGAAAGATGCATGTGCATCCCCTGCGGAGTATGATGGGCTTCCACCATATTGAGCTGCACGACGGGCATCTCCACTATTACCGCAGGCCGGAGACACGGTATGAGGAAGACCAGCGTGTTGCAGACGATTATTATTATTGGCTCCAGGAGCGGAAAGGGCCTGCCTGTGACGTTACCGACAGCGGGATGGACTGTAATTCCTGGATGGCCCGCCCGTGGCCTTATGAGGAGGCGCTGCACCCCACCAACTGGACCGCATCCCGGGGGATTGATTTTTTGCGCAGGAGAGACAGGCGTATGCCCTTCTTCCTGATGCTGTCATTTGTACGCCCCCATGCACCCTATGATGCCCCGGCCTGTTATTTTGACATGTATAAGGACCGGGAGCTTAGGCAGCCCCTTATGGGGGATTGGGACAGGGATGAGCTGGGGAAGGCCGGCAGGGTACACAATTCCTATACGGGCCCGGAAGACCCGGAGCTGATCCGGCAGCAGCAGGTTGGCTATTATGCCTGCATCACACAGGTTGACCACCAGATCGGCAGGTTTTTGCAGGCCCTGCAGTTAAGCTGCGCAGGGGAAGAGAATGTGATACTTTTCACCTCCGATCATGGGGAGCTTTTAAGCGACCACAAGCTGATCCGGAAAAGCTATCCTTATCAGGGAAGCATACATATACCGATGATTCTCCATGGGCCGGAGCATTTGATTGGAAATGGTGGCAGGGAATGTGATTCCCTGGTGGAGCTGAGGGATGTGATGCCCACCCTGTTAAACATTGCGGGAGTAACGCCCTCTGCCCCCTTAGACGGGTGCAGTATGCTTGAAAACGGCTGTACACGGGAATACTTGCATGGGGAGCATACCCATGGCAGGGATTCCAATCATTTTATCGTTACCAAGTCCGATAAATATGTCTGGTTTTCCCAATCCGGGAGGGAACAGTATTTCCGGCTGGATGTTGACCCGGGGGAATCCCAGGATCGGATTTCTTTTGCGGAGGACCAGGAAAGAATCTCTTATCTCCGTTCCCTGCTGGTGGGGGAGCTGGAGGGACGGGAAGAAGGCTACAGTGACGGGAAAAGGCTGATCGTGGGAAGGAAGCCCCAGGCGGTTCTTAGCCATATACGGGAGGAGTAGGCATTATGTTCAGGGAAATCAGGAGAATAGATGAGGAAAATATTGTATCTGCCATTCAGGGGCTTCCCTCTTTTTATTTTAAAGGCGGGTGGGCGGATGAGATCTGCCTGGAGTTTTTCAGGCTGCCGCCTTTAGGGGAGGAAGCATTTAAGATCACAAGGCAGGGGGGCGACTGCCGGATAGGGTTTCGGGAAAGGATTCATTTGTTCCGGGCTTTGGGGATTCTGCGGGAAAACTCAGGGAAGGCCGATTTTTGTTATGGGGAAAAAATGTACATCCCCCGGATCGGCGCCATGATCGATGCCTCCCGCAACAGTGTGCCCAGCCCTGCATTTTTAAAGTCCATGCTAGGCTCCATGGCGCTGATGGGGCTGAACTGCCTGGTCCTGTACATGGAGGATGTGTATGAACTGGAGGGGGAGCCGCGTTTTGGCTATATGCGGGGAGGCTATACCAGGAAGCAGCTACGGCAACTTGACGATGAGGCGGATCTGTACGGCATCAGCATCATCCCTTCCATACAGGTTCTGGGGCATATGGAAAAGGTGCTCCGGTTCCCGGAATATGATTCGGTAAAGGACAGCCCCTCCTGCCTGCTTGTGGGGGAAGAAAAAACCTATGGGCTGATTGGGAAGATGCTGCAGACGGTAAGCCAGTGTTTCAGGAGCCGGTTGGTGATCGTGGGCATGGATGAAACCCATGGATTAGGGGAAGGCCGGTACCGGCAGCAGAATGGTTCCCGCCCGCCGCTGGATATTTTCCTGGACCATCTCCAGCGGGTGGATGCCCTGGCAAAGGAGAACGGGCTGGAAATCGCCCTATACAGTGATATGCTGTTTTCCTACAGCTCACCCAAGCATATCTATCTGGATCTGGAGGAAGGGGCAGATCCTGGAATCTGCGCCCGGATTCCCAAGAGTGCCGGCCTGATCTACTGGGATTATTATTCCCGGGATCCGGCCCTGCTGGACGGAATGATGAAAAAACACCGGGATATTGGCAAGGGGATCTATGCAGGGCCGCTGCTTTCGGTTTCCTCTTTCTGTGTAAACTACCCCTATACCTTCCGGACTGCAAAACCGGCGCTGGCGGCAGTGAAAAAATACCATATTCCCATGGCTTACGGCTGTCTGTGGCATGATGATGGGGGAGAATGCAGTGACTGGCTGGGGCTTCTGGGAATGCAGTATTATGCGGAGAGCGCCTATCATGAAGAGCCTGCAAGCCAGGAGGCTTTGGCTGGCCGCTTTGCCGCATGTACCGGGCTTTGCGCCGGCTGGTTTATGGACGTTGCTTTGCTGGATGCAGTTCCCTGCAGCAATGAGGAAAACCGTTGGCCGCCCAATCCGTCAAAATACCTTCTCTGGCAGGATCCCCTGGAAGGACTGTACGATGGGGATTTGTACGGGCTTGGGCTGGACGCCCATTATGGGAAAACGGCAGGGCTGCTGGAGGCAGATGTGGAAATGGCAGGGGAAGAGGGGTGGTTTTTACAGGTTCCCCTCCATCTGGCCAAGGTACTGCAGCTAAAAGCCGCCTTGGCGGAACGGCTCCACCTACATTATAAGGATAAGGACAGGGGGGCGCTCCAAAAGGATGCGGAACAGTTTGAGGAGCTGATAGGGCAGGTGAGGGAGCTGTGGATCGCCCACAGGGAGCAGTGGATGAAAACATGTTCGCCCTTTGGATGGTCCCGGCTGGATCTTCGGTATGGGGGGCTGGCTGCCCGGCTGGAGACAGCCAGATACCGCCTGGGACAATATCTGGACGGCCTCCTGCCTGCTATCCCGGAACTGGAGGTGCCCCGCTATGAGAAAGACCGTTGCGGGCAGTTTTTGGGAAACGGGATATGGAAGACCTATGCCGGAACGGCTACATTGAGTGACGGATAGTTACGTTGCTAAGTTACTGCTTGCCCATGGGCGGAACCTGTTGGATGAGGCCCATTTTGCCATGATGCTCCACCCGAACAATGAGGGAGAAACTCCTGTGAAGATCGCAATGGAGAGAGGGTGGATATGGTATTGGAGCTTATGACAGACATAGAATAGCAAAAAAAGGCTGTCCCTTTCATAGAAAAAGAGGGGGCAGCCTTTCCCTGTATTATTTTTCGCTCATCTGATCCAATAAGTTGATTTTGATTTCGTCTAATTTCTTTGACCACATAAACCTGATGGGGATTTATGAAACGTTTGGTTTCATCCCGGAGGGGATTCATTTCCAGCCTGCGGTGTATAAAAAGGGGGTTTTCTGCTAATATTTGGACTATTTGTCTAATAGACAGAAAAGCACAAAGAGTGTAAGCTGTAGCTATCCGCGAAATGCGAAAGGAGGCAGGGAGTGGACGGGATTGGTATTGTGATCAATTTACATCTGATTCCCCGGCGCATTTCTCCAAAGGAATGGAGAGAGGTTTATCAGGAGTCACTGAAGCTGGTGGAAGCCTATGATTTTATGGATAGAATAGAAGCGCGGCGCAACGGACTCCGGTATTTTGCCGCCCAAAAGAGCAAAGACCGCCCTCTGTTTATGAACCGGGAGGGCCATGGCTGGCTTGCGGTAGGAGATTTGCGGACGGGAGAGGGTACAGGGGAGTTTATGCTGTCAGAGGATATTCATACGTATATGCCTGATGAGGGGTCAAAGAGGCAGAGGAAGGATCGGGGAGAGGAGATTCTGCTGAACTGCCTTGAGGGGATGAAAGGGGTCAAAAAGCCTCAGGGGTGCGTCAACATATGGGGGAATCAGACGAGAGGGACAGACAGCCACATTTATCTGCTGGCAATTGCCTGCCTGATCGTCAGCAGATTTCCCGAGGCCGCGATGGTATCCGGGGATATTTCCGTGGGACAGTGCAGAAGAGCGGTGAGGTGGGCGAATCAGTACCTTGTAAAGGAAATCGGGCTGCCGGTCACCGGACAGATGGACAGGCTGCTTGTACGCCTAGTATAACGTCCTCGAAGAACGTGTGCAAAAGTCACACAGAGATTTCATCCATTTTATATGTCCAATGATATACCACTGGATCCTCGTTAATCTCTTCGATATATTTATAAATGCGTTCTTCCAGCTCTTGCTTGCTGCTTACCCGGATGCCCTTAAGGCATTGTTTCGCCATTTTGCCGAAAAAGCTTTCGATCAGGTTTAGCCAAGAACCATGTTTAGGGGTAAATACAAATTCAAAACGCCCCGGTTTTGTTGCAAGATACTTCTGGGTTTCTTTTGAAGTATGGGCGGAATGGTTATCCAGCACAAGGCGCAGCGTATCATGCTCCGGATACCTGCTGTCCAGCATTTTAAGCCACTCTATAAAATCACTACTTTTATGGGTATCACTTACCAGCGGAATGATCTCCCCTGTAAGTAGGTCTAACCCGGCCAGCAGGGACAGTGTCCCCAGGCGTTTATATTCATAATCTCTTGCAACTTTGCCATGCTCCTGGGTAGGCGGCAGGTCGGGAGCGACATTCTGCAGTGCCTGGAT